>Ga0114129_10004149_pt1 | contig 20479 bp, 15 predicted proteins | sample RhiMetdeltSRZDD1_FD_80071 | JGI IMG/M metagenome (GOLD analysis project Ga0114129, IMG submission 80071) | Populus rhizosphere microbial communities from Tennessee, USA - Rhizosphere MetaG P. deltoides SRZDD1 (version 2) (version 2) | ecosystem: Host-associated > Plants > Roots > Rhizosphere >... | reverse complement strand
TCGCTCGCGATTGCCCAGGTGTGCAGCTGCGATTCGCCGGCGTGAAACAGCAGGGCGATCAGCTCGTCACTGCCGGCGGCCGCGTCTTGACCGTCGTCGCCACCGCGCCGGCGTTCCCGATCGCGATCGCGCGTGCGTATGAGGCCGCGAGCAAGATCAAGTTCGACGGGATGCAATACCGCGGCGACATCGGCCGCAAGGCTATTCTTCCCTGAGCGCGATCACCGGATCGATCGACGCCGCTCGTCGCGCGGGCAACCAGCTGGCGAGCAGGCCGACGCCGATCAACAGGGTCACGATGGTTGCGATCACCTGCGGATCGCCCGGCTGAACCTGATAGAGCAACTCCTGCAGCAGCCGTCCCGTTGCGAACGACGCCGCGACACCGATCGCAAGCCCGGCCACGATTGGCAAGAGCGATTGCCGCACCACCAGGGCGGCAAGTTCACGGCGTGTCGCGCCGAGTGCGGCGCGGACGCCGATTTCGCGTGTTCGCTGCGACACGTAGTACGCGAGCACGCCGTACACGCCCACTGAGGCCAGGAGCAACCCGATAATCGCGAACCCGGTGAGGAGCTTCATCGGAGTCTCGCGCCAGTCGACAGATGCCAGGATGACGCCGTCCATCGATTGGACGCGCGCCACCGGCAGGTCGGGATCGACGCGTCGGACGATGCCGGTCACCGCGGATTGCCAGAGCATCGGCTCGCCGACCGTCTTGGCGACGATGGTCATGACCGGCCACGCCGACTGCGAATACGGGACATAGAACTCACGCTGCGCCTCGGAATCGAGCCCGAAATGCCTGACATCGTCGGCGACGCCGACGACAGTGCGCCACGGCTGATCGTTGTCGAGCGATCCCAGCTTGAGCCTCTTGCCGACAGGGCTGACGCCGGGCCAGTAGCGCTCGGCCATCGTCCTGCTGACGATCGTCACCTGTTCGCCGCGGGTCACATCCCGATGTGTGAAGTCGCGGCCATCGAGGATTCGAATGCCAATCGCCGCGAAATAGCCGGGGCAGGTCAGCCGGTAGGCTGCCCCGGCCTGGTCGTCCGGGCCCGCGACCCGCCCTTCGATGGTCAGGCCGCGGCTCGCATTGGCGCCGCTCAGGGGAAGGTGGCTGATCGCGCCGATGGTGCGGATGCCCGGCAGGCCCTCGGCATGGCGAGACAGCTCGGCACAGAAGTTTTCACGGATCGGCGGCCCGTACACGTCGGGCTGAGGCAGCGAGACCTGCAGCGTCAGCACCTCGCGCGGATCGAGACCGGGGCTCACGCCAAGCAATCCGGAGAGGCTCTTGATCAACAGGCCGGCGCCACACAGCACCACGATCGCCAACGCCACTTCGGCCGCGACCAGTACGCGGCGAGCCCTGTTCGCGGCGCCCGTCGAGCCGCGCTCGCCGTCGCGCAACAGCTGGTTGGGTTCACGCCCCGTGAGGCCGACGAGCGGCGCAAACCCAAACAGCGCCGCGGCGAGGATCGCCACGACGGCGCAGAACAGCAGCACGACGCCGTCGATCGACAACGCCACCTCGCCACGAAACGGCAGCGTGCGGAAACCAGGCGTCACCACGAGATCGGCGGCCCGCAGGGCCATCCAGGTCACGATCAATCCGCCGGCGCCGCCGGCCAGTGCGAGCACCAGGCTCTCGGCGAACAACAGGCGGGCAAGGCGGCCGAATCCGGCGCCGAGCGAGAGCCGCACCGCGAACTCGCGGCGGCGGCTGAGCGCGCGTCCAAGCTGCAGGTTGGCGACGTTCACGCACGCGATGATCAGCACCAGTCCCACCGCGCCCATCAGCGCGGTCAGCATGGTCCGCACCAGGCCGAGGTTGTGTTCCGCCATCAACGTGACGGTCGAACCTTCCGCCTTATTCTCCGGGTAGCGCTGCTGCAACGCGCGACCGACCTGGCTCACGTCGGCGCGCGCCGACTCGAACGTCACGCCTGGCGCGAGCCGCGCCGCCACTTGAAACGAGTGGGAGTTCCGCTCGCGATCCTGGTCGACGAGGTGGAACGGCACCCACACCCCGGTGCCCTGCTGCGGAAACTGGAATCCGGGCGGCATCACGCCGACAACCTGATACGACTCGCCGTTGAGTCGCAGTTGCCGGCCAAGCGCCGATTCATCGCCGCCGAAATGCGTTTGCCAGACGGCGTCGCTGATGACGGCGACGTGTTCCCGCCGATCGTCCTCCTCTTGCGTGAAGACACGGCCGCGTGCGGGCGGCACGCCGAGGACCGTGAAGAGGCTCGACGTCGCTCGAATCCCCCGCACCTGCTCGGGCTCCTGATTCGACGCGACGTTGAACGTGCGGTACTCCCAGATTCCCATCGACGAGAAGCTGCGCGTCTCGCGGCGCCAATCCTCGTAGACCGGAAGCGCGACGATCATCCGGCGCGCCGGGTTGTCATCGATGCTTTCCCAGAGCAGTGCGAGCCGATCGGGTTCGGGGTAGGGCAACGAGCCCAGCAGCAGCGCGTTGATGAAGCTGAAGACCGTGGTGCAGGCGCCGATGCCGATGGCGAGCGTGAGGATCACCGTGGCGCTGAAGCCGCGATCGACGCGCAGCATTCTGAATGCGTGCCGGAGATCGGCGGCGAGTCCGGTGCGCCAGTCAACGGCCTGTGGCTGCCCCCGCAACCGTTTCTTTGCGCGATCGGCGACCGCCATCGCCAGCGGGCCCATGCGTGCCAGCTCGGCCTCGACAACGGCGTCCGCTTCGTCAACGGTGTTGCCCCGGGCGATCGCGGCGCGATGCAGATCGTTCAGGTGATCGGCGATCTCGTCGATCGCCTCGGCATGCGCGGACGGGACGATGCCGTCGGCGGCGAGGCGCTCACGAAGGCGCGCGCCCCAGTCATGCATGTTTCAACCCTGCCGCTTTGGTCAAGGCGGCGACGAACGCGGACCAGCGGCCGCGTTGCGCCACCAGCATTTTCCGTCCCTCTGGCGTCAGCTTGTAAGAGCGCCGCCGCCGCGTCCCGGCTTTTTCAACCCAGCGGCCCTGGATCCACTGGCGATCCTCGAGCTTGTAGAGCAGGGGATAGAGCGACGCGACATGAAAGGTCAGCAGCCCGCCCGACCGGCGGCTGATTTCCCGCGCGATGTCGTAGCCGTGCAGCTGCCCGTCCTCGAGCGCCGACAGGATGAGGAGCTCGGCGCTGCCCTTGCGCGCCGCCGCTTCAATGATCGGATCTCCCATATATGGGAATCATATATATCACGGCCGGGTATCATCCGCGGTCAACGAGGTCGCCGATGCGGATACTCATCCTGTTCGTCACCCTGCTCGTCCCGCTGGCCGCTGCGGCGCAATCAGCAGCCACGTTCGCCGCCGCCCTGGCCACCGAACTCGACCGGGTTCCGGCGAATACCGGCCTCTACCTCAAGCACCTGAAGACCGGCGAAGAGGTCGCCATTCGCGCCGACACCTCGTTCAACAGCCAGAGCGTGATCAAGGTCGCGATCATGGTCCGCGCGTTCCAGCTGGCGGAGCAGGGCAAGCTCAATCTCGACGAGCGCGTCACCTTGACGCGCGAGTTGCTGCGCGACGGCTCGGGCCTCCTGCAGTTCTCGGATCTCGGCCTCGCCCCGACCATCCGCGACCTGATTCAGCACATGGTGATCACCAGCGACAACACCGCGACCGACCTCATGGCCACCAGGGTCGGCGGTGTCGACGCGCTGAATGCATGGCTGGCGGAGTCCGGTTACAAGATGCGCAAGATCAATCGCGGCTGGGAGTACCGTCGCAAGCTGCTGGCGCGTCTCGACCCGCGCTTCGCGACGCTGACCGCCGAAGAAACCACCGGCCTGCAGTATGCCGCCGGCGACAATCCGCTGTTTGGCCACTATCGTTCGCTGTTCACGGGCGAGCGCGCGGCGTGGGTGGACATCGTGCGCGACCCGGCGAACCGCCGCCGCCGCGCCGACGACACCGCGCGCCTGATGGTGGACGACCGCAATATCTGGCTCGGCGACATGCAGGCCCGCGACATCGGGCGCATGTTGGAAGCCATCGAGCGCGAAACCATCGTCTCTCCCGCGAGCGCCGCCGTGATCCGCACCTTCATGCGCCGGCAGCAGGCCGGCTCGCGGCGGCTGCCGCACTACGTGGATGTGCCGGTGGCGCACAAGACCGGCGATGCCGGCAACATCGCCAACGACGTCGGCATCATCTACTCGCGCTCGGGACCGATTGTGATCGCCGTGATGGTCACCGGCATTCGCGGCTCGCTGGGTGAAGCGGAAGATCAGATCGGCCGCATCGCGCAGCTGGTCGTCAACCATTTCGATGCACCGTCGAGCGCGGCCAATGCGGCACAGGCGCCGGCGCGCACGAAGCGTGCGATCCAGCCGCCGAACTACAAGCCGACGCCATCGCCACTGACACCGGCCATTCTGATCGGCGACACCTTGTACATGTCCGGCAGCACCGGCGGCGATCCCGCCACCGGGCAGCTGGTCGCCGGCGGCTTCGAGCCGGAGATGCGGCGCATCATGGCCAACGTGCAGATCGTGCTGAAGGAAGCCGGCATGACGCTCGCGGACGTCGTATCGGTGACCGCCTACATCGCCGACATGAGCGACTTTCCGCGTTTCAACGAGATCTATCGCGAATATTTCACGTCAACCCCGCTGCCAACGCGGTCGACCGTCGCGGTCAAGGAGCTGGCGCGCGGCGCGCGCCTCGAGCTGACGATGACCGCAGTGAGGACACGATGAAGCACTGCCTGTTGTTGCTCGCCTTGGTTACCGCTCCCGTCACGGCCGCCGCGCAGGCGACCAATCCACTCTGGCACGAAGACAAGATCGTCAACTACCTGCCGCACATGACCTGGCCCGAAGTGCAGGAGCTGCGCAAGCGCACCGACATGGTCATCATCCCGATCGCGGCGCTGGAGCAGCACAGCCTGCACCTGCCGATCGGCACCGATTTCCTGAACGGCCTCGAGCGCGCCAAGTTGATCGCGCAGAAGACGCCGGTGCTCGTCGCTCCGATCCTGTTGCCGGGCAACTCGCCCTATCACATGGAGTTTGCCGGCACGATTACGCTCTCGTCGCAGACCATTCAGCAGGTCTACTTCGAGGCCGCCCAGAGTCTCATGAAGCACGGCTTCAAGCGGTTCCTGCTGCTCAACAGCCACGGCGGCAACCAGATCATCACGCGCTACATCGCCGATCGCATCAATCAGGAGACCGAAGGCATCGCCGTGGAGCTCGGCGACGCGGCTGCGCCGTTTCTCATTCGGAACACCGGCACGCAGGGTGCCAGGGTGTTCGATCGCCACGGCGGCGTCGGCGAGACCTCCACGTCGCTCTACATGATGCCGAACCTCGTGAACCTCGAGGCCGCGCGGCGCGCGACGCTGACCATGCCGGACCATCTCACGAAGATGCTTCCGGACGTCGTCGCCGGCGATCCCACCGCAACGCTGGTGTTCCTGGCGGAGGGTTTGAAGGCCAGAAGCACGGGCAAGGGAACGTCAACGCGCGAGATGACCAACACCGGGACGTGGGGGCAGCGCGATCCGCGAGAGGGCACCGCGGAGCAGGGTCGCCGCGAGACCGAGAACTTCGTTCAGGCGGCGGTGAAGTTCATCGAACGGTGGAACCAATTGCGGCCGATGAATCAATGAGCGCACGCAACGCGTCGTCGAGGTGGCCGCGGAAGGTATTGGTGTTGTGGCCCTCGGACACCTCGACGTAGCTGACGGGCGCGGAGTAATCGTCGAGTGTCGTGCGGAGCTTCCGCGCCCCGTCGATCATCGAATCGTAGACGCCGCCCAGCACGAAGAATTTGATCGATACCACCGCGGCCTGGGCCTTGGGCTGGTTCTCGACCAGTGAAAAGGTCTGCGCCGGTGGCGCGATCGCCGCGCAGAGTCCAAACAGCGACGGGTACTCGACGGCGAGATCGACGGCGCCGTAGGCGGCGAGCGAACTGCCGAGAATCACGCGCTGATCGGGCGCGGAGAAGGTGCGAAAGCGCTTGTCGACCATCGGCACGAGCTCGTTGGCCATGAACGCCCGCCATCGCTGATTCCGCGAGTACTCCTCCTGGCGTTCTCCCGGCTCCACGAACACGGCCATCACCGGTGGAATCGTTTTGTTGGCGATCAGGTGATCGAGAATCCGCGGCACGTCCATCTTCTCGACGTAGTTCGCGCCGTCGAGCACGTAGACAACCGGATACAGGATGTCGTTTGGCGGCGCGCCGGCCCTGAGCGACGCCGAGTTCGCCTGCGAACTCGGCGGAGTCGAAGGGTAGCCCGGCGGCAGGTAGAACCAGATCCGCCTCGGTCCGCCCAGGAAACGCGACGTCACCGTCTGGGCGATCACCTCGCCTTTCGGCGCCGCCCCGGATTCATCCACCTCCGGCTGCGCCACCCAGAACGGCATGCGCACTTCAGACCGTGGACCCGCGTAGGCCTGGACCGTGCGCGGGTTTTTCGGATCCGTCGCCGCTTCCTTGTCGAAGAAGAACACGTACTCCAGCCGCGCGTTGGTGTAGGACTTGCTCTCGAGGTACGACCACGACGTGCCTTCAATGCGAATCGGCGTGCCGATTGACGCGTCGTATCCCTGCGGCGTGACTGCCCAGCCGTTGAAGTCGCCCACGATTCGCGGTGTCTGGCCGTCCTTGTCTTTCGCGAAGAACACGAGCCGCGTCTGGTTCTCGATGATCGGCGTCCCGCCCTTGCTGCTGATGAACTTTTCGATTGCCGCCTCACGCTGCTCGACCGGGACCTCGTCTATGTAATCGTGAAAGTCCCGCCAGTTGTTCGGCTCACCCGCGCAACCGGCAATCATCAGCAGCACCACCATCGCCGAGGCGAGTTTTTGTCCCGCCGACTTGCGCGCGCCCTGTCCTTCGACGATCAATTGCCCGCACGCGGCGCGAATGTCGCGGCCGCGACTCTTGCGCACCGAAACCATCACCCCCTTATCCGCAAGAATCTTCGCGAACGTGTTGACCCGATCGTCCGACGGCCGCTCGAACGGGATGCCCGCGGCTTCGTTGAGCGGCAGCAGGTTGACCTTGGCCTTTACGCCGGAGAGCACCTTGACGAGGGTCCGCGCGTCGGCGTCGGAATCGTTGACGCCCTTCAGCATCACGTACTCGAACATGATGCGGCGGCGCTTGGCGAGGGGGAAACGCTTGCACGCCTCGATGATGTCGTTCAGCGAATATTTCTTGGTCGGCGGCACGATGGCCCGGCGCTGTTCCTCAGTGGGCGCATGCAACGACACCGCGAGGTTGGGCATCAGCTCTTCCCGCGCCAGCTTGTCCATCGCCGGCACCAGGCCGACGGTCGACAGCGTGACGCGCTTCGGATGCACGTCGAGGCCCTCTTTCTCATTGATGATGCGGAGCGCCTTCATCGTCGCGTCGTAGTTCTGCAGCGGCTCGCCCATCCCCATCAGGACGATGTTGAAGGGCTTGTCGAGGAGCTGGAGCGAGCGCGCCAACAGCCGGACCTGTCCGGCGATCTCGGCGGCGGTGAGATGACGCACCAGGCCCATCTTGCCGGTGAGACAGAAGGCGCAGCCCATCGCGCAGCCAACCTGCGTCGAGATGCAGAAGGTCTGCTTCGGCGTGTCGGGAATGAACACCGATTCGATTTGCCTGCCGTCGGGCATCTGCAGCGCGAATTTCTGCGTGCCGTCTTCCGACACGCCGTGGTGGACGATCTCCGGAAGTGAGACGGCGGCCTTCTCCTGCAGTGCGGCGCGCAGCTCGCGGCTGAGATCGGTCATCAGCGAGACATCGCTGACGCCGTGTTTCCAGATCCAGCGGAAAATCTGTTTGGCGTGAAACTTCTTGTGACCGAGCGTCTGGACGAAGTCCTCGAGCTCCTTCAGCTCCAGGCCCGCGAGGTCGACTCTGTCCACGACTCCATTATCAGCCGAAGCGCGCGCGAACCGATGCCAGGGTGCGGGTCATGGACTCACGAGCCGTGCTGTTGACGATCGGACGAATCAGCGGTCCGATGATGGGTGGCAGGTCGCGGCTGAGCGTGAGCGACTCCACTTCGACGAGCACGCCGTCGGGCAGCTGCTTGTAGCGCCAGTAGGAATTGAGCCGCCACATGTAGCCGCTGTCGTTGCCTTCCGGCAGCGCGCGCTCGCGGGGCGTGCCGGCGTTCTCGATCTCGACGATCCGCGTCGAGATGCTGTTGCTCATCGCGCGGTCCGGCGCCAGCCGCTTGTAGTCGACGTCGTACTCGGTGTCGTAGACCACGGTGACAAACTTCGTGCGGCGGAGACGCAGGAAGACCTTTTGCGAATCGCCGTCACGCGAGATGACGCGCGACGAGAGCACGTCTTCCTGCTTGTGCTTGTCGCTCTGCGGTTCCTGCAACACTCTCAACACGTGATCGAGCTTGACGTTGGGCACGAACACCGTGCCGCGCCAGTGGTTGATCGAGCCTTCGTCGATCTCCATCTCATTGGCGGAATGATCCCGCGCCGGCGCGGCGCGCTCGACGTAGACCTCGCCGCGCCGCAGCATCGCCATGATCCGTGCCTGGTCGGCCGCGGATTTCGCCTCGAACTCGAGGAACGGCCGCTTGTCGGCGATCTCTTTGGCGCGCCTCGCCTCGACCGCCGCGACGTACTTCGAGAAGCTGTGCAGCGTCTTCGGCTGCAGCTTGGCCTCGTCCGACGCCGACGCGCCCGCGGCCATCGCCAGGACCATGACCCCGGCGCCCGCGCGGAAGACCATGCTGTCCGCACCCGCAAAGTTCAGCAGCCCGAGCGCGACGACACTGATGATGTTCGCCGCCACCGGCGGCAGGCCAAGCGCTTCGACCAGTAGCGCGGTGATGAGCACGCCGCCCGCGATAGATGTGAGTGCAGTCATGGCGTTAAACCGGGCCAGACGGAACCACCGTTGTCGAATCGTGGCGGCGGGCCGATCGTTCCACGTCCACTTTTCATGCAATACATAGTTGAACACGATCGCCAGCTCGATCGCGATGATAGTGGCCAGCACGTAGTTGACCGACAGCACCGAGACCAGCAGCCACAATGAGGCAATCTGGCACAAAAAGCCAGCGGAGCCGGTCAGCAGAAATCGCGAGAATCGGCGCGTCATGGCCGTGTTTCTTCGAGGTAAAGCGCGCATGTATTGCGAGCCGACGACACCACGAAGGCGCCGATCATGCCGAGCGCGCCGATCACGCCGCCGACGTCCCATAACCTGACCGGCGGGAGGCCGAACGGCGTTACCCATGCGTTGTCGATCAGCGCCAGCGCGCCGGCGGCCAGCAGAATGCGCAGCTCGGTGGGGCCGACACCGATGAAGGCCATCTTGAAGACGCCGCGTGAATGCGTGGCGAGGAATGTTTCGGCGGAGACGAGGTAATAGGCGGCCACCACCAGCACGGCAATCAGCGGCGACATGTATCCCGAGGCCGACAACCCCGCAAACAGCAACGCCGTGCCGGTCAGGTCGATGACGTGATCGAGGTAATAGCCATAACGCGGCCGCTGCTGGTCGCGGACGCGCGCCACGGTGCCGTCGAGGCTGTCGCCGAACCAGTTGAGCAGCAGGCACACCACGACGAGCGACGCGCCCAGCATCGGACTGGTTGCCGCCAGCCAGAACGACACGCCCCCGCCCGCCATGGCGGCCAGGCCGAGCGCCGACAAATGATCGGAGTTGATCCAGCGTGGCAATCGTTGCGCCATCCAGATCAGGGCGCGTTTTTCGGCGGCCGCCAGCACGCTGGTGTTCTGGCGGACATGTGAAACTGCGGACATTTGTGCCTCCACCCCGTAATGTGCAAAACGCGGTGAAAGCGGGTCACGTTCGGAGAGCGACGGCTTTAGCCGTCGCTGGAAGCGGGGGCTAAAGCCCCCGCTCTCCAAACGTCCTTCAGAACGTGTAGCGCATCGCGAAGTTGGCCTGACGCGGGAAGCCACTGCCGCCGCGCAAGTTCACCAGCCGGAGAAACGTCGCGGCTGTTCGACGGTCGCCTGATGGGTTGTTCCAGTTGACTTCATCGGTGACGTTGAAAATGTCGAGAAAGACCTCGAGCGCATGCCCGCGAGGCATCCGGCCGCGCCATCCGGCGCGCACGTCGATCTGGAAATAGTCCGGACCGATGGCGCCGTTGCGGCCGCCCTGGTTCTCCACGTTCTGCATCGCGTTCAGGGCCGTCCCGCTGTAGGTGCCCGCCGGGAGGGGATCGTTGAGCTCGCCGTTACGATCCTCGTCGATGTTGCTGTCAAAGATCGTGAACGGCGCTCCGCTCATATAGCGGATCGTCGACGACAGCGTCACGCCACGCGTCTTCGGAATCTCGGCGCGGCCGTTGATCGAGAGGATATGCCGGCGATCCGCGTCGGTCGGGCCCCAGAGCCGGTCGAGATTCAGGTCGTCGAGGAACTGGTAGGTGTTCGTGTCGGACTGGTTGTAGGCTGTGCCTTCTGCCTTCGACAACGAATACGAGATTCGGCCGGACCAGTTGTTGGCGTAGCGCCTCTCGAGCGAGAGATTGAGCGCGTTGTACTTGGCCTCGCCGGTGTTCTCCATCACCCACACCTGCTGGTTGTAGGTTTCGCCGAGCACGCCGAATACATCCCGCCGCGTAATCGCGCCCGTGCGCGTGGTGTTGACGCGTTCCATCGGGTTGAGGTTGCGGCCCAGGAACATGTCTTTGTTGTGCATACGAACGAAGTCGGCCTGAACCGCGATCGTACTGGTGAGCTCGCGGCCGAAGCCGAACGTCATCTGGTGTGCGTAGGGCTGCTTGCGATCGGGTGTATCGAATCTCACGACGCCGGCGTTTCGCAGCTGCGCGCCCGGAGGGTAGAGCTGGTTGAGCAGGTTCCGGTTGAGCGTCGGGCCGTTCACCAGGAACGGATCGGTAGGGAACCGCCCGGCGGTGGGTCCAGGGTCTGCCGAGTCGTTGGGGAAGTTGGCGGTGAACGACGAGGTGAACTTCCCGAACTCGATCGTGTCGTCAATGGCGCCGAGAACGGTGCGGTTGTAGAAGATGCCGTAGCCGCCGCGCACCACTGCCTTGCCGCCCTCGTCCAGCGCGTGGGTGATGCCGACGCGCGGCGAGACGTTGTTGCGATCCACCGGCGAGTTTCTGTCGCTGCGGAACAGCGGATTGTGCGTCTGGTCGATCGGGATGACCTCGAGATCGTAGCGAACACCGGCGCTGACCGCCGTGCGGCCGATCTTCCATTTGTCCTGCGCGTAGGCCTCGAAGGTGTGATCCTCGATGAACTCTTCGAACTCGCCGACGCGAATCGTCAGCCGTTCCGGATAGGTTCGCGGGTTCGCTGCATCGAACGGCAGATCGGTATTGAATCGGAACGTGCCGTTCTGATTGATCTGCGACACGCGCCGCAGCTCGGTGAAGTTGTAGCGGACACCGAACTTCAGCTCGTGGTCGCCCTTGCGGCCCGGAATGAACCAGGAAAAGTCGTCTTCGAGCTGCCAGTTCGAGTCCCACGGTCCCTGCGCCTCGGTGCTGGCCTGAGCCAGGAAGCTCAGGTAGTCGAGTTGGGGCGGACAGTTGGTGATCTGGCCTTCGCGCTCGACGCCCAGCGCGCGCGTGCACGGGTTGCCATGCCACCAGTGTTCCCAGGTGCGCGCCACGCGCAGCGTATTGACGCGTGAGTTGCCGAGCACGCTGGTCAGCGTGCCGACGGCGGTCTCGTCGATGTCGGTCTCGTCCTGCACGCTTTCGAGGGTGGTGCGATCGCCAAACCCGGTTGGAAACTGCGGGGCGCTTTCCCGCAAGTAGCGGACGGCCCACGTGTGCGTCGCGTTCAACTGGTGATCGAATCGAACCAGCGTGTTCCACGACGACCGTTCTTCGATCGTCGAGTAGTTCAAAGACGGCCGCGTCGGAAAGACCCGTGTCCGCGTCGGGTTGTCGATCTGCCGTTCGAGGCTGAACAGGAAGTGCGCCTTGTTCTTGACGATCGGCCCGCCGATGACGCCGCCCCAGTCTCGTTTGGTCACCGTTGGCTTCGGGAGATTGGCCTGCCTGACCAGGAAGTCCCTCGATGTCAGGCGGTTGCTGGCCGAGTTCAGGAATGCCACGCCCTTGAACTCGTTGGTGCCCGCTTTGGTGACGGCATTCACGATCACACCGCTGGCGCGCCCGAATTCGGCGTCGTACATGCTCGTCAACACCTGGAATTCCTGGATGGCCTCGAGCGGCGTTCGCACCTGCGCGCCTGACGTTGCACCGAGCGCATCATCCATGTTGTAGCCGCCGTCCACGGTCACATTGTTCCCCTGTGAGGATTGCCCGGCGGAGACAATGGTGTCGTTGCCCATTTGATTCGACGGCGAGAATTGCACGCCGGGCAGCAGCGCGACCGCGGCGAAATAGTTGCGGTTCATCGCCGGCAGCTCGGCCAGCTCGCCCGTGCCGATGTTGCCGCCGACACGGGCGCTGGTCGTATCGACGAGCGGCGACTGGCCGGCGACCGTCACGGTTTCTTCGATTCCGCCAATCGCGAGTGAGAGGTTGATCGTCAGCGTAGTGCCGACCTGGAGCAGGAGTCCGCTCCGCTCCCCGGTGCGGAATCCGGTCAGCCGCGCCACCACTTTGTAGCGTCCCGGCACGAGCTGCGAAGCCAAGTACGTTCCTTCGGCACTGCTCGTGACTTCACGGAAACCGCCGGTCGCCTCATTGGTCGCGACAATGGTGACGCCGGGCAGCGCCGCACCCTGTTCGTCGGTGACTCGTCCACTGATTTGAGCAGTACCCTGCTGGGCAGTAAGCGGCGCTGGCAACAGCCAGAGCAGCGTCGCAAAAACACAAGCGATGCGGACGTGACCCATCTCTTCGCCCTCCCCTGAAAAGTTCGTGCGTGGCGGAAATAAGGACGCTCGGCGGCTGAATGACGGCGTCATTACACTCCTCGAATGCCGGGGTTGCAAGCACAGCTGCACGCTTTCACGGCGACTGACGTCAGGCGCGGGGATTTGATATGATTTTCTGGTAATCGCCTCTGCCGTAATCACTTAAGCGCGGCAGTTTCCCCAGTGATCGAATCAAATATCCGCCGAACCGTGCTTGCCAACGGTGTCCGCCTCGCCACCGAGCGGATGCCTCACGTCCGGTCGGTCGCCATCGGGATCTGGCTGACGCGCGGCTCGCGTCACGAGCCCGCCGAGAACGCCGGCATCGCGCACTTCGTCGAGCACATGCTGTTCAAGGGCACGCCGACGCGATCGGCGGAAGAGATTGCCCAGCAGGTGGATTCGATCGGCGGCCAGATCGACGCCTTCACGTCGAAGGAGTACGCCGGCTACTACTTGAAGGTGCTCGACGAGCACCTGCCGCTCGCGGTCGAAATCCTGGCCGATCTGATCTGCAACCCGCTGTTCACGGACGACGAGATCGAGCGTGAGAAGAAGGTGATCCTCGAAGAGATCAAGATGGTCGAGGACACGCCGGACGATCTCGTGCACGAAATCTTCGCCGAGAAATTCTGGACCAATCATCCGCTTGGCCGGCCGATCCTCGGCACGCCGCAGAGCGTCAGCGCGCTCAATCGCGACACGCTGTGCGAATACTTCGCCCAGACCTACGTGGCCTCGAACTTCGTGGTGGTGGCGGTCGGCAACCTCGAACACTGGCGCGTGCAGGAACTGCTCGAGCGCGCGTTGAAGAACGCGCCGCGCGAAGGCCCGGCCGCCGAGGAAGCGCCGCCAAAGGTGGCCACCGTCATCGAGATCAGGAACAAGACCCTCGAGCAGAGCCACGTCGTGTTTGGTACTGAAGCGCTGCCGCAGCATCATCCCGAGCGGTACGCGGGCTACGCGCTCAACACCACGCTGGGGGGCTCGATGAGCTCCCGCCTGTTCCAGAACGTGCGTGAGAAGCGCGGCCTGGCGTATTCGGTGTTCTCGGGCCTGTCGGCCTACCAGGACGCCGGCGCGTTGAGCATCTATGCCGGCTGCGCCAACAACGCCGTGGCCGAGTTGATCGACGTCGTCGTCGCGGAAATCCGGCAGATGAAAGCCGGTGGGCTGGATCCGATCGAACTGCGGCGCGCCAAGGATCATCTGAAGGGCTCGCTGATGCTCGGGCTCGAGAGCACCTCGAGCCGCATGTCGCACCTGGCGCGGCAGGAGATGTACCGCGATCGCACGATTGGGCTCGATGAAATGCTGGCGGCGATCGAGAAAGTGACGGCGGATGACGTCCTCCGCCTCGCCGATCGCTTTTTCGCGAACGGCTCGCTGGCCGTGACGGTACTGGGCGACGTCAATGGACTACAGGTGACCAAGGAACAACTCGCACTGTGATTCCCCGCTACACGAACCCTGAGATGGGTCGCATCTGGAGCGAGCAGCACAAGTACGAGACGTGGCTCCGGGTGGAAGTAGCGGCCGCCGAGGCGATGGCCGCCGCCGGCATCGTGCCGGCCGAGGCGGCGCGCGACCTGAAACAGAAGGGCGCGTTCGACATCGCGCGCATCGACGAGATCGAGAAAACCACGCAGCACGACGTCATCGCCTTTACCACGTCGGTGGCCGAGAGAGTCGGACCGTCGGCGCGCTGGCTGCATTTCGGCCTGACCTCGTCCGACGTGGTCGACACCGCGCAGGCGCTGCAGATGGTCGAGGCCTGCGACCTGCTCCTCGCCGACATGACCGCGCTCGGCGAGGCGATCAAGGCGCGCGCCGAGGAGCACAAGCACACCGCCATGATCGGGCGCACGCACGGCGTGCACGCCGAGGCGATGACGTTCGGCTTCAAGCTGGCGCTGTGGTATGCCGAATGGCTGCGTGACATCGCCCGCGTGCGCCGCGCGCGCGACACGGTGCGCGTCGGCAAGATCTCCGGCGCCGTCGGCACCTTCGCGCATCTCGATCCCGCCATCGAAGCCGACGTCTGCCGCCGGCTCGGCCTCGAGCCGGCGCCAATTTCGTCGCAGGTGATTCAACGCGATCGTCACGCCGAGCTGATGACGGCGCTGGCCATCACCGCGGCGTCGCTCGAGAAGTTCGCGCTCGAGGTCCGCGGCCTGCAGAAGACGGAGATCGGCGAAGTCGAAGAACCGTTCGGCAAGGGCCAGAAGGGATCGTCGGCGATGCCGCACAAGCGCAACCCGGTGGGCTCCGAGCAGATCGTCGGGCTGGCGCGGCTGATCCGCGCCAACGCGATGGCGGCGCTCGAGAACATCGCGTTGTGGCACGAGCGCGACATCTCGCATTCGTCGGTCGAGCGGGTGATCCTGCCGGACAGCTTCCTGGCCCTCGACCACATGATTCGCCGCTTCACGCGCATCGTGACGGGGATGGTCGTCTATCCGGATCGCATGCTCGAGAATCTCAATCGCTCGCGCGGCGTGGTGTTCTCCGGACAGGTGCTGCTCGAGCTGGCGCGGCGGGGCGTGTCGCGCGAGCAGGCCTACGAGTGGGTGCAGCGCAACGCGATGCGCTCGTTCCACGACAAACAGGATTTCAAGGCGCTGCTGCTGGCCGACGCCGACGTCACCAGCGTGCTGCCGGCCCCTGAGATCGAAAAGGCATTCGATTTGAAGGAGCAACTCCGGAACGTCGATGCAATATTCAAACGAGTCTTTTATCTTGGAGCGTAAATGAAGGCGCGTGTGTATGTGACGTTGAAGCCGTCCGTGTTCGATCCGCAGGGCCGTGTCGTGGCCGATGCCCTGGTGACGCTGGGTTACCAGGACGTGAAAGATGTGCGGCAGGGCAAGTTTTTCGAGGTCGAGCTGGCCGACGCCGATCCCGCCACGGCCAAGGCGCGCGTCACTGAGATGGCCGACAAGCTGCTGGCGAACCCTGTCATCGAAAGTTATCGTGTCGAGGTGCTGCAATGAAGTTCTCGGTCGTCGTCTTTCCAGGGTCGAACTCGGATTACGACGCCTTTTATGCCGCCTCGCGCGTGATCGGCGCGGACGCCGAGCTGGTGTGGCATAAGGACACCGAACTCAAGGGCGCCGACGTCGTCATCCTGCCAGGCGGCTTTGCGCATGGCGATTACCTGCGCACCGGCGCCATCGCGCGGTTCTCGCCGATCATGGGCGCGGTGAAGGCATTCGCCGAGCGCGGCGGGCCGGTGCTCGGCATCTGCAACGGATTCCAGGTGCTGCTCGAGGCCGGGCTGCTGCCGGGCGCCATGGTCAGGAACGATCGCATCAAGTTCGTCTCGAGGATCGTGCCGGTGCGAGTCGAGCAGACCGACACGCCGTTCACCGTCGCCTGCAAGCCACAGCAGGTGCTGCAGCTGCCGATCGCGCACGGCGAGGGCAACTACTACGCGCCGCCGGACGTGCTCCAGGAGATCGAGCGCAACCGCCAGGTCATCTTTCGCTACTCCAATGACGCCGGCGAAATCGGCATCGAGTGGAATCCCAACGGCTCGCTCAACAACATCGCCGGCATTTCGAATCGGCAGCGCAACGTTGTGGGTCTGATGCCGCATCCTGAACGCGCGTCGGAGTCGGCGCTCGGGAGCGCCGATGGCCGCTTCGTGCTCGCCTCCGCCGTGCGCTGGTTCGCGGAACACGCCGATCAGATGGTGCGGCATGCCTGAGACACGGCCGAACCCGTCGCCGGTGATCGCCATGGCGATGGCCGTCAGCGCCATCACGCTGATTCTGCTCGCTGTCTTGATCTACACCGGTGTCGTGCCGATCGGCGAGGACGTTCGCACGATCGCCTCGCTGGTTGTCGGCGCGGCGGCGTTTGTCGATTTTGTCATCGCGATCTGGTTCTTTCGGAAGAGTCAATCCTCATGACCGCGATCGATACACAGGTGCTCGAGCGCCACGGCATCAAGCCTGACGAATACGAGCGCATCCTGCAGTTGCTGGGCCGCGAGCCCAACCTCCTCGAGCTGGGGTTGTTCTCCGTCATGTGGTCGGAGCACTGCAGCTACAAGAGCTCGCGCGTGCATCTGAAAACGCTGCCCACCACCGGCCCGCGCGTCGTGCAGGGGCCGGGCGAAAACGCGGGAGCGGTGGACATCGGCGGCGGCCTTTGTGCCGTCTTCAAGATCGAGTCGCACAACCACCCGTCGTTCATCGAGCCGTACCAGGGTGCGGCCACCGGCGTCGGCGGGATCATCCGCGATATTTTTACGATGGGCGCGCGGCCCATCGCGCTGCTCAACGCGCTGCGGTTCGGATCGCTCGATTCGCCGCTGGCCCGCCGCATCTTCGAAGGCGTGGTGGCCGGCATCGGCGGCTACGGCAACAGCATCGGCATCCCGACCGTCGGCGGCGAGATCGTGTTCGACGAGATGTATTCCGGCAATCCGCTGGTGAACGTGCTGTGCCTTGGCATCGCGCACAGGGACGACATCGTCAAGGGCGCGGCCAAGGGCACCGGCAATCCCGTGTACTACGTCGGCGCGAAAACCGGACGCGACGGCATTCACGGCGCGACGATGGCGTCGGCGGAGTTCGACGAGAAGTCGGCGGAGAAGCGGCCGGCCGTGCAGGTGGGCGATCCATTCATGGAAAAGCTGTTGATGGAGGCCTGCCTCGAAGTGATGAAGACCGGCGCCGTGGTCGGCATCCAGGACATGGGCGCGGCCGGTTTCACCTGCTCGACGTCCGAAATGGGATCGCGCGGCGGCACCGGCATGAGCGTGGATGTCTCGCTCGTGCCGCAGCGCGAGACCGGCATGATTCCCTACGAGATCATGCTGTCGGAATCACAGGAGCGCATGCTCCTGGTCGTGGAGCGCGGCCGCGAACACGAAGTCGAAGCCGTGTTCGAGAAGTGGGACCTGCACGCCGTCAAGGTCGGTGAGGTCACTGCAGGCACGCGCCTGAAGATTCACGAGCGCGGCACGCTGGTTGGCGATGTCCCCAATCGCGCGCTGACCGACGAGGCGCCCCTCTACAACCGGCCGATGGAAGAGCCGCAGTGGCAGAAGCGTGTGCAGGAGATTCCGTTTGCCGAGATCGGTGCGCCGCCGCCATCGCCAGAGGTGTTCAACCAGCTCATCGCGGTGCCGACGATTGCCAGCAAGCGCTGGGCCTACCGGCAGTACGATCACACGGTCGGCACCAACACCATTGCGCAACCCGGTCTGTCCGCGGCGGTCGTGCGCGTCAAGGACGCCCGCTGCGCCCTCGCGATCTCCGTCGATGGCAACGGCCGCTTCTGTTTTCTCGATCCCTACCAGGGCGCCATGCTCGCCGTCGCTGAGGCGTCGCGCAACGTCGCCTGCGCCGGCGGCGAACCGATCGGCGCCACCAACAACCTGAATTTCGGCAATCCGGAGCGGCCGGAGATCATGTGGCAGATCGCGGAAGCCGTGCGCGGCATCGGCGATGCGTGCCGCGCCCTGTCGACGCCGATTACCGGCGGCAACGTCAGCCTCTACAACGAAACCGACGGCCGCGCGATTTTCCCGACGCCGGTGCTCGGCGTCGTCGGGTTGCTCGACGATGCGTCGAAAACCGCGACGCGAGCATTCAAAACGATTGGCTCGGCGGTGGTGTTGCTCGGCGATAATCTTGGTGAGATCGGCGGCAGCGAATACCTGGCATCGATCCATAACCTCGTCGCCGGGCGGCCGCCGGCCCTGGATCTCAAGCGCGAGGCCGCGCTGCAGAAGCTGATTGTGAAGCTGATTCGCGACGGCTGCATCGAATCGGCGCACGATTGCTCCGAGGGTGGCCTCGCCATCGCGCTCGCGGAATGCACGTTCGATACCGGCGGCATCGGCGTCAGCGCGGATGTCACTGAAGTCAGCGCGGTCGAGGGTTTCGCGGTCAATGCGACGCTCTTCGGTGAATCGGCGTCGCGCATCGTCGTCTCGGTGGCCAGCGCGCACCTCGACGCGGTGATGACGGCGGCGGGAGAAGCGGGTGTGACGGCTCGCGAAATCGGGCGTGTCGGTGGCGACAACATCCGCCTGAGCGTGAACGGGACGGTCGCGGTCGACATCCCGGTGAGCGTCGCCGAAACAGCATGGGCGACGGCCATCGAGAAGAAAATGCAAGGACGACATGTTCGATAAATTCAAGGACGAGTGCGGCGTGTTCGGGGTCTACGGCCACGCTGAAGCGTCGAAACTGACGTATCTCGGCCTCTATGCGCTGCAGCATCGCGGCCAGGAGAGCGCCGGCATCGCCTCGGCCGACGGCGAGCGCATTCGCCTGGTCCGGCAGATGGGCTACGTCAACGAGATCTTCGACGAAGCCACGCTCGCCACGCTGTCGGGCCACGTCTCGATCGGTCACACCCGCTACTCGACGGCCGGGGAGAGCAAGCTCTCGAACGCGCAACCGATTTTGATCGACTGCGTGCACGGCCAGGTCGGCATCTGTCACAACGGCAACCTGGTGAACGCGAATGAGATTCGCGATCGCCTGGTCCGCGCCGGATCGATCTTCCAGACCAACAGCGACACCGAGGTCGTGCTCCACTTGTATGCGCGATCGCAGGCCGGATCGATGGAAGACGCGCTGGTCGAAGCGATCACGCAGCTGTCGGGAGCGTTTTCATTCGCGCTGATCACGAAAGACAGCCTGGTTGCCGCGCGCGATCCGCACGGCTTCCGGCCGCTCGCGCTCGGCCGGTTCGGCGACAACGCCTGGGCCGTGACGTCGGAAACCTGCGCGCTCGATCTGATCGGCGCCACCTACGTGCGCGACGTCGAGCCGGGCGAGGTCCTGATCATCGGACCGCACGGCCATCGCTCGATCAAGCCGTTCCCGAAGGCGCCGCTGTCGCACTGCATCTTCGAGCACGTCTATTTCGCCCGTCCTGACAGCGAAGTGTTCGGCGAGAGCGTCAACGAAGTGCGCACGCAGCTGGGCCGCGCGCTGGCGCAAGAAACCGGCATCGACGCCGACGTGGTGGTGCCCATTCCCGACTCCGGCGTGTGTGCGGCGATTGGCTATTCGGAAGAATCGAAAATCCCGCTGCGGTTCGGCTTGATCAGGAATCACTATGTCGGCCGCACGTTCATCGAGCCGGCGCAATCGATCCGGCATTTCGGCGTCAAGGTGAAGCTCAATCCGGTCAAGAGCATCCTGACCGGCAAGCGCGTCATTCTGATCGACGATTCGCTGGTGCGCGGCACCACCAGCCGGAAGATCGTCAAGATGGTGCGCGCCGCCGGCGCCAAGGAAGTGCACCTGCGCATCAGCTGCCCGCCGACGGTGTCACCCTGTTTTTACGGGGTGGATACGCCGCGGCGGCAGGAGTTGATTGCGGCGACGCATTCGCTCGAAGAGATTCGCAAGTACGTCGCAGCCGACACGATTGGCTATTTGAGCCTCGGCGGATTGCTGTCGTCGGTGAAAGGCAAGAGCGCGTCGTATTGCACGTCGTGCTACACCGGCCAGTACCCGATCGCATTCCCGCGCGATTCGAGCGGCTACCTGCAACTGTCGCTGAAGATCGACGGCAAGCCCGACCCTCTTCCCGAGGAGGAACCCGAGACGGTTGTATGACGGGCTGCCGACTGCTTTTGTTCTTCGTCATTTGTTC
>Ga0114129_10004148_pt1 | contig 20482 bp, 14 predicted proteins | sample RhiMetdeltSRZDD1_FD_80071 | JGI IMG/M metagenome (GOLD analysis project Ga0114129, IMG submission 80071) | Populus rhizosphere microbial communities from Tennessee, USA - Rhizosphere MetaG P. deltoides SRZDD1 (version 2) (version 2) | ecosystem: Host-associated > Plants > Roots > Rhizosphere >... | reverse complement strand
GAGCAGGGCGCGCGCGAGCGGCAGGGCCGCCGCGCGCTCACGCTGTCTGCCGCCGCGGCCCCGGCCGCGCGCGCCGAAGACGATCCGTCGGCGGCGACGATCGGATGCCGCGATGCCGCCCTCCTCGATCTGCGCGAGCAGCTGTTCGGCCGCGGCTTCACGGCTGTCAGCAGCTGCCCGTCGTGCCGACAGGAGATCGAGCTGGCCTTTGATATCGCCGAAGTTCGCCGCGGTCTCTCGGACGTCGTTCGCGCGGATATCCACGCCGGCGGCGTGAACGTGCAATTCCGCCTGCCAACCGGCCTCGACCTCGCGGCAATCGAATCGGCTCCCGACGTCGAATCGGCGCGCGCGCTGCTGCTGGCGCGCTGCGTGGAGCGCGCCGCGAGGAACGAAGTTGCGCTCGCCGTCGACGACCTGCCGCCCGAGATTCTCGACGCGACGACTTCGCGAATGTGCGAGCTGGATCCGCAAGCCGACGTGGCGCTCGACGTCGAGTGTCCTTCGTGCCGCCATGCCTGGCGCGAGCCCTTCGACATCGTCAGCTATCTATGGAGCGAGATCGCCGTGTGGGCGCGGCGCCTCCTGGACGACGTCCACGTCCTGGCCTCGACATATGGGTGGACCGAAGACGACATCCTGCGGCTGACGCCGGCTCGACGACACGCGTATCTCGAGATGATTCGGTGACCGACTTTCTCCGCAACCTCGCGGCACGCACGCTGGCAGCCCCAACGCTGCGCCCTCGCGGTCGGCTGCGGTTCGAGCCATCACCGGAGGAGACGCCGCTCTTCGAGGTGGTGGACTCCATGCCGGACCGCACCTCGCGCGCTTCTCAGCCGCCTGACCCACCGGCGGCTGACCAGATCGATGCGTCATTCGAGGCCACGAGAAGTTCGGCCGCACCGGCGGCTGGACGATCGCCGGTCGCGGCCGACGATCCGCCGCCTGCCGCCGCCACACCGTTGCTCGCAGAACAGTCGTCCTGGTCCGACCGACAAGTGCCTGTCTCATGGCTCGTCCACGCGCAGGATTTTACCGGGGCTGAATCACCCGTCGTGAGTCCGCGGCCAAACGCGGCAGACGCGACGAAATCGACCGCAGCGACGGTCGCCACGGTCGTTCAGCGCCTGGCCAGGCAGCGATCCGACCACATCGTCAGGTCAGCCGAAATCGAGACGGCGCCGCGGCCGGCGCTGCACCATCGCTATGACGAGCAGCCGCCGCGCATCGGAGCGACGCGGGAGGAAATCACTCGTGCCGAGACCGACGGCACCTCCGCGGGTCCGAGGGCTTCCGCCAGCCGGCGGGCGGTCTCGCTTGCCGTGGCGGCGTCCTCGGCAGCCGAGGAGCCGATCGTTCAGGTGACGATCGGCCGCGTCGAGGTACGGGCGTCGGTGTCGAACGTCCCGCGCGCTTCACGGAGCAGCCCGGCGACGACGCCGATGAGTATCGACGACTACATCGCGAGGCGAAAGGATCGGCGGTGAGCACCGAGCTCGCGGTCACGGCGGTCACGCAGACGCTCCGGCAGCTGCTCGACGACGAAGTCGCCGGCAAATGGGGATCGGACGTGCTTTCCGGCGATCTCATCAAGGAGCGGTTCATCACGAACCTCCCGCCTCATCGAGTGCGCGAGGTGCACGCGTCGGACAATGTGCTGAACCTCTTCCTGTACCGGACCGACGTCAGCGCCGCGTGGCGCAATCTCGCGCCGCCCGCACAAGGCAAGTCGGGTGAAAGTGCTCCCCCGCCGCTGGCCCTGCACCTCGAGTATCTCGTCAGCGCATATGGCGAGGACGACCGCGAAGAGGTCGCGCACTTCTTCCTCGGCCAGGCCATGCGGATCCTGCACGACATCGCCATGGTCCCGAGGCAGAAGCTGTTCGACGTGCTCAAGAAAGCGCACGTCCACGATCAGATCGAGCGCATCACCGTTACGCCGCGCGCGCTGTCGATCGAAGAGATCTCCAAGCTCTGGAGTGTGTTTCAAACCCAGTACCGCGTCTCGGCTGCATATGTCGTCACGGTCGTGCTCATCGACAGCAAGGCGGCGCGGCGCGCGCCGCTGCCGGTCCTCAAGCGCGGACCCGAGGACCGCGGGCCGGCGGCGGTCGCGACCGCCGCGCCGGTCGTCGATTCGATCAGGACCGCAACCGGCTTCGGCGCCGTTCGTCTCGGCGAAGACCTGATCATCACCGGCGATCGCCTCGCCGCAGGCGGCATCACGGCAAGCGTCCGCCATCGTTTGATGAAAGACCCGAAGTCGCTGCCGGTGACCATCCTCGACGCCCATCAATTGAAGGTAACGATTCCGGCGGCCGCATCCGCGCCGGGAGTTGCGGCCGCCTGGCCGGCGGGCATTTACTCGCTCTGGCTCGACATCGTGCGTCCGGACGTTCCGCCGTGGACGACGCGCGATCAGCCGCTGTATTTCGCCCTCGCGCCGACGATCACCGTTGCGCCGAACGCGCTTCAGCCGCCCGCGGCGACGTTCGAGGTGACCGTGCAGACGATCCCGCAGGTGGATTCGCGACAGCCGGTCGCGATCCTGTTCGACGATGTGCCGTTCGCACCCAAGCCACCGGTCGCTCCGGCAAACGCCGATGCGCCGTCGGTCATCAAAGCGGACCTGCCCGGCAGCGTGAAAGGGATTCACCGTGTCCGGTTGAACGTCGACGGCGTCGAGTCGATCGCAGCGGTCAGGACGGGCGACTCGTTCGAGTTCGACGCGAGTCAGAGCGTCGAGGTGAAGCCGTGACGACATTGACGGATCTGACGGCCTGGCGGGAGGCGAACGATGCGTATCTCGCCGCGGCCACGACGTGGATCCGGCTGGCGCTCATGCGCCGCGCGCCTGCGCCTCGGCCCGTGATCGCGACGGCGGAGCACCCGCCGTCCGCCGTCATCTCGCCGCCAGCCGCGCCAGGTCCCGTCGTGGGTCGCGTCGAGGCGGACGATCCCCCGTGGTGGAAGTTCCGTCGGACGACGGTCGCCGCTGATGCGCCCGCCGCCGAGTCGCCGAAACCCGCACACGGAAAGCCGGGTCCGGAGGACCCGGCCTGCACCTGGACGCCGCTCGGACTGCCACCGTCGTCACTGGAGGTTTCGCAGCAGGCTGTCGACGAGGCGTATAAGCGCATGACCAACGCGGCGGACTGCGAGCCGCCGCCGGCGCTGACGGTCCTGACGCGCCGGTTCGGTCTGTCGTCGTTCGAGCGCGACCTCCTGCTGCTCTGCGTCGCGATGGAGCTCGACACGCGGATACCCGCGCTGTGCGCGCTCGCGCAGGACGATCCGTCGACGCCGTTTCCGACGTTCGGCCTCGCGTTCACGCTGTTCGACTCGCCGGGCTGGGACGCTCGCTCGCCGGAGCATCCGCTCCGTTACTGGCGGCACGTCGAGGTCAACCAGCCCTGGGGCCATCCCCTGACGACGAGCGCGTTGCGCGCGGACGAACGGATCGTCAACTACGTGAAGGGATTGAGCCACCTCGACGACCGGCTGACGCCGTTCGTGGCGCCGATGAGCGTGGCCGCCGACCAGAGCGCGCTCCCTCCGTCGCAGCGCGCGATCGTCGACGAGATCCTGAGCGCGCTCGACCGCGATCAGCCGCACCTCCGGCCGATTCAGCTCCTCGGTCATGACTCCGAGAGCAAGCAGCTCGTCGCGGCCGCGGTGGCGCATCATCTCGGGCTGACCGCCTACCGGATCCACGCCGACGTCCTGCCGGCACAGGCCGCGGATCTCGAGACGCTCGCGCGCCTCTGGCAGCGCGAGATGCTGCTGCTGCCGGTCGCGCTGTACATCGACGCGTCGAATGTCGATCGGAGCAGCGACACGCACGCCGGACCGCTGCGGCGATTCCTCGCGCGGGCGGGAGGGCTCGTGTTCGTCGAAGCTCGCGAGACGTGGCCGGCGCTGCACGGCAGCCATTCCGTCGACATCGAGAAGCCGACAGCCGACGAGCAGCGGGATCTCTGGATCGCCGCGCTCGGGCCGCAACACACCGCGGAGGCGGCGGAGCTGGCGGCGCAGTTCAGATTGAACGCGTCGTCAATCGCGCGCATCGCCGGGGCGGCAAGCGGCGACGACAACGGGGCGGCCCTCGGGGACCGCCTGCACGCCCACGCCGCGCAGCTGACCCGGCTGCGCATCGATGCCCTCGCTCAACGCATCGACGCGAAGGCGACCTGGGACGACATCGTGCTCCCGCCGGCGGAGGAATCGCTGCTGCGGCAGATCGCCGCCCATGTCGAAGGACGCCGAACGGTGTACGACGAGTGGGGGTTCCGCGATCGGATGAACCGGGGCTTCGGCATCAGCGCCCTGTTCGCCGGCCCGAGCGGGTGCGGAAAGACCATGGCCGCCGAGGTGATTGCGAACGAGCTCGGCCTGACGCTGCACCGCATCGATCTGTCGTCGGTGGTCAGCAAATGGGTCGGCGAGACCGAGAAAAACCTGCAGCAGCTCTTTACGGCGGCCGACGATGCGAACGGCATCATCTGCTTCGACGAGGCCGACGCGCTCTTTGGAAAGCGCACGGAGGTTCAACAGAGCCAGGACCGCTTCGCCAACATCGAGATCAATTTTCTGCTGCAGCGCCTCGAGGCGTACCGCGGCCTCGCCATCCTGACCACGAACATGAAAACGGCGCTCGACCCGGCATTTCTGCGCCGGCTTCGATTCATCGTCAACTTCCCGTTTCCCGGACCGGAAGAGCGACGCGCGATCTGGGAGCGCGCGTTTCCGGCGAAGACGCCGACGCAGGGCCTCGACTTCGACCGGCTGGCGAAGCTGACGCTGACCGGCGGCAGCGTCCACAACGTCGCGCTCGCCGCCGCCTTCCTCGCGGCCAAGCGCAGCTCGCCCGTCACCATGTCCATCGTGTTCGAGGCGGCGAAGACGGAGATGCGCAAGATCGAAAAGCCTGTTCATGAAGCCGACTTCAAGTGGAGCAACGACCAAGTCGTGGAGCTGGCGCGATGAAGGTGCGGATTCGAATCGATCGCCTCGTGCTCGACGGCCTCGGCGTGCCGTACGGCGCGCGCGACGCGGTGCGGACTGGGCTGGAGCACGAGCTCGCGAGACTCGTTGCGGACGGAGGGCTCGCGACGTCGCTGGCCGGAGCGACCGGCGGCATCGCCCTGCCGTCGCTGGACGCGCCGTCAATCGACGCGCCGGAGCCATCGGCGCGGCTCGGCGCCGCCATCGCAGGCTCGGTGTACGGCAGCATCGGCGCGCCGCGGCGATCGCAACGTTAGCATCGAGGGCATGTTGTGAAGCGACACACGGCGGCTCACCGCGACGCCACGACGCCGAAGACCGATCTGTCCGAGCCGTTGCTGCAGCGCGCCTGCAACTGTGGCGGATCGTGCGAGCGCTGCGCGAAGAAGCGCCTGCAGCGATCGGCGGCGCGCGGATCGGGCGCCGCGGTTGCGCCGCCTTCGGTCACGGATGTCATTCGCTCGTCCGGGAAGCCGCTCGACGCGGGTGTGCGGACGAACGTGGAGCAGCAATTCGGCCGCGACTTCAGCCGCGTCCGCGTCCACGACGACGGCCGCGCCGCCGAATCGGCCGAGTCGGTCGGTGCGAAAGCGTACACGGTCGGCCGCGACATCGTGTTCAACGCAGGCCGCTACGCGCCCGGAACGGCCACGGGCGATCGCCTGTTGCGGCACGAGCTCACTCACGTCCTGCAGCAGCGGAACGTCGGCGAGTCGACGTCGTCGCCCATCGAGATCGGCAAGGCCGGCGACGCGTACGAGCGCGAAGCCGACGCGGTCGCACGCGCGGGTGAGCGGGCGCAACCGCCGGTCTCCGAGCGCACGCCGCACGCGCGACTTCAGGGCGCCTGGTACAACACGCTGTGGAACGCCGTCGTCGACGTCCTGGCGTTCATCCCGCGCCTCTTCGGCGCCGAGTGGTTCACCGCAGACCAGCTCCAGCAGTACCTCGACGGCCTCCGCCAGCGAAAGACGATCGAGGACGGGTGGTTCAGCGACAACAAGGCCCGCGCGTGCGTCAGCCGCGAGAGCGAATTCGGCCCGTACGACACCGATACGAAGATCCTGCTCGTCCGCGAGATGAGCACCGGCCACGTGTCGTTTCTCGACGAGGGCGCGATCAACACGCTGCTCGCCCGCGCGACTCCCCAGGAGCGCCAGCGCATTGTGAACGCGATAGGCCGCGACGCGCTCTGGTCGACGTTCTCGGGCCGGAACCGTCGCATCCTCGAAGCCCTGACGATGACCGCCGCGGACGCGAACAACGCGCTGATCGATCGGCTTCGAACCCTCAACCTCGACGAGCTCGAGGACTATCGCACCTTCGCGGTGGATCCTGCGCTGCAGAAGGCGATCCAGCAGGCGATCACGCTGTCGCAGATCACGGCCGACGTGCCGACTTCTGCGGTCATCGGCGCGTCTCCAGCGCAGGTGCAACTCCCCGGCGGGCCCGTACCGGCCACCGCGGCCACGTTCCAGATAAACGGCGTGCCGGTCTTCGCATATCCCGACATCATCGACTCGTCGCTTGGAGACGTGGCATTCACCGACATGGGGTTGTTCTACACCACTCCCCACCCGGCCCCGCCAGAGAGCGCGGATATCAAGGTCGGCGCTTTCAACGTGCCGGAGATTCGCCTGGGGATTCGGACTCGGTACGGGTCGAAAGACGCACCGGGGAAGGAACCCGCTTACGGTGTGGGCACAAGAGCCGGAGACAAACCGACCACCCGGTTCCACGAGCGTGCGCACAGTCAGGCCTGGTTCGCCTTCCTCCAGAAGAACCCGCCGCCGCAGTTCACCGGCCAATCCGGCATGACGAACAAAGCGTTCGACGCCGCGGTCGTCGCGTGGAAGACGGAGGCAGAAGCGTGGCATGACCGCGCGCAGAAGTTCTCGATACAGACGACCGATTGCGTCGGCAAGCTGCCAAGCGCCGAGGCGCTCGCCACGCTCCACGGGGCCGGCTTCACGACGTCGCTCTGCACGCAGCAACCGACAGGAGCGGGCCATTGACGATGTCGCCCGATTCGCCGCACATCCTGAAAGGCGGCCTCGTGCTGCTCGACCCGGCGACGGCGTCGGTCTCGCGCGTCATCGTGCTGCAGTACAACCCCGATTCGCTGTCGCGGACGCTGCAGGTGCAGGGCGCGAGCGTCGACGCGACGGGGGGCGATCGATCCGAAGTGATGCGGCTCAAGGGGCCGCCGATCGAGACGCTGAAGCTCGACGCCGAAATCGACGCGACCGACCAGCTCGAGACCGGCGACGCCGCCGTCCTGCAGTCGGGCATCTTTCCGCAGCTCGCGGCGCTCGAGACGATTCTGTATCCGTCGCTGACGACGATCCTGTCGAACCACGCGCTGGCATCGGCCGGCATCCTCGAGATCGTCCCGATGGAGGCGCCGCTGACGCTGTTCGTGTGGAGCGCGTCGCGCATCGTGCCGGTCCGGATCACCGAGTTCTCGGTCACCGAAGAGGCGTTCGACACGAAGCTCAATCCGATCCGCGCGAAGGTGAGCCTCGGCATGCGCGTGCTGAGCGTCAACGACCTCGGCTTCGAGCACCGCGGCAGCTCGATCTACCTGGCGTATCAACGCGCCAAGGAGACGTTCGCCGCGATTCCGACGGGCGGCACCGTCGGTCAACTTGGCATCGGAGCGCTTCCATGATCGACATCCTCGCGCTGCAGCAGGCGCTGCCCCTCGTGATCTTCGGGCCGTCGAGCCGCTACGCCGGCATCGCGACGGCGCGTATCGACATCGACGGCGCGACAGTCGTGTACGTCCGCCGTCGATTCGTTCCGCAGCCGGAATCGATGTCGGTCTTCGCCTCGCACACGGTCAGCGCCGGCGAGCGGCTGGATCACATCGCCGCCCGGTACCTTGGGGATCCGGAGCTGTTCTGGCGCATCTGCGACGCGAATCGTGCGCTCCGGCCCGACGAGTTGACCGAGTCGCTCGGACGGCGCCTCGCCATCACGCTCCCCGAAGGCGTCCAGGGGATGCCGAATGCTTAACCCGCCGTACTACCTGCAGCTGATGATCGGTCCCGGCGTCCCGGTGCCGATGCCGCGCGAGGTCATCGACGCGCTGGTCTCCGTGCAGGTGACGAGCGACACGCGGGCGGCCAGCGTCTTTCAGCTCACGTTCATGCTCTCGACCAAATCGCCGCTGCACACGGTTTTCCTCGTCAGCGGCGGCGCGTCGATCCCGCTCATCCGGGTCGTCATCGTCGTCATCAGCAAAGGGATGCCCGAGGTGCTGATGGACGGCCTCATGACGCACCACCAGGTGACGCCCGGGGAGAACGGACAGGCGACACTGACCGTGACGGGCGAGGACCTGTCCAGGGCAATGACGTACCTGCCGATGGACGGCCTCCCGTTTCCGGCGATGCCATTGAACGTCCGCGTCATGGCGATCCTGGCGAAGTACCTGATCCTCGGCGTCGTGCCGATGGTCATTCCGCCGGTGATCATGGACGTCTCGATCCCGACCGAGCAGATCGATCGCCAGAACGGCAACGATCTCGAATACATCAAGTGCCTCGCCGAGAGCGTCGGCTACGAGTTCTACGTCGACCCCGGCCCGCTGCCGCTGCAGAGCATCGCGTATTGGGGGCCGTCGCTCCGCGTCGGCCTGCCGCAGCCGGCGCTCAACACCAACATGGACGCCGAGACCAACGTCGAGTCGATCGACTTCAGCTTCGACACGGAGGACCCGACGCTGCCGATCGTGATGATTTATCCGAAGGCGCTGAAGGTCGGCATTCCGATTCCGGTGTCGCTGGTGAACCCGCTCGCACCGCCGATGGGCCTGGTGCCGCCGATCCCGAAACACGTCGAGATCGACCGCGATTCGGCGCGCCGCAATCCGGCGCAGGCGCTGATGGCGGCGTTCTCGCGGGCGGCGCGGTCGAACGACGCCGTGTCGGCGACCGGCACGCTCAGCGTGACGCGATACGGCCGCCTGCTGAAATCGCGGCGCGTGGTCGGCGTGCGCGGCGCCGGACCGGCGTTCGACGGCCTCTACTACGTCCGCAAAGTCACCAGCACGCTGAAGCGCGGCGAGTTCAAGCAGCAGTTCACGCTCGTGCGCAACGGCCTCGTCTCGATCACCCCGAGGGTACCGGCATGACCGACGTGTCTCCACAGTCGATCGCAGGCGGCAATGGCACCGGGCGGTGCCAGCGTTTCTTCGGCAAGTACCGGGGCACCGTGATCAACAACGTCGATCCGATGCAGCTGGGTCGAATCATGGCGCAGGTGCCGGCGGTGTCTCAGTTGCTCCCGACCACGTGGTGCATGCCGTGCCTTCCGCTCGCCGGCACCGGCTCGGGGGTGTCGTTCGTCCCGCAGATGCGGAGCGGTGTCTGGATCGAATTCGAGGGGGGCGACCCCGATTACCCGATCTGGACCGGCTGCTTCTACGGCATCGGCGCGGAGCGTCCGCTCGACGCCACCGCGTCGAACCCGGCGAGCCCGAACATCGTGTTCCAGAGCCAGCTGATGAACGCGATCGTCGTCAGCGATCTCCCGCCGACGCCGAAGAGCGGCGGGATCATCCTGAAGTCCACGACCGGGGCGTCGATCATCGTCAACGACAGCGGCATCTACATCGACAACATGAAGGGCGCACGCATCTGGCTCGCCGGCAAGGCCGTGATCATCAACGACACCGCGCTCACCATCACCTAGAGGCGAATGCGATGCCCGGCCCTGTGCTGACGATTACGGCGTCGGTTCAATGCGCGCACCTCGGGAAAGGCACGCCCGCGACGCCGAATCCGCGAATCACGATTTTCGGACAGGCGGTGGTGACCGTCGCGACGCAGTACGCGGTCGCCCTCTGCACGTTTCCGGCCATGACGGGCGGCAACTCTCCTCCGTGCGTACAAGCCTCGTTCAAGACGGCGTCGACCAGAGTGCTCACCAACACCGGATTCCTGTTGCTGGGCGACAGCCAGGGGACGTCGCTGCCGAACGGCACGCCGCTCGTGGTCGTCCCGAGCCAGGGTCAGGTCATCGCCACCTGAGGCCGCGATGAACGTCGACTTCCCATTCGCGTTCGACTCCCGCGGCCGAACGAGAGCGTGCGACGAAGCGGCCCACGTCCGCGACATGCTGGATCAGCTGCTGTTCACGAACGCCGGCGAGCGGGTCAACCGGCCGGAGTTCGGCAGCGGCCTTCTGCAGCTCGTGTTCGCGCCGAACAGCACGGAGCTCGCCGCCGCCCTCCAGTTCACGACGCGCGCCGCGATCCAGCAGTGGCTTGGCGACGTCATCGAACTGCAGGCGCTCGACGTCGTCGCCGAGGATGCGACCCTGCGGATCCTGGTCCGCTACGCCGTGCGCCGCACCGGCGAGGTCCGGACCGAGTCGTTCGAGCGGAGCGCGTCATGAGAGCGGCCGATCCCTTCTGCCGCGACGAGCGCCGCCGGCAGCTGATTCGCGATCGCCGGCTGAACGGCATCGATTCGGTCGACGTCATCGGGAAGCACCTGTGCGTGCACTTCCTGACCGGCATTCCCGACGTGTTCCGCCCGAAGAAAAAGGGCGGTCCCGCCTCCTACGACTGGAAGGCCGCCGCGATGGCGCACATCGCTCTCACAGGCGGCCGCCGCATTACCGGCATCCGCGTGATCGACATCGATCCGGACGAGGCTCCCTCCAAGTTCGAGGAAAGCTGCCTCGGCATCGAGCTGGACAAGGAAGGCGACTGGTCCACCTACACCATCTGCTTCGTGGAAACGAAGGATGGCCGCCCGACCGATGTTCCGCTCAAATCGCTGGATCCGCGGTACGCATGTCTCGCAATCACCTTCAAGACCGACTGCCCTGCCGAGATCGATTGCAAGCCGGCCGATCCATGCGTGCCCGCTGAGCGGCCGTCGCCGGCCATCTCGTATCTCGCCAAGGATTACGCCACCTTCCGGCAGCTGATTCTCGACCGGATGGCGCTGACGATGCCGCACTGGCGCGAGCGGCATGTGCCCGACATCGGGGTCATGCTCGTCGAGGTGCTCGCGTACGTCGGCGACTATCTCAGCTACTTCCAGGATGCGGTCGCGACCGAGCAATACCTCGACACCGCGCGCCGGCGGATCTCGGTGCGACGGCACGCGCGGCTCGTCGACTACGCGATGCACGAGGGATGCAACGCGCGCGCGTTCGTGCAGCTGCAGGCCGCCAAAGACGACGACACGCTCCGGCCGCAGGACGTCTACTTCATCACGCAGGCGGCCACACGTGTGGCATTGCGCCAGACGGAAGTCGATCGGCTGCCGCCCGGCTGGCTCGCGTTCGAGCCGCTGGCCGACCGCCGGACCCTCAAGCTCCGGGCCGCGCATAACACGATCCGGATCTACACGTGGGGCGACGAGGAGTGCTGCCTGCCGCGAGGCGCCACGCACGCCACGCTGCTCGACGAAATCGAGGAGCACGATCACCACGATCCCCGCATCTGCGACGAGCGGCCCTGGCCGCCAATCGATCACGATCATCACGACAAGTGCGGCTGCGGCCAGGAGCCGCCGCCGCCACCGCCCTCACCTCGCGCGCTCGATCTCGAGGCCGGCGACTTCCTCCTGTTCGAGGAGCTCGCCTGTGCCGGGACAGCGTTCAACAGCACGACACCGGGCGACGGCGGGTTCGACGGAAAGAATCCCCTCCCTGACGTCGATCGCACGCATCGTCACGTCGTGCGAATCACCCGCGTGAGCAAGGGATGCGATGCGCTGCGAGGAAACCGCGTCATCGAGGTGGAATGGGGTCTCGAGGACGCCCTGCCGTTCGCGCTCTGCGTGTCCGCGGTTGGCACGGCGCCGCAGTGCGATCTGGTCCGAAATCTCGCGGTCGCCCGCGGCAACGTGATTCTCGTCGACCACGGCGCGACGATCCGGGACGAACCGCTTCCGGCCGTCGATCCCCGGGACATGGACGACGTCTGCGAGGCGGAGGATGCGCTGGTCGACGTGACCCGCATCGCGGCCCGCTATCGCCCGCGTCTGCGGCACGCGCCGCTGACGTTTGCAGAACCGCTCGAGCCTCACGCGTCGGCCTCCGCGCTCATGCAGCAGAATCCGCGCGCAGCCGTTCCGGCGATCGCGCTTGCCGGCATCCCGCCGTCGCCGGACGATGTCCATCCTCTTTTCACGGGCGAACAGGTCGCCAGCCTGGCACGGCTCGCCGAGCACCTGTTCGACCCGGCCACGCCCGCGCTGATAGCGCTGCGAAGACGGCTTCGCGCCGACGTCAAAAAACAGCTCGACGACAAGACGATCACCGAACAGCTGCTCGACGCTCTCGATGCGAATCTCCGCTCGCTGACGGAAAGCTGGATGCCGCGCGTGGATCTGCTCGACAGTGGCGGCGACGACCCGAGCTTCGTCGCCGAGATCGACGACACCGGGTTCGCCGAGCTGCGGTTCGGCGACGGCGATTGCGGCCGGCGGCCGGACGTCGGCACGGCGTTCCTCGCCACCTACCGCGCCGGCAACGGGCGCGCCGGCCTCGTCGGCCCGGAATCGATCGCCCACGTCGTATTCCGGCGCGGGATCGACGATGTCATCACCGGCGTTCGCAACCCGCTGCCTGCGGCCGGCGCCGTCGACCCAGAGCCGATTGCCGACGTGAAGATGTACGCGCCCGGTGCATTCCGGAGGCAGCTGGATCGGGCGGTGACCGCCGAGGACTACGCGTCGATCGCGGAATTCCTTCGGTATCCGCAGCGGAATCCGCGCGTCCAGGCTGCCGCCGCCGCCCTGCGCTGGACCGGCAGCTGGTACGAGGCTGATGTGGCGATCGACCAGGCCGGCGCGCCGGACCTCGAGGCGTCGCTGCGATCGTCGATCGATCAGCGGCTGCGGCGCTACCGGCGGATGGGCCACGATCTGCGCGTCGGTCCGGCCCGCCTCGTGCCGATCCGCCTCGAGTTGGATCTCTGCATCAAGGCCGACTATCTGCGCGCGCACGTGCTCGCAGGGGTGCGCGACGCCCTGAGCAGCCGCGTGCTGGCCGGCGGATCGCTCGGCTTCTTCCATCCGGACAACCTCACGTTCGGCGAGGCCATCTACGTGAGCCGGATCGTCGCCGCCGTGATGGCGGTCGCCGGAGTGGCGGAAGCGCGCGTCGTGCGGCTGGAGCGTCTCGCGCACAAACCGAACAGGAATCCCGATCTGCCGAAAGGGCTGCTGAAGCTCCAGCCGAACGAGATCGCGCGGCTCGACAACGACCCCGCGCAGCCCGAGAACGGGATCGTCGCGTTCCGGCACGTGCGAGGCGGGCGATGATCGAGACGACCTGCGACTGCTGCGCGTGCCTCGCGGGCGCGCACGTGACGGAGGTCACGAACCGTCCCGGTCTCCCGGCGATCCGCTATCGCGTCGGCAATTACGCGTCTTTTTACGATGCGATGATCCGGCGCCTGACGGTGCCCGTCGATCCCGGTCAGGTGGCGACGTATTCACTCCACCGGCTGACTACGCGCGAGCACGACGACATGGCCATCGCGCTCCTCGACGCGTGGGCGATTGTCGCCGATGTTCTGACGTTCTACCAGGAACGGATCGCCAACGAGGCGTTTCTTCGCACGGCACTCGAGCGACGCTCGGTCCTGGAGCTCGGTCGCCTCGTCGGGTACGCGCTGAAGCCGGGCGTGTCGGCGAGCGTCTATCTCGCGTACACCCTGGACGAGACGGCGACAACGATCATTCCGGGCGGCACCAAAGCGCAGAGCATTCCAGGGCCGAACGAACAGCCTCAGATGTTCGAGACGATCGAAGATACCGAGGCGCGCGGCGCGTGGAATGCGTTGCGACCGCGCATGAGCCGCCCGCAGCCGATCACCATCGAAAACGTCCTGACCATTCCGTCGCTGTGGATTGAAGGAACGACCACGCGTCTGGAGCAGGGCGATCCGCTACTGTTCGTGTTCGACACCGGCCGGCTCCGCATGTTCGCCGTCCGGCGGACGCTCAACACTATCGTCGACGCCGAGCACAAGCGAACCGAGATCGTGCTCGAGCACGTTCGACCGTACTACGTCGCGCTGGCGCAAGCCGTCCTCGTCAAGCTGCCGCGGAAAGAGCCGCCGAAGCCGGGCCAACCGCCGGTGGCGTTGGAGCAGCCGACGAAACCGATCGAACGGTTTTTCCAGCAGATTCTGCTCGGCGCCTCGCGTGACCGGCTCGTCGCGTTCGCCAACGACAAGAACAACAAGAAAGAGCTCGGCGAGAAAATCGTCGACGTCGCCAATCGCCCCGACGTCGACGCACCGACGACGATCGAGCAGGACGGTCCGGTGTCGCCTGGTGAGATCGCGGCCCCGCTCCTCAAGAGCCCGGGGCTTGCGCCGGCCACGCCGTGGTCGTTCAATCGCTCGCTCGAGCGATCCCTCGAAAAACGATCCGACTACGTTCCGCGTCTGCTCGCCACATTCTTCCCGCAGCTGCGGCGGACGATCTATACGGCGCTCGCGAACAACGAGAGCGGCGCCCGGCCGTACGCCCAGTTCCGCGGCGTCCACGTGTTCCGGCGGCGCGCCGCGGTATTCGGCTACAACGCCCCCACGATTCTCTTCGAGGATCGTCCGAGCGTGCCGCCCGGCGAACATCTCGCGGCCGTGGTGCAGCCGCCGGTCCCGGCATACGTCGATGAGCGGGACAACATCCTGTATCTCGACACCCCTGACGCCGCCGTTACGGTCGACAGCTACGTGATGACCCGGAACCACGACGCGATTGCGGTCGCGAAGGTGGTCGATGCCAAGACCCAGCCTCGGACCGCGTACGGCATCAGCGGCCAGAGCACGCGGCTGACGCTCGGTGCCGATTGGGCTGCGTTCGCGAAGAAGCCCGACAAGGACGAAGTCGACAAACGCCTCAAGGCGATGATTGCGAACCTCGAGCACATTCGCGAGACGGCGGTGCTCGCGGAAAGCGAAGAGCTGACGCTCGCGCAACGCCCGGTCGATCGGCCGATCGGCCGGAAGGCGGGCGGCGGCGTCACGGCCGGCGAGTCCGAGACGCGCATCGAGCTGGACGGGGTCGTCGACGGTCTGGCTCCCGGCCGATGGGTGATCGTCGCCGGCGAGCGGCTCGACACGCACGGAACGAACGGCATCGTTTCGGCGGAGCTTGCGATGGTCGATGCTGTCGAGCAGCACACGATCGCGGAGCCAGGCGGCCGCTCGTTCAGCCTGCTCACGCTCGCGCCCGCCGGGCTCGCGTACGAGTACACGCGCGACACGGTCAAGATTCTCGGCAACGTCGTCAAGGCGAACCACGGGGAGACGCGCAGCGAGATCGTCGGCGGCGGCGACGCCTCGAAATCATCTCAGTCGTTCACGCTGCACCAGTCGCCGCTGACGTTCGTCTCGGCCCCGACCGTCGACGGCGTGCAGTCCACGCTCGCCGTCCGCGTCAACGACGTCCTGTGGCACGAGGTCGCCACGCTGGCCGGCGCCGCGCCGCACGATCGCGTCTTCGTCACAAAGACAGCCGACGACGGCAAGGTGTCGGTGCTGTTCGGAAACGGCCGCGCCGGCGAGCGGCCGCCGACAGGCGCCGACAACATTCGAAGCATCTATCGCAGCGGGATCGGCCAGGCGGCGAACGTCCGCGCCGGTCAGATTGCCACGGCGATCTCACGTCCGCTCGGCGTGCGCGACGTCGTCAATCCGCTGGCGGCGAGCGGCGGTGCCGACCCCGAGTCGCGCGACGACGCGCGGCGGAACATTCCGGTCTCGCTTCAGGCGATGGGACGGGTCGTGTCCGTGGGCGATTACGCCGATTTCGCGCGAACGTTCGCGGGCATTTCGAAAGCCGTCGCGGCGGCGCTCTCCGACGGACGCCGGCGCGTCGTGCACCTGACGATCGGCGGCGCCGGCGACATCGAGATCGACGCCACGTCGGATCTCCATCGAAACCTCACCGAAGCGCTCCGGAAATATGGCGACCCGTATCAGCCCTTCACCGTGGCGATGCGCGACAAGATCGTGATCGCCGGCGCAGCGCGCGTTCGCGTGCTCCCTGACTATCTGTGGACGAACGTCGGACCGGCGGTTCGGGCGGCGCTCGTCGACGTGTTCTCGTACGACCGGCGTGAGTTCGGGCAGCCGGTCTATCCCGCCGAGGTCGTGACGGCGATTCAGAGCGTCGCGGGCGTCGCGTACGTCGATCTCGACGCGCTCGGCGGCATTCGCTCGAGCCACCTGTTTCCGGAACCACATCTCCCTCGCATCGACAGCGTGAACGCGATTCTCCCGCAGCTCGCGCATCGCGGCCATCACGTCCTGCAGCCGGCGCAAATCGCGTATCTCCCGCCCGAGCTCGCCGACCTGTTCATCCTGTCGGAGATCGTCCATGACTGATGCGACGAAGACGCGGATCGATCGCATGTACGAGCTGCTGCCGGTCGTCTACCGCCAGCGTGACGTGGCAGAGGGACTGTCGCTTCGCGATCTGCTGCGCGTCATCGCCGAACAGGTCAACCTCGTCGAGGACGATCTCGTTACGATGTACGACGACTGGTTCATCGAGACCTGCCGGGACTGGGTCGTGCCGTACATCGCCGATTTGGTCGGCTATCGGGCGGTCCAGTCGGGTGCGATCGAGACCGACGACATCGAGTCGCGCCTGCGCATGCGCTCGCTGGTACCGAGGCGCGACGTCGCAAACTACATCCGCGATCTGCGCCGGCGGGGAACGCTCGCGCTGCTGGAGAATCTCGCGACCGATACCGCGGGGTTCCCCGCGCGGGCTGTGGAGTTCTTCACCCTGCTCGGCCGGACGCAGTCGATCAATCACCTCGACAGCCGCGGGCGACTCGTCGACCTTCGAGACGGCGAAGCGCTCGACCTGATCGACTCGCCATTCGACCGCGTCGCCCACACGGTGGACGTGCGCGGCGTCGGGGCTCCGCGCAATCCGGGCCGGCACAACATTCCGAGTGCCGCGTCGTACCTCTGGCGGCTGCGCGCCTTTCCGGTGACGTACGCGCCCGCCGACTTCGTGCAGCAGCGCAGCGGCGGGTACGCGTTCTATACCTTCAGCATCCTCGGCAACGACGCGCCGCTGTTCACGGCTGCGCGAAGAGAACCCGACTCGACGAGTGCCGATGAGATCAACGTGCCGGTGCCGATTCGCCGGGGGGCGCTCGAGCTCCATCGCGACGACTTTTACGGCCCGTCCAGAAGCTTCGCGATCTGGCTCGACGACGCCGAGGACGCGGTCCCCGCCGACCGGATCGTGGCGGCCGATCTCACCGACTGGAAATATCGCACCCAGGATGGACAGGTCGCCGTCGATCCACAGCTCGGCCGGATCATGCTGACCCGGGAGGCGCGGGCGATCCGCGTCTCGTACCGGTACGGATTTCCGGGCGACGTCGGCGCGCACCAGTCGCCGCGGACGCTGGCCCAGCCGCGCAACGCCGCGTTGTACCGCGTCGGCCGCGCCGAGGAGTACGCGCACGTTGGCGCGGCGCTCGCCCGGTGGAAGCACGATATCGGCGCGGCGAATCCACCCGTGAACGCCGTCATCGAGATCGCCGACAACGATCTCTACGCCGAACGTCTCGACGACATTTCGGTGCCGTCGAAATACTCGCTGCAGATTCGCGCCGCAAACAGATGCCGGCCGGCCCTGCGCGTACTCGACTACGACGTCTCGCGTGGAGAGCGCCTGAACGTCTCGATGCACGACCGGGCCCGCTTCACGCTCGACGGCATCATGCTCGTCGGCCGGCCGTTGCGGATCGAGGCCGCGGGCGACAAACCCGTGGACGTGCGAGTCACCATCCGCCGGAGCACGCTCGTGCCCGGCTGGGATCTGCATCACGACTGCGAGCCGAGCGCGCCGACCGAAGCGAGCCTCGAGGTCGACAACGTGCGCGGCTCGGTCACGATCGACCGCAGCATCGTCGGCACGCTCGCGGTCGTCAGCGCCGCGGCGACATCGGAGCCGATCCAGATCGTCATCCGCGATTCCATCGTCGATGCGACGTCGGCCGAGCTCGAGGCGATCGCCGGGCCGAACGTGGGATACGCGTGGGCCGCGCTGACCGTCGTGCGCTCGACCATCATCGGTCAGGTCCTCGCGCACGCGCTGGAGCTGGGCGAGAACTCGATCTTCAACGGCCTGGTCCGGATCGTGCGCCGCCAGCACGGGTGCGTGCGCTTCTGCTACGTGACACCGGAATCGCGGACGCCGCGCCGATATCACTGTCAGCCGGATCTCGCTCTCAGCCGGGTCGATCCGGCTCACGCCGACGAGGAGCGACGCCGCGTGACACCGCGCTTTTCGAGCACGCGGTTCGGCGACCCGGCGTACTGCCAGCTGGCTCGAGACTGCCCGACGGAGATCGCGCGCGGCGCCGACGATGAATCCGAGATGGGCGCGTTTCACGACCTGTTCCAGCCGCAGCGCGTGGCGAACCTGACCGCACGGCTTGCGGCGTCGACACCGGCCGGCATGGAGACCGGAATCGTTTACGCGGACTGAGGAGACGAGACCATGTATGGCGATTTTTCGCTGAATCCCCTCGCCTATCGGCACGGCGTCTCGCGCGTGCTCTCACAGCAGGGACGCGTGCAGCTCGACTCGGACGCGAACGAGCAGACCGAAGCGCTGCTGCGCTTCCTGCGCGGCCTCGCGTTCGACGTCCTCGGTGCGCACGGCGGCGCCGGCAATGCGTTTGAGCTCGTTCGCAGCGGCGCCGGCGGCGCCGAGGTGTCGATTCGCTGGGGGACGTACTACGTCGAGGGCGTTCGGTGCGTGAACTACCCCGCGGATTTCGACATCTTCACCGTCGCCGTCGGCGGCGCCGTCCCTGACGGCGTCGCGTACAAGTCACAGCCCTACGCGATCTTCACCGGCGACGAGGCCGATTGGGTCAAGAACGCCAAGGGCGACGTCGTGTTCTACCTCGACGCGTTCGAGCGCCACGTGTCGGCGGCGGAAGACGAGACTCTGCGCGAGGTCGCGCTGCTCGGCCCCGACACCGCCAGCCGCGCCACGCTCGTGTGGCAGGTTCGAACGCTGCCGTTCGACGTGTTCAAGGACAGCCTGGATCTCGTCAAGGCGCTGCCGGCGACGTGGGGCGACAGGTGGGATGCGCCGTACCTGGCGCTGAACCTGGCGCTTCGGAGCCGCGCGCAGCTGCGCGCCCGCGCCGTCGTCAGCGACGCGACCGACCCGTGCATCGTCTCACCGGACGCGCGCTATCGCGGCACGGACAATCGCCTCTTCCGCGTGGAGGTTCACGATCCGGGCAAGAAGGCGACGTTCAAGTGGTCGCCCGACAACGGCGCCATCGTCTATCCGGTGCGCGAGATCGCCGGCAGGACCGTTCACCTCGATTCGCTCGGCCGCGACGATCGCACGATGCTGCAGATCAACGACTGGGTGGAGGCGGTCGACGATCGCGTGCAGCTGATGGGCAAGGCGCACCCGCTGCTGCAGGTGATCGATGTCCGTCCGTTCGACATGACCGTGACGCTGAGCGACGAGCCGCAGGACAACGCCGGCAGCAGTCCGGACCTCCACCCGATTCTGCGGCGCTGGGCCGGGCCGCCCGCCCCGATTCGGGCGGGCGTCGGCGAGCGCGACGGCTGGTTCGAGCTCGCCGACGGCGTCGAAGTCCAGTTCTCGCCGCTCCTCGCCACGGATCCGGGTCCGGGTTACCGGACATGCGACTATTGGTTGATCCCGACGCGGACGGCCACCGGCGACGTCCAATGGCCGAGGCAGAATCGCGTGGCGCTGCCGCAGCCGCCGCATGGCGTCGCACACCATTACGCGCCGCTTGCGCGGATCGATCCGAAGGCAGCCGGCATCAAGGAGAGTTATCGCCGCACGTGGACGCCGATCGCGAAGGCCTGACGGTCGCCAGCCATGAGCGACATCGTTCATCAGACCGCCGCGAAGAGCGCGCGCCAGCCGCAAGCGAGCGCCGGCGCACTGCAGCGGAAGTGCGCGTGTGGCAATCAGCCGCGCGCCGGCCATGAATGCGCCGACTGCGCAAGGAAACGCGAGGCGGTTCAGCGGCGCGCGCTCGACCCGAACCGGACCCGCGACGGCCGGCCGCAGGATCCGTCGCCGCGAAGCGGCCACAACTTCTCGAACGTACGAGTGCGGCGATCGCCGCTCGCGCGTGTTCAACCCCGGCTCCTGATTACGTCGTCCTGCGACGAATACGAACAGGAAGCTGACCGGATCGCCGATCTCGTGTGCGGCGCGTCATTGTCCAACGCGTCGCTCGTTTCGGACGGTGGCGTCGGACGGTCGGTGACTCCCCTTCGAATTTCCCCGTTCGTGCAGCGGGAGGGGCCCGACGATGCCGAGACGCGCGACGACGCCGAGTCGCCGGCAGTGGAGCTGGCGCTGATGCGACGCGCGGGTGCCGGCCAGGCGCTTCCGCCATCAGTGCGCGAGCGGATGGAAGATCGATTCGGCGTCCGTTTCGGGGCGGTACG
>Ga0114129_10004147_pt1 | contig 20483 bp, 20 predicted proteins | sample RhiMetdeltSRZDD1_FD_80071 | JGI IMG/M metagenome (GOLD analysis project Ga0114129, IMG submission 80071) | Populus rhizosphere microbial communities from Tennessee, USA - Rhizosphere MetaG P. deltoides SRZDD1 (version 2) (version 2) | ecosystem: Host-associated > Plants > Roots > Rhizosphere >... | reverse complement strand
TCGGCGCGCGTCGGCGGCGCGTTCATCGTCGACACGATCGAAGCGGGCACCGGCATCAACCTCTGGCGCGAGTGGGCGAAGATCGAAATTGCCGGCGAGCGCGGATCCTACAGCGTGCCGGCGCACCGCCGCGAGTACTCCGGCGTCGTGCTGTCGCTGGCGCGGCAGGAAGAGCCAGACATGTCGGCGTACGTGGAGACGGAGATCAAGACGAAGATCCGCAAGCGTCATCACGCCGGACTGATCGTCGCCTCGCCCGATCCGCAGCGGGTCGAATCGTTGATCGCGGACTACACCGAGCGCTTCTACCGCGATTTCTTCGCGACCGTGCCGGCGCCCGAGCGGCCCGTCGAGTGATCGATCGCGAACAGCGAATCCCGAATCCCAATCCCGAGTCATGAAGCGAACGCTCAAAGGCGTCTGGTCGCCCGAGCGGCGCAACCGCCGTGACGTGGACGTCTATCTGCCCGCGTCGTACCGCGCCGCGGGCCGGCGCCGCTATCCCGTCGTCTACATGCAGGACGGGCAGAACCTGTCGGATCCGCAGACGGCGTTCGCCGGCACCTGGGATCTCGAGCCGACGCTCGAGCGGCTCGCCGCGCGCGGCCTCGAGATGATCGTCGTCGGTGTGCACAACGCGGGCGAAGAGCGGCTGGCGGAGTACAGCCCGTTTCCGGATCGGCGTCACGGCGGCGGCGAAGGGGAGTCGTACCTCGCCTTTCTCGTCGAGACGCTCAAACCGCGGATCGATCGGATGTTCCGCACGCGCCCGCACTGCGACGAGACGGCGATTCTCGGATCGTCGATGGGCGCGCTGATCGGCCTCTACGCGTACTTCCGGTATCCGTCGGTCTTCGGCCGGGCCGGCGTGATGAGCCCGTCGGTGTGGTTCGGGCAGAGCGCCATTCTCGATTACATCGCCGCCGCCAAGGCGCCCGCCGGCCGCGTGTATCTCGACGTCGGGATGCGCGAGGGGGCGGGCACGCTGCGCCAGGCGCGCCAGCTCGCGCGCCTCCTCGCGCGAAAAGGCTTTCGCCGCGACCGCCGCGCGCAGCGCCGGCGGCAGGAGCCGGACGCGTTCCTCCCTCGACAGGCCCGCATCGCGTTGAGCTGGACGAAGCGTCGATCCGCGGCGTCGAAGCTGCAGCCACGCGGCACCGCCGCGAGCCAGCTGCGCTACCTCGAGGATCCCGGCGGCGGGCATCAGGAAGCGGCGTGGGCCTATCGTCTCGAGGGCGCGCTGGATTTTTTAATCGACTGAACCGGGGGACGCCGCGTAGGGAGGCTGCGCGTCGCCATCCGCCCGCGTGAGCGCCGCGCCCGCCAATATCCAGAAGGGAAACGCAATCTCAGGGACGATGCTCGGATAGCTCGTCATCCAGATGACGAGAAACGCGGCCAGCGCCGTGGCGCATCCGAGCAGGAGGCGATCGCCGGGATCGGCGCGCAGACCGCGCGCCAGGCGCATCGCCATCGCACCGAGCAGCCACGCGAACGCGGCCAGCGCGGCGACGCGGGCCGGGCCGGCCGTCTGGAGGACGTCGTGCGTCGGGGCCGCTGGCGCCATGCGGGAACCGCCAGCCCACATCGAGACGATCATCAGCGCTGCGGCGCCGATCCACAGCGCCCGCCTCACCCGCGGATGCCGCGGCACCCGCGTGTGGCGGCGGTTCATCGCGAGGGCGATCGCGACAAAGGCCGCCATCACGAAAAATGACGACGCGTGCAGGGAGACGTGCACCTGTGTCTCCAGCACCACGAACGCGGCGAGCGCGCCGGCGAACGCCGTGACGGCCACGAGCTGCGCCGGCCGCGTGACGGCGTCACGCGTGTGGCGCGCGACGACGATCATCAGCACGAGGCCTTCGACGAGCCGCACGGCGTCCTCGTAGACCTCGTACACACGCATGAACGCGACCGTCTGCCCGCTCAGATACTCGCGCCAGAGGCGATCCGCGACGTCGCGCAGGAGCGGCACCCGTTCGTACGTCGCGGTGAACGTCACCGCCGCGGCGGCGCACAGCAGGGTGCCGGCGATGACGGCCGGTGGCACGAGACTCGGCCGCTGCGGCTGCAGCGCCCTCTCCGGCGGCCGGGCGAAGGCGATGAGCGTTCCCGACAGCGCTGCGCGCACGATCACCTCGATGTCGCGCGGTGGCGATGTCCCGACGAACGCCGCCATCAGCGATCCGACGGGCACGAGCAGCGTGAGCGCGACGAGCGCGGCGTGCGGACGGACGATCGCGAGGATCCAGAACGCGACGAGCAGCAGCCGCAGCGTGAGGGGGATGGCATCGGATCTGAGCGCGGAGGCGAGCGGAACGAGCAGCGCGAGGCCGGCGACTCTCGCGATCACCGCTTTTCGAGAAGCTGCTGCACGGCGGCGATCTGCTGCTGCAGCGCGGTCAGCCTCGCGTCGAGATCGGACACCCGCATCTCGTGACGGCGATCGCGCGCCAGCATCGCTTCCGACTTCTTCAGCAGCTCGTCGGCGACGGCGTTGATCGCGCCGGAGAGGCCGCGCAGCAGCCCCGCGACGTCGCGATCGCGCGTGTCGACGTACGGCGTGATCTGCTGCAGGAAGACGATCAGCAGGCTCTGAAAGCGCGCCAGCTCCGCGATCGTATCGTGCACGAGCGTCATCGTCGCCGCCGTCGATTCGCGCGCCGCGCGCGCGGCCGGCGCGTTGCGGTTCAGGTGATCGACGACGGCGGAATTGAACGCCTGCTGCTGCTCGAAGAGCGGCGCCACGACGCGGCGCACCGCGTCGGCGAAGCGGCCGCGCAGCCGGCCGCCCGCGCGCGGCACGTCGATCTTCCACAGCGTGTTGAGCGGCGTAATCTGGTGTTCGTCCGGCGCGGGCGGCGGCTGCGGAAACGCGGCCGGCGGTTTCTGGATGGCGTGATCGACCCGCGTCAGCGATTCGTTGTAGGCGCGGTCGGCGGCCTCGCGTTCGGCCTTCAATCTCCCGGGATCGTCGAGGATATTACCGGCCAACGAGCCCCTCGACCGGGCTGCTCGCGTTTGCGTACATCTTGCGCGGAATGCGTCCGGCCAGATACGCGAGCCGGCCCGCCCGCACGGCGAGCTTCATGGCCTCGGCCATCGCGACGGGATCCTGCGCGCCGGCGATCGCCGTATTCATCAGGACGGCGTCGGCGCCGAGCTCCATGGCGAGCGACGCGTCCGACGCGGTACCGACGCCCGCGTCGACGATGACGGGCACGCGCGAGAACTCGCGGATGATGCGGATGTTGTTCGTATTCTGGATGCCGAGGCCGGATCCGATGGGGGCACCGAGCGGCATGACGGCGGCCGCGCCCGCGTCCTCGAGCTTGCGGCACGCGATCGGATCGTCGTTGGTGTAGGGCAGCACGACGAAGCCCTCGCGCACGAGGATGCGCGTCGCTTCGATGAGCGCCTCGTTGTCGGGGAACAGCGTCCGCTCGTCGCCGATGACCTCGAGCTTCACCCAGTTCGACAAGCCGGCTTCGCGGCCCAGCCGCGCGGTCCGCACCGCTTCGTCGGCGGTGTAGCAGCCGGCGGTGTTCGGCAGGAGAGAGTACTTCGACGTGTCGATGTAATCCAGCAAGGATTCCTTCGATCGATCCGAAATGTTCACGCGGCGCACCGCGACGGTGATCATCTCGGCGCCCGACGCCTCGTGCGCCTTCACCATGACGGCATGCGACGAGTACTTGCCGGTGCCGACGATGAGCCGGGACGTGAAGGTCTTGCCTGCGATTGTGAAGGTATCCATGGAGCTACCCGCCCCCGACGAAGTTCACGATTTCAATCTGATCGCCTTCGCGCACGACGGTGTCGTCGAAGGCCACACGTTTGAGGACGACCATGTTGTGCTCGACCGCGACGCGGCGCGCATCGATGGACAGCTGCTTCAGCAATTCGCTCACCGATATCGCTTCCAGGGCACCGGCCACTTCGTGCCGGTCGCCGTTCAGAATGATGGTCAAGAGAAAATATTCTAGCCCAAGGCGCTGAAAATTATTTCGCGCCCAGCTCTTTCACGAGCTCGCCAATCACCGCTTTGGCGTCGCCGAACAGCATCCAGGTGCGGTCGCCGAAATACAGCTCGTTGTCGATGCCCGCGAACCCCGGATTCTTGCTCCGCTTGATCGCGAACACCGTCCTCGCCTTGTCGGCGTCGATGATCGGCATGCCGTAGATCGGGCTGGTCTTGTCGAAGCGCGCCGCCGGATTCACGACGTCGTTGGCGCCGACGACCAGCGCGACGTCGCACTGCGGCATGTCGTAGTTGATGTCGTCCATTTCCACGAGGTCGGTGTAGGGGATGTCGGCTTCGGCGAGCAGCACGTTCATGTGCCCGGGCATGCGGCCCGCCACCGGATGGATGGCGAACTTGACCGTGACGCCGCGCTTCTTGAGCTGATCGTACAGCTCGCGCACTTTGTGCTGCGCCTGCGCGACCGCCATGCCGTAGCCCGGAATGATCACGACCAGATTCGCCTGTTCCAGCACCTGCGCGGCGCCCTCGGGGCTTTCGGACTTGTAGACCTTCTGCTCGCCGCCGGCCGGCGCTTTCTGAATCTGACCGAAGGCGCCGAACAGCACGTTGGCGAACGAGCGGTTCATCGCCTTGCACATGATGATGGCGAGGATGAGCCCGCTCGATCCGTCGAGCGCGCCCGCCGTGATCAGCAGCTTGTTGTCGAGGACGAACCCCATCGCGACCGCGGAGAGGCCGGCGTACGAGTTCAGGATCGCAATCACCGTCGGCATGTCGGCGCCGCCGATCGGGATGATGAGCAGCACGCCGAAGAGCAGCGCGAGCACGATGATGACCGGGAAGACTTTCGGCGCCCAGGCCGCGTCCGGATGCTGCGTCAGCGCCACGGCCAGCGCCACCGCGACGCCGAGCAGCAGGAAGTTGATGACGTTCTGGAACGGGTACGTGACCGGCCGCTGCGGGACCCATTTCACTTCCTGGAGCTTGCCGGCGGCCATCAGGCTGCCGGTCAGCGTCAGGTAGCCGAGGATGACTTCGGCGATGAGCGCGACCATGCGGAACGGCGTCAGGCCCTCCGCGCCTTCCCCGAGCCGCAGGTAGAACTCGGCGGTGCCGACGAGGCCGGCCGCGGCGCCGCCGAACGCGTGCGACAGCGCCGTCCGCTGCGGCACCGCGGTGAGCGGGACTTTCGACAGCGGCACGCCGACCGCAAAACCCGCGACGATCGCGAGGACGATCCACGCGTGATGGATGACCGTCGGCTCGGCCCAGGTGACGAGGACCGCGACCGCCGTGCCGGCGACGCCCGCGTACACGCCTTTGCGCGCGGTCGCCGGCGTGTTCATCCAGTGCAGCGCGAAGATGAAGAGCGCCGACGCGACGAGATACCCGAACTGGCTGACGCTGTACATCATCAGCGGCCTGCCCTGAGCTCCGTCGACGGGGGTTTCTCGTCGCTCTTGAACATCTTCAGCATCCGATCGGTGATCAGAAATCCGCTGACGATGTTCGTCATCGACGCGAACAGCGCGATCGCGCCGAGAATGCGAATCCGCAGCGGGTGATCGCCGCCCGCGACCAGAATCGCGCCGACGACGGCGATGGCCGAGATGGCGTTGGTGAGCGACATGAGCGGCGTGTGGAGCAGCCGCGAGACGCGGCGGATGACGCCGAGTCCGATGAACGATGCGAGCACGAAGACGTAAATGGTCGACCAGAAGTCTGAAGTCATCTCTTATCCTGCGCGCGTCACGCCTTTGCCTTGTCCAGGGCTTCCCGCGTGCGCGCGTGCGTCACTTCGCCGGCGTGCGTGATGAGCGCGCCCTGCTGGATGTCGTCGTTGAAGTCGAGGTGAAACGCGCGGTCCTTCGTGAACGCCTGGACGAACGCCGTCAGGTTCCTCGAGAAGAGCAAGCTGGCGTGATACGGCATCGTCGCGGGGATGTTCAGCGGCGCGAGAATCGTCACGCCGTTGACGCGGACCGTTTCTCCCGGCTTCGACAGCTCGCAGTTGCCTCCGCCGTCGGCCGCGAGATCCGCGATGACCGATCCGGGCCGCATCGAGCGTACCGTATCGGCGGTGATCAGCGTCGGCGCGAACACGCCGCCGATGAGCGCGGTCGTGATCACGACGTCGGACTTCGCGCATTCGGCGATCAGCAGGTCCCGCTGCCGCTGCCGGTCCTCTTCGGACAGCTCCTTGGCGTATCCGCCGCCGGCCGCCGCGGTCTCCGCGAGCTCGATGCCGACGTACTTCGCGCCAACGCTTTCGATCTGTTCCTTGACTTCGGGCCGCACGTCGGTCGCCACGACGTTGGCGCCGAGGCGGCGCGCGGTGGCAATCGCCTGCAATCCAGCCACGCCGGCGCCGATCACGAAGACCTTCGCGGGAAACACCATGCCGGCGGCCGTGGTCAGCATCGGGAAGTACCGATTCAGCTCCACGGCGGCGAGCAGCACGCCTTTATAGCCGCCGATGTTCGCCATCGACGAGAGCGTATCCATCGGCTGCGCGCGCGTGGTGCGGGGGATCGCGTCGGTCGAGAACGCCGTGATCTTCTGCGCGGCCAGGGCCGAGACCGCATCCAGATTGCGCAGCGGCATGAGCGATCCGAGATAGATGGTGCCCGGCCGCATCGCGCGGATTTCATCGCGGCCGCGCGCGCCGGCGACGTGGATGACGGGAGCCGTGACCTTCAACACGAGATCGGCGGCGCCGACGAGCGCGGCCGCATCGGATTCGACGGCGACGCCGACCTCGCGATACGCGGCGTCGGAAAAGCCCGCCGCGTCGCCGGCGCCCGATTCGATCGCGATCTCGTATCCGGCATTGACGAGCTTCTTGCACGATTCGGGCACGAGGGCGACGCGCTGCTCGTCCGGCGCGGACTCCCTGGGTACTGCGATTCGCATGCAACCACCTGCAACCGGCCAGCATAGCACGGCGGAAAAGGGCGAACGGCCGAGCAGCGGCCGCTCCCGCGCGCCACAACGCCCGAAAATGCCGCTGGACGCGCGGACCTGACATGGGATAAATTCGGGTCGATGCCTGTAGCCCAAAAGAGGTCCGATTCTGGTCCGGCCCGAGGGGCAGGGGCCCCCGGAGTCGTCCGGGGGGAAGGGGCCCCCGGAGTCGTCCGGGGGAAAGGGGCCCCCGGAGTCGACGTCCGCCGCCTCATGTTCGAGGCGGCGCGGCGCGCCGAAGCCATGGGCCTGGTCGAGCCGGCCGCCGTCACGGGCACCGACGCGTCGGCCGTGCGTCTGCTGGCCAACCGCGTGCGCCGCGCCGGCATTGCCACGGCCGCGGCCGATCAGCTGCACAACGTCGAGAAGCCCGGCGCCGAGGACGTCGCCGGGCTTCTCCAAACGCTCATCGCGGCGCTCGAAGCGTCGCCGGTCCCGAAGTTCGAATGGGGCGGTCTCGGTCGCGTGTTCGGCCCCGAGGATCTTGCGGCCTTGATCCACGTGTCGGTCTCGAGCCTGAAGCGCTACCAGTCCGGCGACCGCGATACGCCGGACGAGGTGGCGGCGCGGCTGCATTTTCTCGCGCTGGTGGTCAGCGACCTTGCCGGGTCGTACAACGACATCGGCATCCGCCGGTGGTTCCACCGGAAGCGCAGTCTGCTGGATGGCCGCGCGCCGGTCGCGCTGCTGAAGGGCAACTGGGATCCGGACGACGAGGGGCCGATGCACGTGCGGCAACTCGCGCGCGAGCTGCTCTCGCTCTCGGCCACATGATCGCGTTCCGCCAGGTCGACGGCCGTTACCCGTTCCTGTGGGAAGACGATCGTCAACCCGCCGGGCGATGGCACGCGGACGGTGACGGTCCGGCTCACTACTTCGCCGACACGCCCGACGGCGCGTGGGCCGAATTCCTCCGCCACGAAGAAATCACCGAGGCCGCGGACCTCGCGACGATCCGCCGTCAGCTGTGGGCGGTGGACATCGACGACGCGCCGGCAGAGCGGCCCGCGCTGCCCGAGCGCGTGCTCACCGGGGGCCCCGACAGCTACGCACGCTGCCAGGACGAAGCGCGGCGGCTGCGCGAGCGGGGTGCGCGGCGGATTGTCGCGCCGTCGGCAGCGCTCGTGCGCGGCGGCGCGCGCGGCGTCTCGATCGGACGCGGTCTCCGCCGCGCGGCCGACCGCGACGGCGCGGTCATCGTCATCTTCGGCGCGCCCGCCGATCTCGTCGGCTGGATCGCGGCCGACGCCGGATTTCCCTCCGCCGATCTGCTCGAACGGGTTCATCATTACGCGGCGGGTCGGTCTGGTGGGTCGCGTCGGTCAGGTGGGTAGGAGGCAGGACGACAGGATGATCACCGCGTTCATCATCACCGCGGCGCTCGCAACGACGCTCGACGTTGACGTGCAGTCGCTTGCCGCGCTGTCGGGCGAACCGAGTCATGTCAGTGCGGCGGGCATCACGCGAGACGAGTCGCCGATTCTCACCCTCGAGAATGCCGGTGCGTTCGATCCCGCGGCGACCGGGCGCAGGCTCGTGCTCGTCGGCGGCCTGGACGGCGACGCTCGCAGCGTCGACGCCGTCGTCGCGGCTGTTCGCTGGTTCAAGACGCGCGCGTCGGCCGCGATGCGCCGCGAGTGGACCGTCAGCGCGCTGCCGTCCGCCAACTTCGAATCGACCGACAAGCAATCGCTCGCGCGATGGATCACGTTTCAAGCCCCCGATCTCGTGGTCACGATCGGCGGCGCGTGGGACGCGGTCGCAGGCGTCCCGTACCGGAACTTCAGCGCGTCCGATATCGCAGCGGCGCTGCCGAAGCTGCTCGCGAGCAAAATCGAGCGGTCGGCTCTCCATGGCGAGATCGTCGCGCGCGTCCAGCGCGAGCCGCTCGCCATCGCGCGTCTGCTGGCGCGGCGATATCCGGAAACGCCGAGCATCAGCTACATCCCGGCGGTGGCGTGGACCCAGACGCTGCGCCTGGCCGCCGTCACCAGCGACGAGTCGCTGCGCGAGAAGGTGCGCCGGCAGATCCAACCGTGGATGAGCGGCGAGAAGAAGCTGTTCGGCGATCGGATCCAGCTCACGTCTGTCGCCGGCACGATGATCTTCGCGGAGCTGGCGGCCGCGGGCGACACCACGGCGCTCGCGCTCGCCGAAGAAGCGGTGCCGCTCGCGGCGGCGCGCAAGCCCTCCGGCATCGCCGAATACAGCCAGGGGTGGACCGACGACATGTTCATGGCGGCGAGCGTGCTCGCGCGCGCGAGCGCCCGTCCCAACCATCGGGCGGAGATCGACAACGCCGCGCGGCTCCTCGTCGACTACGCCGCGCGATTGCAGCAACCCGGCGGGCTGTTCAATCACGCGAGCGACGCGCCTGCCGCCTGGGGACGCGGGAATGGATTCGCGGCCTTCGGGTTGATGGAAACCCTGGACGCAATGTCGGCCATGTCCGCCCCGCATGCGTCGCGCGCGAAGCTGCTCGACATTTATCGCCGACAGATGAACGCCGTCCGGGCCCAGCAGGCGCCCGATGGCATGTGGCGACAAATCATCGATGCACCCGGCGCGTACCGCGAGGAAACCGCGACGGCGATGTTGATGACCGCGATGGCCCGAGGCATTCGTCTCGGCTGGCTCGATCGCTCGTACCGGCCTGCGGTCCAGCGCGCCTGGCGCGCGCTTGCCGCGCACGTCGTGGACGACGGGACGCTCGTGGACGTGTGCGCGAGCACCGGCGGCGGTACGACCAGGCGGTATTACTTCGACCGGCCGGCCATCACCGGCGCCGACGACCGCGGAGGCGCGATGGCGCTCCTCGCCGCGATGGAAATGCACGGGTTGGCGCAGAGTGGGCAGTCCACTCGTCAGTAAGAGAAAAAGATCTGCTCGCCTCGACGCTAACCCTCTGATCCACAAACGAATCGCACGGCGCGCCGCTTGCGATGGCGGCCCCGGTCATGGATCGCGGGGGTCGTCGTCTGCGCGCATGGAAGGTCATCGGTTTCGCCGCCGCGTTATCGCTCGTCGTCGGCGCGCTGACGGCGAGCCTCCTCGTGCCGCCGCGCCTGCTGACCGAGACCGAGGAAGGGGAAGAACGAGGCGAGACGTACGGCGCCGACGGGGTGCGCTACCGGTTGATGCGCCTCGAGGATCGATTCGGCCGCATACCCGACGATCCGTATTCACACGCGAGAACACAGGTCGATCTGTTGCGGTGGTCGGGCGCCTCAAAGCGTATCGAGCACGCCCCAGCCGTTTCGATCAACCCGCAGATGTTCAGCCGCACGGCGTCGGCGGATGCGGCATCGCTGACCGACCCGAACCTCTCGCCGAACCTGTGGCGCTGGCTCGGGCCGGGCAACATCGGCGGCCGCATCCGGTCGATTGCGATCAGTCCCATCGACCCCGACATCATGTTCGCCGGCAGCGTCGGCGGCGGGATCTGGAAAACGGCCAACGGCGGCGCGTCGTGGTCGCCTGTCGACGATTTCATGGCTGTTCTGTCGGTGTCGACCATCGTCATCAATCCGGTGGCGCCGAACGTGATCTATGCCGGCACGGGCGAGGGCTACGGCAACGGCGACTCGATTCGCGGCGCCGGCATCTTCAAGAGCACCGACGGCGGCACGACGTGGTCGCAGTTGCCCGGTACCGCGAATGCGTTCTGGGCGGTCAACCGTCTCGCGATTTCGCCGGACGGGCGAACGGTGCTCGCCGTCGGAAGCGCCGGAACGTATCGCAGCGTCGACGGCTCGGCGTTCACGCGCGTCGCGTCCGGCATCCCCGCGCAGGATGTCGACTTCAATCCGATCGATTCGAGCAAGGCGATCGCGGCCGGCTGGGGAACGATCGCGTACTCGTGGGACGGCGGCCGGACGTGGCAGAAGGCCGCGGGCCTGCCGTTGACGGGCGGCCGCATCGAAGCGGCTTATGCACCCAGCCAGCCGGACAGTGTCTACGCCGCGATCGATCGCAACGGCGGCGTGCTGTATCGCAGCATCAACGGCGGCGCCACGTTCGGCCCCGTGTATACGGCCGGCAATCTGATGGACAAGCAGGGTTGGTACGACACCGCCATCTGGGTCAGCCCTGTGGACGGCAATCACCTGTTTGTCGGCGGCATCTGGATGCGTGAGAGCCGCGACGGCGGCGCGACGTGGCAGGACTTCGCCGGCGACATCTACGGCGACAACCACGTCATCGTCTCGGACCCGCGATACGACGGTGTCGGCAACCGGCGGTTGTTTTTCGGCAACGACGGCGGCGTCTGGCAGGCCGACGACATTTTCGCGGTGACGCCCGCCTCGGTTCGATCGCTCAACAACAATCTGGGAGTGACGCAGTTCTACGGCGGCGCCGGCAACGCCTCCTCGGGAACGATCGTCGGTGGGACGCAGGATCACGGATCGATCGTCTGGTCGCCGCGCGCGGGCGCGTCATGGAAGCAGACGCTCGGCAGCGATGGCGGCTTCGTCGCTTCGGATCCGACGGACGCGTCGTACTTCTACGCCGAATCGATCTATCTGGGTCTGGTGCGCAGCACCGACGGCGGATCGACCTGGACCAGCATCGCGGCGGGCCTCAACGATGCCGGACGCAGCGCCAACTTCATCGCGCCGTTCATCCTCGATCCGAACAACCCGAGCCGCATGCTGGCAGGCGGCGCGAGTCTCTGGCGCAGCGACAACGTGAAGGCGCCGGCGCCCGAGTGGAAGGCGATTCAGGGCGGATCGGGCAACTACGTCAGCGCGATTGCGGTGGCGCCGGGCAACTCCGACGTGCTCTGGGTGGGACGATCGTTGGGACGTATCTTCAAGTCCACGAACGCGACGTCCGCGTCGCCGGTGTTCACCGCGCTGAAGGTACCGACCAGAGGTGTCGTGACGCGCATCACGATCAGTCCAACCGACTGGAACGTCGTCTACGTGACGACTGGCAGCTTCGGTCCGACGAACGTCTTGAAGACGATCGACGGCGGCGCGACGTGGATGGACGCCACCGGCAGCGGCGCGACGGGGCTGCCCGATGCGCCCGTCAACGATCTCGACATCGATCCGGCGAACCCCGAGGTCGTCTATGCCGCAACCGAAGTCGGCGTATTTCAGAGCGGAGACGGAGGCGCGCACTGGGAGCTGCCGCAGGATGGCCCGGCGAATGTCTGCGTCGACGAGATGTTCTGGATGGGCTCGACGCTCGTCGCCCTCACGCACGGGCGCGGCGCGTTCGCGATCGAGACCGCGCGCGCGGGCACCCCGGCGGTGACGCTGACGCCGGCCTCGCTCGACTTCGGCTCGCGAAGCGCGGGCACAACCGTCTCGCGCACGGTGACGGTCACCAACACGGGCGACGCGCCCTTGACGGTGTACACCGTGGGCCGCGAGGGCCAGCACGCGTCATCGTTCCAGATCGCATCGACGACGTGCGTCAACGCGATCCTCGCATCGAATGCGAGTTGCACGGCCGATGTTCGATTCAGTCCGCGCACGAGCGGATCGATGTTCGCGACGTTGTGGGTGTACAGCGACGCGCCAAGAAGTCCGCACGCGGCCGCGCTGATGGGCGCCGGTGCACCATCGCCGGACGCTTCGCTCGCGCCGTGGACGTCACAGGACATCGGTGATGTCGGCGTTGCGGGCAGCGCCTCGGTGTCGAACGGCATCATCGGCGTGAAGGGGGCGGGCGCCGACATCTGGGGCGCGGCGGACGCGTTTCAGTACGTGTATCAACCGCTGCGGGGCGACGGCGCGATCGTCGCGCGCGTCAAGACGGTTCGTGGCGCACGTGCGTGGACGAAGGCGGGCGTGATGATTCGCGAAACCCTCGATGCTGGTGCGCCGCACGCATCGCTGTTCGTGACGCCGGGGAAGGGCATCGCGTTCCAGTCGCGCGCGATCGCGGGCGGCGCGAGCGTCGGGGTCGCCGCGGCGGGCGCGGCGCCGGCCTGGGTCAGGCTCGTCCGCGCCGGATCTCTCATCACTGCCTCGACGTCGGCCGACGGCGTCTCGTGGACGAAAGTCGGCGAGGCGGACGTTGCGATGACCGCGAACGTTCATGCCGGGCTCGCCGTCAGCAGCCACAACGCGTCGCAGCTCGCGACGGCCACGTTCAGCGACGTCAGCATCACCGGTCCGCCGTCGCTCGCCGAAGGGTGGCAGAACGGGGACGTCGGGAATCCCGGCGTCAAGGGAACGTTTACCGTCGCGGCCGGTGCGACCAGCACGCTGCGCACGTTCACGGTCGCGGGATCGGGCTCCGACATCTGGAGTGCCGCGGACGCCTTTCAGTACGTCTACAAAACGCTGAACGGAGACGGCGAGCTCGTGGCGCGAGTCGGCAGCGTCGAGCACACGCACCGGTGGGCCAAGGCTGGCCTCATGATTCGGGCCGACAACAGCGCGAGCGCGCCTTACGCGATGATGCTCGTGTCGGCCGCCGCCGGCAGTGCCTTCCAGTACCGGAGGAACGCCGGCGGATTCTCAGAGAGTGTGACGGGCGGCTCAGCGATTCGCTCGCCCTACTGGATCAAAATCACGCGCGCGGGGGACGCGATCACGGGATATCAATCCTCCGACGGCTCGCACTGGACGGAGGTCGGGAGCGCCGCGATCGCGGCGACTTCGTCTGTGAATATGGGATTGGCGGTGAGCAGCCACGTGGACACGCGGCTGAGTAAGGCCACTTTCGATGTAGTCGTTGGACCTACGCGACCTTCCAGCCGTCCCCGCGGAGCGAGTTCATCAGCTGAACGGATCGCTCGATGAGCTCGGTCGGCTCGTCGACTTCCTCGACCGATTCGCTGCCGTCGGGCCGCGTGATGATGACGCGATAGCGCCCCGCCAGGCGATCGTGACTGATTTCATAGCGGAGCTTCTCACCGTTGCGATCGAAAAACCAGATCATGGCAGACGCTTACGATACAACAAACGTGCGAGCGGCGCGATGTGGCGGCCGCACTTTTTTGTCATTTCGTTGCGCGTCGTCGCCAATGTTCGCTCGCAGACGTTCGTGTCATGTAGCGCGGGTGCTCGCATAGACGGCGGCGCCGAGCAGTCCCGCTTCCGAATTCAGAATCACTTTGACGGGCATGCGTTCGACGAGCGGCTCGAGCGGATCTTTCGCGTTGAACGCGCGGATGAACGGGCCGGCGGTGAGCGCCGGCAGAATTTTCGGCGCGATGCCGCCGCCGACGAAGACGCCGCCGGTCGCCACGCTGCGCAGCGCGAGATTGCCGGCTTCGGCGCCGTACGCTTCGACGAACAGATCGAGCGTCTCGACGCAGCCGGAACAGCGGCGATCGAGCGCGGCGCGCGAGATAATCGCGGGCGCGTCGGGATCTTCGACGTCGACGCCGGCCGCGCACGGCCGTTTGTGCGCGAAGGTGTGCACGACCGTCAGGCCGCGGCCCGAGATCACGCGCTCGACGTCGACGCGTCCGAAGCGCGCGGTGAGATCGCGAACCATCTCGAGCTCGCGCTCGGTGCGCGCGGCGAAATCGGCGTGGCCGGCCTCGGTCGGCGACGCGATATAGCGGCCGTCGACGCGGTGGAGCAGCGCTTCACCAAGGCCGGTTCCGGCGGCAATCAGCGCGATGTTGCCCGTCGATGACGCTTCACCCTGCTGCAGCACGTACATCTCGTCGTCGCGCAGAACGGGAATCGAGTACGCCATCGCCTCGAGATCGTTCAGCAGCGTCACGCGGCGGAATTCGAACGCCGCGCGCACGCGGCGCGCGTCGATGCGCCACGGAATGTTCGTCATCGTCGCCGATTCCCCGATGACCGGACCGGCGACGCCGAAGCATGCCGTCTCGATCGTGACGGCCGCTACTTCTTCCTCTTTCCTGAGCTCGGCAATCATCGTCGTCAGATCGTCGTAGTCGAGCGTGCTGAACGATCGCACGATGATCGGTCGAGGGCGGGTCGGCTCGGGATCGAAGACGCCGAGTAATGTTTTCGTTCCGCCGATGTCGCCAGCGAGCAGCATAGGTCGAACTTCGGACTGAGACTTCAACGCCACGCGTACGCGTCAGACTTCACGCTTGACTTCATCTCCATTGTCCTTCATCTTGAATGGCGTTCCTCTCGTTCCAATCGCCGCGGAGGCCGATTGCTCTCACCCTCTCCCGATCTGAAGCAACCGCTTTCGGGACATCTCGTCGTTTTCACCGGAAAGCTCAGTTCGCTGGGACGCAAGGACGCGCGCGCGCTCGTCGCTCGTCTCGGCGGCGCCACCGCCGACGATGTCAACGCGAAGACGACGATGCTGGTCATCGGCGCGGAGGGATTCGGATCGACCGACGACGCGCGTCGGGACAAGAGCCACAAGCTCAAGCGTGCGGAGGAGCTGAATGCACAGCCCGGACCACCGATCAGGATTCTGAGCGAAGCGGAATTCTGCCGCCTCGCCGGCGTGCCGACGTCCGATGCGCTGAAGCAGCAGTATCACGCGCTGCGCGATCTGCTGGCGCGCTACCGCGCGCTCCGCGAGGATCACGTCCGATATCTGGTGAAGTGCGGCGTGCTGCGGCCCGTCCTGCGCACCAACGCCGACACGTTTTTTGCGTTTCCCGACCTTGCCGTCCTCAAGCAGGCGAACGAAGGTCTTGGTCAGGGCGCGCCGTTCCGCGGAATCGTGCGGGCGCTGATCGCGTCGCGTCAGGGTCAGCTCGAGTTCGATTTCCGTCTCGACGCGGCGCCCGCGAAAATCATCACGCTGCGCCGGCCGGCGAAGGATACGGCGTCAAACAGGACGGCGATGCGCGAGACGGCGCTGGCCGAAGAATACTTTCGCGCCGGTTCCGCGCTGGACGACGGAGACGACGCGAAGCTGGAGGAGGCGGCCGCGGCGTATCGGAAGGCGCTGGAGCTCGATCCATATCTGTGCCCGGCGCTCATCAACCTGGCGAACATCCACTACAGCCGCGACGAGCTCGTGGAGGCGCAGGCGCTCTACGAGCGCGCCATCGGCCTCGAATCCGATTTCTACGAAGCGCACTTCAATCTCGGCAACATCTACCACGATCTCGGGCGCTTTCCGGAGGCTCAGGCGTCCTACCGCGAAGCGCTTCGGCTGAATCCGTTCTACGCCGACGCGCATTTCTATCTCGCGGTCACGTTCGAGAAAATGGGGCAGTCACAGGACGCGCGGCCGCACTGGCGCGCGTATCGGCAGCTCGCGCCCCAGGGCGAGTGGGTCGAGCTCGCGAGGGAATTCTCGGACTGACAGGGACCGACCATGCCCTGCCTCTTCGTGATCATCGCGCTCGCGGCTCCACGCGTCCTCGTCTTCGCGCTGTGGCTGACCGGATGGTTCACGGGCGTCTTTCCGAGCATTGTCTGGCCGATCCTCGGCTTCATCTTCCTGCCGACGACCTTGCTGTGGTACACGGCCGTCGCCCATTGGTACGGCAGCGTCTGGACGCCCTGGAGGCTGATCGTGCTGATCCTCGCGCTGCTCATCGATATCTCTCCCGCCCGCGGCCGCCGCAGCCGTGAGTGAGACACGGCACACCGGTTGAAGACGCTTCCGCAGGAGGCGTCTCATGAATACGGCTCTCCGCTCCTGGATGTGCGGTGTCGGCGTGGGTGCCACGGTAACCTTCCTGCTCGATCCCGATGGCGGCGCCCGACGGCGCGCCGTGATTCGCGACAGAGTCTTGAGAACCGGTCACAAGACGCGTGACGCGCTGGGCGCGACCCGTCGCGACCTCGGCAATCGCTTCGGCGGCGCCATGGCCGAGGCCCGCGCGATGTTCGGGAAAGATACGGCAGATGACCGCGTGCTGGCAGCGCGCGTCCGGTCGGAGCTGGGTCGGGTCGCATCTCATCCACGCGCGATCGACGTCGACACGGTCAACGGCGTCATCGTGTTGAGCGGTGATGTGCCGGCGTCGGAAGTCCCGTTCATCATCAGCGCGATCGCGACCGTCCGCGGCGTCTCGCGCGTGCATGACAACATGACAGCGCACGAGAATGCGGATGCCGTCGCTCGGCTGCAGGCCGACTCGACGCGAGCGGATCAGTGGACGACGTGGCTGCGGAGGGGATGGTCGCCGAGGACGATCGTCATGGCCGGCACGGCAACCGCCGCGGCGATCGCGACCGCCGTCGCGCTCCGCCGCGCGGCGTGAGCTAGTAGCGATACTCGTCGGGCGATCGTTTTTTCGGCGTGCGGCGAAGCTTGTAGAACGAGCAGTCGGGGCACCACGCCTCGGGATCGAAGCCCGTGGTGCCGGCGATCGGCAGCACGTCGCGATGACCGCAACACTCCGGACCGTCTTCAGGCGGACGCCGCCAGCGGCACGACTTGAACTTCGCGACAGCCGGAGAGGCGGCGGGGGCCTCGACCGTGGGCTGCGCCTGAGCCGCAGCGGGCATCGGTGACGTGGAGGAAAACGGATCAGGCATCGGTTCTCAATTCTAGCGGAACGCCTACCGACTTCGCCAGAAACGCCAGGGCCCGGCGCTCTTCGGGAGCGACGAGCGTGATGGCCTGACCTACCTCATCGGCACGGCCGGTGCGGCCGACGCGATGCACGTAGGCATCGGGCGAGTCGGGAACTTCGTAATTGATGACGGTGTGAATCGCGTCGATGTCGAGACCGCGCGCGGCGATGTCGGTCGCGACGAGCACCTTGTATTTTCCACTCTTGAAGCCTTCGACTGCAATGCGCCGCTGGTCCTGACTGCGATCTGCGTGCAATGCCGTGCAGCGGACGCCCGCCGCCGCGAGCTTGCGCGCGAGCCGATCGGCGCCGATCTTCGTGCGCATGAAGATCAGCACCGGGCCTGCCGGCCGCCGCAGATGATCGATGAGCCATTCCACCTTGTGCGAGGCGGCCACCGGTTCCGCGCGGTGCGTGATGCTCTTCGCCGGCGCGCTGCGTTGACCGATCTGAACGTATTTCGCGTTGCGCGTGATCTCGAAGGCGTCGCGCACCACTTCGTTGGGCATCGTCGCGGAGAACAACAGCGTCTGCCGTCCGGCGCTCGACGGCGGCAGCGCGGCGACGATGCGCCGCACGTCGGGCCAGAAGCCCATGTCCATCATGCGGTCCGCTTCGTCGAGGACCAGCAGCTCGATGCCGGAGAGATCCGTGTTCTGCTGCCGCATGTGATCCATCAGGCGGCCCGGCGTCGCGACGATCATGTCGACGCCCGCTTTGAGCGCGCGCTCCTGCGGCCCCATCTCGACGCCGCCGTACACCGCGGCGCTCGTCACCGTCGTGTGATACGCGAGCCCGTGAATCTCGTCTTCGATCTGCACCGCGAGCTCGCGCGTCGGGGCGAGTACCAGCACGCGTGATTTCCCGGCCGCGCGCAGCGCGACTTTTTCAGGGTCGCCCTCGTCGAGCAGCAGCCGCTGCAGCGTCGGCACGACGAACGCGGCGGTCTTGCCGGTGCCCGTCTCGGCGCACCCGATCAGATCGTTGCCGGCGAGCGCCAGCGGGATGACCGCCGTCTGAATCGCGCGGGTCTGGACGAACCCGAGATCGCGGATTCCTTCGAGCAGCCGCGGGTCCAGCCCCAGAGAGGTGAACGGCACCGGCGTCGTGTCGCACACTGTCGGCTCGAGCGCCGACGTTGCAGACGGCGCCGGACGATGAGGCTGGGCGTGCGGCTTGGGCCGCCGGTGCGGACGTCCCTGCGGACGACGACTTCCGCGGCGGTGAGAATGGGGCCTATCGGTTGTATTGGAATTCAAATGGTTCTGGGCTAGCGCGCGCGGAAGGTGATGATGCCTCGGACCGGATCGTACGGCGAAACGCCGACGGTCACGCGATCGCCCGGGACCACCTTGATGCGAAAACGGCGCATCCGGCCGCTGAGCTGGGCCAGCACTTCATGGCCGGCATCGCATTGGACGCGATACAACCCGCCGCTGTGCACCGCGACCACGGTGCCTTGCATGTCAATCAGATCGTCCTTGCTCAACTGCTAGCTGTCCTTTCCGATCAAGCATTATGCCATAGCTACAGGGCTCTGACAGCGTCCTCGACTTGTCGCGCCAGCGCTTCATAGTTCTCGCCAGTCAGCCGCATTGGCGCCCCGAATGCGACACGGACGCGGCCAGGGCGAGCCATGCGCCACGAAGGATGGAGCACTTTGTCGAGGCCCTCGATGCGAACCGGGACGACCGGCACGCCAAGTCGCGCTGCAATCATACCGATACCAGGGCGAAAACGATCAATCGCGCCCGTATTGGTGCGGCGCCCTTCGGGAAAAATCAGCACCGACCAGCCCTCTTCGAGCACCGATCCGATGTAGCGGAGGGTCTGCCGCGCGCCCGCTTCACGCTGGGGCAGCGGAAACGCATTGAAGAACAGTGCAGCGAGAGAGTAGTTCAGGCTGTTGGTGAACCACGCCAGCCGCCCGTGCTCGGCGGGATAGAAATGCGCCTTGAAGAACTCCTTCGCCATCGCCGTCGTGACGCGATAGCGAATCGAAGCGGGCAGCGCCGCCAGGATCACGGGGGCGTCCATGTGACTCTGGTGGTTCGCCGCGAAAATGACCGGCGTGCCGAGGTCGCGGAGATGCTCGCGGCCCTCGACCCGGATCCACGCGAACGCGCGCGCGAGCGGCAGAATCCACGTCGGCAGGCTCGCGCGCCGGATCGTCCGCGCCGGCCACGCGCGGCTCCAGGCGGGGAACTCCAGGGGCTCGGCCGGCGCGGCGTCGCCGGCGGCGGAACGTTCGACGAGCGTGCGGAGCTGACCGAGATCGCGCGTTTCCGAAAACGCGCGTTCGTCGATGCGCGTCTGAAACGCGTCCTCGAGCGCGACCATCAGCTCCACGCGATCCAGCGACGAGAGGCCCAGCTCCTCGATCGTCGTCGCCGACGACACGTCGGGGCGCCCCGCGTATTTCGCAATCAGCGCCGCGAGCTGGTCGCCTCCGGCTTTCACCGCGCGCGGCGCCGAACCGGTCCTGACCCATTCGCGGATCTCGGCGCGCTTGATTTTGCGCGTGCCTTCGGTGCGCGGCAGCTCGGGCTCGGGCCAGACGAGCGCGCGCCGCACCTTCTGATGATCGCCGAGCTCCGCGTTCGCCTGCCGCACGATCTGCTCGATCGCGGTGCCGGGATCGAGCACGAGCACGGCGTGCACCCGTTCCTCCGAGCCGATCGGCACGCCGACGACGGCGGAGTCGCGGACGCCGGGAAGGCGATTGAGCACGCGCTCCACGTCTTCGGGGAAAACGTTGAGCCCTTCCGGCGTGACGATCATCTCTTTCTTGCGGCCGCGAATGTAGATCTGTCCGCTCTGCGTCTTCTCGCCGATGTCGCCGGTGCGGAACCATCCGTCCTCGAACGCCCGCGCGGTTTCTTCCGCCGCGTTGAAATAGCCGCGCGTCACGTTTTCGCCGCGCACGAGGATCTCGCCGTCTTCCGCGATCTTCACTTCGACACCGGCGATCGGCTTGCCGACCGAGCCTTTTTTCGTGCTGAACGGATGATTGAGGCTCACGATCGGCGCCGTCTCCGTCAGCCCGTATCCCTGGATGACGACGAAGCCGAGCTCCTTCCAGAAGGC
>Ga0114129_10004146_pt1 | contig 20485 bp, 22 predicted proteins | sample RhiMetdeltSRZDD1_FD_80071 | JGI IMG/M metagenome (GOLD analysis project Ga0114129, IMG submission 80071) | Populus rhizosphere microbial communities from Tennessee, USA - Rhizosphere MetaG P. deltoides SRZDD1 (version 2) (version 2) | ecosystem: Host-associated > Plants > Roots > Rhizosphere >... | reverse complement strand
GCACACCGAACAGCACGTCGCCACCATGGCCCGGCTGCACCGGGACAACCGTTACGACCGCACAGCCGACGGCGTCGAGCGCGTGACAGGCATCCCGCCCCAGTCGATCGAGGCGTTCGTTGCTGCCCGCAGGGACTTCTACCTGGGAGGAGCCCGGGGGGGCGGCGCCGGGCGTGTGGGTTAGCTAGCTGTCGGCGGCTCCACCGGTCGGAGTTTTCGCCACCGGTGAGCCTTCACGGTTGGACGACACGACAGTAGTTCGCGATTACGGCTGGAGGGGAATGTGTCGCTAGCGATGACGAAGCAGGAACGCGAAGCGTTTCTGGCCGACGTTCACGTCGGAATCATCAGTATTCCTGAAGCAGGCCGAGGACCGCTCACCGTACCGATCTGGTATTCGTACGAACCGGGCGGCGAGCTACGAGTCATAACCGCCGGGACTTCGCGGAAAGCTCAGCTCCTCCAGCATGCCGGCAGGTTCAGTGTATGTGTACAGACGGAGACGAAGCCGTACAAGTATGTCAGTGTCGAGGGACCGGTCGTCGCCATCGAGCCGGCAGATGTTGAGCGCGACCGCCGGCCTCTCGCTCACCGTTACTTGGGCGCGCAAAGGGGTGACCGATACATCGAGGAGACACGGGAAGAATACGTTGGGAACGTGCTTGTTCGCATGCTGCCGGAACGATGGCTCACCGTAGACTACGCGAAGGCATAGGGCCGCCACAGACCGATGGATGCCATCGTAGTCGCATCTCTGTAGGAAGGAGAACATCGTGTCGAAGACATCCAAGGTCCCAGCCTTCCTCCTGGTGTCCCTCATCGGCGCGTGCGCAAGCCCACAACCACCGACGTCTACGGTCAAGGTCCCGGACAAGCTCAAACCCGGCGCGAACGAATCGGTTGCGATGATCGTACCGGCAAGGGGCGTGCAGATCTACGAATGCCGCGCAAAAAAGGATCAGGTCGGGGGATACGAATGGGCGTTCGTGGCTCCCGAAGCGGATCTCTTTGACGCGCGTGGAAACAGGATCGGCCGACACTATGCCGGCCCACATTGGGAATCGACCGATGGCAGCAAGATCTTGGGTACGTTGAAGGAACGTGCTGACGCCCCAGTGGCCGACGCCATCCCTTGGCTGCTGCTTGCCGCGAAGTCTGTCGGTCCCGACGGCTCGTTCAGCAAGGTGACGAGCATACAGCGCGTGAATACCGTGGGCGGCGTGGCGCCTACAGGCGGTTGTTCTCAAGCCACGGCCGGGACGCCGGCTCGCATCAACTACACGGCCGACTATTACTTCTTCACCACCAGGTAGGCTGGTCTGGTGTCCCCTCCGCTGTCAGCGGTCGCAGCCCGGCGACAGCCGATAAGTACGTAAGGACCATGGCCACTCAGAAGGTGACGGACTTCGTCGTCTCGAATGGCGCGCGGCTCTATTACGAGAAGCAGGGGACTGGGCAATCGCTACTGTTCATTGCTGGATCGACCGGCGACGCTGGTAATTTCACACGCGTCGCGGCACTGCTGGCCGACGAGTTTACTGTGGTGACCTACGATCGCCGAGGCAATTCCCGGAGCGAACGCCCGAAGGGCTGGACGACCACCTCCGTGGCCGAACAGGCCGACGATGCCGCAGGCATCGTCAAAGCCCTTGGGCTCGAGCCTGCGGTCGTGTTCGGCGCGAGCGCGGGTGGCCCGATCGCGCTCGATCTCATGATCAGGTACCCGCGCCTCGCCCGAGCCGGGATTCTCCAGGATCCGGCGATCTTTTCCGTGCTCCCGGACGCCGCCGCAGCCCTTGCACCACGGCGGGCGCTCATCGAGGACGCTCTTAAGACCAAGGGTCCTCGCGGAACGATCGAGGCGCTGATGTGCTACCTGAACGACGACGCCGTCCTGACGGCGATCCCGACCGACATCCTGGAGCGCATGCTCAACAACGCCGAGACGATCCTCAACATCGAAGCCCCTGGATTCGCCGGCTGGCAGCCCAGCCCCGAAGATCTCGCTAGCCTTGTGGTTCCCGTCGTGCTGATGGTGGCGCGCGATACGTTGCCGGTGTACCGGCAGGTCACGGACTGGCTGGCGCGCCAGTTCAAGGTCGAGCCCATCACAGTTCCGGGGCGCCACGCGTTCTATTACTACCGCCCTCCCGATCTCGCTGACGTACTCCGTCCGATTCTGCGGCGCTTCGTGGAGAAGTAACGTGCACGAGATCCCGGGCACGCTAACTACAGGATTCACCCGACGGCCTTCGGCCGCGGGTGAGCCTGGGGTTAGGCGCCATGGCTACTCCAGGTTCACTGCTTACAGGGAGAACAATGCGAAGGTCGATGATTGCGCTGTCGAGCACCTGCCTCTTGGCTGTCATTCTTTTCGGCGGTGTGGCACCTGCTACGTATGCGGCCGACGAGTCGGTTACCGTCGTGGCTCGCCTTTACGCGTCACCCGGAAGGGAAGCTGAGCTTGAGGCGCGCATCCTCAAGACCGTCGAGTTTGTGCGCAAGGCGGAACCGAACATTACGTATCGGGCCCATCGCTCCAAGAAGGACCCGTCTCTGTTCTTGTTCTACGAGGTTTATCCGTCACAGGCTGCGTTTGACAAACACGCGAAGGAAACGATTCCTGCCTTTCGAAAGGAGTTTGGGCCGCCGGCAGAAGGACTCTTTGCTTCCGTGCTTTAACAGACTGAGGCTTCCCGGTTTGCACCGGTACAGGGCCTAACATCATGAAGACGAGCGACTACGCGGCGTTGGCCAACCCGCGCCTCGAACGGATCGCCGACGCTCGTGGAACCGGACCGGGACCTGTCACCGGCTCTTGAGGACGGCTCACCGCGGCGCTGTAGCATCATCAACTGCGCAGCCTGGACAAGGAGGCCATATGGGCAGTCAAGCGCCATACTCGATCAACCTGGACGCGAGGCACGCTGCCCTGGAGCTCGTTGACGTCCAGGCACTCGTCGATGCCTGCAAGGATTCTTGGTACAACCAGACGCTGTGCCGAGTGAACGACTGCGTTGTGCGCCTCGGCGTCATGCAGGGCGAGTTCCACTGGCATAAGCACGACGAGGAGGATGAGTTCTTCTACGTGGTCGAGGGGCGCTTCGTAATTGACTTGGAGGGTCGGACAGTCGAGCTCACCCCCCGACAAGGGTTCACGGTTCCGAAGGGAGTGATGCATCGGACGCGCGCTCCGGAGCGAAGCGTGATCCTCATGATCGAGGGGGCCGGGGTCGTACCAACCGGCGACAAGTGAACGGCCGCCCGCCCAACAACGCAGTGGAGCCATCCAATCCGTGCCCACGTCTGCAGTATCTCGCCACCTGCCGTCAGGCACTTACAACGTGCGCGACACACGGGGGCATTGAGGTATGTTCGTCGCGGCGGAGCATGGACCGAGGATAAAGGGAGCTCAACGTGACGATTTATAACGCCGCCGGTTACACGACCATTTTCATTTATGCGCTGGCCTGCACGTATTTCGCCCCGCCGCACATCGGCCCCTGGACAGGGTTATTGATCGGCGCCGCCTATTTCCTTGCATGCTGGTTCGTCGGGGGACTGTATTTGTCGTCCGTCCTCCACATGGGTATTGCCCACCGTGCTCTCGACTACGAGGAGTGGTTCGTCAAGACCCTCACGATCGTCAACAACACCTTTGGGGTCTACATCAATCCGGTCACGTGGGTGAACCGGCATCGGCTTCACCACAAATTTTCCGATCATCCCGGAGATCCCAACAAGCTTGCGTCCGACGGTTTCTGGCGGACTCTGTACCTTTGCCTGTTCCCCTACCGGTGCGAAACCAACATGGCCAACGACGAGATCTTCAAGTCGTGGCCGTTCCGTCTTGTTTCGCACCCGGTGTTCGCCGTCGTCTCCCAGTTGCTCAATTTTGGGCTGTTGTGGCTGCTGGTGGGCGACCTGCGTTTTGCCGCGGTGGTTTGGGGCGTGTTCCGCGTCTTCGCGATCTGGATCAACATGATCCAGAACTATTGGACTCACGACCGGAGGTTCGGTTACCGGCGCTACGCTGACGAGCACGACAACGCGATGAACATCGGCGAGTGGTTACCGGTCACGGCGACCTTCAGCGCCTGCCTGCAGAACAACCATCACCATTCCCCGCGCCTGCTGCGGTTGAGCCATGACGAATCGGAATACGACTTTGGATTCCTGACCGTCAAGGCCATGAAGGCGCTGGGCCTGGTGCGGGCGACGACGAGGGGTGCGGACATCCCCCGGGAGTGTCCGCTGACTTCCCTGAACTTCTAGCCGGCCCTCAGCCACCGTTTCGGGGCGAACGGATAGAAGGTCTGGCCCCAGAACGTGCCAGGGATTTTCTCGTTGGCCAGGCCGTAGCTCTCCGGCCACTTGCCCTCGGGGTAGTAATAGGTCCCGAAAATCTTGTCGATCCACGGAAAGTGGATGGCGAAGTTCTTGTCGATGGCCTCTTGTTGCGAGGTGTGATGCCAGTGATGAAACCTCGGAAAAATCAGGTAAGGCTCCAGCCACTTGATGGTCGGGCCGAAATTGGAGTGCGTCCAGGTCGCGTGCAGCGTGACGAAGAGCAGGTAGGCCACGAGCATGTCGTGGGAGAAGGCGAACATCATGGGAATGAGGATGAACCCGCGCACCACGACGTCATCCACGATGTGGGAGCGTGAACCCGCGATCCAGTCGAGCCCCTTGGAAGAATGGTGAATGGCGTGGAAGTGCCACAACCACGGCACCGAGTGGAAGGCGCGATGAATCGCGTATTCCGCAAGATCCGCCACCAGGACTGCCAGGAAAAATTGGACCAGCCAGGGCAGGCTGCCGATTGCCTTCTGCAAGCTCGGAATGGCAAAGAGGGCCGTGAGCTGGGTGGCGGGCAGCAGGATCAAGAAGGTGGTGATCTGTGTGGGCAAGTGGGTGGACAGGAAATACACCACGTCCAAGAGCCACTCGTTGCGGAAAACACCTTGCTTTGGATAGGCCGGCCATAGCACCTCGAATGGTGTGAAGATCAGCGTCATCAGCAGCATGTCCAGCAGGAACCAGTCCAGGCCGATGGACGGGCCGTCCTGTAGCGGTTCGTTGATTGGAACGCTGGCGCCGCCCCACAGAGTCGCGGCCAAGGCAAGCAGCATCCCCGTCAAGCCCAGGATCTTCTTCCTGCGCAGGATCGCGGACACGACTCCGAAGACGATCGCCGCCACGATGACCGCCTGGATCAACATCCGCATCAGGTACATGGGGTAGTAGGGCCGCAGATTGGGAGAACTGAGTAGTTGTGGAAAGTGCAGGCACGCCACCGCCCCGAACGCGAGCAGCCCACAGAAGGTCGACAAGACCCCGCTCCACCAGCCAGTTCCGAACCCGGTGGGGTCCTTGTCACCAAACATCTCATTGATCTTCTGTTCGAGCATGACCGCCCCCGTTCACTTCGTAACTTATCATCGGGGGGGATGAGCGCGAAGAGGTTGGCCATGGCTGGGTGGTGGGAGACTTTCTTCGACGCCGACTACCTCCGCGTTTGGGAGGGAGTAGAGGCCCCGGACAAGACCGAGAGCGAGGTCGCGGGCTTGTGGGCCCTGCTCAACCTGAGAGCGGGCAGCAAGGTGCTGGATGCACCGTGCGGTTATGGGAGGATCTCGCGCGCGCTTGCCCAGCGCGGCGCGCAAGTCCTGGGCGTCGACCTCGCAGTCGATCTGCTCGCTGAAGCTGAGCGGAGACGAGGCGACCTGTCAACCGAGCGACTCCGATACGAGCGACACGATTTGCGGATCCCGCTCAAGGAATCCGGCTTCGATGCGGGCCTCAACATCTTCTCCTCGCTCGGCTACGGCACCGAGGCGGACGATATCGCGATATTGTCGACACTTCGTGCGGCGGTTCGCCCCGGAGGATTCGTGTTCGTGGAGACCATGCATCGCGATCGAGTTGCCGCGAGTCTGTCCCACACCCAACGGCTTGCCAACCGACTACCGGATGGCACGCTCCTGATAGAGGAGCCACGGCTTGATCCAGTAGCGGGCCGCGTCGAGACAACATGGTACTGGAGTGGACCAAGAGGCTCCGGACAGAAGAGCGCCTCGCTCCGCGTCTACACCGCAACCGAGTTGGTGAGACTCCTGGATACTGCCGGACTACAACTTCGTTCGGTACACAACGGTTGCTCATCCGAGCCGTTCATGGGGCCAGGCTCCGCGATCGGGACCCGCCTCGGTCTGCTGGCGGTCCGCGAATGAGGTTCGGCGGAGACCCCATGGCTCAGCCCTTGACGATGCTCAACCCAGGCGAATTTCGCGCGCGCCCCCTTCGCGTCCACGCACTGCTGTACGACGTCCCGCTGGAGGACGCATGGGCGATTCCGCTCTCCGGTGGCGGCGCCGGCCGCAGAGTCCAGGAGTTGCGGGCTGTGATGCTCGCGGGGCGCGAGGCGGCGCCAGCGGTGGTCCGAGGGCTCCTCGGGCTGCGGCGCCGTATCGGCGCCCTGTTCGGATGGGATCACGCACGTCCGGCTTGGACCGATGAATCGTACGCGAATCGTCTCAGCCCGGCGGATCGTGCCCGGTCCCTTGTCGCTCCCGGGACACCAGACGGAAACTTTCGCCTCCTCTACCGGTTTGAGGACGAGCAGTTGAGCGAACTGCGCAACGCGACCGTGCATGCCTTCGTGTCGCTTTCGATCCGGCCAGCTCCGGGCGGGTACCTTGCCTACGCCGGGGTCTTCGTGAAGCCCGTGCATCGGTTCACCAGGCTGTACATGGGATCAATTGCGCCCTTCCGACGTTTGATCGTCTATCCGGCCGTCATTCGAAAGGTACAGAGTGCATGGGCCGAACGCTATGGCGGCAAGAGCGGTGGCGCGCGAATGCCAGATTGTTAACGCCAATGACCGAAGCCGAATGGCTGGCCTGTCCCAACCCGCAGCCCATGCTCGAGTTCCTCCGGCGCAAGGTCAGCGATCGCAAGGTGAGGCTCTTCGCGGTGGCCTGCTGTCGGCGGGTCTGGTCGAGCCTCGAGCACGAGGAGTTTCGGGACGCGGTGAGGAAGGCCGAGTCGTTCGCGGACGGCCTCGCCGATCGGGCCGAGATGCTCCAGGCACATGACAAGGCGCGCGCGATCTTCGGCAAACTGCACGGCAAGGACAACGGCCCCGGTGCCGCGCTAACGGCCTCCGGCTTTCCTAGCCCTCCGAAGTCCTTCCTGGAGCGGGTCGCCGACGCTCTCGATGATCCATGGTGGGAAGACGAGTTCGACAAGGGCGATCCTCTCGCCCCGGCTCTCGTCACGGCGAGGCACGCGGCACGGGCGGCGGCGGATCTACAGGGCCAGAGGTGTGTCCCCGATGCACCCGCCACCATCGCCGAGCACCGGGAGCAGACTGCCCTCATCCACTGCCTCTTCGGAAACCCGTTCCGCCCGCGACCGGTGTGCGCCGCTTGGCTGACCCGCGAGGTGAGGGCCCTTGCCGATGGCATCTATGCGGAGCGCGCTTTCAACCGTACGCCTCTCCTGGCCGACGCCCTCGAAGCCTCGGGCTGCACGAACGCCGACCTGATCGAGCATTGCCGGTCGGGTCGGGAGCACGCTCGCGGCTGCTGGGTCGTGGATCTGCTGCTGGGAAAGGGCTGAGCCCAGGGCTGCTATACGTCATGCGTGAGAAGCAGATCGCAGCGCCAGACAATACGGCGGTGCGGACCGCCTTGTGGCGAGCGCTGCACGTGGAAATCGACTCGCCACCGCACGTCTTTGAAGACGAAGTCGGCCTGAAGCTGGCCGCTCCAGACGACGGATGGCGCAGCCGTCCGGACATGAGCTCTTTCACGCGACCCTTCCGCGCCTCCATCGTGGCCCGCGCCCGCTTCATCGAAGATCTCGTCGCGGAACGAGCGGCCCGCGGAGTCAGGCAGTACGTCATCCTCGGAGCGGGCCTCGACACGTTTGCACAACGTCGGCCGGAGCTTGGCTCCCGTCTGCTCGTGTTCGAGGTCGATCAGCCGGGCCCTCAGGCCTGGAAGCGCCAGCGCCTCATTGATCTCGGCCTGGGTATACCGTCGTTCCTGCGGCTCGTTCCAGTCGACTTCGGGGCAGGCGACGCGTGGTGGGAGCGGCTGGCGGCGTCCGGCTTCGACGCTGGGCGGTCGGCGGTCGTGGCATCGATGGGTGTCAGCATGTATCTGACGACGGACGCGATCACCGCGACGTTGCGGCACGTTGCAGCCCTCGCTTCTGGCTCCACCCTCGTCATGTCGTTCATGCTTCCGATCGAGCTGATGGACCCCGACGTGCGTCCTGGGGTTGAGCGGGCGGCCGAAGGCGCGCGAGCAAGCGGCACGCCCTTCATCAGCTTCTTCACCCCGGTCGAGATGCTGGCGCTGGCCCGAAATGCTGGGTTCAAGGAGGCCCAGCACGTATCGGCCGCTACGCTTGCCGAACGGTACCTCGCGGGCAGGACTGATGGGCTTCGTCCGCCAAATAATTCAGAGGAGCTGCTGGTGGCGGCCACCTGAAATGAAGCACCTAGCCGCCCAAGTAGTGGTGGCGCACGTCGGGATTGTCGAGCAATTCCTGTCCGGTGCCCTCGAATCGATTGCGACCGAGCTCAAGCACCAAACCGCGATGCGAGACCGATAGCGCCTTTTTGGCGTTCTGCTCGACCATGAGGATGGTCATGCCTTCGCGATTGATCGCCAGGAGCGTGTCGAAGACCAGATCCACCATGCGTGGGTCGAGACCGAGCGACGGCTCGTCGACCATCAACAACCGCGGGTGCAGCAGGAGCGCGATGGCCATCTCGAGGATCTGCTGCTGGCCACCCGAGAGCGTGCCGGCCAGGTCGCGGCGCTTGGCGGCGAGGACCGGAAAGCGCTCGAACGACGCCTCGATGTCGCGTCGCACCGCGGGGTCGCGGCGCAGGTAGGCGCCCATCTCGAGATTTTCCTCGACGCTCATCGCCGGAAAGTTGCAGCGGCCCTGCGGGACGTAGCCGACGCCGCGCTTGAGCACCTCCGTCGGCGGGCGATTGGCGATGGCCTCATCGGCGAAGCGGATCGTGCCCGCGCGCGTCGCCACCATGCCGAACACGGTTCGGAGCAGCGTCGACTTGCCCGCGCCGTTTGCGCCGATGATGCAGACGATCTCGCCCGTGCCCACGGCCAACGACACCCCACGGAGCACCTCGACCTCGTCGTAGCCGGCGACGACTCCGCTCAGCTCGAGCAGCGGGCCACGGTCAGCGACCAAAATAGGCCTCGATGACCCGCGGATCACGGCGAATGATTTCCGGCGTGCCCTCGGCGATCTTCTGGCCGTGGTCGAGCACGACGATGCGCTGGGAGATGTCCATGACCACGTCCATGTTGTGCTCGACCAGCAGCACAGTCTTGCCCTGCCGGTGCAGCGCGACGATGTGCTGTTTCATCTGATTGATCATCGTCGGATTCACGGCCGCCGCCGGCTCGTCGAGAAGGATCAGCTCGGGATCGGGCATGAGCGCGGCGGCGAATGCGAGCAGCTTGCGCTGTCCATACGAGAGAGCGCCGGCGGCCGTGGCGGCGCGGTCTCCCAGGCCGACGAGATCTAGGAGCCGGTGCGCGCGCTCGATAGCCTCGGCCTCCAGTTGCCGAAGACCTCTGGTGCGGAGCAGCCGGGCGAGCAGGCGCTCCTCCTGGTGCTGCTGCAGGAATACGAGCAGATTGTCCAGCGCGCTGAGACGTGGAAACACGCTGACCTGTTGAAACGTGCGCGCGATGCCCAGGCGCGCCACCCGATGCGGCGGCGCGTTCGTCACGTCGCGGCCGCGGAACAGCACGCGTCCGCCGTCGGCCGCGAGGTAGCCCGTCACACAGTTGAAGAGCGTCGTCTTCCCAGAACCGTTCGGGCCGATGAGGCTGACCAGCTCGCCAGCCTCGACGGAGAGATGCACCGCATCGACCGCGGTGACGCCGAGGAAGCGCTTGGTGAGATCGCGAACTTCGAGCAACGCCATCAGCGGGCGGGGCGCACGGCGCCCGCGCGGCGTAGCAGGCTCTCGATGCCTTCCGGCGAGCGCACGACCACGATGAGCAGTAGAGCGCCATAGATCGCGAGCCGCCACGTCGGCGCCAATCGCAGCACCTCGGGCAGCGCGGTGAAGAGCACGGCGCCGATCAGCACGCCGCGCAGACTGCCCACGCCGCCGAGAAAGACGATCACCAGCAGGTTCACGGTGAGCCCGATCGTCATTTCCTCGGGACACATCACCGACAGGTAGTGCACGTACACCGCACCGACGCCGCCCGCGAGCGCGGCCGCGACCGTAAACGCCAGCAGGCGGTACTTGAGCGGGCTGATTCCCGCCGCACCGGCCAGCGGCTCGTTGTCACGCACGGCGTGGAATGCGCGCCCCAACCGGAACGTCGTCAGACCGCGATAGAGCGCTGTCACCGCGGCGAGCACGCCGAGCGCGAGCCAGTAATACCCGGGCAGCGTCGTGATCGTGAGCGCCGACCCGCCGACCACGCCGAGGACCGGCTTTGGGATGCCGGTGATGCAGAGCGGCCCTCGCGTCACTTCCACCCAGTTGTTCGCGACGATCGACGCCACGACCGCAAGACCGAGCGTTCCCACAGCGAAGGCGTGCTCGGTCAGTCGGAAGAGTGGGACGCCCACCAGCGCGGCCACCACCGCTGCCGCGAGCGCCGCGCCGACGACATCGGCGAAGAAGGGCCAGCCCGCCCGTGTGGAGAGGATCGCCGCCGAGTAGGCGCCGACGCCGAAGAATGCCGGGTGGGCGAGCGAGAGGCTGCCGACATGCCCAACGATGAGGTCGTACGACAGGGCCAACGCCGCGAACAGCGCCGTGAAGATCAGCACGTGCAGGACGTAACGCTGCTGGCGCGGGATCGCCGCCGCCACGAGCCACGGCGCGCTCACGACGACGACGGCGAGCGCGGACGCCGCCGCGCGGCGCACGTCAGATCCCGATCCGACGGCCGAACAGGCCCTGCGGCCGCCAGAGAAGAACCGCGATCATGATCAGGAACGCGATGGCGTCCTTGTACGCATACGAGACGTAGCTGCCGGCCAGTGCTTCGGTGATCCCGATGAGGAAGCTGGCGGCGATCGCGCCATTGACGTAGCCGAAGCCACCGGCGACCACCGCCGCGAAGGCTTTCAGCGTGAGTCCCGTGCCCATGTCCGGGAAAATGTTGAACAGTGGTGACACCAGCGCGGCGGCGAGGGCGGCCAGCCCGGCGGAGAGCGCGAACGTCACCAGCGTCACGCGCTGCACGTCGACGCCGACCACCGTGCACGCCTCGCGGTTTTGCGACATCGCGCGCATCGCGCGGCCGGTCCGGGTGCGGGCCACGAACCGCTGCAGTCCCCAGAACATCGCGCACGCTGCGACGAGCACCAGCAGCCGCTGCCACGCCATGCGGAAGCCGCCCACGTCGAGGATGCGCGACGACAGCGCCGTCGGCACTTCCTTGGGTTGCGTGCCGAGGACGATGATGGCCAGGTTGGTGAGCACGATCGACGTCGCGAGCGTCGCGATCAGCTGCACGTGCCAGGAGCGCGGCAAGATCGCCCGGATCACCGTGCGCTGATACACGACACCGAAGATCATCATGACGGCCGGCGCCAGCAGCGCAGCGAGCGCGTACGGCATGCCGAGCTCGCTGTAGCCGTACCAGAATGCGTAAGCGCCGAGCATGAAAAACTCGCCGTGGGCGAAGTTGATCAAGCGCGCGACGCCGAGCATGAGGGCCAGCCCGGCCGCCACCATCGCGTACATCGCGCCGAGCGTGAGCCCGTGCAGCAGCTGCTCGAGAAGGTCGAAGAAGATCAGTTGAGCAGCGCCGGGCTCGTCGGCAGCTTCTCGAGGATGTGCAGCTGGCCGTCACGCATCTCGATCAGGATCATGTTGATCCAGGCCTGGTGATTGGCGTCGAACTTGATCGGACCGAGCGGCGAATCCTTGACGTCGACCTCTTCGAGCGCGGCGCGAATCGTCTGGCGATCGGCCTTGCCCTGTTTCTTGAGCGCGATCTCGAGCGCCGGCACCACCGCCCATTTGAGCGTGATGGCGGCGAGGCTGCCGTGGATGCGCGGCGGGACCTTGTAGCGCTCCGTCCACTTCTTGTCCCAGTCGGGATCGAGGCCGGTGAGCCAGTAGCCGGCCTCGATGACGCCGTCACCGACCTTCGGATTGTCACGGACCTGGTAGAGGAACTCGGCGGACGCGAGGCTGCCTCGCGAGAAAATCTTCTGCGTCAGCCCGAGCTCGCGATACTGCCGCATGAACGGCGCACCGTCGCTGGCGAGGATGACGGCCAGGATCGTTTCGGGGTTCGCGCGCTTGAGCCGCGTGAGCACGGGCCGGTAGTCGGGCTGCCCCGGGTCGAAGAACTCGGTCGAGAGCAGCTTGATGCCGGCCTTCTTGAATCCGGCGTCGTAGGCATTGGCGGCGCCGCGGCCGAAGTCGTTGTTCATGGCGAGGATCGAGGAGCTCTTCACGCCCTGGCGCGCCATGTAGCGCGCAAACGTGTACGCCATGATCTCGTCGTCGAGCGCGACGCGGAACGTCCATTCGTTGCCGCCCTTACCGCTGAGCGCGCGGATCTGCGGATGCGAGCACGCCTCGATCACCATCGGCACGCCCAGCTCCTTCACGACCGGCATGGCGCCCAGGCACGCGCCGCTGTGCGTCTGGCCGATGATCACATCGACCTGGTCGACGTCGGCCAGCTTGCGCACCGCGCTCACCGCTTCGCCGGGCTGCGCTTTGTTGTCGGCGAAGAATGCTTCGAGCTTGCGGCCCATGACACCGCCCTTGGCGTTGATCTCTTCGACGGCAAGCGTCCCGCCCCACCGGACTCCCTCGCCGGTGATCGCTGCCGGTCCGCTCATCGCGGAGGCGAAGCCGATGCGGATCGGCGGCGCCTGCGCGCCGGCGGAGACCGCCATGAGGAGCAGCGTGGCAACGGTGAGTACCGGTCGCATGATGGCAATCTCCTCCTTAGCCGATGACCGCGAGGTCCTGGCTCGAGCGCGTCAGCGAGCGCGAGCCGCCCGGTGTGACTTCGATCGCATCCTCGACCTGCACGCCGCCCCAGCCGTGCTCGTAGTACGGCGTCTCGACGCAGAACACCATGCCGGGCTCGAGCGCGGTGCTGGACGCCGCGTTGATCGTCGGCGGATCGTAAGGCTCGAGCCCGATGCCGTGTCCGACGTGGTGACGCTGATAATGCGGCAGCCCGCTCTCGCGCGTCACGCGCACCGCGATCTCGAACAGCTGGCTCACCGGCACGCCGGGCTTCATAGCTGCGATGGCGGCCCGCTCACCGGCTAGAATCGCAGAATAGTAGCGCGCCTGCTTTTCCGTCGGTGTGCCGAGCACGGCCGTCCGAGAAATGTCCGAGCGATACGGGCCGACCAGGCAGCCGAGATCGAAGCGCACCAGGTCGCCTGGTCGCAGCGCGCGCTCGGTGGGGTAGACGTCGGCGAGCGCCGCTCGCTCACCGATCGTCACCACGGTGAAGAACGGCTCCGCGCCCTTGCGCAGCACTTCTTCTTCGTAGACACGCGCCGCTTCGCGTTCGGTGACGCCAGGCTTTAGCATCCGGAGCACTGCGGCGATGCCGTCCTCGGCGATCAGCGCCGCCTTCTCGAGCGCCGCCACCTCGTCCCGGCCCTTCACCATGCGCGCTTGCCTGAACATTTGATATGCCGGCACGAGCGTGGTGCCGGCCAGCCGCTCCTCGACGCGTTTCCATGTCGGCGCGAAGAGGTTGCCCTCGTCGAGCCCGATGCGTCGCCCGAGCACGCCGAGATCGCCGAGCACCGCCGCCAGCGCATCGGCCGGGCTCGCCGCTGGCGCGCGCGTCCACTCGAGGATCTTGCGGCCGATCTCGCCCGGATCGTCCGCGTACTCGAAGAAGAACTTTCCATAGCACGCGAGATGGTCGACCTGAATCCGGTCGGACGCGACGCCGGTCGTATCGATGAAGGGGATGACGAGCGCCGTCCCGCGTCGCGTGAAGACGGCGTAGAGCTCCAACCCGCGGAAGAGCGCGTGCGAGATCGAGCGAAGGCCGCTGACGTAGTAGACGTTTTCGGTCGTGGTCGCGATCAGCGCGTCGAGGCCCTCGGCCTCGAGCACACCGGTCAGGCGCTGCCGTCGGTGTGGGTCCATGCTTTCACCTGAAATTGGGAATAACCTCGCGCCCGAAGAGCTCGATCGCCTCCTGCATCTCGGGCACGGTGTTGGCGACGAAGAGCAGTCCGGACAGCGTGGTGACGCCGGCCTGCTGGTAGACACGGATGCGCTCGCAGATCTCTGCCGGGCTGCCGATGAGGTTGCGCTGCTCGAACCCTCCGGTCTGCTCGCGCAGCGTCGAGCGTTTGAGCGACTCCAGATGTTTGTAGAGCTGCGAGCCGTGGAAGCGCTTCACCGCCTCGTCGTGCGTGCGGCCGATCGAGCAGGCGAACTGCGGCGCGATGTCGATGGCGCTGCCGTCGCGCCCGGCTTTGTCGGCGGCGCGGCGGACGTCTTGCACGCCGCGCGTGATCTCCTCCGGCGACAACACGGCCGGCATCCAACCTTCGCCATACTCGCCGGCGCGGCGCCGCACCTCGGAATGGTTGCCGCCCGCATACATCGGCAGCGGTGACTGCCGGGGCTTGGGAAAGCACTCGACGTCCTGGAAGCGAACGTGCTTGCCGCGAAAACTTGCATTGCGCTCGGTGAAGAGCAGTCGCAGCGCGCGCATGCCCTCGTCGACGATCTCTCCGCGCCTCGCGTCGCGCGCGTCGGGATACAGCGCCTCGTATTCCTCGCGGTAGGCGCCGGTTCCCACGCCGAGGATCACGCGCCCGCCAGAGAGCTGGTCGAGCGTGGCGACCTGCTTGGCGAGTACCGGCATCGTCCGCATCGGCAGCACTATGATGCCGGTAGCCAGCCGAATCCGCTCGGTGCGCGCCGCGACGTAGGTGAACGTGATCAGCGGCTCGTAGAAGTTCGGCGGCTCGGGCCACTCGCGCTGCACGTAGCGCTGCGTGGTCATGTGATCGTTGCCCCACACCGAGTCGAACCCGACGCGCTCGGCGAGCTGGGCCGTCGGCAGGATGTCCTCGGGCCGAGCGAACGGCACCGGGTACATCATTCCTTCGATGCAGGTCGGGATGTGGACGCCGAATCTCAGCGGCATCGCAGCTCCTTCCACGCGGCCGAAAGCTCTCCACCGATCCAGTCGAGCTGCGCGGCGAGATCGGCGCCGTCGGGGACGACGGCGATGACAGCGTCAAGTCCGGCTTCCGTCCAAGCCGCGAGGGCCTTGCGACACTCGGCCGGCGTGCCGGCGATGGCCAGCGCGTCGAGCACATCGTCCGTCACCAGATCGGGCGGTGCGGCGCGCCCCGCCAGGAACGCATCGCGAAACTGCTGCGTACGCGCCGCGTCGATTCCGGCGTCTTCGAGGATCGACTGGCCGTGGAGCAGTCCCAGATAGTGCGCGACGAGCGGGCGCGTCCACTGGCGCGCGCGCGCGCCGTCGTCCGACACGGCCACCGGAACGTACGCGATGACTTTGAAGTCTCCGCGCGCTGCGCTCGTGCTCGCGCGCACGCGTCGCACGTGGGCCGGTGAGGCGAGGATAGAGCAGTGCACGCCGTCCGCGACCTCGGCGGCCAGCGCGAGCGCGCGCGGGCCTTTGACTCCTAGCATGATCGGCAGCCGCCCGGACGGCGGGGCCTCGAGCGCGACGTCGTTGACCGCGAACACTTCGCCGGCGTACGTGAGGCGCTCACCGTCGAGTAGCCGGCGGACGATCTCGACGCTTTCGCGCACGCCGCGCAGTGGCGTCTTGAATGGGATGGCCATCTGCTGCTCGACCCAGCGGCGGTTACTGCTGCCGAGGCCGAGGACGACGCGCCCCGGCGCAATCGCCGCAAGCGTGGCGGTCTCCATGGCGACCAGCGCGGGGTGTCGCGTGTATGGCGTCACGACGCCAATGCCGATCACGGTTCGCACAGTCACCGCTGCGGTCGCCGCCGCGAGCGTGTAGGCGCCGGGACGGAAGTAGTCCTCCATGACCCACACGCTGCCGACACCCGCGCGCTCGGCCGCGCGCGCCCACTCGACTGCGCGCCCGGGCACACCGTGCCCCATGAGCGCCAGGCCGAGACTATCGGTCCAGCGCCAGTCCATAGGCCTCGTGCAGCACGTTCAGTAGCCGATCAAAATCGCCTTCGGCGGCCGGTACGGGCGGCAGCCACGCGCGGCTTGCGCCGGGGTCCTTGAGCCCTCCGGACGTCAGCACGACGACGATGGTTTGTTCTGCGTCGAGCGCGCCGCGTTGGACGAGATGCATCACCGCCGTCAGTGCTGCGGCCGACGACGGCTCGACATAGAGACCTTCTTCGCGAGCCAGCGCACGCTGTGCCTCGAGCACGCCCTCGTCGGTCAGTCGCACGCCGCCGCCGCCTGACTCCTTGAGCGCGGCGAGGCCCTGCCACGTCCCGTACGGCGATGCGATCGAGAAGGCGACCGACGGCGCCGCCGCGGCGACCGGCTCCGGCGCGTCGAGCCCTCGCTCCAGGGCGTGGGCGAGTGGACCGAACGGTTCGGCCGCGATCATGCGCGGCGCGTGCTTGACGAGACCGAGCGCTTGCAGCTCGCTCCATCCCTTCCAGATCCCATAGAGTCCGTCGCTGTAGGCGCTCGGGACCACGACCACATCGGGCGCCGTCCACTGGAGGTCTTCGGCAATTTCGTACGCGATCGTCTTGTAGCCTTCGACGCCCCACGGGTTGGAGCCGACCGGCGGCACGACGAACCCGCTCGTCGGATACCAGCCGAAGCGCTCGATGCCTTGCCGCATCAGCGCCCAACGGGACTCCGACGTCGGGCACGCGACGACGGCCGCGCCGTACGCCTGCATCAGCGTCTTCATCGTCTCGGGTACCGACGCGAGCGTGAAGATCACGCACGGTAGCCCTGCGCGCGCCGCGTAGGCCGCGGTGGACGCGCCGTGATTACCCGTCGACGAAATCGTGATGACGCGCGCGCCGATCTCGACGGCGTGCGTGACGGCGGTCGAGCAGAGCCGATCCTTGTACGACCACGTCGGATTCTGACTCTCGTCCTTCGCGTAGAGCCGAGGCAGGCCGAGGCGGCGACCGAGACGCGTGAGGTGCACCAGCGGCGTCGCGCCTTCGCCGAGCGAGACGGCACGCGCCGCCCGCACCGGGAGCAGAGAATCGAAGCGCCAGAGGCCGCCTCGACCCTTGCTGAACGTCTCCGGCGTGATGCCGACCAGCGACGAGAGATCGTACTCGACGGTGAGATTGACGGCGACGCCCTGCTCGCGACAGCGTGGACAGCCGGTGAACAGGCGCGGCTCGTCGAAGCGCGCGCCGCAGCGCAAACACGATAATCCGACAACGCGCGCCGCGGGGCTCATGGCGGGCGCTAGTGTAGGAATCGCGTCCGATCGTGTCAAACAAGCGCCGCGCGCAACCACGCCTCGCCGCTCGATTCTGGCCGTGACGCTCCCGTGACGGCCGCCCGGTATGAGTGCCGCATGACACACGCGTGTCCGCGGACAGACACACTCAGCACCGAGGAGGCGGATCATGGCGCACAAGAGACTCATGATCGCCAAGGCGCCGTTTCGAATCCTCGTCGTCGCCGTGCTCGCCGTCCTCGCGCTGGGCGCGACGCGCGCCGACGCGAAAAGGCCGGCGCCTGCGGCGACCATGGAGATGCTGCTCGATCTGCTGGTGCGGCCGTTCGCGATCGCGCATCACGGCTTCGGCGACAACAACGGCGAGGACCCGACGCGGCCGATCGAGAACACGGTGCCGGCGGTGCGGAAGGGCTACATGGCGGGCGCCAGCGTGGTCGAGGTGGACGTGCAGCTGACGCGCGACGGGGAGGTCGCCGTGTACCACGATGACTTCCTCGCCGACCTCACGTGCCTTAACGCGCTGACGATGGCCGAGCTGCAGGCGCGCGTGCCGTACATCCCGAGCCTCCGGCGGTCCTGAACCAGGCGCGGAAGTTCAACAACACGGAGCCGCCCAGCGGATTGCTGATCGTGGAGCTCAAGCCCGTGTCCCCGCTCTGTGATCCGAACGACACGCAAGAGCGGGCGATCGTCTCCGCCGTCGTGGGTGTCGTGCGGCGGATGGGCATGACCAACCAGGTCCTGCTCAACTCGTTCTCGCCCGCGCTGATGTTTCTGGCCAGCGAGGAAGCGCCAGAGATCCCGCGGGACCTCGCCGTCAGCGGCCTGCAGTTTCTCAGCGCACAGCAGGTCGAGGCGGCGCTGGGTCTGCCTGTGACCCCCATCAACAAGAAGCTCAACGTTGGACTGCAGTGGGCCGAGATCGGCCACGTGTTCCGGCTACCCCATTACGATTCCGTCGAGCAGCTGCTCGTCACGGCAGGAACGACACGCTCGCGTGTCATCGAGGCCGATCTTTTGATGTGGCAGCTGGCGGGCGCGCCGCTGGCGAATGCCGCGCACGCATTCGGCCTGAAGGTGTTCGGATTCACGGCGACCAAGCCTGACGAGTGGTTCTTTCTGCAGTCACTCGGACTGGACGGGATCTACGCGGACGACGTTCCGTTCGGCGTCGCGCACGAGGCGCCGATCCCGTAGGGCCCTCTCACTTCGAGAGCCCGACGACGTTCCACGTCGAGACGGGTCGGGCGAGGCCCTTGAGAGAGAGCGCGCCGACCTCGTTGGCCTCGACCAGCGTCTCGACCGCCGCCGCCACGTGACCGGAGACGAGGACCTGGCCGGCGTGCGCCTCTCCGCAGAGGCGCGCGGCGAGATTCGTCACCGTTCCGATCGCGCCATAGTCCCAACGGCCCTCGAAGCCGATCGCGCCGATCGTGGCATAGCCGCGCGCGATGCCGACGCCGAGACCCAGGTCCCAGCCGCGCTTGCGCCAGCCGCCGGCGAGCTGCGCGACGCGGTCACGCATCGCGATCGCCATCCGGACGGCGCGTTCCGCGGGGTTCGGCACTTCGACGGGATCGTTGAAAAAGATCATCATGCCGTCGCCGGTGAACCGCTCGAGCGTGCCTTCGTGCTCGAGGATCAGCCGGCCCATTTCCGCGTGGTAGTCCCGCAACAGCTCCATGACCTCTTCCGGCTCCGCCGTCTCGGCAAACGCCGTGAACCCTCGGAGATCGAGAAACACCACCGTGATCTCGCGCCGATGTGTCTTGAGCGGATCGTCAGTGCCGCCCGCGACGATGGCCTCCGCCAGCTGAGGCGAAAAGAAGCGCTTGAGACGCCCGAGTCGCTCGAGCTGACTGACCTGCTCGGCGACGCGCCGCTCGAGCGTGCGGTTGAGATCCGCGAGGCGCGCGGCGTGACGCGTCTCCTGATCGTGCAGCCGCTTTTTCTCGAGGCAGGCGCCGACGCGGGCCTGTAGCAGCACCGGCTCGAAGGGCTTGGTCAGGTAGTCGTCCGCGCCCAGCCGAATGCAGCGGACGACGCTGTCGATTTCGTCGAGCGCCGAGATCATCAAGACGGGGATGTGCCGAAGCGCGGGATCGCCCTTCAGTCGCTGCAACACCGCGTAGCCGTCCAGATCGGGCATCATGACGTCGAGCAGCACGAGGTCGACGGCGCGCTTCGCGAGCAGATCGAGCGCCGCCTGACCGCCGCCGGCGGCGTGGACGTCGTAGCCCTGCCGCGCGAGCCGGCGCGCGAGCATGTCGCGATTGCCTTCGTTGTCGTCGACGACGAGGATTTGCGGTGCTGTCGCCGTGGCCTCGGCATCACGGCCCTCGGCACGGTCGTCGCGCTCAGCGGCTGGCACACCGCCATGCTGAAGGATCGTGCCGAGTCGCTCGATGGCCGAGCCGATGCGATCGAGATCCGACAGCAGCGCATCACCGCCGGCGCGCGCGGCCCGCTCGCGGACCGTCTGGGTCTTTGCGTGCATGCGCTCGAGCACCGGCGTCAGCGCCGCCCGGACCGGTGCGAGATCGATCGTCGCGGGACGCCCTTCGGCCGGGGTCAGCGCCTGGTTCAGCGTCGTGAGCAGGGTTCGCGCGTCGGCGAGGACCGCGTGCAGATCCTGAGCGAGGTCTGTTTCGGCGGAGTCTTCGAGCAGCATCTCCGCGTATCCGATGATGTGATTCAGCGGAGTCCGGAGCTCGTGACGCAGGTGCGCCGAGTCGTTCACGCGCCGGGCCGCGCCAGCAGCGCCTCGATCTTGGCGAGGAGGCGAGTGAGCTCGATGGGCTTGGTGTCGAAATCGTCGCAGCCGGCGGCGAGCGCCTTCTCGCGGTCACCGGCCATGGCGTGCGCGGTGATCGCGATGATCCCGATGTCCTTGGTCTGCACGTCGGCTTTCAGCCGCCGGCTCACTTCCCATCCGTCGAGGCCCGGCAGGCTCATGTCCATGAGAATCAGCGCCGGCGATTCCGAGCGCGCCATGACGAGCCCTTGCTCGCCGTCGACCGCGATCGAGACCTCGTAGCCGCGCT
>Ga0114129_10004145_pt1 | contig 20487 bp, 22 predicted proteins | sample RhiMetdeltSRZDD1_FD_80071 | JGI IMG/M metagenome (GOLD analysis project Ga0114129, IMG submission 80071) | Populus rhizosphere microbial communities from Tennessee, USA - Rhizosphere MetaG P. deltoides SRZDD1 (version 2) (version 2) | ecosystem: Host-associated > Plants > Roots > Rhizosphere >... | reverse complement strand
GGTCGTCGATTCGACGCGCGCCGGTACCGACGCCGCCGATCACGTCGGCGTCGGACGCGGTGTGCCCGTGGTCGCGACCGTCGACGACGCGATCGCGCGCGGCGCGGACGTCCTCCTCATCGGCACCGCCGCCGCGGGCGGGCGCATCCCCAACGCGTACCGGCCGTTCCTGGCGCGAGCGCTCGAGCGCGGGGTGGCCGTGTGGAACGGGCTGCACGAGCGCGTGCTCAGCGATGCGCGCCTGGCGGAGGCGGCTGAACGCGGGAACGCGTCGGTGCGCGAGCTGCGCGAGCCGCCCGCCGATCTGCCGATCGGCGGACATCGCCGGCCCCGCGAGGGCGCGACCGTGGTCTTGACGGTCGGCTCGGACGCCGCGGTCGGCAAGATGACGGCGGCCCTCGAGATCGTCGCCGCCCTCCGGCGCATGGGGGAGAAGGCGGCGTTCGTCGCGACCGGACAGACCGGCATCGCGATCGCGGGCGAGGGCATCTCGGTCGACGCTGTCGTCGCCGACTTCATCGCCGGCGCCGCGGAGCGCATGGTGTGCCACGCGGCGGAGACGGCCGACTGGGTCATCGTGGAAGGACAGGGCTCGCTCACGCATCCCGGCTTCTCGGGTGTGACGCTCGGGCTGCTGCACGGCGCGGCGCCCGATCTAATGGTCCTCTGTCACCACCACTTGCGTTGGACGATGAAGGGCTACGAGGACACCGGTCTCCCGGTCCGGTCGCTGAGAGAGCTGGTGAAGATCTACGAGGACGCGGCCGCGTGGCGCCGGCCGCAGGGCTATCCACCGGCTCGGGTCGTCGCGATCGCTTTGAACACCGGAGACATCATCAGCGCCGACCCGCCGACCGCCCCGCTGTCCTGGATCGAGTCGGCATCGGCGGCGACGAAGCTTCCCGCCGCGGACCCGATCCGCGAGGGAACTGCGGGCGCCGATCGCCTCGCGCGCGCGCTCATCGACGCGCGCGGACGGGGCGCGACGACGAGCACCTCGTGAAGTTCACCGTGCGGACGCTCGACGTGCACCTCGAGGTCCCGTTCCAGATCTCGCGCGCGGTGCGCACCGAGAAACGCGTCGTGCTGGTCGAGCTGGCGGAAGGCGCCCGCATCTCTCGCGGCGAGGCGTCGCCCGATCCGTTCTTCAAGGAGACGAGCGAATCGCTCGAGGCCGACGTGCGCAAAGCCCTCGAGCTCGTGCCCGAGGACGCTGCCGATCTCGCGACGCTCAAGCGGCGTCTCGACAAGCGCTTTCCGCACGGCGGCGCCGCCGCCTGTGCGCTCGACCTCCTCGGACACGATCGCGCGGCGCAGGCCGCCGGCGTGCCGCTGCGCGCCTTCCTCGGTCTTGCGGAGCGCGACGCGCCACCGACGTCGTTCACGATCGGGATCGCGGAGCCGAACGTCATGGCCGAGCGCGCCGCGGCCGCGGCGGCGAAGGGCTTCAGCGTCCTCAAGGTGAAGCTGGGACACGGCGATGACGACGTCGAGATCCTCACGCGCATCCGCGAGCGCTTCAGGGGCGCGATCCGGGTCGATCCGAACGCGGCCTGGGCGCCGGCGGATGCGCCGGCGCGCATCGAGCGCATCGCGCCGTTCGACATCGAGTTCGTCGAGCAGCCGACACCGACCGACGACATCGACGGCCTGCGCTACGTCCGCGAGCGGTCGGCGCTGCCGATCGTTGCCGACGAGGCGGCCGTGCGGCTGCCGGACGTCGAGCGCCTCGCCGGCGCGTGCGACGGCATCAACGTGAAGCTGCAGAAATGTGGCGGCGTCGCGGAAGCGAGCGCGATGATCGCCCGCGCGCACGATCTCGGGCTGAAGGTGATGCTCGGCTGCCGCGCGGCGGAGACGAGCGTGGCCATCGCCGGGGCGGCGCACCTCGCGCCATCGGTCGAGTGGGTCGACCTCGACGGCAACCTGCTCATCGTCGACGATCCATTTCGCGCGGTGCCGGTCGTCAACGGACGTTTCGTGTTCTCGGACCGTCCGGGCCTCGGCGTGGTCCCGGCGTGAACGCCACGTTGGGCCGGATCGAGCTGGCGCTGTTCGCGGTCGGCTTCGCGATGTCCGGTCTGGTGCTCCTCGCGCTGCTGTGGTCCGGCGACGGCGCGTATGTGGACATAGCTCGCGCGAACGGGATCACGAGCGCGACGTTCATCGACCATGCGACTGGCGCGACGGTCGACATGGGGCTTGGGCCGCTCGTCCAGGAGCATCACGTCTGGTCGGCGTACGTGACCGGCGGCACGGTGGACCCGCCCGCGCCCGGTCGCTTCTACACCGGCGATGAGATCTCGCACATGACCGACGTGCGCCGCGTGTTCGATGGCGCGAAGCTGCTGATCCCGGGAGGGTTCTTCGTGATGGCGATCCGCCTACAGCGCGCGCGGGCGCGAAGCGTGGAGGCGTTGCTCCGCCTCGTGCGGGACGGCGCGATCGCCGCGGGGATCGCGGTCGCCGCGGTCGGCATCGTCGCCGGCCTCGCCTTCGAGCAGGCTTTCCTGCTGTTCCACGAGGCGTTCTTTCCGCAGGGGAACTTTCTGTTCGATCCCGCGACGAGCAATCTGGTGCGTCTGTATCCAGACTGGTACTGGCAGGCCATCACATTTCGCATCGGTCTGTCGTTCATCGCCCTCGCCGTGGCGGCGATGGTCGCGGCCTCCGCGGGACTTCGCCGCGCGCGCTCCACTAGACTCGCCTCCGCATGAAACGCGTTCTTCTTGTCGAAGACCTCCCGCAGGTCGCGCAGCATCTTCAGTCGATGCTGGCTCGTGAGAAAGAAGTCGAGATCGCGGGGGTGCAGAACGAGGCCGACGCGGCGATCGCGCAGATCACGACGGAGAAACCTGACGTCGTGCTGATCGACGCGCTTATGCAGGGCAAGGTCTCGCCCGTCGACATCGCAAAACGCGTGCGCGCTGTTTCACCGGGCACGCGGATCATCATGGTCACGGTCCCGCAGAAGCCGCTCGACCCGAAGGCCGAGGCGACGATCGATGCGGTCTTCGTGCTCCCCGGTGGCGCGAACGAGCTCGCGCAGGTGCTCGGCGTCGGCAAGGCGGCCCGGCCGCAGCACGGACAGATGATCTCGGTCTACTCGCCGAAGGGTGGCACGGGCAAAACGATGCTCGCGGTGAATCTCGCCTGCGTGCTGCGCCGTCAGGGCAAGTCCGTCGCGCTCATGGATGGCGCGATGCAGTTCGGTGCGGTGCGTCACGTCTTGCAGGTTCCGCCCGCGACCAGATCGTTCGTCGACCTTCCGACCGCGGGCGCGATGCGCACGTCGATGGCCGAGGTGCTGTGGGAAGGACCGACCGGAGTGCACGTGCTGCTTTCGCCGCAGCGTCCCGAAGAGGCCGATCTCGTCCAGGGCAACGACATCGCGAGCGCGATGAACATGCTCGCCGAGAGCCACGACTACGTCATCGTCGACACGCCGTCGCGGCTCACCGAGGACGCGCTCGCCATCCTGGACGCGGCGAACCTCATCCTCATGATCGTGACCTACATGAACGCGACGGTGGCGAACTCGCGCTCGGCGATCGATACGTTCGAGGCGCTCGGCTACAAGGGGCAGAAGCCGATCCTGCTCGTCGTCAATCAAGCCGACACCGCGGGCGGCATGTCCAAGACCGGGATCGAGCATGCGCTGAACCTCCCGATCATCGCGGAGATCCCGACCGACTGGAAGACGGTGAGCGACTCACTGAACAAGCAGCAGCCATTCGTCATCTCGACGCCGCAGGCGCCGATCAGCCGCGCCGTGGAAACGCTCGCGCACGGCCTCGTGACCCAACAGCGGAAATAGCGAGGGAGGGCTTTGCCCGACCGAGCCGTCCTCGGCCCCACGAACGCAGCAGCGAAGCGGCGTAGTGAGTAGGGATCAAAAGAGCGCCCCGATCGGGGTGTTCGACTCCGGGGTCGGCGGCCTCACCGTGCTGAAGGAGCTGCGCCGCCAGCTCGCGGGCGAATCGACCATCTATCTCGGCGACGAGGCGCGCATGCCGTACGGTCCACGACCAGCCGACGAGGTCATCACGTTCACGCGCCAGGCGATGCGCTGGTTCGCGACGCGAAGGTGCAAGCTCATCGTCCTTGCCTGCAACACGGCGACCGCACAGGCGCTCGAGGCCGTCCGCGACGACTCCACTGTGCCGGTCATCGGTGTGGTCCGGCCGGGCGCGGCGGCCGCGATCGCATCGTCGGCGCGACGGTCGATCGGCGTCCTCGCCACGGTCGGGACCGTCCGGTCCGGCGCGTACGTGCGCGCCGTCCGCGATCTCGACCCGCTCTGCGACGTGACGCAACAGGCGTGCCCGAAGCTCGTGCCGATCGTCGAGTCCGGGAAGGTGGGCACGCCCGAGGCGCTGGAGTCGGTGCGCGAGTACGTCGCGCCGCTGCTGAGCGAAGGCGGCGTGGTCACGCCGGTCGTCGACACGCTGCTGCTCGGCTGCACGCACTACCCGCTCCTGCGGGAGGAGCTCGCGAAGGTAGCCGGGCCGGGCGTCCGCGTCGTCGACTCAGCGACCACGACCGCGCTCGCGGTGCGCGAGGTCCTCGCGTCGCATCGGCTGCTCGCCGAGGGCGCTTCGGCGACGCACCAGGTCTTCGCCACGGGCCCGGTCGAGCGTTTCCGTGACATCGCGCGGACGATCTTCGGCGAACAGCTCCCCGAGGTGGAAGGGGCGACCCTCTCGTGAGCCTCGTTTCGACGATCACCGGGCTGCCGTACGTCGGCAAGACCACGCTCTTCAATCTCCTGACCGGTGGGCATGCCGCGACCGGTGGGTTCGCGGGGGCCGAGGGCGAGACGAACGTCGGCGTCGCGAAGGTGCCGGATCAGCGCGTCGACAGGCTCTCGGCGTTGTACAAGCCGCGCAAGACGACATACGCGGAGGTCACGTACCGCGACCTCGGCCTCGCGCCACGCGTCGCCGCGGGTGACGGTGGTCATGCCGTTCAGGCCGGCCAGGGCATCAGCGCGCAGAAGCTCGGCGACCTGCGCACCTCGGACGCGCTCGTGCACGTCGTGCGCGCGTTCCGCGACGCGTCCGTGCCGCATGTCAGCTCGAGCGTCGACGCGCGGCGCGACCTCGCGACGCTCGAGCTGGAGCTGCTGTTCGCCGATCACGTCGTCGTCGAACGGCGCCTCGAGCGGATCGAGCCCGAGCTGCGGTCGGCGAAGGGTCCCGAACGCGAGCTGAAAGAGCGCGAGCGCGCCGTGCTGCAGAAGGCGATGGCCGCGCTCGACAGCGAGACGCCGCTGCGGGACGTCGGGCTGGACGACGAGGAGCGGAAGATCGTGCGTGGCTACCGCTTCCTCACGCTCCTGCCGCAGCTCGTCGTGGCGAACCTCGACGAAGACGACGTCTCCTCAGCGGACACGGTGCTCGGTCCGCTGCGCGAAGCGGCCGCCAAGCATCACGGGATGTCGGTCGTCGACGTGTGCGCGAAGCTGGAGGCGGAGATCGCGCAGCTCGAGCCTGCCGAGGCGAGCGCGTTCCGCGCGGACCTCGGCCTGCACGAGCCCGCGCTCGACCGCGTCATCCACGCGACGTACGAGCTGCTCGGGCTCATCTCGTTCTTCACGGTGGGGGAAGACGAGGTCCGCGCGTGGACGATCCCGGCCGGTCTGCCCGCGCAGCAGGCCGCGGGAGCGATCCACTCCGATCTCGAGCGCGGCTTCATCCGCGCCGAGGTGATCGGTTGCGATGACCTGCTCAAAGCCGGTTCCGAGGCGAACGCGAAGAAGCAGGGGATCATGCGCACCGAAGGCCGCGACTATGTCGTCAAGGACGGCGAAGTGATCCACGTGCTGTTCAACGTCGCGCCCAGCCGGTAGGGCGAACGACGTGAGCGCCGACTTCCTCGCGATCGGTCACGTCGCGCGAGACGAGTTCGAAGGAGAGTCGACCTGGCGGCTCGGCGGCACCGCGCTCTACGCCGCCGCGACCGCGGCGCGCCTGGGGACCCGGTCCGCGCTCGTAACACGCGTCGGACCGATCGAGCAACCGGCGCTCGAGGAGCGCTGCGCTCAGCTCGGCATCGCGCTCTGCGCGCTCCCTTCATCGGCGACGACGACGTTCGGCTTCCGCTATGTCGAAGGGCGTCGCCTCATGCGGCTGAAGGCGCGCGCGAAGGGGATCTCACCCGACGACGTTCCGGTCGAGTGGAGAGCGGCGCGCGCGGTCGTCCTCGGTTCGGTCGCGCACGAGCTTGACCGCTCGCTCTTCGGAACGACCTCGGCCACGGCGACCGTGCTCGTCGCCCAGGGTTATCTCCGCGTTTGGTCCGCCGACGGCGCGATCCGACCGCGTGCCTGGGAGGACGCGGACGAGATCGTGCCGCGCGTCTCGGCCGTCGTGCTCAGCGAAGATGACGTCGCGGGCGACCTGAGCGCGCCGCGCCGCTGGTCCCGGAACGGCCGCGTCTACGTCACGCTCGCGGAACGTGGCGTGCTCGTGCTGGACCGCGGATCCGCGAAGACGATCGCCGGCTACATCGCGGAGCGCGTCGTCGATCCGACGGGCGCGGGCGACGCCTTCGCCGCCGGCCTCGCGATCGCTCTCGCGGACGGCCACGCTGCCGACGACTGCGCCCGATTCGCGAACGCCGTCGCGTCCTTCGCGGTCGAGGAGGTCGGCATGTCCGGGCTCGCGGATCGCGCGCGCGTCGACACGCGGATGCGTTAGGCGGCCTGGTCGCGCAGGGCGATGTCCTGGATCTTCACGCGCGCGGCGCGCGGGGTGTATCCGAGCTCGAAGCGGCGCGACGCCTGCGAGAGGGCGAAGCAGATGACGAAGTAGATGGTCGCGACGATGAGGAGCACCTCGACCGGATTGAAGAACTGCGTGTAGATCGTGCGGCCCTGGCGCAGCAGCTCGAAGATCCCGATCGTCCCCACCAGCGAGGTGTCCTTTATTACTGTTGTCAGCTGGGCCATCATCGCCGGGACCATCAGGCGCAGCGCCTGCGGCAGCACGACCGACCGCATCGTCTGCGCCTGCGACAGGCCAAGCGCCCGCGCGGCCTCGGTCTGGCCGCGGGGGAGACTCACGATCCCCGCCCGGATGATCTCGGCGAGCACGGCACTCGTGTACATCGACAGACCGAGCACGCCGGCCCAGAACCGCGGCAGCTCGAAGTCGGGACCGAAGATAGGCCGGAAGAGCGCGGAGCCTTTGATGCCGAAGTAGACGATGAGGAGCAGCACTGGCAGCGCGCGCACGCCCTCGATGTAGAAGGTCGAGGGCCAGCGGATCCAGCGCCGCCGCGAGAGCCGGCCGAGCGCGAAGAGGAGGCCAACGACGAAGGACAAGGCGACAGATACCAGCGAGATGTAGATCGTCTCGCGCAGCCCTTCGAAGAAGAAGCCCCAGATCGCGGGGTTAAGGAACATCGACCAGGTGTCCGGACGCATCAGCGCGCCACCAGCATCCGCCGCTCGAGCGCGTTCACGGCGATGCCGAGGGGGATCGTCAACGCGAGATAGAGAAGTGTCGCGGCGAGGAAGGCCTCCTCGGCGCGGAAGGTCCGCGACTCGACGATCTCGGCCGCGAACAAGAGCTCCGTGACGCCGATCGTCGAAGCGAGCGAGGTGTTCTTCACCAGGGCGATCCCGATGTTCCCGAGCGGCGGGATCACCGATCGGAACGTCTGCGGAAGCTGGACGTACCGGAGCATCTGCGGGTAGGACAGGCCGAGCGAGCGCGCGGCCTCGATCTGGCCGCGATCCACGCCGAGCAGGCCGCCGCGCACGACCTCGGCGACGTAAGCGCCGTGGTACAGGCCCATGCCCACCGACGCCGCGCGGAAGATGTTCTCGAAAGTGTCAGTCGAGAAGCGCAGCCCGATCAGCGGCAGGCCGAGGAAGAAGAAGAAGAGCTGCACGACGAGCGGCGTGTTGCGGAAGAACTCGACATACGCGGCACCGATCCAGCGCAGCGGCGCGATCGGCGAGATCCGCAGCACCGCGACGATCGTGCCGATGACGAGGGCGCTGAGCAGGCCGAAGATGGAGATCTGGATCGTGAGCCAGAGACCGGTGAAGTAGAGCTGGGGGAACTCGAACGCGATCGCGCCCGGCACGGTCTAGGCCGATAGGGAACGGGGGCCGGCTGCGCGCCGGCCCCCGTCCGCGTTGTCGCTTTCGATCCGCGGGCTAGTCGTCGGGCGTCCTCTTCTTGTCGCCGGAGACGGGCGTGATGTATTGCTCGTAGAACTTCGCCCAGGTCCCGCTGGTGATCATCACGATCTGGGTGCGGTTGATGAAGTCGACGAAGCCGGTCCTGTCGCCGTTGACGCTCTTCTTCACGCCGATGCCGTACGGCTCGGTGGAGAAGTACTTCCCGACGATCTTCGTGTTCGGGTCCTGCTTCACGAGGCCGAAGAGGATCGTCTCGTCGGTCGAGACCGCGTCCGCCTGTCCCTGCTGGAGCGCGAGGAGGCAAGCTGGGTAGCTGTCCAGAAGCAGCGGACGCGCGGCGTTGTTCGTCGCTTTCGCGATGTTCTGCTCGCTGGTCGATCCGCGTTGCGCGCAGACCGTCTTGCCGGCCAGGTCCGCGGCTTCCTTGATGGTCGTGTTGTCCTTCTTCACCAGGATCCGCTGACCGGTCTTGAAGTACACGTCGGAGAAGTCGATCTGCTTCTTGCGGTCATCGTTGATGGTGAACGTCTTGATGATCACGTCGGCCTTGTTGTCGGTGAGGCTCGGGATCCGTGTGGCGGACGTCACCGCCACGTACTCGATGAACTTGTCGGGGTCGTCGGTCTCACCGAAGATCGCCTTCGCGAGCTCGCGGCCGACCGCGACGTCGAAGCCATCCCACTTCCCCGTCGCCGGGTTCTTGACGCTGAACGGCGTGTTGTCCTCCTGCGTGCCGATCCGGACCTTGCCCTTGGTCTGAAGGGCGTACTGATAGGTCGCGAGATCGAACTTCGGCCTCGTCGACGACGCCGAGGCGGCGACGGTCGGCGATGGTGTCGTCGTGCCCCCGGCGCACGCCGTCGCGATGAACGCGAGAACGAGACCGAGCGCTAACGCGCGCGTGAAACCCCGCATGTCCTTCCATCCTCCCTGCTTCTCTACCCGCTAGTGCTTGATGACCTTGCTCAGGAACTCCCTCGCCCGCTCCGCCCTCGGCGCCTCGAAGAACCCGGCCGTGGGCGAGTCCTCAATGATGCGCCCTTCGTCCATGAATACCACTCGGTTCGACGCTTCGCGCGCGAAGCCGACCTCGTGCGTGATCACGAGCATTGTCATGCCCTCTCGCGCGAGGTCGCGCATGACGTCGAGCACCTCCCGGATCATCTCAGCGTCCAGGGCGCTGGTCGGCTCGTCAAAAAGCATGATCCGCGGGTCCATCGCCAGCGCCCGGGCGATCGCGACGCGCTGCTGCTGGCCACCGGATAGGCGTGGCGGGTGCTGGTCGGCCTTCTCGGGGATGCCGACCTTCTCGAGGAGCGCCATGGCCTTCGTTCGCGCGTCGGCTTTCGACATCCCCCGGACCTTGCGCGGCGCGAGCATGACGTTCTCGGCGGCGGTCAGGTGGGGGAACAGGTTGAAGGACTGGAAGACCATCCCGACGTCGCGACGCAGCTTGTTCACGTCGACGTGCGGGTCGTGGACCGCAAGGCCGTCGACGACGAGCTCGCCGCTGTCGATCGGCTCGAGCTTGTTGATCGTCCGGATCATGGTGCTCTTGCCCGAGCCGGACGGCCCGATGATCACGACGACGTCCTGCTCGCGCACGGTGAGGTTGATGCCACGCAGGACGTGGAGCGCGCCGAAGTGCTTGTGGACGTCCCGGAACTCGATCACCCGGCGCAATCTAGGCGCTAATCGCGCAGCTCGCCGCGCTCATCTGCTTGGCCTGTGGCCCGCGGCCACGCCGCGGTAGGCTCGGGCGGTGCAGGAATCCTTCGGGGCGGCGCGCGTCGAGCTCGATCGCACGCGCGGTGTCACCGGCGTCGTCGTGCGTGAGGTCGGCGGGGCGACGCTGTTCACGCAGCGGCCCGACGACATCTTTCCCGCCGCATCGGTCATCAAGATCCCGCTGGTGATGACGCTGTACGCGGACGCCGCGGAGGGTCGCATCTCGTTGGACGAGCGCGTGCCCGTCGGGGCGGTCGTCGGCGGCACCGGCATCCTCGGCGACCTGCGCAACGTGAGCGATGTGAGCCTGCGCGACCTCGCGATGCTGACGATCGCGCTCTCGGACAACACCGCGACGAACCGCTTGATCGACCGGCTCGGTGTTGCTCGCGTGGACGAGCGGATGACCGAGTGGGGATGTCTGCGCACCAAGCTTGCGCGGGGCATGTTCGATTGGGACGCGCAGCGCCGCGGGCTCGAGAATCTGGCGACGCCATCGGAGATCGCCGCGCTCTTGGAGCGCCTCGTCTGCGGCGAGCTCGTCGACCGCGCGACGTCCGACGCGGTCATCGCCGTCCTGGAGCGCTGCCAGGACGACGCAATGCTGCGGCGCTACCTGGCGAAGGGCGGTCGCGTCGCCAACAAGACCGGCACACTTACAGCCACCCGCAACGACGCCGCCATATTCTTCGGGGCATCACGGACCGTGGTGGTAGCCGCGTTCATGCGCGAGGTCGGCGATCCTCTGGCTGCGGTCCACATCCTCGGCTTGATCGGTCGAGGTGCGGCGCGCGCGGCAGGATTCGAGCTGCCGCCTCTTCCATTTGACGCGCCCGCTGGGGCATGATGCGCGCGTGAGAAAGCAAGCTCGTGCGCGTGCGACGCGGGGGAAGCGCGCGGGCAGCATGCGACCGGTGGTCGCGACGGCCGTCTTGGCGCTGGGGCTCGTCTGCGCGGCCGCGTTCACGGGGATCACCGTGCAGGCCAACGCGCTCGAGCGCGCGAAGGGCGTGCTGAGCGACGAGATCGCGTCGGAGCAGGCGCGCAACGCGCAGCTCGAGGCTTCGATCGCGCAGAAGAACACGACTGACTACCTGATCCAGAAGGCTCAGGACTACGACTTCATCAAGCGGGGCGAGGGTCTGATCGCCGTGGAGCGGTCGGCGCCGACGTCTGGGCCACCGCAGAGTGATAGCGGCCGAGCGAGCCGTATCGCGCGCTGGATCCAGCTCTTCTTCGGAACGCGCTGAGCTTACGCGGTAGCTGCTACACGTCACGGCCCAGGCGCTGTCGGAACTCGTCATCGGTCAGCCTGTGTTTGCGCGTATTGCAGTTCCTACACGCCGGCAGGATGTTGTCGATCGAGTTCGTGCCACCGCGTGACAATGGGATTCGATGTTCGATCTCGAGCGGTCCATTGCCACCGCAGTACGCACATTTGCCGTCATACAGCCCGACCAGCGCGATCCACTCAGCGGTCGTGAAGCGGCCGGACGCAGAGACGAGCAGCGCGCGTCGGCGGTGGCGTTTGGTCCGGGCAACCTGTGGGTGCTCGCGCGCGTAGCGCGCGTTCGCTGCTCGCACCGCAACGCTGCGGCGAGCATAGTCCGCGCGCTTCGCGGCGCGGTCTCGCTCGCGATCGCGCGCCCGCCAGCGGCGCATTGCTTCGCGCGCTCTGTCCAGATTGCGGCTCATCCATGCGCGTCCATAAGCGCGACGCTGCTCCGGCTCCCTGTATGGCATGCGCTCTATCTAGCGGATTCGCGTCGTCGTCACAACTACTGCTGCGTGATGACCTAAGCGGCGATAGAATCAGGGTGCGGGGTGGAGCAGCGGTAGCTCGACGGGCTCATAACCCGTAGGTCGGACGTTCGAATCGTCCCCCCGCAACCGTGATGCGGCTCGAGGCCGCGTTTCGGGGCCCGGGGTGGGCCCCCTTTTCTTATCCCGTTATGCCTGCGTTGGCCGTTTGCCATGTGACGTGGGGATGGGCGGATGCGGACATCGTCAGAGCCAAACGTCAGAAGCACCGCACTTCCGCAAACCCGTACACGGCTTCTTTACGGCCGATGAGCGGCAGGATCTCGTACGACCACGCCTGCAACTACTGCAGTTTGATCGGGCCACTCGAACAAGATCATCGCGTGCCGCTCGCTCGCGGCGGCACGAACTGGATCGAGAACATCCTCCCGGCCTGCCGAGCGTGCAATGCGAGTAAGCACCTTCTGACCGAGGACGAGTTCCGTGCGAGTCTCGGGGCGGAGCGCGTTGCGTTCTAGCGCCGCTGCGCCTGCCGCATCATGTAATAGAAGAAGCCGCCGATCAGAAGCACGGGCAAGAGGCTCAGGAAGATCGAACCGATGACCGAGAAGCCCGGGCTCTCCTGCTGATAGTCGATGGTGATCTGCCGCGATGGATTCGCGGTGTTGTAGTCGAAGAGCGCCTTCTGGAAGATCTCGTCGCGGTCCGGGATATTCGTCTGGTGCTTGTCGCCGTTGACGAGCTCCAAGGTCGCCCGGTTCGCCCCGCTGACGATGGTGACCTTCTTCACCTGGCCGCTGTTGATCTCTTGTATGGCCTGCGTGAGCACGACCGTTTGGATCGCGGGGGTCTGCGAGCGATACGCGTAGAGCAGTCCGAGTCCGAGCGCCACGAGCATGAGAAGCAGCAGTCCGCTCCGAAAGAGGCCACCCGTCGGACGCGGGACGCCGATCGCCGCGACGGCGACCTCGCCCGAATCGCGGAAGCCCCGGCAGCGGCACGGAGCGCCGCCGACCTCGCGGTAGCAGGGCCGATCGATGCCGGCGTCCATACGGGCTGCCTTCGCCGCGTCGCGGTCGTGCCACGACCACACATGACCGCATTCGGCGCAGATCGCGCGCGGGTCGCTCGCCATGGGCGACACAGTACCGGCCCTGCGCTATTGCACCGGCGTCGCCTGCCTGCTAGATGAGAGGCATGGCGTACAAGGATCCGGAACGACAACGGGCGTACGCCCGCGAATGGCTGACGCGCCATCCGGAGAAGGCGCGCGAGGCGGTGCGTCGGTGGAGCACGACGCATCGCGAACAGCGGCGTGCGGCGAAGCGGCTCTATTACGCGCGCCACCGCGAGAGTCACAAGGCGGTCATGGCGGCGTATCACAAAGCTCATCCCGAGGTCCTCCGGGCTAAGAGCAGCGGGTATCGCGCCCGTGCTCGCGCGGCGGAGGGACGGTTCACAAGCGCCGAGTGGCGCGCCCAGGTCGCGAGCTACGACGGCACGTGTGCGTACTGCGGTTCGAGGGAACGCGTTGAGGCAGACCATCGCATCCCGTTGTCTCGTGGAGGTACGAATTCGATTGACAACATCCTGCCCGCCTGCCGTAGCTGCAATGGCACAAAGCACAAGATGACTGAGGAAGAATTCCGCGCGCGCCGCGCGGCAGAGGGGGCGGCGACGACTCCGCCGACCGTAGAATGAGTCGTCAGATCCCCTTGGCTGGGTAGCTCAGCTGGTCAGAGCATGCGACTCATAACCGCATGGTCGCGGGTTCGAGTCCCGCCCCAGCCACCCGTTGGTCAGCAGCGTTCTTGCTGAGATCTCGCGCACCGTCCGCTCATACGCGCGCGCTCGCAACCTCCTCCGTCCCGGCCCGCTCGTCCTCGCCGTCTCCGGTGGCACTGACTCGACGGCGCTCTGCCTCATCCTCTCCGAGCTCCGGGACGAGTTCGGGCTCGTCCTCCACGTCGCGCATTTCGATCACCGCGCGCGTCCACGCGCCGCCGCCGCGGACGCGGCATTTGTCGCAGAGCTGGCAAATCACATCGGCGCGACGCTGCGGGTCGGTCGCGCCGACGCGCCGCTCGGCAGCGAGGACGAAGCGCGCAACGCTCGCTACGAATTCCTGCGCCGGGTCGCACGCGACGTCGGGGCGACCGCGATCGCGACCGGTCACACCCGCGACGACCAGGCCGAGACCGTGCTGCTCCACATCACGCGCGGCAGCGGACTCGCCGGCCTCGCCGGGATGCGACCCGAGCGTGATGGCATCGTGCGTCCGCTCCTCGGCCTCGCTCGCGCGGAGACCGTCGCGATCTGTCGAGCCGAGGACATCACCCCGCGCGAGGACCCGACGAACCGTTCCCTGCGCTTCGCGCGCAACCGCATCCGGCACCGCGTCCTCCCGGAGCTCGCAACGCTCAATCCGGATGTCAGCGCGGCGATCGCGCGGCTGGCGGATGCCGTGGCGGGCGTCGCGGATATCGCGAAGGACCACGCTGCGGCGACGCTCGCTGCCGGGGCGAGCCACGAGGCCATCGCTCTCGAGCGCTTACCCGCGAACGGCGAGGCTCGCATGGACGCGCTCGCGCTGTGGTGGGAACTGAGCACGGGCCGGCGACTCTCGGCGCGCCACCGCTCGGCGCTGGCAGGCTTGGCGGCGTCGTCGGACGGGTCGCGGTCCGTTGACCTGCCCGGCGGACGAGCGCTTCGTGAATACGCGACCCTGCGCATCGCTCCGATGACCGAGCATCCGCCCAAAGACAGCCCGATCGCGCTCGAACGCGGGAGCATCGCGGAATGGCATGGATGGCGCTTCACGTTGGATAGGGAGATAGAGGCGCACGCGCACCTCGCTCACATCGACACGGACCGGATCGTGGTCCGCGGGCGCCGGCCGGGAGACCGAATGAGCGGGCCGCGGGGCGCCAAATTGCAGGACCTGTTCACCGATGCGAAGGTCCCCGCGCGCGAACGGGACAACTGGCCGCTCGTCACCGTCGACGACGCGGTCGTGTGGATCCCGGGAATCACACCGCCGCCGCGTTCCGGCCGATCGGCGGTCAGAGCGCACCGAATGGGGGAGGACTCCCAAGGAATGACCCTTGGTAACCGCGAGCAGGTAGCATCGTTAAGAGAAGAGCGCCCGCGGGGCAAAGAGAGAGGCCGACCACGAACCTAGACAACCGCATCTTCAAGAACGGCATCCTGACCCTGCTCCTGGTGGTCATGGGGTTGGCGCTGCTGTACGCCTACCGCTCGCAGACGCCCTCCGTCCAGACCGTGGTGATCACGCAGGCGATCCAGGAGATCAATAGCGGACAGATCAAGAAGGTCAGCATCGTCACGGGGGCGAACAAGGCCACGCTCGAGCTCGCGAACGGGGACAAGCAGCAGACCAACCTGCCTGAGAAGGATGAGGTCTTCCAGAAGGCGCTCTTCGACTACAACACCGCGAACCCATCGAAGCAGATCACGATCGACTACCAGCAGGAAAGCGCCACGTTCTCCGTGATCGGCTCGATATTCCTGAGTCTCTTGCCGGTCGTCCTGATCGGCGGCTTCTTCTTCTACATGATGCGGCAGGCGCAGGGCACCAATAATCAGGCGCTTTCGTTCGGAAAGAGCCGCGCCCGCATGTTCATCGGCAACAAGCCGACGGTGACGTTCGAGGACGTCGCGGGCGTCGAGGAGGCCAAGCAGGAGCTCACAGAGGTGGTCGAGTTCCTCAAGTACCCGGAGAAGTTCTCGAGCCTCGGCGCGCGCATCCCGCGCGGCGTGCTGCTCGTTGGCCCGCCCGGCACCGGCAAGACCATGCTCGCGCGTGCCGTCGCCGGCGAGGCGGGCGTGCCGTTCTTCTCGATCTCCGGCTCCGAGTTCGTCGAGATGTTCGTCGGTGTCGGCGCTTCGCGGGTCCGCGACCTGTTCGATCAGGCGAAGCGCAATGCGCCGTGCATCGTGTTCATCGACGAGATCGACGCGGTGGGCCGCCAGCGCGGCGCCGGCCTCGGCGGCTCGCACGACGAGCGCGAGCAGACGCTCAACCAGATCCTGGTGGAGATGGACGGCTTCGACACCGGCACGAACGTGATCGTCGTCGCCGCCACGAACCGACCGGACGTGCTCGACCCGGCGCTCCTGCGGCCCGGCCGCTTCGACCGCCAGGTCGTTCTCGATCGCCCGGACATCAAGGGCCGCCGCGCGATCCTCGACGTCCACGTCCGCGGCAAACCGCTCGACAAGAACGTCGAGCTGCTCCGCGTCGCGCAGATCTCGCCCGGCTTCTCGGGTGCCGACCTCGCCAATGTGGTGAACGAGGCGGCAATCCTCGCCGCGCGCCGCAACAAGAAGACGATCGGTCAGATCGACTTCGAGGAGGCGCTCGAGAAGGTCGCGCTCGGTCCCGAGCGTCGTTCGCGCGTGATCACCGAGAAAGAGAAGTGGATCGTGGCCTACCACGAGGCCGGCCACGCGCTGTGCTTCAAGCTCCTCAAGCACACCAACCCGGTGCACAAGATCTCGATCGTCGCCCGCGGCATGGCCATGGGCGTCACGTGGTCGCTCCCGCAGGAGGACCGCTACATGCGGACCAAGCGCGAATTCGAGGACGACATCGCCGCCGCGCTCGGCGGCTGGGTCGCCGAGCAGCTCCACCTGGGTGGAGACGCCACGACCGGCGCGAGCAACGACATCGAGAAGGCATCGCAGATGGCCCGGCAGATGGTCACGAAGTTCGGCATGAGCGAGAAGCTCGGGCCGCTGCAGTACGGCCGCAGCGACGAGCTCATCTTCCTCGGCCGCCAGATCCAGGAAGAGCGGAACTACTCGGAGGAGATCGCCAAGGTGATCGACGCCGAGGTCCACGACATCGTCGAGCGCGCGCGCCAGCGCGCGTACGAGGTGCTCACGCAGAACCGCGAGAAGCTCGATCTCGTCGTGCAGAGGCTGATCGCGCAGGAATCGCTCGAGGCGACCGAGTTCGACGCCCTCTTCGACGAGCCAGGCGAAGGCGTGCCGGTCGCGGCAGCCACGACCGGTCCAGATGCGACGCCGCCCGGAGCTCCAGCGGGCGAGCCAGAGCGTGAGAAGTCCAAGAAGGCCAAAGGTCCCGCCACCGCGCCGACGCCGGCATAACGCGCGGCGCACCGTGTGTAACGGCGAGGTGACAGGCTCGTTGTAGGGACATGCGGCACGCTGCTTGCTTAGACACGTCCCGCAATGACTGCTCTGATCGCGGACACACGGGAACGCATCACGCATAGCGAACGCCTCCGCGTTACGGTCTTCGCGTGCTTCAGCGGTCTCTTGGCCGTCGTGTTCATCGCGCTGCTCGTAGCCGACGAGGTACAGGCCGCCGGGTTCTAACCTTCCCGGATACGCCTCTTCGTCGCGCTCCCTCTTCCCCCTGAGATCGCGGAAGCCGCGTTCCGCTGCGCCCCGGATCTTCCCGCGCTGCGGCGCGTGAAGCCGGAGCTCATGCACGTCACGCTCGCCTTCCTGGGCCGAACGCCACCAGAGCGGCTGGCCGATGTCAGCGCCGCCCTGGAAGCCGCTGCCGGCCACGTCACAGCCTTCGACATCGAACTCGGTCGCGCGGGTCGGTTTCCGACTACGGGACGGCCACGGGTCGTGTGGCTGGGGATGGGCGCCGGCGCTCCGGCGCTGCTGGCGCTCGGCGACCGCGTTCGCGCCGAGCTGGCGCGCCGCGAGGTCGTGTTCGACGACAAGCCGCTTCGCGCTCACATCACTCTGGGGCGCGTCCGCGAAGACGTCGCGCTCGTCGACGCGCGGGCGATCGCCGCCGCGACAGAGGCGATGCGCGTTCCGCATCTCCGGTTCCGCGCCGACGCCATCGTCGTCTTCGAAAGCGTCCTGTCGCCGCGCGGCCCGAAGTACACGCGGCGCGGGTCCGCTCCCCTGAGGGTGGGGGCCTAGACAGGACAGGCTGCACGCAAATCGCGCCGGTCGCTGGTCGGAGCCATTTCCGAGGATTAGCCTCGGAAATCGGAGGGCTGGATGCGACCGATCGCGATCCTCTACGAGAACGAAACCTGGATGGCGCCGCTGTTCGCCTCGCTGGACGACGCGGGCGCCGAGTACGAGCGCGTCTTCGCGAACGACCTGAGCTTCGATCCCGCCGGCCCGGCTCCCGAATGGTCGCTCGCGGTGAACAAGGTGTCGCCGTCGTCGTACCTCCGCGGGCACGCACGCAGCATCGCCGTCGCACGCGAGCTCCTGCCGCTGCTCGAGGGATGGGGCGTTCCCGTCGTCAACGGCAGCCGCGCATTCGCGCTGGAGACGTCCAAGGCGCGCCAGCTCCTCCTGCTCCAGCAGCTCGGCATTCGGGCGCCGGCCGCGCGTGTCATCACCGACGCCGCCCAGGCCGTCAGCGCGGCACGCGAGCTCCACTTCCCCGTGATCGTGAAGCCGAACGTCGGCGGCTCCGGCGCGCGCATGCGTCGCTTCGCGTCGCCGGAGGACCTGGCCGCGCACGCGGCGGAGGTCGATCTTGGACCCGACGGCGCCGGCCTGGTGCAGGAGTTCATCGAGAGCGAGGACGGGACCAGCCGGCGCGTGGAGTTTCTGGACGGCGAGTACCTCTACGCCATCCGCATCGCCGGCGAGGGCGGCGACTTCAACCTCTGCCCGGCGGACATCTGCCAGGTGCCGGACGGCGCGGAGTTCGACAACTGCGTCGTCGATGCGCCGACCAAGAAGCAGCTCCGGATCGACGCGTTCCAGGCGCCGCGCGAGATCGTGGACGACGTGCTGCGGATCGCGCGCGCCGGCGATCTCGATGTCGGCGGTGTCGAGTACCTCGTGGCCGCACGTGACGGGCTTCCCTACGTCTACGACATCAACGCCCTGTCGAACTTCGTGACCGACGCTTCGTCGCTCGTCGGCTTCGATCCGCACGCGCGCTTCGCGCGCTGGCTCGTGGACCGCGCGCGGGCCGGCCTGCGCGAGGCCGCGGTCGCATGACGGCATTCACGCGCACCGCCGACCCATGGCGCGACACCGACGTCATCGACGCGCGCGCGCCGCGGACGAACCAGGCCATCGTCGGAACGCTGTCGCTGCTCGCGTTCGCGACCGGCTGGTGGCCGATCCTCGGACTGCTCGCGGCGCAGCTCGCGATCGGCCTGCGGTTCGGACGGCGCTGGTGCGCGCCGTGCCTCCTCTATTTCGAGGTGATCCAGCCGCGCTTCGGTGAAGGGCCGATCGAGGACAGCCGGCCACCCCGCTTCGCGAACATGGTCGGGGTCGTCTTCCTCGGGAGCGCGACCGTCGCGCACGCGCTGGGCCTGACCGCGATCGGCTGGGCGCTCGGCCTCATCGTCGCCGCGCTGGCGCTGCTCGCTGCGATCACGGGTCTCTGCGTCGGGTGCGAGATGTACCGTTTCGGCGCCCGCCTCCGCGGGATCCGACCGGGCCGCATCGAGCGCATCGACCTCGCCGAGCTCGGCGCTGCTGGGCGTGCCGGCGACGTCGTCGTGCAATTCACGCACCCGCTGTGCACCGATTGCCACACCCTCGAGCGCGAGCTCGCCGCCGCGGGGCGTGACGTGTTCACCGTCGATGTGTCGCGACGGCCCGAGCTCGCCCGAAAGTACGGCGTCGCGCTCGTCCCGACCGCGGTCGCGGTCGGTCCCGAGGGCATCGTTACCGCCCGTCTCGCCTGATACTGGCGGCCGTGGAGGACGGCGCGACCGAGCGGCTGCGGCGCCGCGAACGCCGCGTCGACGAGCAGCTGCGTGAGCTCGCGGAGATGGGAGAGCTGTCGCGGCTCCCGGGCGAAGGCGCGCCGATCGTCGACGACGACCCGGACGCGGGCGAGCGCTGGGCGGCGGGACACATCGCCAAGAATGCCAACCTGACGCCGGAGTTCGTGGAGCTGCGCCGCGAGATCGCCACGCGACGTGAGCGCGTCGTGCGCCGCCTCCGCGGCCATCGCGAGTGGGTCGCCGACCGTACGGAGCTGCTCCGCGATCTCCCGGCGGAACGGATCCTCGAAGCGGCACGAGCGACGGCCGAGTTCGACGCGCGCGTGGAATCCGAGCTGCGCAGCGCCCTGGGCGAGTTGAACGCCCTCGTCGCGCGCCACAACCTGAGGGTGCCCATCGGACTGCAGATCTCACCGCTCTCGCTCGAGAACCTGCGCCAGCGGTCGTGATCCTGGCGCCCGTGCCTCAGGCCGCGCGCTCTCCTCGACGGACCTCCGGCGGACGGACCGGCCCGCGCCGGCGGTAGTTGACGTACGCGTAGCGGTCGCAGGCGATCTCCGCGGCGGCGCCCCAGCCGTGCGTCAGATACAGCCACCAGTGACAGAACTCGTGGAGATAGAGGAAGCGGATGACCTCACGCCGCGTGCGGAACAGCACCCGCGGTGAACCCCATGCGCCGAGGTCGACCTCCTCGCGGAACGGGCGGAACGGCTCCGGCACCTGGATGACGATCTCGGGGTGATCCCAGTAGGTGAAGGCCTGGAGGTGCGGCCCCGTCCGATACCGCAGGGGCTTCACGGTGACGGTGTATCCGGTCGCCGTAGGCAGGCCGCGCAGGATCTCACGCACTTTGAGCGGGGGGTGGGTGGGCAGCGTGGACCGCACCGCCATGGGACCGAGGGGCCGACCAGACGCTCGTAAGTTCTTCACTTACCAACTGTACGGACCGGCCCTGCGCTACCGAGCCTGGACGCGGCGATGGCCAAAATCCGGCCATTTCGCTACGATGCGGCGAACGTCGTTCGAGCGGGAACGAGTAGGTCGCGCGGACCGGAAAGCGAACCGGAGACGGTGAGAACCGGGACGGCGAGCGCGATCCGAATGGCTCCCGCGAGACGC
>Ga0114129_10004144_pt1 | contig 20488 bp, 16 predicted proteins | sample RhiMetdeltSRZDD1_FD_80071 | JGI IMG/M metagenome (GOLD analysis project Ga0114129, IMG submission 80071) | Populus rhizosphere microbial communities from Tennessee, USA - Rhizosphere MetaG P. deltoides SRZDD1 (version 2) (version 2) | ecosystem: Host-associated > Plants > Roots > Rhizosphere >... | reverse complement strand
TGTGCGGGCGCCCTTCGTTCACTTTATATACGGTTTTGATGTCCAGGCCGTGATCGCGAAGATAAGCGGCCGTGCCGCTGGTCCCCTGGATGGAGAATCCCAAACGGCGAAGCCGATTCGCGACATCCAAAGCAGCGGGCCGGTCGCTTTCTTTGACGCTGATGAAGGCCGTCCCGCCTTGCGGAAGCGCCGCGCCTGCGCCGGCCTGTGACTTGGCAAAGGCCCAACCGAAATCCTCGTCGATGCCCATGACTTCGCCCGTCGATTTCATCTCCGGCCCGAGCAGGACGTCTACACCGGGAAACTTGTTGAAGGGAAACACCGACTCCTTCACGGACAAGTGAGACGGTGCCTTGCTCTCGGTGAAACCAAGGTCCTTGAGACTTTTGCCGATCATCGTTTTCATCGCCAATTTTGCAAGCGGCACTCCGATGGCCTTGCTGACGAATGGAACCGTACGCGAGCCTCTTGGATTGACTTCCAGCACGTAGACGGTATGGTCTTTGACGGCGAACTGAGCGTTCATCAGCCCGATCACGCCGAGTTCCAAGGTCAATGCCGTCATTTGACGGCGGATCTCTTCCACCACGGATGCGTCGAGCGAATAGGGCGGCAACGAACAGGCGGAATCGCCGGAATGCACGCCCGCCTCTTCGATATGTTCCATAATTCCTGCGACTACCACCTGCTTTCCGTCAGAGATCGCGTCGGCATCGACTTCGATCGCGTCGGACAGATACTTGTCGATCAAGACCGGATGTTTGGGCGAGGCCTTGACTGCCGATGCCATATAGGCCAGCAAGCCCGCTTCATCGTAGACGATCTGCATCGATCGTCCGCCCAGCACATAAGACGGCCGGACCATGACGGGATAGTTGATGTGGGAAGCCACGCGCAGGGCTTCCTCGATAGACCTGGCGATTCCACTCTCCGCCTGTTGAAGCCCCAGTGTGTTCAGAAGATCTCTGAAACGCTCCCGATCTTCGGCCCGGTCGATGGCGTCCGGACTCGTGCCCAAGATACGGACGCCGGCTTGGGCAAGCGGCAACGCCAGCTTGAGCGGCGTCTGCCCACCGAACTGGAGTACGACGCCAAGCGGCTGCTCGCGCTGCACAATGTTCAGGACGTCTTCTTCCGTCAGCGGCTCAAAGTAGAGTCGGTCGGAGGTGTCGTAATCCGTACTCACCGTTTCCGGATTGCAATTCACCATGATCGTTTCGATGCCCTCTTCGCGAAGCGCCATCGCGGCATGGACGCAACAATAGTCGAACTCGATTCCCTGCCCGATCCGATTGGGCCCGCCGCCGAGGATGATGACCTTCCTGCGGTCGGTCGGACGAGCCTCGCATTCGCTGCCGTAGGTCGAATACAGGTACGGCGTATGGGCCTCGAATTCCGCCGCGCACGTATCGACTCGCTTGTAGGTCACGCCTCGTTGCACCGCCGCCCCGGTCCGCTGGGTTCTGATTGAGACAGCCGAGACGCCGGCCAGTTGCGCGATGCGTTCGTCGGAAAAGCCGAGTTCTTTGGCTTCCCATAATAGGGCTTCGTCGATCATCGCGGACTGCGTCCGTTCCCCTCCGTTCAATCGAGATTCGAATCGAACCAGATCCCGCACTTGCTCCAGGAACCACGGATCGATTTTTGTCAGGGCAAACAGCTCGTCATTGGAGAGACCGAGACGCATCGCATCCGCCACGTGCCAGATCCGTTCGGGAATCGGAGTACGAAGCTGCTGGCGGACCCGTTCGGCCGCCGAATGACGATCGAAACCTTCCGGAATACCCCGGTCGATCCCGATGCGTGAGACGAGCCCGTTGATGTCCAGCTCCAACGAGCGGATGGCCTTGTGCAGCGATTCTTTGAACGTCCGGCCGATGGCCATCACCTCTCCTACGGACTTCATCTGCGTGGTCAGGGTGGGATCGGCTCCTTTGAATTTTTGGAACGCAAATCGGGGAATCTTCACGACCACATAGTCGATGGTCGGCTCGAACGAGGCTTTGGTCACCCCGGTGATATCGTTGATAATCTCGTCCAGCGTGTAGCCCACGGCAAGTTTCGCGGCGATCTTGGCGATAGGAAACCCCGTCGCTTTCGAGGCAAGCGCGGAGCTGCGCGACACGCGCGGATTCATTTCGATCACGACCATGTTGCCGTCGCTAGGATCGACGCCGAACTGAATGTTCGACCCGCCGGTGTCGACTCCGATCTCGCGAATGATTCGGACCGCGGCGTCCCGCATGCGTTGGTATTCTTTGTCGGTCAACGTCATGGCCGGCGCCACGGTGATGCTGTCGCCCGTGTGAACGCCCATCGGGTCGAGGTTCTCGATCGGACAGACGATGACGACATTGTCTTTCAGGTCCCGCATGACCTCGAGTTCATATTCTTTCCATCCGATCAACGATTGCTCGATCAAGACCTGGCCGACCGGGCTCATCGCCAAGGCCCAGTCGATGAGCTTTTCGAACTCTTCGCGATTGTAGGCGATGTTCCCTCCTGTTCCACCCAGCGTAAAGGAGGGTCGAATGATGGCGGGGAATCTTATGCGATCGAGAATCCGAATCGCCTCCTCCCGGCTATGTACGGTTCCACTTTCCGGGACTTGCAATCCGATCCGCTGCATCGCCTGCTTGAAGGCATCGCGGTCTTCAGCTTTATGGATCGCAGCGGCCGACGCGCCGATGAGGGTGACGCCGTACTTGTCGAGCGTTCCCCGTTTCACCAGTCCCATAGTCGTGTTGAGGGCCGTCTGCCCTCCCATCGTCGGCAGGAGCGCTTGGGGGCGCTCCCGCTCGATGACCTTCTCCACGACGTCCAAGGTGATGGGTTCCACGTAGGTTCGGTCGGCCAATTCCGGATCGGTCATAATCGTGGCCGGATTACTGTTGATCAACACGACCCGATAGCCCTCTTCCTTCAGCGCCTTGCACGCTTGAGTGCCGGAATAGTCGAACTCGCAGGCCTGACCGATGACGATCGGCCCGGACCCGATCAAGAGGATCGTACGGATATCGGTGCGTTTTGGCATGAACTCCTAGCTGGTTTGCGGCATCGGGCCGATGGCAGGTTTAAAAGGCGCAGGCGCCGGCGCGGTTTTTCCATCCGAGCCGTGGTAGTACTGCAACGCTTCCGGAAGCCAGGCTTCGATTTGGTTGATACGGGTGACATCCGAGGGGTGTGTCGAGAGGAACTCCGGGATCGCATGTTGCGAGCGAAAACACAGTTTGTCGATCATCTGCCGGGGACATCCGCTCATCCGTTCCCAAAAGGGCACGGCCTCGTGCGGATCGTATCCCGCCTGCGCCATCAACCGCAGGCCGATGTAATCGGCCTCCGATTCCTGCTTCCGATTGAACGGCAAAGAGACATTCACGCCGTACGCTCCCAGCAATCCTTGAATCGCGGCTCCACTCGAATGGCCGGACGCAGCTGCGCCGATGGCGCCGAGTTGTGCGATCGTATCGAGGACACTCCGGCTCATGCGCTCTACCCCGTGACGTTGCAGCGCGTGGGCGATTTCGTGTCCCATCACCGTCGCCAAGCCGGCGTCATTCTTCGTATGCTTGAGAATCCCGGTAAACACGGCGACCTTGCCCCCCGGTAGGCAGAACGCATTCACCGTTTTGTCGTCGTCGATGACGGCAAACTCCCATTGATACTCCGGCTTATTGGCGACCTGTGCAATTCTCTTTCCCACGCGCTGGATGACGTCGTTGATCTCCGGATTGTTGCTCAGCGGGGCCTGCCGCAGGACTTCGCGATAGGCGCTCAAGCCGAACTGCAATTCTTTTTCTTCCGAAAAGAAAATGAGCTGGTCACGCGCCGTTCCGGGAGCGCGGTAACAGCTCGCGAGGCTGCCGGCCAGACCGAACACCGCTCCTGTTCCGAGCACCGAACAGAGGCGCATGACAGTGCGGGCTCCGAGGGCCAGCACGGCTCGTCGACCGACCGATGTGGCGAGAGCCACCTCGATCGTTTCACCAATGCGCGACAGGTCCTGTTTACGCTGCGTCGCCATATCAGACTCAGGGCATCCAGAGGTACATAAACTGAGGTGAGCCGCCCCGGACCACCGAAAGCAGGTCGATGTTCGCCAAGCCGGCCAGGCCGGCACCGGCTCCTTGAAAGGCGCGCGAATAGATATTGTTTTGAAACTCGCCCGGCCTTCGATAGGTCACGACCCTCGCCTCTATAAGGCCGGCCTTTTTCTTGGCCAGGTCAATGGCCTCGTCCAGATAGCCGATGTCGTCCACTAAACCGGCCGCCTTCGCCTGTTCGCCCGAATAAATGCGCCCATCCGCCAATTTCTTAATCTGCTCGGCCGAAAGATTGGGCCGGCCCTCTTGCACGACCGTGAGAAAGCGCTGGTAGAACGACTCGATCACCCCCTGGAAAATCGCCTTCTCTTCGGCCGTCATGAGCCGGAAAGGAGAGCCCATGTCCTTTCGCGGACCGGAGGTGATGGCATTGGCCTCGACCCCGACCTTCTCCAGCAACCCGCGGGCATTCACCGTGAGCATGATCACGCCGATACTGCCCGTCACGGTCGAAGGATGCACGAGGACCGCATCGCCCGCCATGGCCAGATAGTAACCGCCGGAGGCCGCAACATCCATCATTGAGACGATGATCGGAATTTTTTTCGCGGCTTTGAAGGCCTTGAGTTCATGGTGAAGAATATCCGACGCCGTGACCGTGCCTCCGGGACTGTTGATGCGGACCACGACCGCTTTGACCTTCTCATCCTTCGTGGCCTTCGTCAGTTCCTCTTTGAACGTAGCCAGCATGTTGGGTTCAGTAATCAACCCCTCCTTGTCCTGCGAGCCGATCACACCCGACAGATCGAGCAACAGCACTTTTGCGTCACCGGTGCCGCTCAGTTGGGATTCCTGCACGGGACCGGGAGGTTGAAGAAGGTTCACCGTGATACAACCCGTCTGCAGACCGGTTGCCGTCAGCAGACTCAGCCACATTGCGATCCGATACGTCCTAGCCATGGGCGTTCTCCATTAACTGAATAAATTCCTTGAACAGATACGCAGAATCATGCGGCCCGGGGGAGGCCTCGGGATGGTATTGTACCGAAAAGACCGGGCGTTCCAAACAGGCCAGCCCTTCGATCGAATGGTCGTTCAAGCTCAGGTGAGTCACAGCCACTTTGCCGAACGGCGTCTCCACCATGGGCAGAGTGGGCGGGACCGCGCCGACGGGATCGGCGGCCTGAACGGCGAAGTTGTGGTTCTGCGACGTGATTTCAACTTTTCTGGTGCGCAGATCCATGACCGGATGATTCGCTCCATGATGGCCGAATTTCAACTTGTAGGTCTTGAGCCCTAACGCCAACCCCAAAATTTGATGCCCGAGGCAAATACCGAAGATCGGGCGACGCCCAATCAGCTGCTGGACCGCTTGCACGGCATAGGGTACCCCTTGGGGATCGCCCGGGCCGTTGGACAAAAAGACGCCGTCCGGATTGAGCGACTCCACTTGCCGGGCGCTGGTCGAAGCCGGTACGACCGTGACCTCACACCCCACGTCGACCAGGCGCCGCAGCATGTTCTGTTTCACTCCGAAATCGTATGCGACCACCTTCCATCGCTTGGTCGGCGCGACGCGATCGCCATTGAGCGACGGAGTCCATTCGCCGGACCCCTCCGTCCATTGATAGGTCTTCTCGCACGTCACCGCAGCGGCCAGATCACGTCCGATAATATTCGGAGCCTTCTTGGCTTTCTCGACTGCGCGAGCCCGGTCGTCGCCATGCGTAATCACTCCTTGCTGGGAGCCGTGCTCCCGGAGATGCCTGGTCAATGCGCGAGTATCCAACCCTTCGATGGCGACAATCTTCTCCGCCTGCAAATATTCCTGCAAGTGATGCCGGCTCCGCCAGTTACTGGTCAAAGCGCTCGCTTCCTTCACGACAAATCCCTCCGCCCAGATTCGGCGGGACTCGATGTCTTCCGGGGTCACCCCATAGTTGCCGATATGGGGACAAGTCATCGTAATGATCTGTCCTTTGTATGAGGGGTCGGTCAGCACCTCCTGATAACCGGTCATCGCCGTATTGAACACCACTTCGCCGACCGTTTCCCCTTCATAGCCGAGGGCACGACCTTCGAACACTGCTCCATCCGCCAAGGCCAGCACGGCTTTTTTCACGAGAGAAGTTCCTCTCTTTCTAACGTTCGTTTCGCCTTCATCACCAGCAATGCCACCCCCAATCCCAAGTTCACCATATAGCCGGTCCGAATCGGCATATGCAGCCGAAAAAATGCTTCGAAGGCGGCCTTGCGTACCTGCTCATCTTTCGCCGCGAAGGCTTCCGCCTGAAGCGCCGCCGCTTGTGGATGCAAAATGAGAATGATCGTGGCGGCCAGCAGGCCCATCACCGTCAATATCGCCACCTCCGACCCACTCACAGTGACCGCCGGATGGCCATTCCACCATCGGTAGGCTGCGACGCCGGACAAGACTGCCATCACGATCACGACCAGCCGATTGTAGCCTTCGAATGTCTTCGTGAGCAAAAACCCTCCCGAGTCCTGTCCGCCAAGCGTATTGAAGACGGCGGGAATCACCGCTCCGATCAGGACGATGAGACCTCCGACCCAGACGGCGAGCGCCAACAATTCGAGGCTCAATCCGCAGACCAGCCCCCAATGCATCGCACGGCCCACGCGCTACTGCTCCCCCACTGCGGCGTCAAAGACCACCCGGCCGCCCACGATCGTCGTATGGACTCGACCTTTCACTTTCCATCCGGCAAACGGCGTGTTTCGGCTTTTCGACCGAAATTTGGTCGGATCCACCTTCCACTGCTCATGGGGGTCGATAATCGTCACATCCGCGTCCGATCCGACCGCTAAAGTGCCTTTATTCAAACCGAATGCGTGAGCCGGCCCGGTGCTCAGCTTGCCGATCGCCGCCTCCAACGAGAGGACTCCTTCGTCGACCAGGGCCAAGGTCAAGGACAAGGCCGTTTCCAGCCCTACAATCCCGAACGGCGCTTCGGTGAATCCTTGCTGCTTCTCCTGCGTCGCATGGGGAGCATGATCGGTGGCAATGACATCGATTGTGCCGTCGCGCAGACCGTCCTTGATGGCCTGTACGTCTTTCCACGTTCGAAGCGGCGGATTCATCTTAGCGCAGGTATCGTATCCCCTGACCGCTTCTTCCGTGATGGTGAAATGGTGCGGGCACGCTTCGGCCGTCACGTGGATGCCGCGGGATTTGGCTTCCCGCACCATGCGGACCGACCCTTCGGTGCTGATATGGGCCAGATGCAGGCGCGCGCCGGTCAATTCCGCCAATGCCACGTTCCGGGCAACCATCACGTCCTCCGCGGCCGAGGGAATCCCGGGCAGTCCCAATTCGGTGGAGACCAGTCCCTCGTTCATGCAACCGCCTTCGGCGAGGTGCAGATCTTCACAGTGATCGACCACCGGCACGTCGAACGCCAACGCATATTCCATCGCCCGGCGCATGACGAGGCTGCTCATCACCGGCTTGCCGTCGTCCGAAATCGCCACGCAACCGGCCCGCCGCAAATCACCGATTTCGGCCAGCTCTTTCCCTTCAGAACCTTTGGTAATGGCTCCGATCGGCAACACGTTCGCCAACCCGGCTGCTCTGGCGCGCTCGAGCATGAATTCCGTAATGGCTTGATTGTCGTTGACCGGATTCGTGTTGGGCATACAACAGACGGTGGTAAACCCCCCGGCTACTGCAGAGGCTGCTCCACTCCGAATCGTTTCTTTGTACTCGTAGCCCGGCTCGCGAAAATGCACATGGAGATCGACGAAGCCCGGCACGACCAGGCGTCCCTCGGCGGCAATCTTCATGACACCGGTCGGAGCCTTGACATCGGCTCCGATCGAGGCGATCCGTCCCTGATCGATCAATAGGTCGGCGATACCGTTGAACCGTCCCGGATCGATGATCTGCCCACCGCTGATCAGAATCGCCATCTCAAGTCTCTGTGCCCCTCGACTAGAATGTGGAGTGAACGCCCGCGGCGGACTTTCGACATCCAGCTAGCTCGCTCCGGACATCAGATACAGAATCCCCATGCGAACCGCCACGCCGTTGGCCACTTGATCGAGAATGACCGACGACAAACTATCGGCGACTTCCGGGGCAATCTCCACACCTCGATTGATCGGGCCTGGATGCATCACGATGGCCCTCGAATCGGCCAGTCTGACACGCTCGGCCGTCAATCCATACAGACGAGCGTACTCCCGGATCGTCGGGAACAGCGCCCGTCCCTGGCGTTCGAGTTGAAGCCGCAACATCATTATGACCTGCACTCCGCGCAACGCTTCATCGAGATCGCGGTAGACCCGTGCACCCAACTTCTCGACGCCCCACGGCATCATGGTCGGAGGCCCGGCCAGCCGGACTTCAGCTCCCAATTTCGAGAGTGCGTGGATATTCGAGCGGGCCACGCGGCTATGCGCGACGTCGCCGACAATGGCGACCTTGAGGCCGTCAAACGACAAGCCCCGTTCACGAATGGTATAGAGATCTAGTAGTGCTTGGGTCGGATGCTCATGCCAGCCGTCTCCCGCGTTGATCACCGACGACTTGACCCCTCGAGCCAGGGCTTCCGCCGCGCCGGCGGAGGGATGGCGCAGCACGATAATGTCCGCTTGCATTGCTTCGATGTTGCGAGCGGTATCGAGCAGAGTCTCGCCCTTGACGACGCTGCTCGATGAAGGCGAGAAGTTGATGACGTCCGCGCTCAGCCGCTTCGCCGCCAGTTCGAACGACGTTCTCGTCCTCGTGCTCGGCTCGAAAAACAGATTCACGACGGTCCGTCCTCTTAGGGCCGGCACCTTCTTGATTTCCCGTCCGGTGACTTCTTTGAAGGAGTCCGCCGTTTCGAGAATGAGCGTGATCTCATCCACCGACAAGGGTGCGAGGCCCAACAGATCTTTGCGTTTGAGACTCATCGTCGTCTCCCTCACGCCTTGTGAATCACCACTCGATCGTCTTCTCCTGCCTCTTCCAGCAACACCTGGATTTGCTCGTCCCGGGAGGTCGGAATATTCTTCCCGATATACGTGGCCTTGATCGGTAGCTGCCGATGACCGCGATCGACCAACACGGCCAGTTGGATTTCCGCCGGACGTCCCAAATCGATCAGTCCGTCCATGGCCGCGCGTATCGTCCGGCCCGTAAACAGCACGTCATCGACCAAAACGATAATCCTGTCGGAGATATCGAACGGAACCGACGTCGTGCGCAAAACCGGCTGTTCTTTTCTCAGCGATAAATCATCCCGGTAAAGTGTAATGTCCAATTCTCCGATCGGCACCTGTGCATTTTCGATATCGTGAATGCGCTTGACCAGGCGGTGTCCGAGGTGCACGCCGCCGGTTCTGATTCCGACCAGCGCGACATCCTTCACCCCTTTGTTGCGCTCTAAAATCTCATGGGCGATCCGAGTCAACGCCCTGGAGATGTCGCCGGCGTCCATCACCAATTTGGCTTGTTCGCGCTCGTTCTTGACGACCGTCACTGTGCCTCTTTGGCCAAAAAAAAACCCTCTCACCACTTTCTGATGAGAAGGTCGGACTGTCGGCCGATGCAGGCCGGAGCGGAGTTCATCGACAGCTCCTTGCTCACCTCACAGGATGAGCTTTAAAGGTTGCGCTCATCTTACCCAGGCCGGCGGAACCCTGTCAAGCTTGCAACAGGCATGCAGCGGTGGCGCGACCGTGGTTTGAGTCCTCCTATGCAAATTGTTTCGGTTGGTACCGGCACGACGGGCACGGGATCGCCCGCGTTCACTTCTTGTTCACCTGATACAGAGTCAAGCCGGCTCTGAGCCGCGCTTTGGGGAGTACGCTTTTGTGCATCCGAAACGTCGGCAGTCCCTCCACCGGCTCCTGCCAGGCCACACGAAATCCCGAGAGCGCCCAATGGGCCGAGAGGCTCGCCGGCCCCACCACAAAGCCATGTCCTCCCGAACGTAGCGCCAGGTGCAATTCTTTCACCATGGTCAGCAGCAGAAGGCGATCGTCCTCCATCGCATAGGGAACCCACTGGTACGCCACGTCGAAGTAGCTGTCAGAAGCAGGATCATGCTGCCAGCGTGTCATCGGGACAAACCGCATATGGTTCATCCAATCCCAGCGCTTCAAGTCCGCGCAGATGTACCACAACTGCTGGGCCTGCTTTTGCGCGAAAGCAGGGACGCTCACCCGCACTCTATACTCACGACATCTATCGAAGACCACGCAGGTGGCAATCACCGCATCACCGTTCTCGATAAGCACGCGATCCGCCCTCGTGAAGATAGCCGCGATTTCCCGATCCTGGTCGGCGAGGTCCTGGATATAGTCCGCCACAAAGGGTTGAGCGGCCATTTCACCGATCTCCGTCTCATCCTTCGGATAGAGGAGCACTGCGCCGTAGGCTTCTTGCGGCGCGATCGGCGGGACTCCTCCTGCGAATAAGGATCGCCAATCGACGGGGCTCACTTCCACCGCCTGTGCCGGCTGTTCGTGAGCGTCTCCCGGCAACGAAACCGGCAAGACTGTTTCACGGTTCCGATCTTTCGCGACAACTTTGTCTCCGATAATTCGAACGGAACGATCGCAAGGGATGACCTTTCGCCCTCGCGGATTGACGAAGGGCAAGCCTGTCGCATCGTCCGCAAGAGTGGCCTTCTGCAACTCGCCTCCTTGGAACGTCAGGCAACAACCCTGTGCGGTCTCAAAGTACCGCAGCGGAGGTGAAGGCGAGGGCAGCCACGTAACTTCGTGTGAACGGGTCTGATCCATGAACAATGTAAAGGGGTCGCGATAAGCCGGAGCCTGTGGCGTGAAGAATCCACTGAAAAGACGAAAGGCCGCTTCGGAAGGATAGGTGGGAATGCCGCGATAGCGGAGAAGCGGCGGACTCGGCCGATCCTGGCTCTGGTCATCGTAGAGTCCGCGGATCAGTTCAAATACGGCGGAACCGGTACCGGGCAGGAGCGATTTGAACAGTTCTACAACAGGAAGAAAATCGATGGCGTCCCAATGCATCGCGCCCATACAGGACATGAAACGAGCCCGATCGAAATCTCCCTCCTCAAGCTGATAGAGCGCATCCTTGCGATGGCGGATGGTCGCCTGTCCGGTCGGACTGATCGACAAATCCTCATCCCGATAGAACCATCGCACTTCTTCAAGCGGAACACGGAGGGCATTGGCGGCCATCGCTCGGAGATTGTCGGCGGTCAGCCGTTGCCCGCCTGATTTCGCGGCAGGATTCAACGTGGTCTCGTTCACCAGACCGTTCGGCTTGATGCCGACCCAGGCCCCCCAGTCCAACCTGACTCTGGCACGGGACAGCGTACGTTGTTCTTTTTCATTTTGAGTCCATTCGCACTCATGCAAGGGATTGCCGGCAGGATCAGTCGCGAGAAAGCGGCGGCCGTCCGAGCCATAAAACACCAGGTGGCCTGAGGCTTGCCGGACCGCACGTCCCCCGGCTTGGCCGAGGTCATCCGCGTAGAGATGATTGGCAGGGAAGCGCAGATGGCCCGGAGTCTTGAGCGCGTAGAGGATAGGGTCTGCAGTCATCTAATAGGTAAGAAGAGAACCTACTCTCGGATCTGCCCGCTTCCCATGACGACGAACTTGGAGCAGGTCAGTTCTTCCAGGCCCATCGGCCCGCGCGCATGGATGCGGGAGGTGCTGATGCCGATTTCCGCTCCCAGGCCGAATTGATAGCCGTCGTTCAACCTGGTCGAGGCGTTCACGAGCACGGCGCTGGCGTCGACCTCCCGAAGAAAGCGCATCGCTTTGTGGTAATCGTTCGTCACGATGGCTTCCGTGTGACGCGAGCCGTACCGGGCGATGTGGTCCATCGCCTCATCGATATTCTTGACCACTTTCACAGCCAAGGTCAGATCGAGAAATTCCTTTCCGTAGTCATCATCGCTTGCCGGTTTCGCTGCTGCGGCAAGCTGGCAGGTCCTCTGGCAGCCGCGGATCTCCACCTTCGCCGCCGCCAGCTTCTCGATGAATCCCGCCAGCCAGGTTCGCGCGATCCCTTGATGGACCAACAACGTCTCCATCGCATTGCAGGTCGAAGGCCGCTGCACCTTGGCGTTGAAGGAAATTCGTTCCGCCATGGCGGGATCGGCATCGCCGTCTACATAGATGTGGCAGACGCCGGCATCGTGCTTGATGACGGGAATCGTCGAATGTTCCGCCACAATCTTCATAAGGGATTCGCCACCGCGAGGAATAATCACATCGATGAACCGGTTTTGTTTCAACAAGACAGGCACTACTTCGCGATCCGGACGCCCGACAAAACTGAAGGTACCGGACGGCACCCCGGTTTTCTCCGCCGCATCGGCCAAGATGGCGGCGATGGCCGCATTTGAATGAATCGCTTCGCTGCCGCCGCGCAGGACGCAGGCGTTGCCGGACTTCAGGCACAGCGCCGCAGAATCCGCGGTCACGTTCGGCCGCGATTCATAGATGATCCCGATTACGCCGATTGGAACCCGAACGCGACCGACTTGCATCCCGTTTGGTCTCGTCCACATCTTGGGCATCTCTCCAAGCGGGTCAGGCAGCTTCGCGACTTCTCTAATACCGGCAGCCATCTCCGAAATCCGCGCCGGTGTCAGACGGAGTCGGTCAGCCATGGCTTTCTTCTCCGGAGAGGATCCGAATGCGTCGAGATCCTCCTCGTTCGCCGCCAGCAAAACAGCCGATTGTTCCCCCAACGCATCGGCCATGGCGATCAGGGCCTGATTCTTGACGGACGTGGACAGCGTGGCGAGGCGATTAGCAGCCTGCCGGGCCTTTTGGACCAGGTTTTCAACGTATTCGGGAATAGACTGAGAAACATCCGCTGTTTCGTCCGATTTTTCAGGCTCGACGGATATTCCGTTCTCGTTAGTCATGCCGCATAGGCTCCGATGAAGCGAATGGTGTTGGACAGGATACAGTGCGAGTTTCCAGAGGGTCAAGGCATCCGGAATGTGGCAGATCTCGAAAGCGCCGGCGCGAGCACGCCGGTAGATCCGTTATGGCGGCGCCGGTCCATCTGGATTCCCGGCGTTGGCGCCTGTTGTCGGCGCAGCGGATGGAGCCGGCGTTTCCGCCTGAGTGGCGCCGGTCCCCGGCGGATTCGGCGCATTCTGCATCGGCATATTGGTCAAAGGAAACGCGCTCGCCATCGAGAGATTGGGGTGTTGAAAAATCCAATCACGATACTTCTTCCGGCCGTCGAAGTGCCGAACGGCTTCGGGGAATTCATGCTTTCTAAACGGTTCCGCGGTGCTCTTGCTTCGTACGCCCATAATGCCTCCATTGGGACCTTTCACGTATTCCCAATCCCCGTGTGTCATGGGATCGAGATAAACCTTGCGCAAGAAAGGCTTGGGCAATCGTGTCAGGTCTGTCAGAGATGACGGATACACTTCGCCCGGCACGACACGGCCTGCCTTCATCGTGGAAGAATACTGAGCCAAGGCGTTCTGAATCTCGATGCCCTTCGTCAGTAGATCCGCCTCCAGTTCGCGCTGGACTATTGCCTTCCAGTGTTTGGCGGCTGTCGTGGTCGTGATCCCGATCAATACAATGGCAAACATGAGGAAGAGGTACGTGACACCGCGTTCATTCCCAAGAAACCTAGTCATGGTGTTATGCAAAATGATGTTAAAAAACGTGAGCGTCCTAGGCAGGGCGTTCAATAGCCGCTTACGGTTGTGCCACTGCTTCCTCGGACAACAGCACCGTATATTCCAACCGAGAATTGCGATCCTGCAGTGTCACGCTTTCTTGGTTGATCGCTTTCACCAGAACATGCTGTTCGACGGTTTCACCTTTTCTGACGAGATGGAGGTCATCGTTTTTCGTCAGCACCGCCAGATCGCGCGTCTTCTCCCCATCTTCCCCCGTGCGCACGAATCCCAAATAGTGAAATTGCGCCAGATCGGCTACAATCGATTGCTGATCCGCAGAAAGATCGGATGCGGGGTCCACTGCAGCTGAGCCGATTTCCACGGACAAAGGCAGCGCGAAGATATTGCGTGGTGTGGTAAAGGTCATGTCCCGTTGAGTTCGGGATGAAGCCAAGAGAGCAAGTTGCACCTGAAGGCTCCCGGTCGCCCCTCGCGAAGGCTGCTGCGCGGACGGCCGCCCGGACACGTTGCTGAGAGGAACTCTCACCGGCTCCGCCACGGTGAGCCATTGCCAGACCGCGAGCGCTCCCCATACGGTCGCCAGCACCGCCAAGGCGATGATTTTCTTTCGATTGCTATTCATGGCCCATCATCTCGCCCGCAAGATGTTCAAAAAGGCAACTGATCTCACCCGCCCAACCCCGGCGGACAGGTTTCACCCGCCCACCCTCCGATTGCTACGCAATCGAAACCCCGGGACGCGCCTCTCCGCAGGCGCGGGGGCAGTGAGGTCCGCGACGTGCCGAATAAGGCGCGTCACGTCTGTGAACGCCCGCGAGATGGTGAGCGGGTCGTTCCCGTGAGCGCCCAGTGTCTTGGAGGCGAGGCGTACTATGGCATTCTTAATGGTTCCCGCCTCCTTTAAGATAAGTCGCGATCCGGATATTGAACGTCAACGGTTGGTCCTGCCGCTCGCCCGACTGCACCAGCTCCAGATCCTCAATGTAAACCAACTCCTCGGCTGTCTCGATATCGTAGAGGAATCGGCGGAGGTCTTCATATCGTCCCGTCATCGTGCCCTGGAGAAGGCCTCGACTAATATTCGACACCGGGGTCGGTTCGGTCTTGTACGAAAGCGCCGGCAAGGTGACGTGGTTTCGTTTTGCCTCATCGGTGATCCCCAGGGCCAGCGGGGCAAAGTCCCGCTCTTCCGGTAATGCTCCCCAGACGCGTGCCAGATCTTGCTGAGCCCGCTGAGCGGTCAGGTGAAACTGGTGCTCTTTCCGAGCCTGCAACCAAGTCCCTTCCAACTTCGACAAGCCTTGTTCAGCTGACTCGACTCCGATCGACCTCACCATCCAGAAGATCACCAACAGCACCAGCGTGAGGCCGGCCAAGGGAATGAGCGGACCATAGGGTTTTTTCAACTCTTGGAGAAGCAAATTCATCAAGACCTATGCTCCCTGGGCCTGGTACTTCAACGAGAGGTCGAACTCGACGAGGCCCTCTCTTCCCGAGTGATGCTCACCCAGCACCGGATCGTGGAAAACCGGATGGTTCTGAAGTTTCAACGCGAGGGTCGTCACATCCTCGACGGTCAGGGCGGCGCCCGTCAGATGAATCGTCGTGCTGCGGGGATCGAGCCGAACGCTTTTGATCGAGATCCGTTGAGGAATCGCTTCTTCCAAGCCGGACAAAAATTTCGTCCATGAAAAATTTCGCCTGGCCAGCAATTGATTTGCCAGCTCGACTTCGGAGGGCAATCGCTGCAAGGCGGCGGCGGACAAATCGATGCCTTCTTGCTGTGCACGAGCGGTCAGTTGTTGATCTTGATCCTGCACGTGATGCAATCGAGTTTCGAGCTCCTGCCGAGTCGAGAATACGCTTGCTGCATGCATGGCGGTCGAGACGATCCACAAGCTCATCAACAGACAAATGGCGACAAGACTCCTTCGGACGGGTCCGAGATACCACCTGTGCCGGTTCCCGAGCTCAAGATGAAAATAGCGCCCGCTTCCAGGCCATGGAAGGAGAAGGAGCCACCTGGTCACGGCCGAGAGGGATGTCTTCGCCAGTCCCATCGATCAGACCATCGCCGCGACGACCGGAAGCGCCGCCATCGACGTGGTGCCTCCATCATGGCGCCATCCCAACGCGGCCACATGGTCCCAGGCAAGCCGGTCCACAACGATTCCCAATTCGTTTCCCAAGGCTTGCTCCAAGCGCAGGCTCTCATCGTCGGCGGTCATGAGGACCGCTTCTTTCACCTGCACATGGGGATGCTGCTCCTGGCAGGCGAGCAACGAGGCGGCGGTTTCTCGAACAACCTTGTCCGCCGATTCGGCAGAATGAGCGTCTCCCGCAAGCAGTTTGGTCCGCACGAAGACAGGCCGCCCGTTGTGAAAGATAAAGCAGGTCAATGCTCCGTCCATCACCGTGAGCCAGGCGAGGTCGCGGTCGAGCCTTTTGTATCCTCCTGCCGCCTTGACCCAGAGATTGAATGCATGACAGCTGGTCACGCCGACTTCCTGAGGCAGCAAGCCGGCGGATTCGCAGAGAGACTCGTATTGAGCCAATATGCTGTCTTGAACGGCCACGACCAGGACAATGTGGAAGCTTTGCACCGACGGGAATGCCGGAAACACCTGCCAAATCAGTTTGCTCCCGGCAAGAGGCAACCGTTGTTCCTGTCCGAGCTTCCATCGGATGAGCGCTTCAATTTCATGCTTATGAGGCGGAAGGTGATCCAGTACCACCACGGTTGTGCGCACCGCCAGATCAGGCAAGAGCAGCGTCATTCGTCGAGGCAATTCCGGCATAACAACCCGTCCCGCGATCTCCAGGCGTTTCGCCGGCCCGGCGAGTGAGCGAAGCCGTTCTTCCAAGACAGCCTGATCGGCCAGATTGAGATCGATCGGAGACAACTTGACCGATCCCGCCGGCGTCGGTGACACCACGCAACGATAACGAGACCTGCCTCTCCACGTCCGCGAATATTCCGCCCAGGCCAACGTCTGCGCCCCGATCTTCAGACAATGGCGTGGTCGTGCGCTGCCGAGCCCGAACATGCCCTACCCTTCCTCATTGAACGTCACCCGATTGATCTCCCGTAACGTGGTGCCTCCCTCGATGACCTTGCGCACCGCCGACTGACGCAACGTGATCATGCCTGCCGTGACAGCCCGATACCGGATTTCCGACAGCGGACGCTCGGCCAGGATCATTTCTTTGATCTCATCGGTGAGATCCAGAAATTCGGTGATGCATTTTCTTCCTCGATATCCGGTCCCATGGCATTCATGGCATCCTTTGCCTTGATAGAACGGCAAATCTTTGTATTCGTCGTAATCAAGCCCGGATTCCTGCGCCAGCGCTTGATCGAGCGCGACGGGCATCCGGCAGGCGGGACAGACCATCCGGATGAGCCGCTGGGCTAATACACAATTGAGCGCCGCCAGAAAGTTGTAGGCATCGATGCCCATGGAGGCAAACCGGCCGATCACGTCGAACACGTTGTTGGCATGCACGGTCGTCAGCACCAAATGGCCGGTCAGCGCAGATTGAATGGCAATCTGCGCCGTTTCGGCATCACGGATTTCACCGACCATGATCTTGTCCGGATCGTGACGCAGGATGGAACGCAGCCCGCGCGCGAAGGTCAGCCCCTTCTTTTCGTTGACCGGAATCTGCACCACGCCGGAGAGCTGATATTCGACCGGATCTTCGATCGTAATGAGCTTGTCCTCTTTGACGTTCATTTCGGTGATCGCCGCATAGAGAGTGGTGGTTTTGCCGCTTCCTGTGGGACCGGTCACCAGCACCATGCCGTAGGGGCGCGTGATCGCCCGTCGAAAACGCTTGAGGTCTTCCTCGTTGAATCCCAAACGATCCAGCCGTAAGGTGGACACTCCCGTCGTGATGGCTTCGCGATCCAGGATACGAATGACCACCGATTCTCCAAACACGCTGGGAAGGATCGATACGCGGAAATCGACCGTCTTCCGCTCCAGCCGCATCCGGAAACTGCCGTCCTGCGGCACACGCCGTTCGGCGATGTCGAGATCCGACATGACCTTCAACCGGGAAACCAACGGCGCATGCAGCCTGATGTCCAAGGGGTCCATCGCCGGGACAAGGATGCCGTCGACGCGAAATTTGACCTTGGTGGCTCCATCCGCCGCCTCGACATGGATGTCGCTTGCGCGCCGCTGCATGGCGCTGAGTAAGATCGAGTCCAGCAATTTGACCGCCGGACTCTGGTCCTCTCCTCCTTGATCTATGGTGAGGATCTCGTCGCCCCGCTCGTCCTCCTTGACCAGGACCGATCGATATTCCGCTTCCAGTTCTCGGAGCGCTTGGCTCGATCCTTCGCTCCGCTCCAACGCAATGAGGATAGCGCTCCGCGGGCTTACGATGAGATCCAATTCTCGACCCAGCAGCAACTCCAGTTCATCGAGCCCGAGAAGATTTTGAGGATCGGGAATGGCGACCGTCAGGCGGCCGTCCTGTTCGGCGATCGGCACGAACGGGTGGCGCTGCATCAGTTTGACCGATATGGACGTATAGAAAGACTGATCGATCCGGAAATCGGTCAAAGGATCGAACGGCAGCCCGAACTGCACGGCCAAAGCGCGGGCCAATTGCTCTTCTGTCAGCACGCCCTCGCCCACCAACGTCTGGCCGAGTGCAGCCGCCACACCGCCCAATCGATCCAGCGTCTGTTCCACGGTCTGCGCGGGCAGCATTCCTTGTCCGACGAGCACGTCGGCCAGCGCCGGCCTCGTCCCGGCTCTTGTCATCACACTCTGCTTCTTACTCATGCACTCACCGTTTGCCGCCTACACCGTCCCAGCCATTTGGAAGACAGGAAGATACATAACGATGACGATTCCACCCACCAACACTCCCATCACCAGCAACAGCACCGGCTCGATCCAGGTGGTCAGCTGCGTTAACCGGAGATCGAGATCTCCCTCGTAGAACTCCGCCACGTCGTGCAGCATCATCTCCAACGATCCGGTTTCTTCGCCGACCGAGAGCATTTCCATGGCTAACTTGGGGAACACTCCCGGCCGATCCAAGGCTGCAGCCAAAGTCGTCCCTTCACGGATTTCCTCCACCCCTTCGCCGATAGCCTTTGCGATATACCTGTTTGACACCGCACCTTTTGTAAAGTGCAATGCGTCAACCAACGGCATCCCTCCGCCCAGGATCGTTCCCAAGGTCCTCGCCAGTTGGATCGTATGGTGCTTAATGAATATGGACCCCAAGAGCGGTGCCCGCAATAAATATCGATCAACGGTAAGGCGTCCTGTAGGCGTGGCATAATACGCCCGCCCTGCGAGCAAGGCGGCGCATAGTGAGACGACGACCGGTAACACATAGGACTTCGCCGCCGTCACCACGTCTATCAATGCCTGTGTCGCGACAGGCAAGGTCTTGGCGGACTCGCCGTATACGGACACAAAGGTCGGCATCACGTAGGCCAAGAGAAATCCGATGACGCCCATACCCACCAAAATCAAAAAGGCAGGGTAGGCGAGCGCCTTGGCGACTTTTTGACGAAGGCCGATCATCAATTTTAAATAGCCGATGAAGCGTTGTAAGACGTCGGCCACATTCCCCGATTGCTCGCCCGCCCTGATGGTGGCGATATAGAGATCGGAAAAATAGGAAGGATGCTTGGCAAGCGCTTCCGAAGCAGAGGCGCCGCCGCGAATGTCCTGCCGAACCGCGCGAAGCGCTTGTTGGAAACCGGAGTGCCTGGCGCGCTCGATCAGCAGATCCCATACCCGCAGAACCGGCAGGCCCGCTTTGATGAGCGCCAGCAATTCTTGATTGAAGATGAGAAACTCGCCGAGCGGGAGTCCTCTGAAGGATTGAAAGTTGATGGGGGAGCCGCTAGTGACAGCCCCTCGCCGTCGGAGCTTGAAGATGAGGAACCCTTGCCCCTCTAGTTTCGTCCGGACAAGTTGCTCATCTTCGCCCTCGACTTGACCGTCGAGAGTCGACCCGTCAGGGCGAGCCACTCTGTATAAGAAAACGGCCATTCTTCGATTCGAGGAAGCAGATTCGAGATAGTCTGCGCGTCAAGGCTGAGCCCCGGCGCTATCGGGCGCCACATTTCGGCTGATTCGATCGGCCGGCACCCAGATGGCCTGACCCACGACAATGGTATTGTCCGTCAGATAATTCATCGATCGAAGCTGGGAGAGATCGACCCCATATCTCTTGGCGATGCTCCACAAGGTATCGCCCGGCTTCACAAAGACGGCACGGACAGATGCTCCTTTCAGATTCCGTTCTTCGCTGTATCTCTCTCCTGTCGAGGCGGTTCCGAGAAGGGCAGCTGGCTTGGAAAGTCTTTTCGAGGCTGCCTGCGGACCCGTGTCGGCAGACTGCGACGGGACTGCAGCCCTGTGATCATTACGACCCGATCCGTCGTAGGATGCCGGCGCCGCCTCCTGACCACTTGATATTCCGGACTTGGAAAGGTGCTTCTGCATTTGTTTCAGTTGACTGTGTAATTGCAGGCTGCTTCGTAAGATGCGCTGCCGCTCGGTCCGAGCCGCGACCAGTTCCTCACGTTGCAAATCGATCACATGACGAGTCTCCGCCACCCGACGTTCCGCCTCTCTCACCCGGCCTTCTAACTGGGCACGAGTCACTTGGGCATCTGCCAGCTCCTGCCGGCGGGATTCCAATTCGCCCCGCAATTCCTCCAAAGCTCGTTGCGAGTCTCGAACCTGGGTCTTGAGCGTATCGACTATGAGCTGAAGGTCCGCCATTTCCGGTTCGACCATCGGTTCCAATTCACCGCAACCAGCGGCCGCCATCATCACG
>Ga0114129_10004143_pt1 | contig 20488 bp, 14 predicted proteins | sample RhiMetdeltSRZDD1_FD_80071 | JGI IMG/M metagenome (GOLD analysis project Ga0114129, IMG submission 80071) | Populus rhizosphere microbial communities from Tennessee, USA - Rhizosphere MetaG P. deltoides SRZDD1 (version 2) (version 2) | ecosystem: Host-associated > Plants > Roots > Rhizosphere >... | reverse complement strand
TTTCTCGCCGTTGATCTCTCCTGTGAACCTGATCGGAAAGTGCGAGGGGAAGCCGACGCCGAATCCCCATCGGACGCCGTTGCTTTGCGACACTTCGTCGGTCTTGCCGCGAAATGCCGCGCCCGCGTAGCCGCTGACCTCGACGACTTTTCCGGCGTCCTTGCTGATCACCAGGTCGATATTCGCCTCGAGCTTGCCGGTGCTGACGCCGGCGTCTTTATCGCCTGTTGGAATCTTGAAAGTCGGGCGCACGGCAACGGCGACCGGCTTGTTGTCAGCCTCGGACAGGAAATTCAGTTTGACGCCCAGAATCAGGTCGCCGACCTTGTTGCCGGTCCACCCGATGTTGTCCAGCGGGTAGCGCGGATTGACGCCGCCGACTTTCGGATTCGTGTTGAAGAGCGGCCTGAGGTCGCGATCGATTCGCGTGTCGAACTTGAACGCTCCAAACAGCTCCGCGCCTTTGAACATGCCGTACGAAAACGTGCCGGCGATGTCGGAGACGTTGGTGAATCCATAGACGTAGTTCATGCCAGCCCGATACGCGCTTGCCGCGAACGCACCACGCGCGAGCGTTTCCGCCGTCGGCACGTACCAGAGACCCGTGTCTCCATTGAATGTCGTGGTAGCTGGCCGTGTCTCTTCGGTCGTGGTGGGCGTTTGCGCGCTCGCCGTAATTGCCCAGATGAGGCAAAAGGCCGTCATTCCCAGCGAGCGAAGCGAAGTCGTCATTGGCTGTACCTCCCGCGGTCCAGCAAGGTCGGGGGACTTCTATAGTAGGGCTGGCGCGTAATTTAAGTCAATGAAAGGGGTTAGCGTTTCGATAACAATTGTGAAACGACGGGCAATTGCTGGTGTCCCGAGTCGGAAATTCGTCGAGCATCGAGGGCGGCGATGCAGCGCCGGCCGAATGCCAACGAATGTCCGACTCGGCACACTAGCTGGCGTCAGGGACTTTGCTGCTCGGTCCGACCAGCCACGCGATGATGATGCTGATGAGATAGAGGCCGATCATCGGCGCCGCGAAGATCGTTTGCGTGCCCGGATCGCCGCCCGGCGTAATCACCGCGGCCAGGATGAAGATGATCAGCACGGCGTACTTGAAGTTCTTGAGCAGGAACCGAGCGGTCACGAGCTTCATGCGCGCGAGGAAGTACACGATCGTCGGCATCTGAAACGTGATCGCCATCGCGAGCAGAAACTTGATGTACATCGACCACACCGGATCGAGGCCAGGCAGGAACTGGAGATCCGGCGAGCTGAACGTGCCGAAGAACGCGATCATGAACGGAAACGCGACGTAATGATTGAAGGCCGCGCCCGCCACGATGCCAAACGAAGTCAACGCAATGAAGGGAATCGCGAGACGTTTTTCCTTCGCGTACAGGCCAGGCGCGATGAAGCGCCAGACCTGATACATGATGAACGGTGATGCAACGATCACCCCGGCAATCAGCGAGATCTGGATGTGGAGCGAAAACGCCTCGCCTGGCTGGGTGTAAATCAGGTGGCTGTCTTTCGGCAGCTGCCGGATCGTCGGCGCGAGAATGAAGTCGTACAGTTCCTGGTGAAACCAGAATGTGACGAAGACGCCGGCGCCGACCCCGTAGATCGAATAGAGGATTCGTTTCCGGAGCTCGTCGAGGTGCTCCAGAAACGACATCTTGCCCGCTGACGACTCGTCGAGATCGTCATCGTCGGGCGGACGCTGGAGCGCCCCCGCCTGGGGGCCCGGAAACGGAACCAGGGCCATGTCGCAGCCGATGAACTACGCGCTGTGATCCGCGGTTGTGGCCGGCGCGTGCGCTTCAGTGTGCGGCGCGGCGGGCGTCGCGGGAGCGGGCGTAGCGGTTGCGGCGACTTTCGCGGACTCGCGCTGCTCTTCCAGCCGGATTTCGTCCTCGATGGTATTGCGCAGCTCGTTCGAGGCTTTCTTGAACTCGGACAGGCTCTTCCCGAGCGAACGGCCCAGTTCGGGGAGCTTGCGCGGCCCGAAGAAAATGAGCGCGATCACAAAAATGACGATCAGCTCCGGCATGCCGATATTGCCCATGGGGTCTCCTTCAGTCGCAAACCCGAGCAGGGATCGCGCACAGACAATTATAGAAACGGGCCGTCAAAAAGATCAAGAAATTACAGAGCTTTTGCGTCCAGAACTCATTGCTCATGTGGAAGTTATCTGTTAGGATGCCAGTCATGCGACGTTACCGCTCTATCTCTGTCTCCATTGTTCTGGCGATCGCGTTGTTCGCCGCGATTGGCGGAATGTTCGGGCCCAGCCTTCTGGCGACCGACGACCGCGTGCCGGAGCGGTACAAAACGTTCACGGCCGCGCTGAGCGCGATCGAATCGAGCTACGTCGACAAGGTCGATTCCGACAAGCTCGTCTACGGCGCGATTCGCGGCATGCTCGGGACGCTCGATCCGCACTCGAGCTTCTTCGATCCGGCCGAATACGCGCGCATGCGAGAGCGGCAGGAAGGCCGCTACTACGGAATCGGCATTCAGATTACGGCCAACAGCGGCGACATCATCGCTGCCAACGTTTTCGAGAGCTCACCGGCGCACAAGCAGGGCATTCGCCGCGGCGACGTCATCGCCAAAGTCGACGGCGAGAGCGCCAAGGACTGGACGATCGAACAGGCGCAGAGCCGCCTGCGCGGCGCGAAGGGCACGCCGGTGCGAATCGAAATCCGCCGGCGCGGCTACGAGCAGCTGATCCCGATCGCGCTCAACCGCGACGAGGTCCACATCCTCACGGTCCCGGCGTACTTCATGATCGACGCGACGACCGGCTACATCAACATGCGCGACTTCGGCGAGAACACCGATCGCGAAGTCAAGGCGGCGCTGCGCGAACTGATGTCCAAGGGCATGAAGCGGCTGCTCTTCGACGCGCGCGAGAACCCCGGCGGTCCGCTCGATCAGGCCATCAAGGTTTCGAACGAATTCCTCCCGAAAGGGCGGATGATCGTCTACACGAAAGGCCGCATCGCGAACTCCGACCAGGATTATCGCGGTCAGGAAGAGGGCGAGTTCCAGAACGTTCCCGTCGTGATGCTGGTGAATCGCAACAGCGCGAGCGCGACGGAGATTGTCAGCGGAGCGCTCCAGGATCACGACCGCGCCTACGTCGTCGGCGAGACGACGTTCGGCAAGGCGCTCGTTCAGTCGGTGTATCGCATCAGTGCCGGCGCCGGACTTGCGCTGACCACCGCGCACTACTACACGCCGAGCGGCCGGCTCATTCAGCGGCCCTGGGATGCGACCTTTGACGAGTATCTGAGCTACCGCAGCCGCGATCAGGAGGCGGTCAAGCAGCACAGTCCGAGCGACATGAAGCGCACGGATGCCGGACGCGCTGTGTACAGCGGCGGCGGCGTCGAGCCCGACAAGTTCCTTACAGGCGCGGCGTACGAGGGCTTCAACCCGACGCAGTTCGGCCGCCTGATCTTCAACCGCGGAGAGTTCGAGAACTACGCGATCAAGTTCACGGCTGACGGCGATTCGCGCATCGCCCAGCAGGCAACCGGCCGCAGAGTCGTCCAGCCGAACTTCGTGATCGACGATGCGATGGTGGCCGATTTCCGCGAGCAGCTGAAGACCAACCGCCTCAAGATTGACGAGGAAGGGTTCCAGAAAGACCTCGTCTTCATCAAGGCCATGATCCGGTTCCGGATTGAGGAGGCGATCTTCGGCATCTCCGAGGCCAAGAAGCACCTGTTGTCGGTCGATCCGCAGGCTCAGCTGGGGCTGGCGTCGTTCGGCGACGCGGAAAAGCTGAACGGTCTCGGCCGTTCGACGAGAGCCGCGAACTAGACGCGTAGGTCTTTCGACCACAATCACTTGGGCTTCACTTTGCCCTTGCCCACCATAACTGGGCCTTGGTACACTGACGACCGCTTTTAAGGCCCAGGGGCCGTCCTCGAGTACGTAGTGTCCGCCTTCAGGCGGACGTGTGCTGGAGGGCGTTGGGCCCGAGCGCGGCGTCGTTGTCACTACTGTCTCCCAGCCAGCGCAGAATCAATGATGTGGAATCCGGGCTTACGCCGGATTCGCCCTCGACCGTGGGATCCGGCTTTAACCGGATTGTCCACGGCTTCGCACAGGGAACGTGGGCTCCGGCCTGTGCCGGACACAGGTGGGTCCGGCCGCAGCCGGACTGATCGGGTACCTCTATGCGCCTGGAACGTCTCGAGATAAACGGTTTCAAGTCGTTTTCCGATCGGTCGGAGCTCGCCTTCGACAAGGGCGTCACTGCCATTGTCGGGCCCAACGGCTGCGGCAAGAGCAACGTGGCCGATGCGATCACCTGGGTCATGGGTGAGCAGAGCGCCAAGAGCCTGCGCGGCGACCGCATGGAGGACGTGATCTTCAGCGGGAGCGATGCGCGAAAGCCAACGGCCGCAGCCGAAGTGCGGCTGCGGTTCAGCGGCGTCGTGAAGAGCGTGATGGGTCCGGCGTTTACCGACGAACCCGCCGGGAAAAGCAACGGGCATCACGGCGGTGGGCACGGTAACGGCCACGGCAACGGTCACGGGAACGGCCACGGCGAGGTCGTCGCGTCGGTGCTGGGCGAGATCCGTCAAGACGTCGTGCCAGGCTTCAGCCGGACGGCAGAAGCCGAAGAACTGATTCAGTCCGTCGCGCGGGATGTCGAAGTGACGCGCCGTTTGTACCGATCGGGCGAGAGCGAATACCTCATCGACGGCCAGACCTGCCGGCTGAGGGACGTCCACGATCTGTTGATGGACACAGGCCTTGGCGCCAAGGCGTACGCGATCATCGAGCAGGGCAAGATCGGGATGATCCTGAGCACGCGCCCGACTGATCGGCGTCAGCTGATCGAGGAAGCCGCGGGCGTGACGAAGTACAAGGCGCGGCGGCGGGCGGCGGAACTGAAGCTCGAAGCGGCGCAGCAGAACCTCACGCGCATCGACGACATCGTCTTCGAGGTCGAGAAACAGCGGGGCGCGCTCAAACGCCAGGCGGGGAAGGCGCGACGCTACCAGAAGCTGCGCGACGAGCTGCGGCGCTGGGAAAAGGTGTTGCTCGCCAGGAAGTACCGGCAGCTCGCCGAAACGATCGAATCGGCGCGCGCGCGGCTCGGCGCGGCTCGCGCGCGCGAGGCAGTTGCCTCCGCGCGGGTCGCCGAAGTCGAGGCCACGCTGGGGCGGCTGCGAATCGAGCTCGTTGAAAGCGAGGCGCGCGCGACCGAACGCCGGGAAGCGGCGCACGCCGCGGAGCTGGCGATCAACCGCCGCCAGCAGCAGATCGCCTTCGACAAGGAACAGAGTCAGACGCTCGGCGCGCGGGCCGGCTCGGTTCAGAACGAGCTCGAGGCGCTCGAGTCGCGCCGTGAACCGGCGCGCGTCACCCTGGTTGCGCGTCGCGCGGCCGCAGTGGACGCGAACCAGGAGCGCGACCGCGCCGCCGCCATGCTGGCGTCGGAAACGGACGCCTGCGATTCGGTCCACCGCGATATCGAGGGTCTCGAAGCCGACGTCGAAGCGGCGCGAAGCGAAGTGTTCTCGGCGATCAATTCGGCGACCGCGCTGCGGCACTCGCTCGAGCACGCGGCGGTCGCGCGCGACCGCGTGGCGGAAACGCTCTCGAAGCTCCAGATCGAAGCCGACGATGTGCGGATCGAGTCGGAACGGGTGACGGCCGATCATCAGCTGGCGTCCGACGCGATGCGGCGGGCGCAGGCGGCGCTCGAAGCGACGCGGACCGCCCGGGGCGCGCGTGAGTCGGAGCTGGCGAGCGCGCGGATCGAGCACGAGTGGCGCGCGCGGTCGGTCCGGGCCCGCGAGCACGACCTGGCCGGTCTCGAAGCGCGGTTGAAATCGCTGGAAGAGCTCGAGGCCGCGCGCACCGAGTACGGCGATGCGGCGCGAACCGTGCTCGCGCAGGCAAACGGCAAGGTGAGCCAGCGCGGCGCCGTGGCGGATTTCCTCGAAGTCGAGATCGGATACGAGCGCGCCGTCGAGGCGTGCCTCGGCGATCTGCTTCAGCACGTGATCGTCGAGCGGCCCGAACAGGCCGCAGCCGGCTTCGAGCTCGTGCGCGAGCAACGCGCAGGCCGCTGCGGATTCCTGATTGCGGCGTCCGACCACAATGCGGCCGCAGGGGGCGAGCTTGCTCGGCCCGCGAGCGCAGCGGCGACGACCACGATCCCGGAGGGTGTCGTCGCATTGTCCTCAATCGTGCGGGTGAACGGGCCGTATGCGAGCGTCATCGGCGGCGCCGTCGGCGAAGGCTGGATTGCCGATTCGTACGCCGCGGCGTCGATGCTGAGCGCGAACGCTGCCGTACCGATCGCCACGATGACCGGTGAGCTCTTCCGCGGCGCGCATCTCGTCACCGGAGGCACACCCGCTGAAGCGCGCGGCATTCTCGAAACGAAGCGGGACATCAGGGATCTGCGGCGACGGATCGAGGCGGAGCGCGAAGCGTTGTTCCGGCTGGCCGAAGAAACCGCCAGCCTCGAAGGCACCATCGCACAGGCCTCGAACGCGATCGCAGCGCTCAACGCCGAGCACCACAAGCACGAAAAGACCATGGTTGCTCTGGAAGGGCAGCTTCAGCGAGCCGAGGCTGAGCGCGCCCGCCTCACCCAGAAGCGCGAACAGCTCGAGCTCGAGTGGCGTCAGGCCGAGGAAGAGCGCACCGCAATCGAGCGGCGGCAGGATGAAGCGCGCGCTTCCATCACCCGTCTGGAAAGCGAGCAGCGGTCAGCCGACGAGCGGCTGACGCTGGCGCAGCGCCGTCTGTTCGAGGCCCGTGAGTCGGCACAGGAGCTCGGGCGCCGCGCCGCGGATGCGGGCGCTTCGCATGCGGCGCTCGTGGAGCGCGCTGCCGCGCTGACCGCCGAGGTCGAGCGGCTCGAGGAAGCGGCCGCGGAGCTCGAGTCGCGTGCTGCCGCGCTGGCCGCGGAGCAGGACGAGACTGCAGGGCGCGTTGCAGCGCTGCAGAAAGCGATTGTCGACGGCGAAGCGCAGCTCGACGCCGATGTCCGCGCGCTCGAGGTCCTTCGTCGCGACGTCCAGGCCGGCGACGATGCCGTCTCGGAGCTGCGCATCAAATCCGATGAGGAGGAATCCGCGATCAAGGTGGCGCGCGCCTTGCTCGAAACCGTTCGCACGAGCGTCGCGGAGCTCGATATCCAGCGCGCGACCGCCGAAGGCGACCTTTCGCATCTGGCACAGAGCTGTCTGGATGCCGTGCAGGCGACGCTCGACGACGTGATCGCCGAGGTCGCCGCGCTCGAAGCCAGCGGCGATCTCACACCCGACGCCCGCATCATCTTAGAGGAGCCCGCCGAAGACGCAACCGGAGACGAATCCGAGACCGCGCCGCGGCCCGACGGTTCTGACACCCTGGCGGCGGCCGAACAGCGAACGCTCACCGCCGAGGAAGCCATCGCGCAACTCCGTGGAAAAATCGATCGTCTCGGACCAGTGAACATGATGGCGATCGAGCAGTTCGACGAGCTCGAGACGCGGCACGCGTTCCTGACGACGCAGCGCAAGGATCTGGTCGACTCCATCGCGCAGACCAGTCAGGCCATCAAACGGATCGACGAGACGACGCGGACACGCTTCGCCGAGGCCTTCTCGGCCATCAACCGCAACTTCCAGGAAACGTTCAGCACGCTGTTTGGCGGCGGCCGCGCCGGCCTGACACTGCTCGACGAAAGCGATCCGCTCGAGAGCGGCATCGAGATCATCGCGCAGCCGCCGGGCAAGCGCTTGCAGAGCGTGCAATTGCTCTCGGGCGGCGAAAAGGCACTGACGGCGATCGCGCTGATGTTCGGCTTGTTCAAGTACAAGCCGAGCCCGTTTTGCCTGCTCGACGAGATCGACGCTCCGCTCGACGACGCCAATATCGGCCGTTTCGTCGAGATGCTGCGCGGGATGCTGGCGCACACGCAGTTCATCCTGATCACTCACAATCGCAAGACGATGGAAATCGCCGATCGGCTGTACGGAGTGACGATGGAGGAGCCCGGAGTCTCCAAGCTCATCTCGGTGCAACTGAATTGATGTGGCAGGCGGAACCGGTGGTGGCAGCGCTACGTCCTTCTGTTCTGCCATGCAGCCACCTTTCACCTTCGTCGTTGTTCTCGCTCTGTTGCTGACCGCGGGCGGCTGCGTCGTCGAGCGGCCTCCCAACCGGCTGGAAGGCACGGCGCAGGACGAGTGGACCCGCACCTACACGCTTCCTGAAGGCGCCGAGCTGCAAATCACCAATCCGGAGGGCGCCGTCGAAATTCAGGGCGTCGATGGCAACGCGGTCGACGTCCGCGTCGAACGCATCGTGCACGCAGCCAACAACGAAGCCGCCGCGGAAATCGTGCCGCGCATCAGCATCAAGGAGGAGGTCGTCCCGGACAGGATTTCAATTCGCACCGAGGGATTGGGCGGCATCATCATCGGCGTTCGATTCGAGACCACGTACCGGGTGCGCGCGCCGAAAACCGCCAGGCTTCGTGTCCGCGGCTCGGATTCAGTATCGGTAAAGGGATTCAGCGGCCGCGTCGTCGTCACCGGCGTGAACGCCATGGTCACCGGCGAAGATCTGCGGGGTGGTGTCGAGGCCCGGAGCGTGAACGGCGACGTGAGCATCACGATGGCGTCGCTCGGCGGAGACCTCGTCGACATTCGCGCGACCAACGGCAACCTGCAGTTGACGATTCCCCGCAACGCCAACGCGAATCTGAACGCGTTGGCCAACAGAGGCCGGGTGGATGTGACCGACCTCGAGTACGAACCTATGGGCGGCGACCAGTCGCAGCGTCGTGTGCGGGGCAGGATTAATGCAGGCGGCTCACCGATCGAACTCAACGCCACCAACGGCAACATCGTCGTGAACGGACAGTGAACGAGGACAAGGCCACCCGGTATCAACGACTGAAACGGCGCATGGGCATTCTGGCCCTCGCGTGGATGGTGGCCTTGTTGGTCGCGATGCTTGCGACGGGCGTCAGCACGATGCTGCGATCGACGACTGATCAGTGGGCTTCCTTCGCCTCCCCGCCGCTCGCCTCCTGGTGTTCTCTCGTGCTCTACGTCGTCGGACTTTCACTCATCACGGACATTGGCGGGCTGCCGATCGCGTTTTACAGCGGGTTTCTGCTGGAGCGCCGCTACGGGTTGTCGAACGAACGCCTCAGTGGCTGGCTGAAGGATCAATTGAAGGCGTTCGCGGTCAGCGTGGTGCTCGGCGCCGGGGCGGCGACGTTGATCTACTTTTTTATCCGCCGCTCGCCGGGCGGCTGGTGGCTGCCGGCGGGTGTGCTGTTCGCGCTGGTCATCGTCGGGCTGGCCAATCTCGCTCCGGTCTTGTTGCTGCCGCTGTTCTACCGGGTGAAGCCGCTCGCACGCGAGGACCTGCGCGCGCGGCTGCTGACGCTGGCCGAACGTGCGGGAGCGCGGGTGCTCGGTGCGTACGAATGGGGACTCGGCGAGAAAACGAAAAAGGCCAACGCCGCGCTGGCCGGCCTCGGCGGCACCAGGCGGATCCTCGTCTCGGACACGATGCTTGCCGAGTACTCGGATGATGAAATCGAGATCGTTCTGGCCCACGAGCTGGCGCACCACGTGCACGGAGACATCTGGAAGGGTTTGCTGTTCGAGAGCGTGCTGGTGCTCGTGGGCTTTTACGTCGCGGCACGCGTCCTGGAACGGTCCGTCGGCCCGCTCGGCTTGAACGGACCAGCCGATCCGGCCGGCATGCCCGTGCTGCTCCTCGCAGCAGGCGCGGTGTCGCTCGTGATGCTGCCCGCCGCCCACGCGATGTCGCGATCGTACGAGCGGAGCGCGGATCGATTTGCCCTGGAGATGACGAAGAATCCGGGCGCGTTCATCTCGGCAATGCGGCGCCTCGGCGCGCAGAATCTCGCGGAAGAGGATCCGTCGAAGATCACCAAATGGCTGTTCTACAGCCACCCACCCATGCGCGAGCGCATTGCGGCGGCGCAAGCTTTCCGATTCTGAGTGATGGCTCGGGTGACAGAGGCAGCGGCCTCTTGCTGGCGGGACAGGACGTCCTGCCAATCAATTCAGGCAGCCAGGTCGGCAACGACTGTCGTCACCTCGGCCACCAGCACCACTGGCTCCTCGACTGGTCCCTGGCACTTGCGCAGCTCGGCCAGATGATGCGCCACATGGCGCTGCTCCCAGATGGTGAGCGCGGTGTAGATCGCGGCATTGAAGGCGAGGTGACGTTGGCGTCGCGACAGCCAGGCGGCGGCGTTGTACAGGCCCATGATGGCGCACAACCCAAGGGCTGCTGCATGGAAGCCTGCTTTCATCGGTTCGCAGTTGCCGCACTGGAGCACGGGCAGGGACGTCTTCATGCTCCAACGCAAATGCAAGGTTAGTGCTCAGCAGATCGATGAGGTTCAAGCGGAAGCATGCGACTCAGGAAGCGTGTCGTGATTAGCTGCGGGTGCGACCGTGGTGGCCGCGCCGAGACCGCAGCATTTGAAGACTGCGGCGGATCGAACCGACGCGGCGGCGCGACTTCAGGGTTGGGCCGAGGCGGGCGGCGGCTGACTTTCCTGCAGCAGCGCCTTGCGGCTGAGACGGATCTTCCCGGTCGGATCGATGTTGATCACCTTGACGAGGATCTGTTCGCCTTCTTTCAGCTCGTCGCGCACGTCCTTCACGCGATGGTTCGCGATTTCCGAGACGTGGAGCAGCCCGTCGGTGCCGGGCATGATCTCGACGAACGCGCCGAAGTCGGTGATGCGCTGGATCTTCCCGAGGTAGGTCTTGTTGAGCTCGGGCGTGGCGGTGAGCTCCTGGATAATCGAAATCGCTTTTTGCGCTGATGCGCCGTCGGCCGACGCGACGTTCACGCGGCCATCGTCCTCGACGTCGATCTTCACGCCGGTGCGTTCGATGATGCTGCGAATCATCTTGCCGCCGGGCCCGATCACGTCGCGAATCTTGTCGACCGGAATCTTGATCGTGACGATGCGTGGCGCGAAGGAAGAGATGGATTGCCGCGGGGCCGGCAGCGCCTCTCGCATCTTTTCGAGGATGTGCATCCGGCCGCGACGCGCCTGCTCGAGCGCTTTGCGCATGACGTCGGTCGTGATGCCGCCGACCTTGATGTCCATCTGCAGGGCGGTGATGCCGTCGGTGGTCCCGGCGACCTTGAAGTCCATGTCGCCGTAGTGATCTTCAGCGCCGGCGATGTCCGACAGCACGGCGTACTTGCCGCTCTTCTCGTCCATCACCAGTCCCATCGCAATGCCGGCGACCGGCGCTTTGAGCGGCACCGCGGCGTCCATCATCGCCAGCGCGCCGCCGCAAACCGAAGCCATCGACGACGAGCCGTTCGACTCGAGGATGTCCGATACCACGCGAACCGTGTAGGGGAACTGTTCTTCGGGCGGGATCATCGGGGCGAGCGCGCGTTCCGCGAGCGCGCCGTGGCCGACCTCGCGGCGTCCCGGGCCGCGCAGAAACGCAACCTCGCCGACCGAGAACGGCGGGAAGTTGTAGTGGAGCATGAAGCTCTTCCACGTCTCGCCCTCGAAGCTCTCGATCTTCTGTGCGTCTTCGGCGGTGCCGAGCGTGCACGTCACCAGCGCCTGGGTCTCGCCGCGCGTGAAGATCGCCGATCCGTGCGTGCGTGGAAGAACGCCCGTTTCGATCCAGATCGGGCGGACCTCATCGAACGCGCGGCCGTCGAGCCGCACGCTGCGCTCCAGGACCTCGTCACGCAGGACTTTTTCTTTCAGGTCCTTGAAAATCTGCTTTGCCTCGACGCGGCGCTCGACTTCGGCCTCGGGCACCGACGCGACGAGCTCCTCGAGCAGCTGATCGACGCGGTCGTAATTTTCGAGCTTGCCGCGGATGCGCATCGCCTCGGTCAGCGGCACCAGCACTTTCTCTTCGACTTCCCGGTAGAAGTCGTGGCCGATTTCCTTCTTCGCGACCTTGAGCTTGGCCGTGCCCGCTTCCCTCGCCAGATCGTCGATCGACGCCACGATCTGCCTGATGGCCGCGTGCGCGGCGTTGAGCGCTTCGACCACCTGCTCTTCGGTGACTTCCCTGGCACCGGCCTCGACCATCACCAGACCGTCCCGGGTGCCGGCGACGACGAGATCGAGCTTGCTCGTCTTGCGCTGCTCGAAGGTGGGATTGATGATGTAGTGGCCGTCGAGCAGCCCGACACGAACCCCGGCAATCGTCTTCTCGAAGGGGATCTCCGAAAGAGCGATCGCGGCGGATGCGCCGGTAATGGCGAGCACGTCGGTGTCGTTTTCGGAATCGGCCGACAGCACCAGCGCGATGATCTGAGTCTCGTAGCGCCAGCCCGACGGGAAGAGCGGCCGGATCGGCCGGTCGATCACACGGCTCGTCAGCACCTCTTTTTCTGCCGGCTTGCCTTCTCGCTTGAAGAAACCGCCAGGGATTCGCCCCGACGCGTAGGTGTACTCGCGGTAATCGACCGTCAGCGGCAGAAAGTCGATGCCTTCCCGTGAGGTCGCCGCGCGGCACGCCGTGACGAGCACGACCGAGTCGCCATAGCGAACCATGACGGCGCCGCCCGCCTGCTTCGCCAGTTTGCCGGTTTCGAACTTGAGGGGTTTGTCGCCGACGAGGACTTCACGGGTTGTCATAGAGAAATGGGAAACTGCAAAGGCGGCCCGAGGCCTTTTTACTTTTCGCTGTTCACTTTTTTACGTTGACGAGCTTCACTTCCGGATGTTCAGCCGCTTGATCAGATCCGCGTAGCGCTGCGCATCTTTGGTTTTCAGGTAGTCGAGCAGCCGGCGCCGGCGGCCGACGAGCATCAGCAGGCCGCGCCGGGAGTGATGGTCCTTGGCGTGCGCCTTGAAGTGTTCTGTCAGGTAGTTGATGCGTTCGCTCAGGATGGCGACTTGAACTTCCGGGGATCCCGTATCCGCTTCGTGCGTCTTGTAAGAACCGATCAACTCGGTCTTGCGGTCTTTGGTTAACGCCACTCTGCTTCCTCCACGAGCGCCCCAGTCCGTTCGAACCGGATGCGCCGTATGCCGCGAATCCTCTTACTTCTGCAAGCTCAACATGTTACATCAGGATTACAGCGGGATGCAAAAGTCCCGGCGTCTTCGCCGGCGCGCCGAGGCCGACCAGTTCGCCGCGCAAGTTCATCAGCCGGACGGTAACCGCTGGCTGCGCTGCTGACCTCGGACCGGCAACGAACCCTCGCGCGGCGTCTCCCGGGCCGAGGTCCCGCCCGTTCATCGCGTGGCGGACGCCCAAGTCGGTCAGGACCACCGGTGCGAGCGACGGCAGCATGCCGTCCGGAGGCACCAGCGCCGCAGCGGCCACTCGCGGATCGCGCTCGACGGCGGCCAGTTCGACGGCGTGCTCGAGCGTGGCGTCGCCGTTGCGTGTGCGCCGCAGCGCTTCCAGGTGGCCGCCGGTGCCCAGTCGTTCTCCCAGGTCGTGTGCGAGCGACCGCACGTAGAATCCAGGGCCGCAGACAATCCGCACGTGCACGCGATCGGCGTCGACGTCCACGAGCTCGATCTCGCGGGTTGCGACAGCAACCGCGGCCGGCGGGGCCGACTGGGGAGAAAGATCCAGTCCCGCAGCAGCCTCACGTCTCGCTGCACGCGCGATCTTGTAGCTTCTCCGGCCGTCGATCATCTTGGCCGAGAACGCCGGCGGACGCTGGAGAAACGTCCCACGAAATTCGTCGAGCGCCCGATCGACCGCGTCACGAGTGGGAAAAGGACCCGTGAACGGCGTGCCGATCGGTTGTCCCAGCGCATCGTACGTATCCGTAGAAAAACCAAACCGCAGCGTCGCATCGTAGGTCTTGTCGCCCGAGCTCAGAAACTGCGCGAGCCTGGTCGCGCGGCCGAGCACGAGCGCCAGCACGCCGCTCGCCGCCGGGTCGAGCGTCCCCGTATGTCCGACGCGCGGCTCGCGGAGCACCTGTCGCATGCGCGCGACGACGTCGTGGGACGTCGGGCCGGCAGGCTTGTCGATGATCAGCAGACCGTCCATCGCGTCTGATGAATTGTAGTCAGCCGACCATCCCGTCGCCACAAGCCGGGCAAAACCGGACGCAGTCGGCTATAGTGCGGCCGCGATGGCACATCCGGTTTCGTGCCGGCCTCTCGCGTGGCGTCATCATGCCGCCATCCTTCTGCTCTTCGTCACGCTGACGCTGGTCCTCACGTATCCACAAGTGCGCGGGCTCAGCACGATGATTCCGTATCACAGCGATCCGTACTTCTCGATCTGGCGCCTGGCCTGGGTCGCACACGCCATCAAGACGGATCCGCTCGCCATGTTCGAGGCGAACATCTTCTATCCGGCACACCATACGCTCGGGTACTCGGACGCTGCACTGCTGCAGGGCGCGGCCGCCGCACCGTTCTTCTGGGCTCACGTCAATTCCGTTCTGATCTACAACGGGGTATTGCTCGCGTCGTTTGCGTTATCCGGATATGCCGCGTTCCTGCTGGCGTGGATGCTCACCGGCAACGCAATGGGATCGATGGTCGCGGGCATCGTGTACGCCTTTGGCCCCTATCGTTTCTGTCACTACGTGCACCTGGAGCTCCAGGCTGTTTTCTGGATCCCGTTAGGGCTGGTGATGATTCACCAAATCGTGGCGCACGGGCGCGCGCGCGATGGAGTGTCGTTGGGAGCCACGGTGACGGCTCAGTTGTTTTCGAACGTCTACATGTGCTTCTACTCGTTGATCTATTTCGCGGTTGTGATGCCGGCGCTGTTCGTCCTGACGGGCGCACGTGACGTTCGCCGTGTGCTCGTGGCGACGGCGGCCGGCGCCGCCCTCACGATCGTGTTTGCGGTGCCGTACATGCTCGCGTATCAGCGCACGGCCGACGACATCGGCATGCGCAGTCTCGCCGAGGTCCGGGCGTACAGCGCGTCCATGAAGCACTACCTGTCCGCTCCAGCGATGAACCGTTTGTATGGATGGACTGCCGGCAACGACCCGGCGTGGGCCGACGAGATGAACCTCTTTCCCGGGGTCCTCGCCTGCCTGTTTGCGCTGGTCGGCATTGCGACGGGCCGCAGCCGCGTCAGATACGCCTACCTGCTCGGGTTGGCCGTTTCTCTGGAATTGAGCAGGGGAGCGTCGAGTTGGGCCTACCGCTGGCTGTACCAGCATATCGATGCCTTTCAGGCGCTTCGATCGCCGGCGCGTTTCGCGGCGCTCGTCAACTTGTCGCTCGGAGTATTGGCCGCCTTCGGCGTGGCGTCTCTGCTCGAGCGTATCGCGCGCCCGGCGTGGAAACGCCTGCTGGGCGCGTTGTTCGTCGCAGTGCTGATCGCCGAATATGCATCCTCGCCGCAGCTTTCGCCGGTTCCCTCACCGAGTCGCATCGACACGGCGCTGGCGAGGCGGCCGGCATCGGTGATCGTGGAGCTGCCGCTGCTGGCACGAGGCGGCTTCTGGGGATCGTTCGATTCGATTTACATGTTCCAGGGGATCGGCCACTTTCACAAAATGCTCAATGGATACAGCGGCCACGCCCCGGCTTCATTTGATGCAATGCGGCAGGCGATGGCGGCGTTTCCGGACCAGCGCTCGATGGACTTCCTGCGCACGATGGGTGTCGATTACGTGGCGGTCCGCGGTGGCTGGTACGAGCCGGCGCAGCGTGCTGCGCTGTTCGAGCGGATGGACAATACCGCGGGTCTGTCGCTCGACTCGAAATGGCTCGACGGCCCGTCGGGCGACGAGGCCCTCTACAGGATCGAACCAGTCACCGATCTGCGATGAGCCCACACGCCCGAGCGTCCTAGGGCGAAACGGCGTCGATCGCGTGCTGGACCTTTTCCACGAACAGCTTCTGCAAGACGTCGACCGGTCCGGTTGCGGTGCAACCGGCTGCGTTCTTGTGGCCGCCGCCGCCGAACTGTTTCGCGACCGCTGCAATGTCGATCTCGCCCTTCGACCGCATGCTCACCCGGTACTCTTCGCCTTCGATCTGCTTGAAGAAGACCACCGCCTGGACTTCCTTCACCGTCAGCGGCAGGTTGATCAGCCCTTCGGTGTCGTCGTAGGTGCCGCCGGCGGCGCGCGCCATCTCGTGATCGAGGTAGACGATCGCCACGCGGCCGGCGGCGTCGATCTGCATCGCGCTCAGAACCGCGCCAAACAGCTTCAGCCGGCCCATGTTGTTGCTGTCGTACACGTTGCGCGCGACGAGCACCGGATCGACGCCCGCCTGGAGCGTCGCTTTGCAGATGTCGAACGTTCTCGGCGAAATGCTCGAGTAGTGAAACGATCCCGTGTCGGTGAGGATAGCTAGGTAGATGTGCGTGGCGATCTCCGGCGTGAGTCGGACGCCGAGCGCCGAGACCAGGTCGAACACCATCTCGCCGCAGGCGGCGGCCGACGAATCGAACCAGTTGATCTGGCCGTAGTTCGAATTGCCCGGATGGTGATCGATGTTGATCACGAAGCCCTGGTCGAGACCGGCGACACCGGTCCGCGACAGGTCGCCGCACTCCATGATGATGGCCGCATCGAACGCGCCGTCGACGCGGTCCGCGATCTCGATCTCCGGCACGCCCGGAAAGGTCAGCAGCGGCGCCGGCGCGAGGTCCTTGTGCACGACGCGCGCCTCCTTGCCGAGTTCGCGGAGCGCGAAGGCCATGGCCAACGACGATCCGATCGAATCGCCGTCGGGACGCGCGTGCGAGGAAATCACGAACCGCTGGCGGCCGCGGATGGCGGCCGCGATCTCGTTCAGCTCAGGAATCGCTCTTGGCGGCATCGTCGGCGGCGTGAATCTCGTTGAGGATCTGCTCGATGCGGTCCTGGCCGGCGACCGCCTCGTCGTAAAGGAACCGGAGCTCGGGCGTGCGCCGCAGCCGCAGGCGCGAACCGAGCTGCCGGCGCAGAAACGGCGCGGCGCGCTCCAGGGCCCGCGCGCTCGCCGCCCGGCTCTTCTCGTCGCCGAGCACCGTGTACGACACGCGCGCCAGCTGAAGATCCGGACTGACGTGCACCTTCGTCAACGTGACGAATCCGATCCCCGGATCGTGGACGTCGCGGGACAGCAGTGACGCCAGCTCGCTGCGGATCTGGTCGGCAACACGATCGGGACGCGATCCCTGTGCCATCTAGGCGGTCACCGCGACGCGTTCCTTGACGAACACTTCGATGACGTCGCCGATCTTGATGTCGTTGAAGCGCTCGAAGCCGATGCCGCACTCGAAGCCGGCCTTGACCTCGCTGACATCGTCCTTGAAGCGGCGCAGCGAACCAATCTTTCCCTCGTAGACGACGACGTTGTCGCGCAGCAGACGCGCCTGCGTCTCGCCGGCGCGGGTGATGCGGCCCTCGGTGACCATGCAGCCCGCGATGGTGCCGTACTTCGGAACCTTGAAGGTGTTCCGGACATCGGCAATGCCCATCCGCACTTCCTTGAACGTCGGCTCGAGGAGGCCCGTCATCGCCTTCTTGATCTCGTCGGTCACGTTGTAGATGACCGAGTGCGGACGGATATCGACGCGCTCGCGCGCCGCAATGTCTTCGGCGTTGCGGTCGGGCCGCACGTTGAACGCGATGATCACGGCGTTCGACGCCGACGCCAGCAGCACGTCGGACTCGTTCACGGCGCCGACGCCCGAGTGGATGATCCGGATCTTGACCTTCTCGTCGCTCAGCTTGACGAGCGTGTCCGCCAGCACCTCGGCCGAGCCCTGCACGTCGGCCTTGATGATGATCGGCAGTTCCTTCATGCCGCCTTCGGCAATCTGGGCCTGCAGCGATTCCAGCGTGAGCCGGCCGCCTTTGGCGCCGAGCGCCTTGTTCTTCGCCTGTTCCTCGCGGAACGCGGCGATTTGGCGGGCCTTGGCCGCGTCGGCCACCTGGAACACGTCGCCCGGCTGCGGGAGTCCGGCGAGGCCAAGCACTTCCACGGGCGTCGACGGCGCCGCGTTCTTCGTGGGGCGTCCGCGGTCGTCGATCAGCGCGCGCACGCGTCCGACGATCGGACCGGCGATGAACGTGTCGCCGACGTGGAGCGTGCCGTCCTGCACGAGCACGGTCGCGACCGGTCCGCGGCCTTTGTCGAGCTTCGACTCGAGCACGGTGCCGGTCGCGTTCCGCTTCGGGTTCGCCTTGAGCTCGCCGATGTCGCTGACGAGCAGCACCATTTCGAGCAGCAGGTCGAGGTTCGTTTTCTTCTTCGCCGACACTTCGACGGTGACGGTCTTGCCGCCCCATTCCTCGGGCATCAAATCCAGCTCGGTGAGCTCGCGCTTGACGCGCTCCGGATTCGCGTTCGGCTTGTCGACCTTGTTGATCGCCACGACGATCGGCACGTTGGCGGCCCTGGCGTGATCGATCGCTTCCCGCGTCTGCGGCATCACGCCGTCGTCGGCGGCAACCACCAGAATCACGATGTCGGTGACCTTCGCGCCGCGGGCGCGCATCAGCGTGAACGCTTCGTGGCCTGGTGTGTCGAGGAACACGATGTTCCGCTTGTTGATCGTGACGTGATACGCGCCAATGTGCTGCGTGATCCCGCCCGCCTCGCGCTCGGCGACGCGCGCTTCACGAATCGCGTCGAGCAGGCTGGTCTTGCCGTGATCGACGTGGCCCATCACGGTGACGACCGGCGCGCGCGTCACGATATCCGAGGGACTCACGTCTTCCGCGTCGACGTCGAGCAGTTCCTCCTCGAAGCTCCGCATCTGCACGTCGGCGCCAAACTCGCGCGCGAGCATCGTGGCGGTCTCGGTGTCGAGCGTGGAGTTGATCGTCATGATCAGCCGCTTCATCAGCAGCTTGGCCAGGACGTCTTTCACCTTGACGTCGAGCTTGTCGGCGAGGTCCTTCACCGTCATGCCCTCGGCGAGCGTGATGGTGCGCGTAACCGGCGGCGGCGCCATCGACATCTGCTGAACAAACGGACGCGACACTTCACGCCGGACGGCGCCCGCAGGGCGACCGGCGCCACCAGGGCGTGCGCCGGGCCGTGATGCAGGCGGTGGTGGCGGTCGCTGCGGATACGAACCAGGGCGCGGCGGAACAGGCTGCTGCGTCCGAATCGGCTGCGACGGAAGCGGCCGCGGACCGCCAACCGGCGCGCGCTGTGAGGTCGGCGGATACGCCGGCCGCGGCGGCGACGGCGGACGCGGGATGGTTGATCCAGCTGGACGCGCCGCCGATGCCGCAGGAGCAGCAGCCGCCGGCCGCGCGGCGAGTGGCGCCGCCGGTCTTTCCGGCGCGCGCGGGACGACTCGCGGCACCACGCGCGGCGCGGGCTGCGTCGGCAGCGGCGGCGTCGGCGTGGTCGGACGCTGTTGTTCGATCCGCAACCGCAACGTCGGCGGCACGACACGGCCGGGCGTCGGCGCTCTCGCAGCGGGCTCGCGCGGAGGCGGCGGCGGTGGCTCGGGCTCCAGAACACGGGGTGGAGGCTCGACCACCGGCTCGGCAACGGCCGCCGCGGGGGGCGCCGCGGCGTGAACGGCCGGCGGCTCAGGAACCGGCTCTTCGACGATCGGCGGCAGTGGAGTCGGTTCCTCGTGGACCGGCGTCGGCGCCTCCACCACGGGCGGCGCGGCCACGACCGGTTTCACCGTCTTGACGAGCCGTGGCGGCGGCAACGCCGGGGCGGTCGGCTTCGGCGGCTCGGGCGCCTTCTTGATCGGGCCACCCTTCTTGCCTTTCGGCGCGGGCGTTTCCGCGAACATGTCGCCGCCAGGCAGGTGGATATTGCGCTGGCGGGCGAGCCGTTCGACGAATTGCCGCGCCACGACCTCCTCGATCGTGCTCGACGCGCTCTTCACCTCGATGCCGGCGTCGCGCTTGAGCAACGCCGATACTTCCTGGCTCGTGGTATTGAGCAGTTCCGCGACCTTGTAAATCCGGACAGTTGCCAACGGGACCTCTTATCCTTCACTCGCGTTCTCGCCGTGCGCGGCGGCGAAAATCTTTTCGGCGGTCTTGTCGCCGATTCCGGGAATCTCTGACAGTTGCTCGACGCTGGCCGCAGCCAGCGCCTCGACGGTTGCGAAACCAGATTCGACCAGCTTGCGGACCGTCTTGTCGCCGACCCCTGCCAGCGTATAAGGAACCGGTCCGGCGCCGTCGTCTTCCACCGACTGTTCGGCGGGCGCTTCGGCGCTCGCCGCTTCCGACGAAGCGGCTTCCATGCCTTCGAGCTGTGCCTCGACTTCACGGCGCTTCTCTTCCTCGCTCTTGATGTCGATGCGCCAGCCGGTGAGCTTGGCCGCCAGCCGGACGTTCTGGCCTTTCTTGCCGATGGCGAGCGACAACTGCTTGTCCTCGACGATCACTTCCATCACGCGCTCCGCGTCGTCGACGATCGAGACACGCTGAACTTTCGCCGGGCTCAGCCCGTTGGTCACGAATGCAATCGGATCGTCCGACCATTCGACGATGTCGATCTTCTCGCCGCGCAGCTCGCGGATGATCGACTGCACGCGCGTGCCCTTCATGCCGACGCACGCGCCGA
>Ga0114129_10004142_pt1 | contig 20489 bp, 18 predicted proteins | sample RhiMetdeltSRZDD1_FD_80071 | JGI IMG/M metagenome (GOLD analysis project Ga0114129, IMG submission 80071) | Populus rhizosphere microbial communities from Tennessee, USA - Rhizosphere MetaG P. deltoides SRZDD1 (version 2) (version 2) | ecosystem: Host-associated > Plants > Roots > Rhizosphere >... | reverse complement strand
GCGTCGCGCGCCGCTTCTCCGGACTTGCGCGCCGCCTCGTCGCGCCCGAGGCGGCGCGTGTCCGTGTCGACGGAGACGATCTGCGCCGAGTCGGGCGCGGGCGCATTGCCGATGGAGACGAAAGTTGGAAGCCCGGCCAGGGCGAACGCGATCCCGCAGTCGGCCGCGCCCGTCAGATCGTCGGCGACCACGGTCACGTCGGTCATGGCTGCACCGCAGGAGCGGTCGCCGGCACCGCCCCGCGCGCTTGCATGCGCCGGTGCCACCAGGCGGTGACGACGGGGACGAGGATGGCCGTCACGACGACGCTCGTCGCGACCAGGACCGTCGCGCTCGCAGCGGCGGGTTTGTACACCGGGTTGGCGGCGGCGACGATCGCCGGGACCGCCGCGGCGTTCCCCGCTGTCGACGCGGCAGCAAGCCCCGCCGTGCCATTGCCGCCGGTAAGGCGGTCGGTCACGAAGAGCACGATGCCGGTCGCCACCACGACGAAGATCCCGAGGCCGACGCCGAGCAGGCCGGCCTTCCAGACCGTCTTCAGATCGATGGCCGCGCCCAGAGCGAGGGCGAAGAACGGGATGAGCACCGGGACGGCGGGCGCGAGGAACGCGCGCATCTGTCGATCGAGGTTGCCCAGCAACATCCCGATCGCGAGCGGGAGGATGGCGCCGACGAGCGCCGGCCACGGGAACGCGGACAGGCCGGCGACGCCCAGCGTCACCATCGTGAGGAACGGACCGGACTCGATGCTCATGATGGTGTACGCAGCCACATCGCGCGGTTGCCCGAACTGTCCCATCAGCGCCATGTACAGGCCGCCGTTGGTGTCGTTCATCGCGGCGACGACGGCCAGCGTCGACAATCCGGCTAGCACGCCGTTTTGCACGGGCGCCTCGCCCCAGATGCGGCCGAGCAGGATGCCGGCCAACACGGCGACACTGACCTTGGCGGCGAAGAGGGCGCCGCCCTTCTTGAGGATGTACGGCGTGGCCTTGAACTCGATGGTCGAGCCCATGCACACGTAGAAGATCGCGAGGATCGTCAGCGCGCTGGTAAACAGCGCGCCGGTGAACGACCCGAAGAACGTCGGCATGCCCGGCAACCAGGTGCGGATGATGGCGCCGAGGAACAGCGGCACGATCATCATGCCGCCGGGAATGCGATCGATCGTCCGCTTGATCGGGATCTGCGCCATACCGGCCTCGCGGGCGCCTGGCACGAGGCGCCGACAGCGTCTCCGAGGCATGCTGCTCCTCGGCATGCCAACCTACAAGCCGCGGAGGAGAGCAAGATGCACAAGAGCAAGCTGTCGACGTTCGTGATCGACTGCCAGACGTCCGACCTCGATGCTGCCGCGGAATTCTGGAGCCGCGCGCTGGGTCGCCCGGCCTCGCCGCTCGAGCCGGACGATACCGGCTATCGCCAGCTGCGCACCCGCAAGGAAGAACCCTTGTTGCTCGTGCAGCAGGTGACGCATCAAAGCCGCATCCATCTCGACATCGAGAGCGACGATCTCGAGGCGGAGGCGCGCAGGCTCGAGGCGCTCGGCGCGAAGAGGGTCGCGTTCGTGAAGCGGTGGTGGGTGATGGAGGCCCCGACCGGGCAGCGGTTCTGCATCGTCAATCCTCAGCGAGGGCCGCTCGGGGCAGACGGGAACGAATGGCCGGATGCTTCCTGATCGGTCTCACCGCGCGCGTTGCGTCCTGTGGGCGCGCACCTCGGACAGGCCGACGCCGAGCGGCACCAGCAGCACGGCGACCGCCAGCGTGACCGCACCGGGCCAGCCCGCGCGCGAATAGGCCCATCCCGTCGCGCTGATGCCCGCGAACCCGCCCAGATAGTAGAAGAGCACGTAGAGCGAGTTCGCGCGTCCGCGGCTGCCGGTCAGCCGGCGGTTCAGCGTGCCGAGCGCCGCGGCATGCACTCCGAAGAACCCGGCGCAGACGGCGGGCAGGCTCGCGGCGATCACGGCGAGGGAGGGCACGAGCGTGCACGCGAGCGCGGCGGCGAGCAACGCCGAGCCGGCCGCCATCGTCGCGCCGCTGCCGAGCCGGTTGCTCAATTTGCCGGCGAGAGGGCCGGCGACCATTCCCACCACGTAGGCCAGGTACAGCAGTGTCACCACGCGCAGTGGCGCGCTGATGGGCGGCTTGGACACGTAGAAAGGCAGATAGTTGAAGGTCGCGGAGAAGACGAAGAAGGCGGTGAACGCGACGCACAGGACGCGCAGCACCTCGGGGCGCGCGAGGAGCGCCCCGAATCCAGGCCCGCGCTGCCCGGCGACATGTCCGGCCGGCTCGCGAGGCAGGACGCGGCTCGCCGCTCCCGCCGCGGCGAGGAGCAGCGCCGCCGAGGTGACGAACGCATAGCGCCAGTGCAGGGGCGGATGGATCCATCCGCCCAGGAGACGGCCGCCCAGCCCGCCGGCGATGGTCGCGGAGACGTACGAGCCCATCACGACGTTCAGTCGCTCGAGCGGAAGGCTGCGCGCGAGATACGCCGCGAGGCAGGTGGTCAGCGACGGGATGAACAGTCCCTGCACGAACCGGGCTCCGACCAGCAGCCAGATCCCGCGCGTCGCCGCGCACAGCAAGCTGGCCACGGCGACCACGACGGCGCCGCCGAGCAGGATGGGGCGGATGGGGTACCGGTCGGCGAGGACGCCGAAGGGCAGATTTGCAAGCGCGATCCCGAAGATCACCGCCGACACGGTGAGGGACGCGACGCTCTCGCTGATCCCGAACTCGACCTGCAGCACCGGAAGGACCGGCTGCGTGATGTAGACCGCGGTGAACGAGGCGGCGACCAGGCAGAAGACGACCGCCTGCAGCCGGATTCCCGAGTCGCGCGGACCAGCTGCTGGGGCGGCGGCGCCGTCTCGAGGCATGGGGACGCCAGCGTACGACACCGCGGGAGCTTCGCGTGCGAGATGCGCGCCGCAGGGATACGCTTCCACGCAACTCGAGGAGGTGCGCGATGGCCACGAGGAGAAAGTTCCTGCAGGCCGCTGCGGGCGGCGCGCTGGCAGCGAGGACGATCGAGGCGGCGGAGAAGCAGGCGGGCGGCGCGCCCATCGGCAGCGTGCCGAAGGGCAAGTACAAGGTACCGTCGGGAGCGAAGGTGCCGACGCGGAAGCTGGGCCGGACCGGGGTCGACGTCTCGATCGTCGGGCTCGGCGGATACCACCTCGGCCTGCCTCCCGAGCAGGAGGCCATCCGCATGGTGCGCACGGCGCTCGAGCACGGGATGAACTTCCTCGACAACTGCTGGGACTACAACGGCGGCGAGAGCGAACGGCGCATGGGGAAGGCGCTGCGCAACGGATGGCGATCGAAGGCGTTCCTCATGACGAAGCTGGACGGGCACACTGCCAAGGCCGCGGGCGAGCAGCTCGACCAGTCGCTGAAGCGGCTCCAGACCGACGTGATCGACCTGGTGCAGATCCACGAGGTGATCCGGCCGGACGATCCGGAGAAATGCTTCGCCACCGGCGGCGTGGTCGAGGCGCTCGTCAAGGCGCGCGACGCAGGGAAGCTGCGCTTCATCGGCTTTACCGGACACAAGGATCCCGACATCCACCGGCACATGCTCGACGTAGCGAGGGAGCACCGGTTCCACTTCGACACGGTGCAGATGCCGATCAACGTGCTCGATGCGCACTACCGCAGCTTCGAGCGCGAGGTGATGCCGGTCGCGCTGCAGGACGGAGTCGCGGTGCTCGGGATGAAGCCGATGGGCGCCGGCTTGATCCTGGAGAGCGGCGCGGCGACCGCGGAGGAGTGCCTCCGGTACGCGCTGAGCGTTCCCGGCGTGAGCGTGACGATTACGGGCTGCGACAGCGAAGGCATTCTCGAGCAGGCGCTCTACCTCGCGGTGAGCTTCCGCCCGATGAGCACCGAGGAGCGGCGCGCCCTCCTCGATCGCACCAAGCCGGCCGCGCAGGGCGGCAAGTGGGAGCAGTTCAAGACGACGCACCAGTTCGACGGCACGATCCAGAACAAGCACTGGCTCACCAGCGCCCGGCTCTGATCCCGGCTACGGCTGGCCCGTGTTCTCCCGGCTGTGCGGGTGGCGGACGTCGGTGCCGCGGACCATGTAGACGACCATCTCCGCCACGTTGGTGGCGTGGTCGCCGAGGCGCTCGAGGTGCTTGGCGACGAAGAGGAGGCTGTTGGCGCGGCGGATGTTGCGCGGGTCCTCCATCATCAGGGCGAGCAGCTCGTTGAAGAGGTTGTGGTAGAGCGCGTCGAGCAGGTCGTCGTCCTTGATCACCGCCTGCGCCTTCTCCACGTCCGCGTCGACGAACGCGTCGAGTGCCTTGCGCAACTGCACCTGGCAGAGCTCGGCCAGGCGCGTCAGGTCGTGCACGGGCTTGAGCGGCGGCGACTGGTTCAGGTCGATGGCACGCTCGGCGATGTTCACCGCCAGGTCGCCGATGCGCTCGAGGTCGACGACGATCTTCAGCGCCGTGGTGATGAATCGCAGGTCGCTGGCGGCCGGCTGCCGCAGCGCGAGCAGGCGCCGGCAGCTCTCGTCCACCTCCAGCTCGAGGCGGTTCACTTCGCGGTCCGATCCGACGACCTGCTCGGCGAGCTTGGAATCCCGCTCGCTGAGCGCCCGCATGCTCTGGGAGATCTCGGCCTCGACCTTCCCGCCCAGCGTCAGGAGCTTCGAGCGAAGCTCCTCCAGCTCGGCGTCATACCCGCGGTCGGTGTGCTTCTTCACCGCCATGACTTCTCCTTAACCGAACTTCCCGGTGACGTAATCCTCGGTGCGGGACTCCTTCGGATTGGTGAAGATCTGCTCGGTGGGCCCGTGCTCCACCAGCTCGCCCAGGTAGAAGAAGGCGGTCGTGTCGGAGACGCGGGCCGCCTGCTGCATGTTGTGGGTGACGATGACGATGGTGAGCTGCTCGCGCAGCTCGCGGATCAGCTCCTCGATCTTCGCGGTCGCGATCGGGTCGAGCGCGCTGGCCGGCTCGTCCATGAGCAGCACCTCGGGGCCGATCGTCAGCGCGCGCGCGATGCAGAGCCGCTGCTGCTGGCCGCCGGACAGCGAGAGCGCGCTGGTATGGAGCCGATCCTTCACCTCGTCCCAGAGCGCCGCCTGGCGCAAGCTCTTCTCGGCGATCTCCGCGTGGTTGCCGCGAACGCCGTTCAGCTTCAGCCCCGCGACGACGTTGTCGAGGATGGACATGGTCGGGAACGGATTGGCCCGCTGGAAGACCATGCCGACGCGCCGCCGCAGATCGACGGGGTCCACCCCGCGGGCGTGCAGGTCCTTGCCGTCGACGAGGATGTGCCCGCTCTGGTGCGCGCCCGGCACCAGCTCGTGCATGCGGTTGATGCAACGCACGAAGGTGCTCTTGCCGCACCCCGAAGGCCCGATGATGGCGAGCACCGTATTTCCCGGCACGCTCAGCGACACGCCGCGCAGCGCATGCACGCCGCGGAACCACGCGTTGAGGTCGTGCACCTCGACCTTCGGCCTTGCCGCAGCGGTCACCGCTGCGCTCCGAAACGGCTGCGCGCCAGGAAACGCGCCAGAAGAGAGAGAATCCCGACCAGCAAGAGCAGCACCAGCGCCGCCGACCACGCCTTGTCGTGCCAGTCCTGGTACGGGCTCACCGCGTAGTTGAAGATCTGGACGGTGAGCGAGGCGGTCGGCTGGTCGGCGCGCCAGTTCCAGTACTGGTTGTTCAGCGAAGTGAACAGGAGCGGGGCAGTCTCGCCCGCGGCCCGCGCCACCGAGAGCAGCACCGCGGTCATGATGCCGCCGAGCGCGGTGCGCAGGACCACGCGCAACGAGGTGCGCCACTCGGGGACGCCGAGCGCCAGCGACGCCTCGCGCAGCGCGCCCGGCACGAGCCGCACCAACTCCTCCGTGCTGCGCGCCAGCGTGGGCACCATCAACACGGCCAGGGCGACGCCGCCGGCCAGGGCCGAGAAGCGGCGCATGGAGACGACCACCAGGCCATAGGCGACGATGCCGACGATGATGGAAGGGACGCCCGAGAGCACCTCGGCGGTGAAGCGGATGACGTCGCCTGCCCGTCCGCCGCCGCGCTCGGCGAGATAGACGCCGGCGCCGACGCCGAGAGGCACGCCGATCGCCGAGGCGATGCCGACGATGTAGAGCGACCCGAGGATGGCGTTCCCCACCCCGCCGCCCGCCTCGCCGACCGGAGTCGGCAACTGCACGAAGAAGTCGAGGTTCAGCCCGCGCAGGCCGTTCGAGATGACCAGCCAGAGCACGGAGGCGAGCGGCATGAGCGCGACGATCAGGCCCAGGGCGCAGACGACCGTCATCGTCGCATTGACTGCCCGGCGCGTCGCTCGAGTGCTCATGCCGCCACCCGCGCTGGCCCGCGCCGCGAGAGCCGGACCAAGAGCCGCGCGGCCACGTTCAAGAGCAGCGTGACGACGAACAGGATGAGGCCGAGCACGGCCAGCGCACCCGTGTGCAGCTGCCCGCTTGCCTCCGCGAACTCGTTCGCGATGACGGCCGGCAGCGAGTAGCCCGGCGCGAAGAGCGAGGCGGAGATGGTCGGCGAGTTGCCGATCAGCATGGTCACCGCCATCGTCTCGCCCAGCGCGCGCCCGAGGCCGAGGATGGTGGCGCCGAGGATTCCCGCGCGCGCGTAGGGCAGCACCGCCATCCGGATCGCCTCCCAGCGCGTCGCGCCCAGCGCGAGCGCCGCTTCGCGCAGCGAGAGCGGCACCGTGCGCAGCACCTCGATCGCGAGGCTGGTGATCGTCGGCAGGATCATGATGGCGAGGATCACGCCCGCGGCCAGGTAGCCCAACCCGATGGGCGGGCCCTGGAAGAAGGGCAAGAAGCCGAAGGCGTCGGCGAGCCACGGCTCGACCGTCGTGCGCAGCAGCGGGACGAGCACGAACAGGCCCCACAGACCGTAGACGACGCTGGGGATGCCGGCGAGCAGCGCGATGGGGAAGGACACGATCGACCGGACGCGGGGCGGCGACATCTCGGTGAGGAACAGCGCGAGCCCGACGGAGATCGGCAGCGCGAGCACCAGGGCGACGAAGCTGGTCACCAGCGTGCCGTAGATGTACGGGAGCGCGCCGTAGACGTCGCGCACGACGTCCCAGCGCGACGACGAGATGAACGAGAACAGGCTGGTCCGCGCCAGGACCGGCGCCGAGAGCCGCCACAGCTCGACCACGATGACGGCCGCGACCGCGAACACGGCGAGGCCCAGGACCGTGAGCAGCGCGGCCCACACGCTGTCGGGCAGGTTCCCGCGAGCCGGGGCAGCCATGCGCGACAGCCGCCCCGGCTTGCGGACCGCTAGGATTTCACTGGCTCTTTGCAAGGACCCTCTTTCCCTGGACCGTCAGCTTCGCCAGCGTCTGCTCCACCTTGTGGACCGCGGTCGAAGGCAGCGGAGCGTAGTCGAGCGGTGCGGCGAGCTTCTGTCCGTCGTGCACCGCCCACCAGAGGAACCGGACCAGCGCCTCGCCCTTCGCCGCATCCGGCTGGTCCTGGTAGACGAGCAGATAGGTGAAGGCCGAGATCGGATAGGCGTTCGGCCCGGGAGCGTCGGTGATCGAGACGCGATAGTCGTCCGGAAGCGACGCCTTCTCCGCGGCGGCGGAGACCGTCTCGATGGTCGGCTTGACGAATTTCCCGTCGTGGTTGCGCATCTCCGCGACAGGGAGCTTGTTCTGGTTGGCGTAGGCGAGCTCGACGTACCCGATGGCACCCTGCGTCTGCTTGACGATGCCGGTCACGCCTTCGTTCCCCTTGCCGCCCAACCCCGCCGGCCAGCTGACGCTCTTGCCCGCGCCAGGGCCCGCCTTCCAATCGGGCGAGACCTTGCTCAAGTAGTCCGTGAACACGGCCGTCGTCCCGGAGCCGTCGGAACGGTGCGCCACCGCGATGGCCGAGTCGGGCAGCCTGGCGCCTTTGTTGTCCCGGGCGACGGCGGGATCGTTCCAGCGGGTGATCTTGCCCAGGAAGATCCCCGACACCGTCTCGGGGGTGAGCTTGAGCCCCTCCAGGCCGGGCACGTTGTAGACGAGCACTACGGCCCCGAGCACCGTCGGGATGTGCTGGATGCCGGGCGCCTTTGCCATCTCCTCGTCGCTCATCGGCGCGTCGCTCGCGCCGAAGTCGACGGTCTTCTCGGTGATCTGCTTGATGCCGCCGCCGGAGCCGATCGACTGGTAGTTGATCTGCACCTCGGGGTGCTGCTTGTTGTAGTCGCTGAACCACTTCGAATAGAGCGGAAATGGGAAGGTGGCGCCCGCCCCGGTGATCAGCATCTTGTCGCCGGCGAGCGCAGCGGTGGCGAGCGCGGCCATTGCGAGCACTGCGATTCGTGACTTGTTCATTTCGGCTCCTTGTACCCGGCGTTTGTGACGGCTCTGTGACAACGGCGTTCCGCTTCTACGGAGCAGCCGGCAACTTCACCCAGAACCGGCTGCCTCCCTGACCGCTCTCGACCCCGACGTGCCCGCCTTGCGCCTGCGCGAGGTGCTTGACGATGGCGAGGCCAAGCCCGACGCCCCCCTCGGCTCGCGCGCGCCCGGCGTCGGCGCGGTAGAAGCGCTCGAAGATGCGCGCCTGGTGCCGCGGCTCGATCCCGGGGCCGGTGTCGAGGACCGAGATCACGATTGCCGAGCCGGCGCTGTCGGCGAGGACCGTGACGCGGCCGCCTTCGGGCGTGAACTTGATGGCGTTGTCGAGGAGGTTGACGAGGATCTGCTCGAGCGCGCGGCGATCGGCGACGGCGCGCAGCCCGTCCGGACCGTCGAAACCCAGCTTGATGCCTTTGGCTTCCGCGCGGCTGCGCACGAGGTCGATCGACGAAGCGACCAGCGGCCCGACGTCCAGCGGGCCCAGCTCGATTCGCGACTCGCCCGTCTCGAGCCGCGACAGGTCGAGCAGCTCTCGCGTCAGGCTCGAGAGCCGGTCGGCGTGGCGCGCGATCATCTCGACGAACGTCCGCGCCGCCGGATCGAGCAAGCGGCCATTGGAGAGGAGCGTCTCGACCGCGCCGGTAATCGCCGCCACCGGCGTGCGCAGCTCGTGGCTCGCATTGGCGATGAAGTCGCGGCGGATGCTCTCCAGGCGCTTCGATTCGGTGAGGTCACGGAACGTGATCAGCGCGCGGCGCTCCGACAGCGGCGAGAGCGTGACGAGCAGGATCTTGTCCAGCGAAACGACGTTGAACTCGCCCCGCACCGCAGTACCGGCGACCGCGCGATCCGCGGCTTCGCCGAGCTCGGCGGTGCGCGTGATCTCCAGCAGCGTGCGCCCCAGCGCGCGACCGGCGCCCACCAGCGCGTCCAGCGCCGCATTCACGATGGCCAGGCGTCCGCGCGGATCGAGGACCCCGGCGGGATCCGGAATCCCGTCCACCATCTCCTGGGCGCCCGGCGGCGGTCCGCCGGCGACGAATCCCGCTTCTTCAGAACGGAGGAAGCGGGCCAGCTCGACGATCTCGGCGGGCAGCGGCTCGCCCGCGCGGTGCGCCGCGAGCTCCTGACGGACCGCGGCCACCACCTCGTCGAGCGAGATCTTGCGCCAGAAGAGTGCCACGGCCCCGATGTATCGGAGGCACGTGGCAAATGCGTGACGGCGGAGCAACTTCCTTCGTTCGTTGCGTGGCGCACTGCGGCGCGTTAGAGGGCGTGCGAGGCGACTTCTTGAGAGCAATCGGGCAGCAAGGGCAGCTCCCGCAGCGCACTGGCCGCGATCCGGTTTGCGGCATGACGGTGGACCTCGACCACCCGAAGGGCGGCACGGCCGTCTACGAAGGCCGCGAGTATGGCTTCTGCCGGGAACGCTGCCGGCAGCGGTTCACGCAAGATCCGCGCAGGTTCCTCGACGCGGCGACCGCGCCCGCAAGAGTTGCGCCCGCGGGCAGCAAGTGGACGTGCCCGATGCACCCCGAGGTCGTCGCCGACGCGCCGGGCGCCTGCCCCATCTGCGGCATGGCGCTCGAGCCGATGGCGGTCTCGGCGGAGGAGGAGGACAACCCGGAGCTGCGTGACATGTCGCGCAGGTTCTGGGCAAGCCTGCTGCTCACGGTTCCCCTGCTCCTGCTCGGCATGTCGGATCTGCTGCCGGGTCGGCCCGTGCAGCACGCGGTCGCGCCGCGATTCCTCGCCTGGATCGAGCTGGCGCTGGCAACGCCCGTCGTCGTCTGGGGCGGCTGGCCGTTCTTCGAGCGCGGTTGGGCCTCGGTCGTGAACCGCAGCCTGAACATGTTCACGCTCATCGCGCTCGGGACCGGCGTGGCGTATCTGTTCAGCGTCGTCGCGGCGCTCGCGCCCGGTGCACTGCCCGCGAGCGTTCGCGATCCGCACGGCGCGTTGCCTCTGTACTTCGAGCCGGCGGCAGCCATCGTCACCCTGGTGCTGCTCGGCCAGGTCCTCGAGCTGCGGGCACGATCGAGGACGCGCAGCGCGCTGCGGGCGCTGCTCGGTCTCACGCCGAAGACAGCCCGCAAGATGGTGGAAGGCGAGGAGCGCGACGTCCCCATCGAGGACGTCGATCCCGGCGACGTGTTGCGAGTCCGCCCCGGCGAACGGGTGGCGGTCGACGGCGTGGTCATCGACGGCCACAGCAGCGTCGACGAGTCGATGATCACGGGCGAGCCGCTCCCGGTGGAAAAGGTCGCCGGCGCCAACGTCACCGGCGGTACGCTCAATCTGCACGGGACCTTCCTGATGCGCGCCGAGCGCGTCGGGTCGGAGACGCTGCTTGCCCAGATCGTCCGCCTCGTCGCCGAGGCACAGCGCAGCCGCGCACCGATCCAGAAGCTCGCCGATCGCGTCTCGGCGTGGTTCGTGCCCACGGTGATCGCGGTCGCCGCCGCGACGTTCGCCGCGTGGCTCCTGTTCGGACCGGAACCGCGCTTCGCGCAGGCGCTGGTGTGCTCGGTGTCGGTGCTCATCATCGCGTGCCCGTGCGCGCTCGGCCTGGCGACTCCGATCAGCATCATGGTCGCCACCGGACGTGGAGCGCAGGCCGGCGTGCTGGTGCGCAACGCGGAGGCGCTGGAGACGCTCGCGCGCGTCGACACCCTGCTCGTCGACAAGACCGGCACGCTCACGGAGGGCAAGCCTCGCGTCGTCACCGTCGAACCCGCCGCGGGATTTTCCGCCGGCGAGGTGTTGCGGCTCGCCGCTGCACTGGAACGCGGCAGCGAGCATCCGGTGGCGGGCGCAGTGCTCGAAGCCGCGCGCGAGCGAGGCATCGACGCGCCGCCGGCGTCGTCGTTCCGCGCGGTGCCCGGCCAGGGCGTGCTCGGCAACGTCGAAGGCCGCAAGGCAGCGCTCGGCAACGCGGCGCTCCTCGCCGGCTTGGGAATCGACGCGGCGGAAGCGCCCGTCGACATCGATGCGTTCCGATCCGACGGACAGACGCTGATGTTCCTCGTCGTCGACGGCCAGCTCGCCGGCGTGGTGGGAGTCGCGGACCCGATCAAGGACAGAGCTTCCGAGTCGCTGCGGTCGCTCCGCGCAGAAGGCATCCGCGTCGTGATGGTCACCGGAGACAGCCGCCTCACCGCCGAGAGCGTCGCACGGAAGGTCGGCATCGAAGAGGTCCACGCGGAAGTGCTCCCCGCCGAGAAGGAGGAAGTGGTGCAGCGCCTGCGCCAAGGCGGACGCGTCGTCGCCATGGCGGGCGACGGGATCAACGACGCGCCTGCGCTGGCCGCTGCCGACGTGGGCATCGCGATGGGCAACGGCACCGACGTCGCCATCGAGAGCGCCGGCATCGTGCTCGTCAAAGGAGATCTGCGCGGCATCGTCCGCGCGCGCCGCCTGAGCAAGTCGACCCTGCGCAACATCCGCCAGAACCTGTTCTGGGCGTTCGCGTACAACACGTTGGGCGTGCCGCTCGCGGCGGGCGTGCTGTACCCCTTCACGAGGATGCTGCTGACGCCCATGTTCGCCAGTGCCGCGATGAGCTTCAGCTCGGTGTCCGTAATCGGAAACGCGCTGCGCCTCCGCCGCGTCGGCCTCTGAGCCGACCTGCTCGCGAGTGAACAGGTTGCGCGGCAACCGCCTGTCGCGGTCCAACGTGCGCGACTACGTCGCTCGTGGTCGTCTGCGCGCCTCGACGGTCACGGACGCAGGGAGCGGAGGCCAGCGATGCGCGTTTGCCGCGTGTCTCGATTGCCGCATTTGTTCTGCGCGTTTGCGCTGACCGGCTGCACGTTCGGCGGAGACGCACGGCACGCCGACGCGGTCACGACCGTCATCGGCAGCGCCGGCGGCAAGATCGCGATGGCCGGTGGTGCGTCGCTGGACATCCCGGCGGGAGCGCTCGCGAATGACACGGCGATCACGATCGCGCAGTCGTCGGCGACGTCGCCGGCCGGCGCGTTGTCGCCCGTGTACGAGTTCGGTCCCGACGGCACGACATTCTCCAAGCCGGTGACGGTGACCTTGCCGGTGCCGCAGGGAACCAATGCCGGGTCGGTCTACTGGAGCGCTGCGGGCGCGTCGTACGATGAGCTGCCCACCATGGTGCAAGGCACGAGCGCGATCGCTCAGATCGTCCGGTTGAGCCGCGGCTTCGTCGGCGCTCCCTGTGGCACGGCCGGCGGCTCGGCGTGCGCCGTGCGGCGCGACGTCACCGGGACGTTCGACAAGGTGTTCTGGACCGACGACGGCACGAAGACGGGCGTGCATGTGCCGCAGCCCGGCGTGAGCATCTCCGCGCTCGTGCCCACGGCGTCCGGGTACCAACGCCTGCCCGGCACGTTCTCGCCCGACGGCAGCAGCTTCACGATCCACGCCGTGCCCGCCGGGCGGTACTTCCTGCAGATCGAAGGGCTGCCCCGGCAGCAAGGGCCGATCCTCTACGAGTTCACGACGAACACGCCGGATCTGAGCTCGGTCGTGTCGTACCGATCGGATCTCGCGCGGGCGACGCTGCCGACGCCGGTGACGCTGAACGTCTCGAACCTCGACCCGTGGACTCCCGGGACTACGATCACCGGCGATCGCTTCGAGATCTCCAGCTCGCAGGCCAACTTGTCGCTGCGGCCTTGGCTCCGCTCGGCGGGGCCGCCCGCCGGCTCCACGTCCTTCACCAGCTCCATCGATTGGAGCACCGTGCCCAACGTCGTCGCCGACAATGCGTCCGCGGGGCTTCCCGACGCGTCCAAAGGCGACGTGGTCTGGTTCTACCAGGCCCGCCACCAGACGATCGGTTCAGGAGCGGCAACCGCCGTGTACCTCCCGGCGACCAAGGCGGCGCGGGTCTCGAACCTGACTCTTCGCGACGGCGCGGCGGCCAGCATCGACGTGCAGCTCGCGCCGGTGCCGCAGACGGGGCGCTTTACTCCTGACGTTCGGTATTCGCAATTCGCCGCGCTCGCGCGCGACGTCAATCCGTCGGCGCGGAGCAATCAGTTCTCGTTCGACGTGTTCGCCAAGCCGCACGGCGTGCAGTTCCCGGACTCGCCGGAAGACGCAATGGTCGTCCGCCCGCTGCTGATCGCGTACGACTTCACCACTGGCGCGTCGTCGCTTCCCGATGTCGTCTACAGCACGATCCCTTACGGACAATTTAGCGACCGGCCGCTCTGGCAGGAATTCCGGCAGACCCTCTACTTCTACGACGTGACCGTTTCTCCGCCCGCCGCGGCTCCCTTCACCTGGACGGCCATCGTCAGCGTGCAGGAACCGATGTCCCTGGCGCCGATCGCTCCGGCGCTGGGCCCCGTCCGCGCGCCTCGCGTCAACGGCCGTGACTTGTTCCAGACGCAGACGGGAGTCGGCCTGCAGCCGGCCATCTCCTGGTCGGCTCCTGCCGTCGGCACGCCGACATCCGTGATGGTCTTCATCACCGACGTCGCGACGGGCACCGTGCTGCAAGCGACCGTGCGATCCGGAAGCTCGTTCACGGTACCGAACGGGGTCCTCGCGCCTGGCAAGACGTATGTGGTCACGCTGGAGGCGCAGCAGGCGCCGTGGGACGGGCCTGACGCCCCGCCGCTCCGGTACGGCGTACCGTTGTACACGGCCGATTGCATCACCAGCACCTTCACGCCCTGACGAGAATGCGGTAGCGCTTCTGTGGGAAAGCCCGGAGGGCCGATGCCCGCAGACGCACCAGTGGAAACGCCTCGCCACGTCCGCCGCGCCGGATCCGCCGGACGGTCCGTGGTGTACACGACGCACGGAATGGTCGCGACGAGCCAGCCGCTCGCGGTGCAGGCCGCGCTCGACGTGCTGCGCAGCGGCGGAAACGCCGTCGACGCCGCGATCTGCGCCAACGCGGTGCTCGGCGTCGTCGAGCCGATGTCGTGCGGCATCGGCGGCGACCTGATCGCGATCGTCTGGGAGGCGCGGACCGGGAAGATGTTCGGGCTCGACGCGAGCGGGCGGTCGCCGCGCCGCGCGACGCTGGAATCGATGCGCAGTCGCGGCCTCGCTGAGCTGCCCGAGGCGGGACCGCTGTCGTGGTCCGTGCCCGGGACGGTCGATGGATGGGAAGCGCTGCGCGCGCGCTTCGGATCGCGCCCGCTCCCGGAGCTCTTGCAGCCTGCGATCGCGCTCGCCGAGGAAGGGTTCGCCGTCACCGAAGTCATCGCGGCGATGTGGCACGCCAGCGCTCCCGAGCTGCTGGCCTTTCCCGACTCGGCGCGTACGTACTTGCCGGATGGCCGCCCGCCACGCGCAGGCGGGATCTTCCGCAACCGCGACCTCGCCGCGACGTATCGCGAGCTGGCACGCGACGGACGCGACGGCTTCTACCGCGGCCGCATCGCGCGCGATCTGGTCGCCTTCTCGGAGACGAACGGCGGACTCCTTTCACTGGACGATCTGGCAGACACGTCCGCGAGCTGGGTGGACCCGATCGGGACGGAGTATCGGGGAGTCCGCGTTTGGGAGCTGCCGCCGCCCGGGCAAGGCATCACCCCGCTACAGATATTGAATATCCTGGAAGACTTCGACCTCCGTAGCCTCGGTCCATTCTCGGCGGACTACTGGCATCTGTTCGTCGAAGCGAAGAAGATCGCGTACGCCGATCGCGCCCGGTTCATCGCGGATCCGAGCAAGGCGCGCGTCCCCGTCGACGCGCTGATCTCGAAGGTCTACGCGAAGGAGCGGCGGAGGCTGATCGATCCGGCGCGCGCGCGCTCCGGTATCCCTCCGGGTGACCCGGTGCGTGGCGACACCGTGTACCTGTCCGTCGTCGACGCCGAGCGGAACTGCGTCTCGTTGATCCAGAGCATCTACCAGCACTTCGGATCGCGCATGGTTCCGGGCAAGCTCGGGTTCGCCCTGCAGAACCGCGGGTCGCAGTTCTCGCTCGATCCGGCGCATCCGAACCGGCTCGAGCCGCGCAAGCGGCCGTTCCACACCATCATCCCCGCGCTGGCGACGCGGGGGGGAAAGCCGTGGTTCGTGTTCGGCGTGATGGGCGCCGACATGCAGCCGCAGGGACAGGTGCAGGTGCTGGTCAACCTGCTCGACTTCGGGATGAGCGTGCAGGCCGCCGGCGAAGCGCCGCGCATCGAGCACCTGGGATCGCCGACCCCGACCGGCCGCGCAGAAGCCGAGGGAGGGGGGCTCGTCGTCGTCGAGCGCGGAATTCCCGAGGAAGTCTTTGCCGGACTCGTCCGCCGCGGACACCAGGCCGTCTGGACCGAGCTGAACGGCGGCGGGTACCAGGGCATCCTCATCGATCCGGAGACGGGCGCGCTGCAGGGCGGCTCCGAGCCGCGCAAGGACGGCTGCGCCGCGGGATACTGACGGGCATGGCCGCTTCGGGACCGCTCGCCGGAATCCGCATCGTCGATCTGACCACCGTGATCATGGGTCCGTACGCGACCCAGATCCTCGCCGACTACGGCGCCGACGTGATCAAGGTGGAGCCGCCGGAAGGCGACATCATGCGCGGCGCGGCGCCGATGACCGGCCCCAAGATGGGCCACTTGCACCTGCAGATGAACCGCAACAAGCGCGGCGTGGTGCTCGACGTGAAGAAGGAGGGGGGCCGGCGCGCTCTGCTGCGGCTCTGCGAGAAGGCCGACGTCTTCGTCCACAACGTGAGGCCCGCGGCGATGAAGCGGCTGCGGCTGTCGTACGAAGACCTCCGCGCCGCGAACCCGCGCATCGTCTACGCGAGCCTCCTCGGATTCGGCAGCGAAGGTCCGTACGCCGGCAAGCCCGCCTACGACGATCTCATCCAAGGGGCATGCGGGTTGCCCGCGCTGCTGGCGCGATCCGGCGCGCCGCCGGCCTATGTCCCCGCGAACATGGCCGACCGGGTGGTCGGCGTGAACGCGGTGCACGTCATCCTCGCCGCCCTGCTCTGCCGGGAGCGCACCGGCGAGGCGCAGGAAGTCGAGCTGCCGATGTTCGAGACGCTCGCCCAGTTCGTGCTCGACGATCACATGGGCGGCCGCAGCTTCGATCCACCGCGCGGACCGCCCGGCTACAGCCGGCTGCTGCACCGCCGGCCGTTCGAGACGAAGGACGGCTACGTCTGCGCCCTGGTCTACAACGACAAGCAATGGGAGACCTTCTTCCGCGCCATCGGCCGCGCCGGCGACGTGGCAGCGAACCCGCACCTGGCGACGTACTCGGAGCGCGCGCGCAACTACGAGGAGGCGTACGCCACGCTCGCGAACATCTTCAAGGCGCGCACCACGAACGAGTGGCTCGAACTGCTGGAGGCGAACGACATCCCCTGCGTGCGCCTCAACCAGCTCGACGACCTCATCGACGATCCGCACCTCAAGGCAGTCGGTTTCATCCAGCAGATCGACCATCCCACCGAAGGCCGGCTGCGCCTCACCGGAATCCCCAGCCGCTGGAGCGGATTCCGCTTGTCCATCGACCGCCCTCCTCCGCGCCTCGGCGAGCACAGCGTCGAGGTGCTGCGCGAAGCCGGCTTCACTGCGGCGGAGATCGAGCGGCTCATCGCCGAGGGCGCCACCGTCGACGGCCGATAGCTTTGCAGCGACAGCGTTTCCAGGGCGCCTGGACCTGTGCCAAGGTGCGTCCCATCCCAGGAGGGCCACGATGAATCGGTTGCATCTCCATGCCGCCGCTTTGCTGCTGGCCGCCGCCTCTCCTGCGCAGGCGGCCGAGAAGCTCGAGCAGCCGAAGGTCACCATCGCCGTCGGAGGGAAGAGCCTCTTCTATTACCTGCCGCTCACGCTCGCCGAGCGGCTCGGCTACTTCAAGGACGAGGGGCTCGACGTGCAGATCGTCGACTTCCCTGGCGGGGCGAAAGCCCTGCAGGCGATGGTGGGCGGCAGCGCCGACGTCGTCTCCGGCGCGTTCGAGCACGTCGTCGACATGCACGCCAAGGGCATCGAGGTGCAGGAGTTCGTCCTGCAGGATCGCTACTCCGGGATCGTGCTCGGGCTCACCAAGGCGAAGGCGGCGAGCTACAAATCGCCGAAGGACCTGCGCGGCCTGAAGATCGGCGTCACCGCGCCCGGGTCGAGCACGAACATCTTCGTCAATGCGCTGCTCGCCCGCGACGGACTCGCCCCCGATGCCGTATCGATCATCGGCGTCGGCGCGTCGTCGGGTGCGGTGGCGGCAGTGCAGAAGGGCCAGGTCGACGGCATCTCCAACCTCGACCCCGTCATCACGCGCCTGGAGAAGGGCGGCGACGTCGTCGCGGTGGTCGACACGCGCACGCCGCAAGGGATGAAGGACGTCTACGGCGGCGAGTACGCCGCGGGATGCCTGTACGCGAAGACGGAGTTCTTGCGGAGGAACCCGAACACCGCCGGGGCGCTGGCAAGCGCGATGGTGCGCGCCCTCCTCTTCCTGCAGAAGTCCTCCGTCGACCAGATCGTGGCGGCCGTCCCGCCCGAGTACTACGGCGACGACAAAGAGACGTACAAGGCGGCGTTCTTGAAGAACAAGGACGGCTTCTCGAGCGACGGCCGCATGTCGGTCGAGGCGGCCGAGCACGTCTACAAGATCCTCGACGCGTTCGAGCCCGCCGTGAAGGGCAAGAAGATCGATCTGAAGCAGACGTTCGACAACCGCTACGTCGAGGCCGCGCTGCGGAAGCACAAGTGACGCCCGCGCCGGCCGGGGCGGCGCCGGTGCTCGCGCTCGATCACGTCGGCGTGGAATGGCCCGGCGCGACGGCGGGCGCTCCCCCGTACGTGGCCGTCGACGACGTCAGCCTGTCGGTGGCGCGCGGGGAGTTCGTCTCCGTCGTCGGACCCACCGGGTGCGGCAAGTCGACGCTGCTCAACGTGGCGGCGGGGCTCCTCGCTCCCACCTCCGGTGACGTGCTCGTCGGCGGCGAGCGGCTGTCGGGCCTGAACCGCCGCGCCGGATACCTGTTCCAGGCCGACGCGCTGATGCCGTGGCGCAATGCGCGCGAGAACGTCGAGGCCGGGCTGATCTTCGCCGGCGCCACGCGTGACGAGGCGCGCGAGCGTGCCGAGCAATGGTTGCGCCGCGTCGGCCTGTCCGGGTTCGGCGACCGCTACCCGCACGAGCTTTCCGGCGGAATGCGCAAGCGCGTCGGTCTCGCGCAGGTGCTGATCCTGCAGCCGGAGATCCTGCTGATGGACGAGCCGTTCTCCGCGCTCGACGTGCAGACGCGCCAGCTGATGGAGAACGAGCTGCTCGATCTGTGGTCGGCGGAACGCCGCTCGGTCGTCTTCATCACGCACGACCTCGAGGAGGCGATCGCGCTGTCGGACCGGATCGTGCTGCTCTCGGCCGGCCCGGCGACGCGGCCCATCGGCGAGTTCGCCATCGACCTGCCCCGGCCGCGCGACGTCGCGGAGATCCGGCTGACGCCGCGCTTTCTCGAGCTGCACGGCCGCATCTGGGCCGCACTGCGCTCGGAAGTGCTCAAGGCTTATGCGGTCAGCCAGCGGCTCGCGTAACGGGCGCCCGAGCCGTCGCGCGCGGCTCGCCGTGTACCGTGTGCTCCTGCTCGTCGCGGTGTTCGCCGGCTGGTACGCGCTCACCGCGACCGGCGTGTTGCCCAGCTTCTTCTTCGGGCGGCCGCTCGTCGTCCTGCGACGTGTCTGGGAGTGGTTCTCCTCCGGCAAGATCTATCCGCACCTGGCGGTCACGCTCGTCGAAACCGTGCTCGCGTTCGCGGCCGGCACGCTGCTCGGCGTCGCCGCCGGCCTGTGGCTCGGCCTGAGCCGCACGGCGGCATCGCTGCTCGACCCGTACATCAAGGCGGCCAACGCGATGCCCCGCGTCATCCTCGCGCCCATCTTCGCCGTCTGGTTCGGCCTCGGAATCGCCTCCAAGGTCGCGCTCGGGATCACGCTGGTCTTCTTCATCGTCTTCTTCAACGTGTTCCAAGGCGTGCGCGAGGTGAGCCCCGTCGTGCTCGCGAGCGTCCGCATGCTGGGCGCGACGCGGCGGCAACTGCTCCGCCACGTCTACCTGCCCTCGGCGACCAGCTGGGTCTTCTCCAGCCTGCACACCTCGGTGGGTATGGCCTTCGTCGGAGCCGTGGTGGGCGAGTACCTCGGCTCGGCAGCCGGGGTCGGCTACCTCATCCTGCAGGCAGAGGGCACCTTCGACATCGATACCGTCTTCGCCGGCATCGTCGTCCTGACTGCGTTTGCCTTGCTGCTCGATTTCGCGGTGACGCGCGCCGAGCGTCGCCTCCTCACCTGGCGCCCGCGCGCTCCGGCGGAGCGGACCTGAGCCGGATCGGCCGAAATCATGAAAAGCACGCTGGATCGTGCAAAGCTCCGGACGATCACGGAGGTGATCCATGTTCGACGCCCGGTTCCCCTGGTCGTCCGATCTGGGAAAGCTCGTGCTGCGCGTCTCGCTCGGGATTCTCTTCATCCCCCACGGCTTGCCGAAACTGAAGAACCCTGCCGGATTCGCCGGCTTCCTCACGCAGCTGCACATCCCCGCGCCAATGCTCTTCGCGTGGATCGTCGCGCTGCTGGAAGTCGTCGGAGGGGTGATGCTGATCGCAGGTCTGCTCACACGGATCGTCGCGCTCGGTCTCGCGGTCGAGATGCTCGTCGCCATCCTCGCGGTGAAGATCGGGATGGCGCACGCGCCGTTCACCTCGACGCGTCAGACACCCGGATGGGAGTTCGAGTTCCTTCTCCTTGCGGCGTCGCTCGCGCTCGTGTTCACCGGGCCGGGCGGGTACGCCATCGACGCCGCGCTGGGCAGGCGGCGCACGGCCTCCGCGGGGATGGCCACGACTCCATAGGTGGTTGTCGCGCAGCAGTTGTGCGTGTGACCGGGGCGCTGGCGCTCCGGTCATGTTCGCGTGCGCTGGCTACGGATCCTGCGACTCGTTGCGGCGCTGCTCGCGCTCGCGCCGCGTACGGCGCGCGCCGAGGCGGATGCAGCGGCAGAGCAGATCCCGGGCGGCCACTTCTACTTCGGGCTCGCGCTCGATGCGGTCCAGCCGTTCGGGCTGTCGCTGATCCGTCGCGAACGGCTCACCCTCGGGCGGGGAGGCGGGCTCTACGCGCACTACGAGGGCCGGCACTTCCTCGTCGGCGCCGAAAT
>Ga0114129_10004141_pt1 | contig 20490 bp, 16 predicted proteins | sample RhiMetdeltSRZDD1_FD_80071 | JGI IMG/M metagenome (GOLD analysis project Ga0114129, IMG submission 80071) | Populus rhizosphere microbial communities from Tennessee, USA - Rhizosphere MetaG P. deltoides SRZDD1 (version 2) (version 2) | ecosystem: Host-associated > Plants > Roots > Rhizosphere >... | reverse complement strand
GGCCGACATGGCGAACGGTCCCGTGCAGCGTGTCTCGCCGTTCACGGCCACGGTGGCGCTGCTCGAGAAGTTGGGCTCGAAGAACAGTCACAAGTGCGTGTCGTGCTGATCGGCAATCGCTGATTCAGCGCTCACGCCAAACGGGGGGCCACGAAGGCACGAAATCACGAAGCCTTTGTGATCGGTTTCTTTCGTGTTTTCGTGTTTTCGTGCCAGCTCACCCGACTGATCGCGGTCGCCTCCCCCACCGCACACACGCCGTAACCGCGCACGCCGCACAGCCGTCGCGCACGAAACTGCACCACCCGTAGGGCGAAACGTCGCTCTTTGCACCGATTCCGGCCGATCCCGATGACCCCTGGGGCGAAGGCGGCACCGCGCACCGCGGCACCTGTCTTGCTCCCATCCCTTCCATGACCAGCCAGATCGCGACGAAGGCTGACGGCGTGGACCGCCCCGAGGAACTGACGCTCGATCGCCGCGTGATCGCGGAGTTCGGCCGCGGCGAGGCCGGGACCGTGCCCGAATTCGTGATCGCGCTGATCGGCCAGTTCATCGAGGAAGCGGGCACGCAGGTCGAAGAACTGCGCGAGGCGGGACGGCGACTGGACGCGCCAGCCGTCAAGGCGATCGCGCATTCGCTGCGCGGGAGCTCGAACATGCTGGGAGCGCGGCGCCTCGGCGCTCTGTGCCAGCAGCTGGAACACGGCGCGGGACAACCCGGCTTCACGCGTCCCGAGGCGTTGCTCTCGGATCTGGATCAGGAGTTCGTGAAGGTGCGCTACGCGCTCAGGGCCGAATTGCAGGGGGCGGGAGAACGATGAGCTCACATGGTTTCGTTGGCGACTTGCTGATACGCAAAGGCCTCGTCGATGAGGCGGCGCTCGCTCGCGCCACCGAGTCGCAGACGTCGCAGCCCTCGACGCTCGGCCGCGCCCTCGCACGGCTCGGGTTGGCCGATGAATCGGACGTGGCCATCGCAACCGCCACAGCGCTGCACCTGCCATTCTTCGAATATGTGGAGGATCAGCCGCCCCAAATCGGCGAGGCCGTCGTAGCGCTCCTGCCGGCGGAGTTCTGCCGCAAGCGCGGTGTGCTCCCGCTTGCAGTCGAAGGCAACGTCGTCAAAGTCGCCGTCACCGATCCGTTGGACGATTCGGTCATCCAGGACGTCAAGTTCCGGACCGGCAAGAAGACCAGCGCGATCGTGATGACCCAGAGTGGATTCGAGCGGCTCTGCGCGCGGCTGTACCCGCAGGACGCGACCGTCGCGTACGACATGCTGGAAGCGGCCGCCCCGGCGGGAGAAGTGGAGCTCTCGGACACCGATGAGTGGGAGCTCGTCGACCCGGCGAAGGTCGCCAAAGACGTCAAGCTGCCGCCGATCATCCGGCTCGTGAACCTGATTCTGAGCGACGCCGCGTCGGCCGGGGCGAGCGACGTTCACGTGGAGCCGCAGGAGAAGAACCTCCAGGTGCGTCAGCGCGTCGACGGCTTGCTGCGCGACGTGCTCACGATTCCGCACCACCTGCAGGATCAGACCATTTCGCGCTTCAAGATCATGTCCGGCATGGACATCGCCGAGCGTCGGAAACCGCAGGATGGCCGCAGCCGCCTGCGCTTCAACGGGCGCCGCATCGAGCTGCGGGTGTCGACGCTGCCGACGCAGTTCGGTGAGAAAGTCGTCATCCGGCTCCTGAACTCTGATCAGGCGATTCTGCCCATCGACCAGATCGGCTTCGAGCCGCAGCCACTGAAGGTGATGAAGTCGTTTCTCTCGCGCCAGCAGGGCATGATCCTCGTCACGGGTCCGACAGGCAGCGGCAAGACGTCGACGCTCTACACGGCGCTCAACTCCATCAAGTCGTCGAGCAACAACATCATCACGCTCGAGGACCCGATCGAGTTCCAGCTGCCCGGCGTCAACCAGACACAGGTCAACCCCAAGGCCGGGGCCCCGACAGCCAGCGGCCTCCGATCGACTCTGCGCCAGGATCCCAACGGCAACCTGGCCGGGGAGATCCGCGGCCACGAGACGGCGGAAATCGCGCTGCGGGCGGCGCTCACCGGACACCTGCTGCTCAGCACGCTCCACACCAACGACGCGCCGGGCACCATTACCCGGCTCATCGACCTCGAGATGGCGCCGTTTCTCGTCGCGTCGTCGCTGCTCGGCATCGTCGCGCAGCGGCTGGTGCGCCGTCCGTGTCCGTCGTGCGCCGTACCGCATCCGCCCACCGCGGAGCAGATCGAGCGAGTCGGCGCGTCGCGGCTGAGAGCGGACGGTAAGTTCGTCGTGGGTCAGGGATGCGACAAATGCGGCGGGCTGGGAGTGAAAGGCCGCGTCGCGATCCACGAGCTGCTCGAGATCAACAACGAAATCCGCGACCTGATCACCGGGCGGGCGTCAGAGCAGGCGATCAGGGCGGCGGCGCGCCGCAGCGGAATGCGCACGCTGTTCGAAGACGGCCTCGAGAAGGCCGCGCAGGGGCTCACGACCATCGACGAAGTGCTCCGGGTCGTGTCGCGGGACGAGCCGCTGGCAGCAGCCGCAGAGTCGCCCACGACCGCCGTCTCGGTCGCCGTCGAACGGCTGGTCGCAGCGGCGCCCGTCGCCCAGCCGGCGGCGTCGCAGCCTTCGGCGGTCGTCGAGGCGGAGATCGCGGACCCGAACGCCCCGAAGCGCCGCGTCCTCGTGGTGGAAGACAGCCCGACGATTTCCTCGGTGGTGAAGTACTTTCTCGAGCTCGAGGGCTTCGAAGTGCTTCTCGCGAACAACGGGCGTGTCGGCCTCGAAACGGTGATCGCTCAGCATCCTGACTTCATCGTCAGTGACCTGCACATGCCGGACATGGATGGGATGGAGATGGTCAGGACGATTCGGGCCGATCCATCGCTGGCTGACGTCCGGATCCTGATGCTCACGTCGGAAACGAGCGTCGACTTCGAAGCCGAGGTCCTCGCGGCGGGCGCCGACGACTACATCCTCAAGCCAGTCGAACCGCGGCGCCTGGCGGCGCGCGTGAAGGCGCTGCTGGCGCGATCTCGATCCAGAGCGGCTTAAGACCCGCACACTCCGCACACCCGCACATCCGCGCTCAGGCGAAGCCGGTGAAAACAGGCCAGATTTCGAGGTCTTTCGCCTCGTGATGCTGGCCGCACCCTTGCGTAGTGAGCGGCTGGTATGACGCCAGCGACTGGCATCGGCGGGCGCCCGATCGAGCTTCAGGCGATCCTCAAGGACTTCATCGTCGAAAGCGGCGAGAACCTGGATCAACTCGAGCGCGATCTGATCGTGCTGGAGGGCCAGCCCCATTCGAAGGAAACGCTGGCGAGCATCTTCCGCGCGGTGCATACCATCAAGGGCGCTTCGGGGTTCATGGGGCTTTCGAAGCTGGGCGAGGTCGCGCACAGCGGTGAAAGTCTGTTGAGCCGGCTTCGTGACGGATCGCTGGTGATCAACCCGGCGATTGCCAGCGCGCTCCTGGCGCTCTCCGACGTCATTCGCGCGATGCTCGTGCAGGTCGACCAGACCGGGTACGAGGGCGATATCGACTGCACGGCGCTCATGGAGCGGTTGGCGGCGCTTCAAGAAAGCAGCGCGGTCACATCGGCACAGAGCACGGCCGCCCAGGAAAGGGCGCTCGCGCCCGTGCACGACACCGCGCCCACACCCGCACAAGACATCGCGCCCACGCCCGCACAAGACACCGCGCCCGCGCCCACCGACACCACGCGTCAGACGCCGAGCGGGGGCAACGTCCGCGTGAGCGTCGAGCAGCTGGACAAGCTGATGAACCTCGTGGGCGAGCTGGTGCTTGCGCGGAACGAGATCACTCAGCTCAGCGCCGACCAGACGCACTCGGCGCTCGTGGGGACGTCGCAGCGCCTCAACGCCATCACGAGCCTGCTGCAGGAAGGGGTCATGCAGACCCGCCTGCAACCGATCGATACCGCGTGGAGCAAGCTGCCGCGCATCGTCCGCGACTGTGCGCAGCAGTGCGGCAAGCGGGTCCAGCTCGAGATGGAGGGGAAGGACACTGAGCTCGATCGCACGCTGATCGAGGCCATCCAGGATCCGCTGACGCACGCCATCCGCAACTGCATCGACCATGGTCTGGAGGGGCCGGCAGAGCGCATCGTTGCCGGGAAGCCACTCGAAGGACGCATCCTGCTGCGCGCGTCCCACGAGAGTGGACAGGTGACGATCGAGGTCTCAGACGATGGCGCCGGCGTCGACATCGCGGCGGTCAAGCGCAAGGCGCTCGACCGCGGCCTGACGACCCCGGAGCAGGTGCGCACGCTGAGCGACCAGGAGGCGATCCAACTGATCTTCCTTCCAGGCTTTTCGACCGCGGCGACCGTAACCAGCATGTCCGGCCGTGGCGTGGGCATGGACGTCGTGAAGACGAACATCGAGCAGATCGGCGGCAAGGTGAGCATGCACAGCGAGGCGGGCGTCGGCACGACGCTGCGCATGAGGATTCCGCTCACGCTCGCCATCATGACCGCGCTCATCGTGAAGAGCGGCGACGAGCAGTATGCGATTCCGCAGGCAAACGTGCTCGAGCTCGTCCGCCCGGACGTCGACGGCGGTCGCAATCAGATCGAAATGATCGGCCACGCCCCCGTCTATCGGCTGCGCGACGCGCTGCTGCCGCTGGCATCGCTCAGCGCGGAGCTGACACCCGAGCGGCGCTCGACGAGGGTGCCCGCCAGCGGCGAGGTCCCGACCATCGTGGTGCTCGAGGCCGAGGATCGCCGGTTTGGGCTGGTGGTCGACTCGGCGGTGGACACGCAGGAGATCGTGGTCAAGCCGCTCGGCAGGCACGTGCGCGGAATTTCGCTCTTTGCGGGCGCGACGATTACCGGAAGCGGACGAGTCGTCCTGATTCTCGACGTGCCCGGCGTGGCGATGCGTGCCCACGTCGTGGCGCGCGATCGCCGGGCCATCACGCGGTCGACATCCGCTGACGCGGCGCCGGCGTCGACTGAATCGCTGCTCGTGTTTGCCGGACCGGACGCGACGCGGATGGCGATGCCGCTGTCGAAAATCATCCGGCTCGAGGAGTTTCCTCGCACCGCGGTGGAGCGGCTCGGCGATCGTGACGTCGTCCAATACTGCGGCGGACTGTTGCCTCTCGAGGACATCGCGAGCTTCCTGCCCGGCGCACGCGCCCGTCGCCGCGCCCTGGACCGTGTGTCGGACACCCTTCAGACACTCGTGCTAACCCGGAACGGCCGGCAGGTCGGCGTCGTCGTCGACCGCATCCTCGACACCGTTGAAGAAGCGCTGGACGAGATGCGTCCGGCGCTGACCGATGGCCTCGCCGGCTCGCTGGTCATCAACGGACTCGTGACGGAGGTCCTGAATCTCGATGCCCTCTGACAAGCGGACATATGCCTCGTGCCGCGTCGGCCATCTCCTCGTGGGAGTGGACGTGGATGCCGTGCAGGAAGTCACCGCTGGCGGCGAGCTCACCCCGGTGCCTCTGGCGCCGCCGGTTGTGAGCGGGCTGTTGAATCTTCGCGGGCAGATCGTGACCGCGATCGATCTGCGCCGGTCGCTCCAGCTGGCCGATCGGCCGGCGGGCCAGGCAGCCATCAACGTCATTCTTCGCGCCGACGGCGGCTCGGTCGGCCTCGTGGTGGACTCGGTCGGTGACGTGCTCGACGTCCACCAGAACGATTTCGAGGAGCCGCCCGGAACGGTCAGCGGTCATCTCCGTGAACTGATTACGGGCGTCTACAAACTCGATCGTGGCTTGCTGCTCGTCCTGAATACCGAACGCGTGATGGAGGAATCCAATGGTGACTGAGCTCAAGAAAGCGGTCTGGGTCGGCGCGCTCGCGCTCAGCCTGATCGGATCGGCCTCCTGGCCCGCGGGTGCACAGGAAGCGGAACCAGCGCGGAAGGTCACACGGCGAGTGCCGCCGGTGTACCCGGAACTCGCCAAGCAGGGGCGCATCGTCGGGACGGTCAGAATCGTGTTGACCGTGGCCCCGGACGGGACGGTCAAGAGCCTGAAGACGCTTGGCGGCAACGCCGTGCTCGCCTCCGCGGCCGAGGCCGCGGCGAAGCTCTGGAAGTTCGAGCCCCTGAAAAAAGAAACGACCGAAGCGATCGCGTTCAAATTCAACGGCCAATAACACCATGACCATCAGCAATAAGCTCTATCTCGGGTTCGGGTCGATCGTCGTTGTCCTCGTGCTGCTGTTCGTCATCAACAGCGTTGTCGTGATGAAAGAGCGGACGGCGAGCACCCAGGCGGCGATCGCACTCGAGAGCGTCCAGACGCTCGAATCGGTTCAGCTGAAGATGATGCAGGTACGGCTGGCGCTCCAGGACTACCTGCTGACGGGCGACGAGCGCCAGTACGAACGGATGAAGAAGGAGGCGGCGGGCCTCGCGGAGCTCTTCAACCGCGGCCGGATGCGCTCACAAACGGACTCGCTGCGCGAGGTGCTGTTCCGAATGGAAGCGACGGAACGCGACTGGGACGACAAGTTCGCTGCGCCGCTGGTGGCGCAACGCCGGAAGGTGGAGGCTGGCGACGCCACGGCAGCCGACCTCCAGGTGGCCTACGCGCTGAAGGACCCGAACACGTGGACGGCGACCTCGATGTCGGTGCTCGACGCGGCCAACGCCGCGATCCGTAGAACCCAGGACGAGTCGGCGGCCTCGACGGCCGCCGTGTTGTCGATTGGCACGATCGTGAGCACAGTCGTGACCGTCATCGCGATCTTCCTGTGCGCGGCCATTGCGTATCGCACCGCGCGATCTATCACGCGGCCGCTCGCCGACGCGGTCGGCGTGCTCCGAAACATCGCCGAGGGCGAGGGCGATCTCACGCGCCGCGTCAACCAGAGCTCGGGCGACGAGCTCGGCGAAATGGGGAAGTGGTTCAACACGTTCATCGTGAAGCTCGAGGGGCTGGTCGGGCGCGTGGCGAAGAGCACGCAGGTCGTGGCCGGCTCGTCGGAAAATCTGTTCTCGGTCAGTCATCAGATGGGCGTCGGGGCCGAGGACATGTCGGTGCAGGCCAACGTGGTCGCCGCGGCCGCGGAACAGGTCACGCGCAACCTCCAGACCGTCGCCGCGGCGACCGAGGAGATGACGGCCAGCATCGGCGAGATTTCGAAGAACGCGAGCGCGGCCGCTGCGGTGGCCGGCCGCGCCGTGGAGCGCGCGCAGGTCGCGAACGTCACGATGGCGATTCTGGGCCGGTCGGGCGCCGAGATCGGCGAGGTCGTCAAAGTGATCAACTCGGTCGCCCAGCAGACCAAGCTGCTCGCGCTCAACGCCACCATCGAGGCCGCCCGCGCGGGCGCCGCGGGCAAGGGCTTCGCGGTGGTGGCCAACGAGGTCAAGGACCTGGCGAACGAGACGGCGAAGGCGACGAGACAGATCAGCGAGAAGATCGACGCGATCCAGAGCGGCACGCGGGAGGCCGTCACCGTGATCGAGGACATCACGGGCATCATCGCGCAAATGCACGACATCTCGACCACCATCGCGAGCGCGGTCGAAGAGCAGACAGCGACGACCCGCGAAATCGCCCGGAACGTGTCCGAGGCGGCCATCGGCGAATCGCACGTGACGGAGAACATCACGTCAGTCGCGCACGCCGCGAAGCTCACTTCGGGCGGCGCGAAGACTACCCAGGACGCGGCGGGCGAACTGGCGGGAATGGCGGCGGAGCTTCAAAAAATCGTCGGTGTCTTCAAATACGCCCGCACTGGCGACGATCTCGCCGCATCTGCGGCGCTGTGACGGAGGTTGGCATGCACGCGCTCGTGGTCGACGATTCGGACGTGATCAGAAAGATTCTGACGGCGCACCTTCAGAAGCTCGGGTTCCAGGTCACAGCGGCCGTCAACGGCCGCGACGCGCTGGACCGGCTGCACGGCATGGGGAAGGCCGACATCGCGCTGGTGGACTGGAACATGCCGGAGATGGACGGCATCACGTTCCTGCGCGAGGTGCGCGCCAGCGCCGACCATCACGCGCTGCCCGTCGTGATGGTGACGACGAACACCGAGCTCTCGCACGTCTCACAGGCGCTCGAGGCCGGAGCCAACGAATACATCATGAAGCCGTTCACGGCCGCCATGCTCAAGGAAAAGCTCGAGCTGCTCGGCGTCTGCGCTTAGAGATTCGACGTCGATGCCGGCCGCGCGGCTCCTCCTTGTCGACGATTCCGCGGTCATCCGCCGCGACCTCACGATCGCGCTCGCGCGCGAGCCTGGGCTGGAGGTCGTGGGCGCCGCGTCGAACGGGCGCGTCGCCCTGATGAAGATTCCCCTCCTCGCGCCGGACGTCGTCGTCCTGGACATCGAGATGCCGGACCTGGACGAGCTGGACACCGTCGCCGCGATACGGAAGGCGTGGCCGAAGCTGCCGATCATCATCCTCAACGTCGCGACCGCTCGTGGATCGGCCGCGACCGTCGACGCGCTCACGCTCGGCGCCAGCAGTTATGTGATGAAACCCGACGTCACCGTGCCCTCTTCAGAAGCGGTGGCCGCGCTCGCCGAAGAGATCGTCGTCAAGATGGAGCAGTGCTGTTCAACCTTTTCCAGGGGCCATCGCGCGGCCCGGCTGCCGCTGCGCGGATCGGCCAGCCTCGGCAGCGAGCGGATCGACGTCGTCGCCATCGGCGTATCGACGGGAGGGCCGCAGGCGCTGATGGACGTGGTGCCGGCGTTCACCGTCGATTTCCCCGTACCGATTCTGATCGTCCAGCACATGCCGCCCGTGTTCACGAAACTGCTGGCCGAGCGTCTTGCGGCCACAGCACGGATCCCGGTCGGCGAAGGGATGTTGTACCAGACGCTCGCCCCGGGCAACGCGTGGATTGCGCCCGGCGACTTTCACATGAAGGTCGAGCGTGACGGTGACGAGATCCGGCTGCTGACGGACCGCAGCGCCCCTGAGAACTCGTGCCGTCCGTCGGTTGACGTGCTCTTCCGATCCGTGGCCGACGTGTACGGCAGTCACGTGCTGGCCGTCGTCATGACCGGCATGGGGCAGGATGGCCTTCGCGGGTGCGAGCACGTGCACGCCGCCGGCGGACAGATCATCGTGCAGGACGAGGCGAGCTCGGTGGTGTGGGGGATGCCCGGGTTCGTGGCGAAGGCCGGCCTCGCCGCTCAAGTGGTGCCTCTGAAGCGCCTCGGAGCGGAAATCGTCGATCGGGTGTGGCGCGATCGATACACGCGGGCGGCGGTATGAGGGAGCGCGAGGCGATAACCACCGCCGACTTCAATTACATCCGCGATCTCGTGCGCGATCAGTCCGCGCTGACGCTGGAGACGGGAAAGGAGTACCTGCTGGAGGCGCGCCTCGATCCGCTCGCGAGGCTGGAAGGCTTTGCCTCCTGCGGACACCTCGTGCGCCGGCTCCGAACCGGCCCGTTCACCGACCTCCATCGACGGGTCGTGGAGGCGATGACCAACAACGAAACCACGTTCTTTCGCGATCCCCGGGTGTTCGGGATGCTCGCCAACTCCGTTCTGCCGTCGCTGCTCGCGGCACGGTCGGCCGAGCGATCGCTGACCATCTGGTGCGCCGCGTGCTCCACGGGGCAGGAACCCTACAGCGTGGCGATGCTGCTGCGCGAACACCAGCCGTCGCTCGACGGCTGGAGGATCCGCATCGTGGCAAGCGACATCTCGAGAGGCGTGCTCGCGCGCGCCCGCGCCGGCCGTTACTCGCAGGTCGAGATCAACCGCGGCCTGCCGGCCAGCCGGCTCGTGAAGTACTTCTCGCAGCACGGCTCGACGTGGGAACTGTCACCGGAGATCCGCCAGATGGTGGAATTCCGCGAGATCAACCTGATCCAGTCCTGGCAGCATCTCCCGGCGGTCCATCTGATTCTGATGCGTAACGTCCTCATCTATTTCGACATGGCCGCCAAGCGATCGATCCTCGAGAAAGCCGGCCAGTTGCTGGACCCGCGCGGCTATCTGGTCCTCGGTGGCGCCGAGACGACGACGAATCTCGACGATTCGTTCGAGCCCGTGTCCTTCGGCGGCGCCGTCTTCTTCCGACCGCGCGCTTCCCGCTGATCTGACATTCCTTCCGGTTCCGCCGCGGTCTACAATGCCGCTCGGCAGAGTACCCGTCCCGTCCGCGTGACAACGACGGGGCACTCGACTTGTCGCTCCACAGCGGGACTGGGGGTTGAATTCGATCGGCGGGCGTGGTTTCGACCGGCCCCGCTGCGGATCGGCAACTCGAGCGCCCGATGGCATGCCGAGAGCGGACGGGATGGCGAACAGCACGAAGCCTTTAGGCGAGCACTGGGAGGATCGATGACCGTCAGAAACGTACTCCGCGGCTGCGCAGCCGTGGCCACTCTCGTGATCGCACTGGAACCACGGACCGCCGGACAGGCGCCGACTGCGGTGCGGCCGGCCGATCTCGTGATTCACGGTGGAACCATCGTCACGGTCGACGTGGCGCGGCCCGAGGCGGCAGCCATGGCCGTGAGCGGCGACGCGATCGTTGCACTGGGCTCCGACCAGGAGATTCAGCGGTACGTCGGTCCGGCTACCAAAGTGATCGACCTCAAGGGCGCGCTCGCAACGCCCGGGTTCATCGACGCGCATATCCATTTCACCGGTGTCGGCGAAGCGGCCCGCAACCTCAAGTTGGCCACCGCGAGAAACTGGGACGACATCGTCCGGATGGTGGGTGACGCAGCCCGGAAGGCACGGCCGGGCGAATGGATCCTCGGTCGCGGGTGGCATCAGGAAAAGTGGTCTGAGGTGCCGGCGCCCAATGTCGACGGATTCCCGCTTCACGAGGCGTTGAGCCGCGCGTCGCCGAACAACCCGGTGTGGCTCACGCATGCCAGCGGACACGCGGGATTCGCGAACGCGCTGGCGATGAAGATCGCCGAGGTGCAGCGGACGACCGCGGATCCGGCAGGTGGGCAGATCCTGAAGGACAAGGACGGCAACCCGACGGGCCTCTTCAACGAGCGCGCGCAATCGCTGATCGCGGGAGCGCTTGCGCGCGATCGCGCGACGCGCACACCGGCCCAGGTGGAAACCGACCTTCGCGAGGTCATCGCTCTGGCGTCGCAGGAGGCGCTGTCGAAGGGGCTGACATCGGTCCACGACGCCGGCTCGCCGCCCGCGACGATCGAGGTGATGCAGAAAGTCGTCGACGAGCGGCAGCTGCCGCTTCGCGTCTGGATGATGCTGCGCGAGGAAGCGGGCAAGCTCGCCGCGGACATGCCGAAATATCGGGTCGTGAACTACGGCGACAAGCGATTCACCGTGCGCGCCACGAAGCGGGCGATCGACGGCGCGCTCGGCTCTCGCGGCGCGTGGATGCTCGAGCCGTACGCCGATTTGGCAACCACGAGCGGGATGCTGACCGACTCGCTGGACGACATCAAGATGATCGCGGAGCTCGCGATCAAGAACGACTACCAGATGGCGGTGCACGCGATCGGCGACCGCGGCAACCGCGAGACGCTCAACATCTACGAGGACGCGTTCGCGCGCCACCCGGAGAAGAGGGGCAAGGCGCTGCGATGGCGCGTCGAGCATGCGCAGCACATCAGCGCGGCCGATATTCCGCGCTTCGGCCGGCTGGGCGTCATCGCGTCGATGGAGGGCATCCATTGCACGTCCGACGCACCGTACGTGCTGGCGCGTCTCGGCCCGAAGCGCGCGGAGGAGGGCGCCTACGTCTGGCAGAAGCTGATGAAGTCGGGTGCCGTCATCGCCAACGGCACCGACGCGCCCGTGGAGGACATCGATCCGATTCCGTCGTTTCATGCGTCGGTGTCGCGGAAGGTGAAGGACGGCTCGGTGTTCTTTCCCGATCAGCGTATGAGCCGCATGGAGGCGCTTCGCTCCTACACGATCGACGCCGCGTATGCCGGGTTCGACGAAGCGATCAAGGGATCGCTAGCCGTCGGGAAGCTCGCCGACGTGACGGTCTTCTCGAAGAACATCCTGACCGTTCCGGAGGATCAGATTCCGACGGCGCGGATTCTGTACACGATCGTCGGCGGGAAGGTGCAATACTCGGCACCAGCGGCGGCTTCATCTCAACCGTGATTCGGTGGAGGACATGATGGAAAGCGTCATTGAAGGACTGCTCGAGGATTTCGAAAACGGGAAGATGACGCGCCGGCAGCTCATTCGGAGCCTGGCCATGGCGGCGGCGGTCGCGATGCCTGCGAGCGCGCTCGCGCAGAACGGCGCGGCTCCGAAGCCGCCGATCCCGCAGGCGTTCGAGTCGACAGGATGGAAGACGGTGTGGCTGGACCACATTTCGTTCCAGGTGTCGGACTACCGCCGCAGCGCAGCCTTTTACCGCGATCTCATGGGCTGGACGATCCGGAACGACAACGGCACGTCGCAGGCGACGATGAACATCAACGGTCTCGGCGGCATGATCATTCGTAACGGCCGCGCGCCCAACGCGCAGGTGGCGACGTCAGGGCCAGTGGCGGCGAACGCGCAGCCAGCGACTGCTCCGCCGCCCGCGGCGGGCGCGCAGGGCGGTGGCCGCGGCAACCGCCCCCCGCTCACCGGCGTCATCAATCACATTTCGTGGGGCGTGCAGCCGTGGGACACCGACACGGTGAAGACACAGCTCGAGAAACGCGGGTTGAACCCGCGGCCCGACATGGTCGGCGAGAACTTCAAGAGCTTCCACGTTTACGACCCGGACGGTTGGGATCTGCAGATCAGCAATCAGACGAAGGACTCGAGGGCCGACAGCGTCGGTGACTGAGGACCCGGCGGCGCGAGCGGGTCGTGTCTTCCTCCGTTTCTCCGCGTGGAAAAACGGCCCGTCCGCCGCCGTGCTTACGCTCCCTGCGTCGGTGGGGGTTTGTCGAGCGCCGGTGAGCCGACTGTTCGTCCGCGGGGGTTTGCCGATCGCCGTCCGCGTACTCATCGCCGACGCCGCTCGGGACGGCTGCGGGGCCGTTTTACTCCTATCGCCGATCACGCGGCTCATGGGTCGCGGCGACACGACCCGCTCGCGCCGCTGACGCTCCGGCTTCAGCCGGACCCATTGAAGCGCGCCAGCGGTGTCGATCGAGCGCCGCCTGTGAGCGTGCCGACGCAGAGCGAAGCCGGAAGTTGCTCGCAGCGAGACGTTCGCGGCGCCTTCATCCAAGCGTGATCCGGCGAGCCCGGATAACCCGAGGCCCAATTCCGCGGATGACCGCCGTCGAGAATATCCCTTAGGCGCCGCGGGAGCGGCAGGGTTCGAGCGGAGAGCAACTTCCCGGCACGCGAACCGGCGGCGAACGATCGACACCGCTGGCGCGGACTGCCGTCCTACTGTTGTCGGCGTTAGCGGCTCATGGGTCGTGTCGCCGCGACTTGTGAGCCACGTAACACAGCCCAGCTCGCCCGCGTCTGGATTCGGCGCTTTCACAACGACGTCACGTCCGCGCGGCCATACGCATAAGGCGCTCGAGTTGCCGATCCGCGGCGGGGCCGGTCGAAACCACACCGGCAGTCAAGCAAAACCCCCAGTCCCGCTGCGGAGCGGTAACTCGAGTGCCCATCGCCCACACGCGGACGGGTCTGGCTGCAGCCGGACACGTACTCACGAAACTGCCAGCTGCTAGGAAAGTCCGAAGCAGTAGAGCCAGCCGCGCGTGCGGAGGTAGATCTTGCCATCCGAGATTGCCGGCGTGGCGTAGATGTCGTCGTCGAGATCGTTGACCGCGATCGGCTCGAGGCTGCCGCCGGGCTGGAGGACGGCGACCTTACCCTTCTCGCTGGCCATGTAGATCTTCCCGTCCGCGGCGACCGGCGACGCGTAATAGTGATCGATAGCGCCCTTCAGCCGCCCCTGGCCCAGTTCCGCGCCGGTCTCCGGATGGAGCGTCGTGACAATCCCGCCGTCGTTGACCATATAGAGGACGTTGCCGTACACGATCGGCGACGGCAGCTGCGGCACGGCCTTGTGGTACTTCCAGAGCACGTTCGTGTCGGTCACGTCGCCGAGGCCGCCCATCCGGATCGCGAGCATGCCATTCTCGCTCGCCATCGCGGCGCGGTAGTACTCCCATTCGTCCACCGATACGTTGCCGTCGGCGTCGAGATCGATCCACGAGCGTGCCCGCCCGTTCGGCAGGTTTGCCAGCGTCACGATACCGCGCGCATCAGCGTGCTGTTTTTTGATGTCGTCGAACGGTTCGATGGCCTTCTGTGCGCCAGGCTGGTTCTCCGGCGTGCCGAAACCGTTGATGTACAACTTGTCGCCGCTGACGACCGGCGTTGACTTCAGCTCGAACGACAGGCCGCGTACCCACCAGATCTTCTCGCCGGTCGCGACCGCGTAGGCCGTCAGCAGGAACGAGCCAGGCAGGATGATCTGCGTCGTGCCGCCGGCCGGCGTATACAAGATGGGCGTCGAGTGTCCGCTGTGCGCCTCGGGCCGCGGCGTGCGCCATCGGACGCGTCCATCGCGCTGGCTGACGGCGACGATGAACGAGCCCGTGTTCTGATCGCATGGGAGCACGACGAGTTCGCCGACCAGCACGGGCGAGGCGCCCATGCCGTACAGGTTGTTGAAGGGACCGAGCGGCAGCCGCCACCGCTCGCGGCCGTCCATGTCGTACGAGATCAGGCCGAAGTCGGCGAAGAACACGTAGACGTTTGTGCCGTCGGTGGCCGGCGTCGGCCCGGCCGGACCGTTGCGGCTGTCGAGTTTTTCGACGCGCGGCCGCGGCGCATCGCGCTCCCACAAGATCCCGCCGGTCCGGCGGTCGAGACAGATCGTCACGAGGCGATCGCCCCGCACGGCGGTCAAAAAAATCCGATCGCGCGTGAGCGCGGGCGACGAGTGTCCGAACGGCAGCGCCGTCTTCCAGACGACGTTCCTGGTTGGACCAAACTCGGTCGGCAGGCGCGAGCTGGTCGAAATCCCGGATCCGTTCGGACCACGGAATCGCGACCAGCCGCCGGGGTCGGGTGTATCAGCCGCCACGGCGGCGGTCAACAGCAGAACCGCAGCGGCGGCCCGCAAGTACGGAGACAAGGAGACGTTCATAGACAGGAGTTCAGGAGATCAGGAGATCTTTCTTCTCAAGAGGGATATTAACTCCTGACCTCCTGATCTCCTGTTCAAAACTCCTGATCTCGGCGCCAGCCTCAATCAGATCCTTTTCCTCTGTTCGCGATCGCCTTCTTGATCGCCGCGACAGTGTTGGTCGCGCGCATGTCCACAATCTTCTTCGCCGTCTCGAGCGTTTTCGCCTTGTCGGCAATCGACACGCCGTTGATGGTCGCCTTGCCCGCCTTCACGCGCGCGTCCCAGCGCACACTCTGCGGATCGGTGATGAACATGTTCATCGTGATGCCCGGATCGTCGTGCAGGTTGTCGCCCGACTGGCCTGCTTTCGTGACGCCGATCTGATCCAGGAATCTCCCGACCGAGGCGTAATCGTAGTACTCCGGGATGTGGGCCACGACCGGACTGCCGTTCCACTGCGCGTTCAGCTTCTCGGCGACCGTTTTCATACCGGCCTGGTTGCCCCCGCTGTCGCCGATTAGGATGATGTTCTGGAACCCGTGCACCTTGAGGCTGTGCACGACATCGGTCAGCATCGCCTGAAACGTCTCCTCGCGCATGCTGATCGTGCCGACCGTAACCATGTGCGAGCTCTTCGGCTCGATCGATCCTTCCGGCACGAGTGGAATAATCGGCGCGCAGAGGGCGTTCCCGAGCTTGCGGGCGATGGCGTCGCAGTTGGCGCGCAGCACGTAGTTGTGCTTGCCGAGGGCAAGCCAGGGTCCGTTTGGCTCGATGCCGCCCGTCGAAATGATGATCGTCGTCTTGCCGGCTTTCATGGCATCGCGGACGTCCATCCACGTCAGTTCCTCGAGCCAGACCGTGTCTGGCGCTCGCAGGGGATTCGGGGTGTCGACGCAGTTGTACGGGTTGGCCGCGCATTGGCCGCCGCCGGCGCTTCGAGGATCCGGCGCCTGTCCCCGGCCCCCGCGACCCTGCCCGGCCGGCTGACCTGGCGTCTGCGCGGTCAGCCCCGACACCAGAACGAACGCGACGGTAATCGCGCAGACGATGCTTCGCATGATTTCGCTCCTTCGGCCTAGACGCTAACCCGGGCGGCCCGGGGAATCAACCCGGATCCAATTTTGTCAGTCGGCAACCATTTTTCGTGTGTGGACGGGCATCCGATCGCGGTTTCTGTCAGCGAAAACGGGGAGGTGCGCGCTTTGCACACCCTGCGAGGATGGATCAAGGGTCGCCCGTCGACTATTACGAGGCGCTTCAGATCAGTGTGAATGCGGAGCCCGAGACCGTGCACCGCGTCTACCGGCTCTTTGCGCAGCGCTTCCATCCCGACAACAAAGACACGGGCAACGAAGGCCGGTTTCGGCTCGTCACCGAGGCGTACCGCGTCCTGAGCGATCCCAAGCTCCGCGCGCAGTACGACGTCACCCACGAACGGCAGCAGAAGGAACGCTGGCGCCTCGTCGAGCGGGGCGCCGAGGCCGGCAACGACTTCATCTCGGAGCGGGCGGTCCGCGTGACCGTGCTGGAAGTGCTGTATACCAAGCGTCGGCTCGAACCGCACGAGCCGGGGATCTTTCTCATCGACATGGAGAAGTTGACCGGCCGGCCCCGCGAGCACCTCGAGTTCACGATCTGGTATCTGGTGCAGAAGAAGCTGGTGCAGCGTGCCGACAACTCGCTGCTGATGATCACCGCGGACGGGGTGGAGTACCTCGAGTCCCAGGAGCAGCCCAGCCATCTGGCCCGCCGCCTTCACGCCGTGAACCAGTAACCGGCCTCCCGCCTTCGCTCGCATCCACATTGGCAAGCGTCGGCGTCGCAAGCCGTCCCCGGTGCACCTGAAAAATCAGCCATTTAGAGCGCGGACGGGTGTAGGATCGCTCCGTTCCGGACGGCTACAGACCGCCATTCAGGGAGCACACGCATGTCACAGCATGATGGGCTGAATCGCAGATCGTTCCTTCGGAACGTCGGGATGACGGCAGTCGCTGGCGCCGTGGGTTCCAGCGCGCCACTCGCCGCCGCCGCGGCCGGTTCCGCCCCCTGGATCGAACCGCTGGACGGCAAGTACGACTTCGACACGCCGTACAACCGGTTCGGGACCGACTCCACCAAGTACGATTCGCCGAATCGGACGTACGGCAAAGACGCCGTCCAGGTGGGCATGGGCATCGCCGACATGGACTTTCGCGCCGCGCCGGCGATCACCAAAGCGCTCATGGAGCGCATGCAGCACGAGAACTGGGGCTACCTCGACATGGGTGGGCCGGCGGTCAAGGGGTTCACCGATTCGATCGTTGCCTGGAACAGGAAGCGGTACGGCCTCGCCGTGAACCCGGAATCGGTCGTCCTGACGACGGGCGTCCACCCCGGCCTCATCGCGGCGATCAAGACGTTCTGTCCGCCCGGAAGCAAGGTCCTTCTGAACACGCCGACCTATAACGGCTTCTACGGCGATCTGCGGTTCACGCAGACCAAACCCGAAGAGAACGTCATGAAGGTCGTCGACGGCCGGTACTCGATCGACTTCGAGGACTTCGAGCGTCGCATCGGCCAGGACACCAACGCGTTCATCCTCTGCAACCCGCAGAACCCGACCGGCAACGTCTGGTCTCCAGAGGACCTGATGCGGCTCGGCGAAATCTGCCTCCGCCGCCGTGTCGTCGTGCTGGCCGACGAGATTCACTGCGACTTCGTCAACAAGGGCGTCAAGTACACACCGTTTGCCACGTTGCCGAACAAGGCGGTCGTCAACAACAGCATCACGTTCAAGGCGGCGAGCAAGTCGTTCGGGCTCGCGGCGATGAAGTGCGCGTGGTTCTTCTCCGACAACATGGACTACATCAACCGGGTGAAGGCAAACAACCGCGCCGATCTGACGACGATGGGCATGATTGCCAGCAAGGCGGCGTACGCTGGCGGTGAAGACTGGCTGAACCAGTGCGTGGAATACATCGACGGCAACCACGATTTCGTCGACAAGTTCATCCGCGCCAACATCCCGATGATCAAGCACGTGAAGCCGCAGGGCACGTACCTGACCTGGCTGGACGTGAGCGCCGTCGCGAACAAGATCAACGCGAAAGCGCTGGCCGCGGAAGCCAACAAGGGACGGTCGGATGGAGCGAACGCGGTTACTCCTGAGACGATGGTCGAGCGTCATCTGGTCAAAGCGGCCAAAGTGCACTTGAATCAGGGCGGGTCGTACGGCGCAGGCGGCGAGAACCACATGCGCATGAACATCGCGTCGTCGCGCAAGACGCTCGAGCTTGCGCTGAACAACCTCGCGAACGCGCTCCGCGGCGGCGTCAGCTCGGCGGCGATCGGGTAGCGGCTGGCGGAGCAGCGGTTTAGCCACGAAGGCACGAGAACACGAAGATCTAAAGGTTTCGTCATTTCGCGTTTTCGTGGCAGATCGCATCGTTTCCGTATTCCTCCCTCAGGTGTGCCATGAAACCAGAAGCTCTGTCGCGAAGGGGATTCCTCAACACGGCCGGCGCCGGAGCGATGGGCGCGTGGCTGCCGCTGGATGCGCGCGTGCGCGCCGCTGAAGAGACGGTCGTCGGACTCTCCAAGTGGGAGCTCGACACGCCGGCGCTGTGCGTGGACCTCGACAAGCTGGACCAGAACCTCGCGACGATGAAGGCGAAGCTCGCCGGCACCGGCGTGGCAACGCGGCCGCACGCGAAGACGCACAAGTGTCCGGCGATTGCCAAGCTGCAGCTGGCTGCCGGTTCGATCGGCGTCTGCACGGCCAAGGTCAGCGAGGCGGAGGCGCTCTTCGCCAACGGCGTCGACAAGATCCTGATGACGACGTCGAACGTGACGGCGAACAAGATCCGCCGCGCAATGAAAATCCGGAAGGCGAACCGCAACTTCGTCCAGGCGGTGGACTACGAACCCAACGCGCGGGAGCTGAACGACGCCGCAAAGGAAGCGGGAGTCGTCGCGGACGTTGTGATTGACGTCGCCGTCGGAACGCGCAGCGGCATCCCGGCGGGCCCGCAGGCGGTCGCGCTGGCACAGCTCGTGGACAAGCTGCCGAACCTGAAGCTCCGCGGGATCATCAGCTACGACGGCGGCGCGCAGCACATCAAGGGCTTCTCGACACGCCTCGAGCGCACGCTCCAGAACTTCGAGCCGTCTGTGCACACCTTCGACCTGTTCAAGAAGGCCGGCCTGAGCACGGAGATCTTCAGCGGCGGCGGGACCGGCACGTACAACATCATGACCAAGGTGCCGGGCTTCACCGACTTGCAGGTCGGCAGCTACATCTTCATGGACGCGCAATACCTCGAGATCGGCGGCGAGAGCGGCGACATCTACACCGACTTCGCGCCGTCGCTCACCGTGATGACGACGGTGCTCAACACGTACTTCCCGGGGCGTCTCACGACCGACGCTGGAGCCAAGGCGCTGACGCTCAACAAGCCGGATGCGATTGTCATCGGCGAGAAGGGGTTCGCCTACAACGCCGGCTCGGACGAGTTCGGCGCGATCCGGTACGAGACGACCTCAAAGACCTACAAGGTGGGCGATCGCCTCGAGCTCATCGTGCCGCACTGCGATCCGGCGGTGAACGAGTACGACATCATCCACGGCACCCGCAAGGACCGCGTCGAAGTCCTGTGGCCGATCTCCGCCCGCGGCCACTCGCAGTAGCGTTCCGCGCCCGCGAGAAAACCCCTTGGGCGGCGCGCGGGCGGCAGGGTTCGAGCGGAGAGCAACTCCCCGGCGCGCGAACCGGAGGCGATCGATCGATACGCTGACGCGGCGAAAGGGAGCAAGCCACGACCCGCTCGCGCCGTGGACATATACACATTCCTTTCTTGCACTATGCCTCGCGCGAGTGAAGAATCCGCCGCATGAGTCCACATCCCCATCGACTGGCCGTTGACGCGGACGATGACGCGCGCGAGGGGAAGATGGGCTTCCTGGAGCACCTCGACGAGCTCCGGACGCGCATCATCCGTTCGTGCATCGCGATTGGCGTGGGCATGGTCGTCGCCTTTGCGTTCTACGATCGGCTCGCCGACATCGTGCTGGATCCGATCACCCGATCGCTGCCCCCCGGTACCGCGCTGGTGTTCATCCGTCCGGGCGAAGGCTTCGCCTTCTATCTCAACATCTCGCTGATTGGCGGCTTCCTGCTGGCGGCGCCGTTCGTCATGCACCAGGTGTGGCGATTCATCGCGCCGGGCCTGTACGCCAACGAGAAGAGATTCCTGATTCCGTTCGTCGTGCTGACGTCCGGCGGCAGCATCTGCGGCGCGCTCTTCAGCCAGTACGTGCTCTTTCCCGGGCTGATGAAGTTCTACGGCGCGTTCAACTCGCCGCGCATGAAGTTCATGCCGGGCGTCGAGGACTCGGTCGACTTGTACTTGAAGATGATGAGCGGCATGATCGTCGTCTTTCAGATCCCCCCTGTCGTGTTTTTCCTCGCGAAGATGCGGCTCGTC
>Ga0114129_10004140_pt1 | contig 20492 bp, 16 predicted proteins | sample RhiMetdeltSRZDD1_FD_80071 | JGI IMG/M metagenome (GOLD analysis project Ga0114129, IMG submission 80071) | Populus rhizosphere microbial communities from Tennessee, USA - Rhizosphere MetaG P. deltoides SRZDD1 (version 2) (version 2) | ecosystem: Host-associated > Plants > Roots > Rhizosphere >... | reverse complement strand
GGCGGCTGCCGACGCCGGGACCGCACACGTGAAAACAGTAGCTGTCAGAAGGAGGTGTCGGATGCCCATGAGAATGGGCATCGTACCACCCGCATCGCCGTGTCGATGCCCGCGGCCGGCCTACGGATGGGTGACGCTGAGCTGGTAGCTGGCGGTGCGGCTGCCGTCCGACGCGAGGAATACCTGCATCCGATACGTGCCCGGCGTTACGTCGAAGGACAGGCGCGCGGTGGTGCCCGTCGGTGTCGACGTCACGAAGACCGTGTTGAAGCTCGAGTCGAGCAGCCGCACGACGAGCTTCGCATCGGCCGGCGTCCAGGTGGCGACGGCGTCGAGGGTGCCCGCGGCGGCCACGTCGATCGTGTACTGCGCAACCCCGTTGCCGCAGGTGCAGCGATCGGGATCGACGAGGTTGAACGAGAAATTCTCCGTCCGCATCTGCGGGCCCGTCGGAGAGTCGCTCCCACAGGCCGCCATCGTCAACGTCAACAGCAAGAGTGCCGCTCGTGTTCTCACGTGAAGATCCTCCTTGTCACCGGCCGAGGAGCATAGCGGGAAAGAGACGACACGACGCGTGCGGTGCCTCACGGCGTGAGCCAAGTACTTCGGACGGCTAGCGCGCGGCGCCGAGCGCGGCGAGCTTGCGCGAGGCCAGGACGAGATAGACCTCGCTCACGCGGCCGTCGGCACCGATGCGCACCTGCATGATCACGCGGGGCGCATAACGCGCCGTCTCCTGCGCAAACGTCAGCATCACCGCGGGCAGGCCGTTCACCATCACGGAATCGATCCGCTCCGGCGCCCCCGCGCGCTCGGTGAGACCGACGAAGAAGCGCACGACCTTGTCGCGGCCGAGGATCGGACGCAGCGCCGCGTAGAACTCGCCGCCGCCGTCGGAGAGGGCGCGCACGTCATCCGCCAGCATCGACTCCACGCCGGCGACGTCGTGCGAGGCGAGACAAGTCAGGAAACGCTGCAGCGTCTCCGCCGCTTGCGCCTGCCGTGGCGGTGTCGGCACCTCGCGCTCGCGGTCGTACGCCTCCATGGCGCGCCGCGCGCGGAGGTGCGTCGTCTTGACGTTCGGCTCCGTAAAGTCGAGGGCCTCCGCCGTCTCCCGCACGGAGTAGTCGAAGACGTCGCGCAGCAGGAGTACCGCCCGCTGGCCGGGCGTGAGGGCCTCGAGGGCGAGCAGGAACGCGAGGGACACGCTCTCGAGCCGATCGTAGCGGGGAGCGGGCCCCGGCTCGCGGGGCTCGAACGAAGGCGGCGCGGCCTCGTCGGCTGTCGAGATCAGCTCGGGCAGCCACGGCCCTTCGTAGCGGCGCCGCCGCCGCTTGCGCAGCAGGTCACGGCCGACGTTCAGCGCCACCCGCGTGAGCCAGGGGCGCCACGGCCGCGTGCGGTCGCGCGGCGGGTGTTCGATGGCGCGGACGAACGTCTCCTGCACGATGTCGTCGGCGTCGAACGCGCTTCCCGTCAGGCGATACGACAGGCCCCACAGGAACGAGCGCTCGGCGTCGAAGACGGGAGCCAGCTCCCCCGCGGAGTCGCTCATCACCGGCGATCCTCCCACGATTTCCTCCTCAGGCCGCGTAAACCGCCGGCCTCACGGTAGCGATCACGGCGTCGGCGGCGGCCTGCGCGCTGGCGAGGCTCGCATCGGCGAGCAGGCCCTGCCCGCCGACCCAGTCGCCGGCCACGAAGAGGCCGGGGATGTCCGGAACCGCGGGCCCCGGCCGGCCCGCGAAGCCGCCGTGCGACGCTGCGGGCAGGTCGTGGGCGACGCGCAGGTGCGGCAGGAAGCGCGCCTGCACGATCGCGTCGCGCCAGCCCGGCTGCACGAGGTCGACGAGGGCCTCCAGTTCGCGCTTGACGAGCTCAGGCTCGCCGGCGGGCGACGCCCCGAGATACATCGCCGCGTGCACGACGGCCGCGCCGGCGGGAGCCAGCGCCGCCGTCGCGGAGTGGACGGAGAAGTACAGCGGTCTGTCGATGCCGAGGGCGAAGAGACCGCGCGGCCGCGGCAGCCGCGAGAGCGCGAGGTCGAGGGAGGCGGCGAAGACCGGCCGCGCCTCGCGCGCCCACTCCCCCAGCCACGTGCGGTCACCACCCTCCACGAGAGCCTGCGCCTCCGCCGGCCCCATGGCCACGATCACCGCCTCCGCCGCCACGCGCGTGCCGTCGGCCAGACGGACGCCGGTCACCGTTCCGCTCGTCTCGACGGCGGCGACGTCGGCCTCGGTCGTGACCACGGCGCCGGCCTCCCGGGCCGCCTCGCCCAGCGCCCGCACCAGGGACTGCCAGCCGCCGTCGAGATACAAGACGCCCGCGCGCACCGCCTGCTGGAGCTGCTGGACGGCGACGCCGGCGCTCAAGCGATCGACGTCCGGACTGTACGTCGTCACCCTCACCAGGGCCTCCATCACCGCCCGCACGCGCGGCCGCAGGCGGCCCTCGTCGAGCCATCCGGCGACGCTCGTGTGGGCGAGAGCGGGCGCGCTCGCGTCGACGCGCGGCAGCCGCGCGAGCAGCCGGGCGAACGCGGCCTTGTCGCGCAAGTCGAAGAGGTCGGTGGTGAGGAGCGACGCCATCCCCACCGGCAGTGTGTGCAGGCGGCCGCCGGCGAAGGCGTAGCCGCCCGACCCCGGCGGCACGCGGCCCGCGACACGGATGCCGAGCGCCTTCAGCACGGCCATCCCCGGCCCGCCGCGATAGAGCGCGTGCGGCCCCAGGTTGAAATGGAAGCCGTACTGCGCCTTCGTGCGCGCCCGTCCGCCGAGCGCGCCCGCCTTCTCGAACACTCGGACGCGCACGCCCCGCCGCGCCAGCGATACCGCCGCCGTCAGCCCCGCCAGCCCGCCTCCGACCACGATGACGCCCGACGTTTCTCTCTTCATACCCTCACCACGTCCGAGGGCCCCGAAAGGTGACAGTCCTACCCGGTCGGGTGATGACACCCTGAACCGAAGCGGTACCTTCTCGATATTCGATAGAACGAAAGGAACCGAATGAGCCCCCTCAACCGCTGGGTGAGTTGTGCCTTGCTGTCGATCGCCACGAGCGTGCTGCTGCTGGGACCGAGCGCCAACAGCCAGGCGCAGACGACGCCGCGCTTCAAGGTGATCGCCTTCTACAACGGGACGTGGGACGCCGCCCACATCAGCTTCGTGAAGGAAGCCAACCAGTGGTTCCCGCAGCGCGCGGCGGAAAACGGCTTCTCCTACACGTCCACCACGAACTGGAGCCTGCTGAACGCCACCAACCTCGCGCAATACCAGGTCGTGATGTTCCTGGACGACCTGCCGCCGACCAACGTGCGCGCGGCCTTCCAGACGTACATGCAGAACGGCGGGGCCTGGATGGGCTTCCACGTCTGCGCGTTCAACACCAACCCGGCGAGCTGGGACTGGTACCACAACACCTTCCTGGGCACCGGCTCCTTCCGCAACAACACGTGGAAGCCGACGACGGCGGTGCTGCGCGTGGAGGACCGGACGCATCCGTCCACGGTCAACCTGCCGGCGACGTTCACCTCGGCGGTCAGCGAGTGGTACAGCTGGAACCGCGACCTGCGCGCGAACGCGAACATCCGCATCCTCGCGTCCGTGGATCCGTCGAGTTTCCCGCTGGGCACCGACCCCAACCAGAGCTGGACGAGCGGCTACTACCCGATCCTGTGGACGAACAAGAACTACAAGATGATCTACGCGAACTTCGGGCACAACGCGATGAACTACTCGACGAACACGCCGCTGTCGTCGACGTTCGCGAGCGCGACGCAGAATCGCTTCATCATCGACGGGCTTCTCTGGCTGGGCGGAGTCACCGCGACGCCCAGCGCGACGCCAACGCCCACGCCGACGCCGGGAATCGTCGAGGTGACGCCGCCCGCCTCCGCCATCAGCGCCAGCACCCACGATGGGAACGTGCCCGGCAATACCGTCGACGACAACCTGTCCACGCGCTGGTCCGCCCTCGGCGACGGCCACTGGATCCAGTACGACCTCGGCGCCACGCGCACGCTGGCGTACCTGCGGCTCGCCTGGTACAACGGCAACACCCGACGCGCCACGTTCGACGTGCAGGCCGCCGACGCGCCGGCCGGACCGTGGCGAACGCTGCTCGCCGGCCGCCAGAGCAGCGGCACCACGACCGCCCTCGAGACGCACGACTTCACCGACAATGCCGCACGCTACGTGCGCATCGTCGGCCACGGGAACACGGCGAACCTCTGGAACAGCATCACGGAGACGGCGATCTTCGCAGTGCCGTGAGGACCCGACGGAGGCGGGCTAGGCGCCGACCAGGGCCTGCGGCCTGGCGTGGGAGTGCTGCACCTTGTCGTTGCCATTGACGTCCGACTCGATGAAGCGCAGCAGGACGTCCTGATCGCTCGGGAGCAGGCCCTTCGTCTCGATCCCCAGCATTCCGGCGGCGCGCCAGCGCACGGTGCCGCGCAGCTCCATCGGATGATCGCGCCCGGGGATCGGGAAACGAACGGAGACGGACTGGCCGGGCTGGACGCGGCCGACGGCGGCGAGGCGGAAGCCGCCGAGGCTGAGCTGCAGCAGTTGCCCGGTGACGAGGGGCGCGCCCGCCGGTGAGAGCAGCGTGGCCTCGACGACGTACGTGCGGCGCGGCTCCTTGCGGGAGCCCGACGGCGGCGACACCGCAGGCGAGGCGAGCACGTCGGCGCACATCTTGAGGAGGGCGTCGCCGCGGAACGGCTTCAGCAGATGCCCGGCCACGAGGCGGCCCAGGGTGTTCGGCGGCACGAACTCGGCCTGCCCCGTCGTCACGATCACGATCGGCGGCTTGGCGAGCGTGGCGATGTGCCGGAGCACCGCCCAGCCGTCGATGCCGGGCATGATGATGTCGAGAACCACGAGATCGGGCCGGCGTTGACTGAGGCTCTCGATAGCGGGGAGACCGCCCTCCGCCAGCTCCACCTTGTAGCCGGCCTCTTCGAGCAGCTCGGCTTCGAGCTCGCGCATGAACGGCTCGTCCTCCACGATCAGCACCGTCCGCCGCCCAGGGAACATGGATCCTCGTTCGTTGAGTGGCTACGATAGCGCATCCCGCGGACGATCGAGGCCCACCGTCACCGAATACACGCCCAACCTTACGTCGATCTACGTAGTCTGCGGGTTTTGCACTATCCTCGAAGTAACGAGCACAACTGCAAGCTGGAGGATCGCCATGGGAATGGTTCCGATCGCGGACGACGACAGCGACATCACGACGACATCGATCGTCAACTACATCCTGCTCGCGGCGAACATCGCGGTGTTCGTCCTCTTCCAGGGGCTGGGGTCGAACGATCGTTTCACGTACGCGTTCTCCACCGTGCCGCAGGAGATCGTCAGCGGCCACGACGTGGTGACACCGGCACGCCGCGTCGAGGATCCCGTCAGCGGACGAACGTTCGTCCAGCCCGGGCTGCAGCCGACACCAGGCTCGGTGTACCTCACGCTGCTCACGTCGATGTTCATGCACGGCGGGCTGGCCCACATCTTCGGAAACATGCTCTACCTCTGGATCTTCGGAAACAACATCGAGCACACGCTGGGTCGCCAGCGTTATCTCCTCTTCTATCTGACGTGCGGCATCCTCGCCAGCCTCGCCCACGTCTTCGCCACCGCCGCCACCGGCGGCAACATGTTCATCCCCAGCCTGGGCGCGTCCGGTGCGATCTCCGGCGTGCTCGGCGGCTACCTGCTCCTCTTCCCGCGCCGGAACGTGCGGATGTGGATGGGCCGCGGCATCGTGATCATGCCCGCCTGGACGTCGCTGGGCATGTGGTTCCTGTTCCAGCTCGTCGCCGGCATGGGCATGCTGGGAGAAGGCTCGCAGGCGGGCGGCGTGGCGTATGCCGCCCACATCGGCGGCTTCGTGGCCGGACTCGTGCTCGTCAAGCTGTTCGCAACGGGACGCCGTTACTAAGGAGGTCCTCCATGGCGAAGAACGCACCGACGGGGCCCATCTGGCTCGTCTGCCTCGTGCTCTACGTGATCGCGATGCTCGCGCACTTCCGTGTCGTCCAGATCCGCGCGGACATTGCCACCTGGTCGTGGATCATCGGCTTCGGCCTGCTGCTCATCGCGACACAGATGCGCCGCCTCTAGACGTATGCTTCCGCCCGCATGAGCGAGCCGATCGCGCGGGCTTCGGACCTCAAGGGTGACGGGCCGCACGGCCTGTCCGCGGCGGGCACCGACCTGGTCGTGGTGCGCACGAAGGCGGGCCTGCGTGCGTACGAGGGGCATTGCCCGCACCAGGGTGCGATGCTGAGCGAGGGCGAGCTCGACGGCGACGTGCTCGTCTGCCGGAACCACCGCTGGCGTTTCGCGGCGGAGAGCGGCCGGCACGTCGACGGGCCGGAGCACCTCGTCGCTTGTCCGATCCGCGAGAGCGGCGGCGCCATCTACGCGGAGAGCTCGACCGTCGCCGCGAGCCAGGCCGCACCTCGCGCACCGACGCGCCGCATCGCGGACCTGCCGGGACCGAAGGGCCTGCCCCTGCTCGGCAACCTGCACCAGATCGACCTGTCCGCGCTCCATCTGCAGCTCGAGCGCTGGGCCGGCGAGTACGGGCCGATGTACCGGTATCGGCTCGGCCCACAGCTCATGATCGCGGTGGCCAGCCCGGAGCTGAACCAGCAGGTCCTGCGCCAGCGGCCGGAAACGTACCGCCGGATGTCGAAGGTCGAGCCCGTCTTCAAGGAGATGGGAGTGGCCGGTGTCTTCTCCGCCGAAGGCGCGGCGTGGCGCCCGCAGCGGCGGCTGTCGATGGAAGCGCTTTCGCACCGGCACCTGCGCGGTTTCTACGCGACGCTGAAGACGGTGGCGGAACGGCTGAAGAGACGGTGGGACGCCGCCGCCGATCGGCACGACGTCGTCGACATCACCGACGACCTCAAGCGCTTCACCGTCGACATCACCACCCTGCTGACGTTCGGCCACGACGTGAACACGATCGACCAGCACGAGGGCGAGCTGCAGAAGCGGCTGGAGCTCCTCTTCCCGGCGTTTCACCAGCGGCTCTTCGCCGTCGTCCCCACCTGGCGCTACTTCCGGCTGCCGCGGGATCGGCGCGTCGACCGCGCGATCGCCTGGCTGCAAGGCTGGCTGCAGGAGCTGGTGGCGGCCGCGCGCACGCGCATGGCGGCGGAGCCGGCGCGAGCCGAGAACCCGTCGAATTTCCTGGAGGCGATGCTGGCCGCGCGCGACGAGGCCGGCCGGCCCTTCTCGGACGAGACACTCTTCGGCAACCTCATGACGATGCTGCTGGGCGGCGAGGACACGACCGCCTACACCCTGGCCTGGGCCGTGCACGAGCTGTGCGACAGCCCGGCGTCGGTGGAATCGCTGCGCGCGGAGGCGGCCGCCTCGTCGAAGGCGGACGTCGTGCCCGCGGATATGGAGACCGCGAGCGGTCTCGCGTATGCGGCGGCGGTAGCGAAGGAGGCGATGCGCCTGCGGCCGATCGCCCCGCTGCTCTTCCACGACACGAACTTCGAAACCGTCCTCGGCGACGTGCGCCTGCCGCCGCGCACGACAGTCGTGCTGCTCACCCGCCTGGCCGCGCTCGCCGCCGAACACTTCGACGACCCGACGGCGTTTCGTCCGGGACGATGGGTCGGTCCGCCCGCCGGCGCTCACGATCCCTCCGTCCACATCCCGTTCGGCTCCGGCCCGCGGCTGTGTCCCGGCCGGACGCTGGCGCTGCTCGAGATGAACGTCGTGCTCTCCACGCTGTACGGCAACTTCGACGTCGAGCGTGTCGGTCGGAGCGCCGACGTGCGCGAGGTGATGGCGTTCACGATGTACCCCGAAGGCTTGAGGGTCCGCCTGCGTCGTCGATGAAGCGGCTCGTCCTCCTGGCGGCCCTCGGCGCGGCGCTCGTCTCCGCTGGGTCGACGACCTCAACATGTGGCCGAGCGGTGAGACCGCCGCACCGCGAGCGACGTCTCAGCAACAGAGGACCTGATCACATGGCAAGTCTTGCGCCGGCCACAGTCGGGATGATTGCGTGGCTCGCCAACACCGAGCCCGCCCCCCCGGGTTCGGCTCCGCCCGCCGTCGTCGCCGAGGCGTGGTCGGCCCTGGAAGCGGCGCGATCCCTGTCGTACAAGCTCAAACTCGAGTACGTCGGAAGCGACGAGCCAACGGTGGATGCGGACATTCGGATCGAACGCCTCCCCGAGGGGGATCCCCTGCGGCTGAAGTTCGCGATCGAAGCCGCCTTCCAGCCCTCCGAGTCGCGTCAGGTCGTTCGGCGAACGGCGACCTTCGATGGGCAGGTGTTCCGTCGACGAGACGACGTGGAAAGGGTCGTGCGCGAGATGCAGGTCGCCCCTCGCGCGCGGGGGGGCGACCTGCCCGAAGTGACGGCGGGCCTCGGGCGCCAGCTCTATTACGCACTGGAGTGGCCGGCGTACGTGCCACGCCTGCGCGAGGACGGGCTGCATCTGGAGCCCGGCACCAAGGTGGTGGATGGCGAACGCTGCCTCGTCGTCTCACGACGGCTCGAGAAGAACCTCCCACGCGGCCGCGTGAGAACGACGGAACGCCTCTTCCTCGCCGAGCGCGATCATCTCCCCCGCCGGCTCGAGGTCCTTTCCGTCGACGAGACCGGACAGGTTACGGCCGCGATCCGGACGATCTCCGACCTCAAGATCGACGCCCCGACGGGCGCGGACGCCTTCACCTCGCCGATCCCCGAGGGCTACGCCCTTCGGCCGGTGGCGCCCCGGCGGCCGCCGAGCGAGCTGCTCCCCGTCGGGCAGCCGGCCCCCGACTGGAGCCTCAAGGATGGGCAGGGCCGGGTCCACTCGCTCGCGGACCTCCGCGGCAAGGTGGTGCTCCTGGACTTCTGGGCGGAATGGTGCGGGCCCTGCAAGAACGCCCTCCCAGTGCTCCAATCCCTGCACGAGCGCTACGGGCCCAAAGGCCTGATCGTCGTCGGCATCGACAACCCCGATGGAGACGCCGCCGCCACGCAACGAGCCGCCGCCTATTTCGCCGCCAGAGGCTACACGTATACGGCGCTCCCCGAGGGCGACGTGGTCGCGAAGGCGTACAAGGTCGACGTCCTCCCCACGCTGTATTTGATCGACCGCGGGGGCACGATCGTCTACGGCAAGGCGGGTACGGGACAGGGCGAGATCGACGATGTCATTCAGGGCCTTCTGAGATAGCCGAAAACCTCGTCGCGCTTGACCTGCCACGCGGTGGCCGACATGCTGAGGTCGGCATCTCCGCCGGCGGCGGTAGCGCCGGCTGGCCTCGCCGTGAGGAGGCGTGGTGGCGGGCGAAACGCGCTTGAATCACCTACGCTCCTCCGAGTGACCCGCGCCTGCCGCCGGAGGGAATCGGATAGAATCCGCGCCTCGTGAAGCGGCTCGTCCTCCTGGCGGCCCTCGCCGCGGCGGTCGTCTTCCTCGCCGGCGAGATCCCCTACGCCACCGCCCGCTCCGCGTCTCCGGCCGGCTATGAATTCGGCGGGCGTCTGCGTTGGGTCGACGACCTCAACATGTATTTCTCGTTCATCCGGCAGGCGGCAGACGGACACGCGCTGTTCGTCAACCGCCTGACCCACGAGCCGCACGCGCCGGTCTTCTTCAATCCGCAGTGGCTGGCCGTGGGGCTCGCCACGCGATGGGCGGCGCTGTCCGACACCGCCGTCTTCGCGGGGTGGCGGGCGGCGGGCGTGCTGCTGCTCGCCCTCGGCTTCGCGGCCCTGCTTGCCGCCGCGCGGACGCCGCCGGCATCGCGGCCGTGGGCGCTCTGGCTCTTCCTCACCGGCAGTGGATTCGGCTGGCTGGCGGCGGGCCTCGGCGTCCGCGGCTTCCGCCTCGATCTCGATTCCGGCTTCACTCCGTTCGCACAGGCTACGCTCAACCCGCATTTCTCGGCGCCGCACGGCCTCGTGCTGCTGGTGCTCGCCTGCCTGCTGCGCGGCGAGCAGGAAAGCGGGCCGCGCTGGTACCTGGCGGCGTCCGTCCTGGCGCTGCTCGAAGGGCTCTCACGGCCGTACGACCTCATCACGTTGTGGATGGCGCTGCCCCTCTTCGCCCTCGCCTCGCCGCCGCGCGAAGCCGCGGTGCGACGAACGCTCTGGCGGCTGCTCCCGCTCGTGGCGACGGTGCCCGCGCTGCTCTACACCTACTTCCTGTTCGGGCGGCATCCCGTCTTCCACTACTGGGCCTCGCAGGGCCACACACCGCCGGTGACGGTGCTCGAGCACCTCGCGAGCCTCGGACTCGTCGGCATCGTGGCCGCCTGGCGCCTGGCGCGGCGCAAGGCGTTCCCGCTCGCGCCGGGCGAGGTCTTGCTGTTGGCATGGCTCGTCACCGTGCTCGTCATCGTGCACGCCTCGAAGGTCGTGCCATCGTTGCCGTTCAGCGCGCAGAACGGAATGACGGTGATGGCGCCCGTCGTGGTGCTGGGCCTGCCGCTGCTCGAGCGATGGACGACGGCCGCGGGCCGGCGCCGGACCCTGCTGGGCTCGGTCGTCGTGATCAACGCGATTGCGAGCGTGGTCCTGCTGAGAGAGCTCACCGCCGTCACCAGCACGCACCTCGGCAACTACCACATCCGCACCGCCGACCTCGAGGCGTTCGCGTGGCTGCGCGGGCACGCGCGCGAGACGGATGTGATCCTGGCCGACTATCTCGACGGCAACCGCCTCGGCCGCTTCGTCTCCGCGCGCGTCGTCCTCGGCCACTACTCGGTGACGCCGAACGCAGCCGTTCTCGACGCGCGAATCCGCGAGCTCCTGGCCGGCACGGTGTCGGTCGAGGACGCGCGCGCACAACTCGCCTCGTGGAACGTGCGGTGGATCTACGCCTCGCCGCGCGAGCATCCGGACGCGGTCTTCCCGCGCCTTCCGGACTGCGGTCGCGCGTTCAGCGTGCGCGCGGTGACGATCTACGACTGCGCCCTCACGCAGCTCCAGCCGTAGGCCGGCGGCAGCACCGGGAGCGGCCCCGGGCTTTCGGGACCGAAACGGTAGACGCGAACGGTGCCGGCATCGTAGACACGAACGAGGGCGGGCGACGAGAACCGCAGCGGCCGTCCCCCGTACTCGAGGACGTGTGTCACCGCGAAGCGGTGGAGGATCGACTCGCCTTCGGCGGCATCTTCGGTGGTGAACAACCGGCGAATGGCGGCCACGCGGTTCGTGCTCGTGTCGACCTCCTTCCAGAAGTACTCGAGCACGGACCGTCGTCCGGCCAGGCCGGTCACCACCGGGTGGTAGTTGAGACGCAGGCTCTGCGGTGGCGCGCCGTCACCGCGGGCGGTGACGACGATCGCATCCATCGGCGTCTGGTTGCGGAGGTAGAGCAGCGCGCAGACCTCGTCCGGCCCCAGCCACACGCTCCGGTGCGGCGTACGCACCGTCTTGCCGGTGAGCACCAGGGGAACGACGGCGGCCGCGGCCACGGCGGTGATCCGCACCGTCCACGTCACGCTCTCCGCTGACCACCGGCGCAGCAGCGCCGCCAGCGCGATCACGTTCACGAGGGCGGCGAAGTACGGCAGACACTGCACGGCCTGGATGAACTCGTACGGGCTCACGACCTGGTCGATCGCCTTCACCGAGAAGGCGTACCCGAGGGGCAGCGCGAAGAGGCAGGCCAGCGCGAACACAGTCTCGGCCAGGCCCGCGCGGCGCCGCGCGCGCACGAGGTCGGCAAGCCACAGGGGCACGAACGGCGAGAAGCTCATGAGGCGCCACACCCCGAGCACCGTGGCCACCACGCCCGCTACACCGGCCGGCAGCTTCTGCAGCGTGCCGCCGATCCCGTCGCGCACGATGGCCCATCGGTCCGCAGCCAGCGCGGGGTACATGTAGATCTCGGCGAAAAGCCCCGGCGTGAAGCGCGGCAGGCCGCGTGTGAGCGGTGCGCGCCAACTGAAGAAGACGAAGGCCGCCCCCGCCGCGACCATCAGCAGGGCCCACGCGTACTCACGCCGCCGCTCGCGAATCAGGAACAGGAGGGCCGACGCACCGAACGCGCCCGTCATCAACAGGAAGATCTGCGCCTTGAACCCATACGACAGTCCCGCCAGCGCCGAAGCCAGGAGGAGAGCGCGCCGGTCGGCGAGGCCCCCGTCGCGGTGCGCGATGAGGAGCAGGATGCTGATGGTGAGCCAGAGAACGGTCGCGCTGCCCGTCGATTCGCTGGTCAGGAAGAAATACGACGGAGAGGCCGCGTCGACGATGCGTCCTTCGAGGGCGTGCCCGACCGCCGGCGTGATGCAGAAGACGGAAAGCAGGCCCGCGAGGGCCAGCCCCCTCTCGCGCGTGTACAACCGGACGGCGAGGTACACGCCGCCCATGAGAAGCAGCAGGCGAAGGCTCGGGATGACGAGGTGGTGCACGACTGTGAAATCGAAGCCGGCGTGGCGGGCCAGGAAGAGCCCGGGCATGAAGCCGAGGATGTGGTACCGCGGCGCGGGCAGGCCGGCCACCGTCGGGATGTGCTGCGGCGGGACGTGACGCCACAACTCCCAGTACACGGCGAGGTGATCCGGGTAGTCGACGGAGTGGTCGTAGTAGAGCGCGTCGGGCGTGGGCTCGTAGACCCGGGCGTCGCGCATGAGGATCCAGAGGAAGATCGGCACGAGCACCGCGAGCAAGGCCGCGAGTGGAAGCGAGCCGGCGGGACTCGCGTCACCGGGCGGTGGAACAGAAGTCCTCTCGCGAAGGCGGCGCCACGCGGCCAGCACGCCGAACGCCACCAGCAGCAGCACGAACGGGAACGGCGCGCCCGCGACCATGTGCAGGTAGAAGAGCGTCGCGCTCGCCGGATAGCCGACGAGGAACGCGAGCACCAGCCGCTCGCCCGGCGTCAGCACGCCGCGCCATCGGGGCAGGACGAGATCGCCGATCGGCAGGAAGAGCAGCACGGCCCAGAGGCCGGCGCGCGCGGTGGCCGTCCAGGGCAAGCCCACGCCGTGGAGGACCGCGGCTACGCCCAGCGCGCTGCCACAGATCAGGAAGCTCTGGATCACCGAGGGGGCCAGTATAACGGCCGAGCTGTGACAGTTGAGTTTTCGTCACAACTGCGCGCGGCCGCCGGCGATGACCCGCTACACTGCCGCCATGTTGGCTCTCTGGCTGGTCCCGGCACTCGTCGCATCCGCACCTGTACCGTCGGGCGTTCGTGACGCCCTCGCCGAGGAGCGCCTCGGCCTGTTTCCCGGGCGCGAGTATCGCCTCACGGGAGGTCGATGCTCCGACTGTCCGGCGCCCCGACAGGCGCTCTGGTATTTCGAGGACGATCTCGTCGCGGTGCCGCGCGATACGGGTGGCCATCGGCCGTCGCTGGTCTGGGTCGGCGCCCCCGATCTCCTTTCCGGCGTGCGCCTCGCTCCTGGCGGCGGGGCGGTGGAGCTGGAGGGCGCCACGCTTCCGCTCGAGCTGGCGCCGCGGCTCCGTACGAACCGCTCGTACTACGACGCCACCAGCGCCGCCTTCTTCTCCCGCCGCCCGCTGCGCATCCGCGGCCGATGCGAAGACTCCCGATTCGTCGCGCGCCAGATCTGGCCCGAGGACTATCGTCTCGCCGGCCCGCGGCTCGACACCCGGCCTCTCTCCAGCGGCGACCAGGTGGCGTCGCTCATCACCGCCAAAGGTGGCGGCGTTCGCGCGCCGTTCGAAGCGCGCGTGCTGTGGCAGCGCCCGGGCTCCACACCGGATCTTGCCGGCCAGTCGGTGCTCGCCCTCGTCCTGAGCGGCGCCCAGGGCGACGACGACGAGGCGCACGGCGGGCACTTCGCCATCGCCACCGGCGGCGTCGGCCCGAAGGGCGAATGGCACGACTGGATGGTGAACAACTTCTACAACCTCGACTCCGTGAGCGAGAAGGGGATCGTGGCCGCGCGGGTGCCGATGGATCACTACCTGACGGACCTCAACAGCGGGCAGTCCTACTATCGGCCCGTGTACGTGCTCGCCCTGGTGCTGCGGCAGCCGCAGGCGGCACGGCGCTACCAGGACTCGATCGATCCCGTTTACGACCGCTTCTACCGCCACGAGTTCCAGTACCACCACGCCGCCCTGAACTGCACCGGCATCAGCATGGACGCCCTCCGCGGCTGCGGCTGGAAGATCCCGCGCAAGGGGCCCACGAGCCGCACCAAGGCCACCGCCGCGTTCTTCTATATGTGGGCCAAGGAGCGCAGCCTGTCGAAGGGCGAGAGCACGTTCGACTACCTGAGCGAGGAGCAGACGCGGCTCCTGCCGCGGGCGGCCTTCGAGGCCGAGGGCCACGACGTCCTGCGGATGGCGCGCAGCACACCGGGGCGCGTCCCCACCGGGTACGAGCGCGCGCTGGCCGAGGATCTCACCGCCGTCGTCTTCATCCGCGTGCCACAGATCCCGTCGAGCCGTGCCTGGGGCCAATACCCGATCGGCTCGTTCTCCGAGTACCAGCGGCGCGTCCCCTCCGATACGTCGAAGTGGAAGATCGTCTCCGTGGACGCGCGCGCGTTCCCCGAGTCCTTGCGCGACACGCCGGCGCCGCCGCCCCATCACTCCCGCGCACCGTTCTACGCCGCTCTGGCCATCGGCGGAGTGGGAACCGGCCTGGCTGCCACTGCCTACGGCGTACGCCACTGGCGCGCCCGCGTCCGCGCGCGCCGCGCGGCCTGAAGAAACCGCCGGCCCGCGCCTCACGTCTCAAGACAACAGGGAGGCGCCGTGATGAGCGAGGCCGGCGGTATTTTCGAGCCCCCCGGTCGATGGGGCCTTCTCCCCGATCGGCCGGACGGCGCACCGCTCGATACGCGCGCGGTGCTGCGCCATTGGTTCGTCCACTTCAACCCGCTGTACCTGCTGAGCGCCTTCTGCGTCCTCACCGGCGTCTTCCTCGTCAATCGCAGCCTCGATGGGTTGCCGGCGGATCCCTTCGACGGACCGCGCGTGGCGCTCCTCGCGGTCATCCAGGCGTACGAGCTCCTCATCATCGCGGGCGCCGCCTTCCTCGTCCGCCGCGCGCGCGTCGTACGGCCGGCGGTCCTGTTGATCCTGCTCGAGGCCGTGTTCCTCTTCGACGGGACACTCCGCCTGGAGAGCCTGCTCCTGCGCGCACCGCTGCGCCTCGAGCTCACGCTCGTGTGGCTCGTGCTGATGCCGGCCAAGGTCTGGGGCATGGCCGCCGCGCTGCGCGTACGCCTCACGGTCGCGCACTACGCGCAGGTCGTCACGTCCGCCGCCCTGCTGGCTGCCGTCATCCACCTGCTCGCTCACCCATCGACCGACAAGCTCGTGGTCCTCCAGATCGCGGCCTGGCTCGGGGCGTTCGTCATCGGCCTCCTCGACGTAACCGAGGCGCCGCCGCTCTCGCCCCTGGCCGCCACGGTCGAGCAGCGTGCGCGCGCCACGCGTTGCAGCCGCGGCGCGTTTCGGATCGTGACGGGCGCCTACTTCGTGCACGTCTGGTCCTTCATCCTCGTCGGCAGCAGCGCCGACCTCGCATGGCCTGCGGTCGTGGGACAGCTCGGGACGCTCTTCCTGCGCGCGGCGCTACGCGCTCGACACGATGCCCAGATCTGGGCCGCGGGCGTGCTCGTGGTGACGGCGGCGCTCCCCAACCCCGCGGCTCTCCCGTACGCCGCCCTCGTGGTGGCGACCGTCTTCACGTACCGCGTGTGGACGGGGGCACGCGGCGGCCTGGCCGCGGGCGCAGCGCTGGCGGTCTATGCCGCGTTCTGCCTGCGCGAGTGGCGCGGCTGGGGTCAGCCTCTCCCCGCGCTGCCGGCCGCCGATTCGTGGCCGAGCGTCGCTCTGGCCGTGGTCCTGGCGGCGATCGGCTGGGGCCTCCGCGATCGTCTCGCCCAAACGCTCGTCGCCGCCGGCGCCGCCTATGCCGGCGCCGTGGCCTGGCCACGCATCGCGCCGAAGACCGAGCTCGCACGCGGCGTCTTGATGTTGGCCGCCGGGTTCGTGCTCTTCGTCGTCGGCCTCGCCGTCAACTGGTGGCTGCGCGTCAACGGCACGCCGCCGCCGAAGACTAGGGCAGCACGTACTGGCTGAAGAAGGGCCACAGGAAGTCGGTCATCACCACCGGGTGGTTCTCACCGTTCGAATATTGGTGTGTCGCGTCTTCGACGACGGCGACGACGAGCTGATTCCCGGCGCCGATGAGCGAGCGGCTGTAGGTGAACGTCGACACCGTCTTGCCGCGCACCGGCCCGGTGGCGAACGTGTAGCGCGTGGGATCGAGCTGCACCGCCGACGTCACTGTCCCGACGAGGGCGTTCAGCGGGGCAAGGCTGGCGAGGCTCGCATCGAGCGGAAGCTCGCTGACGCCGATCGCCGTGCGGAAGCCGTCGTCCATGCTTCCCACGGAGAACACGACCGGCGCCGGCCGCGCCGCCGGCCCGGGCACGCTCGGACCACCCGCCGCCATGGCGAAGGCGGCGAACGTGCTCGAGCGTTCCATCAGGAGCCGGCCGGACATCTGGGCGCCGTTCGAAAAACCAGACACGTACAGGCGGCGCGGATCGACGGGCAGCTCGGCCTCGATCGAGGCGAGGATGGCGTCGAAGAACGCGACGTCGTCGCGCACGCGCCGGCTCTCGATCGAGGCTTGCCTGGTCGCGGACAGCCCCGCGATCTGCGCATCCGTGCACAGCGGCATGGACGCCGTGCCGAGCGCGCCCGCCGCCCACTTCGTCGTGACCTTGAACTCGTCGGCCTCCACGACGTGGTCGTAGTCCTCGTCGTCGCCGAGGCAATACGACAACGCCGACGGGAACACGGCGATGAACCCTTCGGCGTCCGCCTTCTCGCGCCAGCCGGAGATGTTGTAGAACTTCTCGCCGCTGCCGCTGGTGCCGTGGATCATGAAGACGACGGGCACCGCCTTCGTGCCGTCGACCTTGTCCGCAACGTGGAGCACCACCTCACGCTGGACGCCGTCGACGGTGAGCCGGCGCACGAGCTTTCCGTGCGGCACCGCGCCGGGTGCGGCGGGGCCGGTGTCCGTGGCGCCGCAGCCCGTCATCAGCCACAGCGCCGTCATGAGCCCACTGAGCACCGCGTTCTTCATGCTGCATACGACTGTCACTTCTTCGGCCGGGTTGAAGCCGGCCCGGCCACCCTGTGACAGGACGCACCGCAGAGCACTCGCAGCGAGCTAAGCCCAGCGCGACGACGAGACCTTGTCCCCGAACGCGAGCGCGGCCAGATGGGGCACGGCGGCGAGATTCTGGATGTCGGGATACTCGACGACGTGACCCTCGCCGCGCAGCGGGAGGATGTTGCCTCCGTAGGCGCGATGCTCGAACAGCTCGTACGTCTGCCCGGCCGGGATCTGAAAACGAAGCGACGACACCTGGTCGTTGAAGTCGTTGCCCTCGACGTGAACGGTGCGGTAGTCGTCGAGGTGCGTACCCACTTTCGTGGCGCCGGCCAGGCTCAGGCAGTGCCCCTCGTAGTTCTTGCCCTCGTAGAGGTCGATCCACGCTTCGTCGCGGGAGGCGATCGGCGGCAGCGTGGCCGGAGGCTTCGCCCTGAATTCGAGGAACCGGATGATGTTGTCCTGCCGCCAGTGATAGCAGGAGTACAGATGGAGAGCCCCGCCGCCGTCCACATGGACGCCGGCCCCGGCGCCCATGTTGGCCTGGCGGTCCTTCGCCTGGAACTTGCGGGACAGGACGAGCTGCAGTGACGCCGTGGAGAGAATGCCCGGGTTCGTGGGGGTCACGGAGTCGTTCAGCAGAACCTGCCACAAGTCCGCCATGTCGGCTCCCGGGATCGTGGGCGAGTTCTCGGATGTGTTTCGCATGGCCAGCAGGAACAACGTGCCGTCGTTCTGCAGCAGCAGATCGAGGCCCTGGTAGCCGGCGTCCGCGAACGCCTTGGGAATCGTCGCCGCCACCGCGGCCCCGAAACCACCGGGCGTGTCGTCCGCGGAGAGATACAGGTCGAGCCGCCCGCTCGTTTGTGCGGCCATCAGAAGGCGGCCATCGGCCAGCGACGTGATCGCGACGGCGCCGGCGGCATGTTTCGGCCGATCGAGCGTCGCCGTCAGACGCACGGGCGCCGACGGCGCGCTGACGTCGAAGAAGACGACCTGTGACTTCTTCCCGTTCTCGATCGGAACCGCGAGCAGCTCGCCAGTGGTGCTGATGCCGCCGGCGTGCCAGTAGTCCTTCTCGATGGCGAGGGTCTTGACCACCTTGTCGCCGTCGGGCGGGATGGTGGTGTGCCAGAGATTGGACCGGAACGGCTCGTCCTTCTTGCGCGACGCCATGTCGATGACGAAAAGCTGCGAGCGTTTGGTGTCCGGGTGCTTGTCGCCGCCGGAGAGGACGACGTACCGGCCGAGGCGCACGATCCCTTGAAAATGATTGCCGAGGCCGCCCTTGTTCTTGACGCTCGCGGTATAGCGCGGGTCGGTGAACTTGCCGCCGTCGTGGGCGGCGAGGAAGTGGCCGCGCTCGCGAATGTTCCTGAAGGCCGCAGGCACGTCCATCAGAGACGGCTTTCTTGTCTTCATGGGCCCGATTTTGCGTCGAACTCGTCCCAGGAGGAGTCACCCCCGCCACGAGGTGGAGCGGCGGCGACTCTCGTACAATGCCTCCGCCCCATGCGTTGGACGCTGACGTTTCTTGCCGTAGCGATGCTGTCGGCGTGCGCGGATTCCACGGCGCCGGGCGTCTCCGCCGACGCCTGGCCGGAAGCGGACGCGCTCTTCCATCGTGATCCGCGCTGGCTGGGTGCGGATGCCGCCTTCTCCGTTCCGCTCGGAAACGGCCGCGTGTTGTGGCTCTTCGGCGACACCTTCGTCGCCACCAGCGAGCGCCGCGTGCGCAGCGAATCGCGGCTCGTGCGCAACAGCGTGGCGGTGCAGACGGGGCTGGATCCGAGCCGCGCGGACATCACTTTCCATTGGCGCCAGCCGGCGGCAACGCCGCAGTCGTTCTTCCCCGAGGACGGCGCGATCTGGCGGTGGCCCGCGCACGGAGTCCGTCTTCCTTCCGCGCTCGTCCTCTTCGTCATGCGGGTGCGCGCGACCCCCGGCGAGGGGCTGGGCTTCCGCGTCGACGGGTGGGAGGCGGTGCGCATCCCCAACCCGGACGACTCGCCGCCCGCGTGGCGTCTGGAATGGCTCCCCGCCCCGCGGGAGGCCATCCCCGGGCTCGTGGTCGGCGCGGCGGTCGTTCGCGACGGCGACCACGTCCTCGCGCTGTCCGTGCGCGAGCCCGGAAACCACGCGGGCTACCTGGCTCGCTTTCGCGCCGCCGACCTCGCCGAAGGCCGCCTCGCCGCCGAGTGGTGGGACGGCGTGCGCTGGGGCGGCGGCGCTACGCCCGCCGAAGTGATGTCCGATGCCGGCGCCGAATCGTCGCTGCATCAGGCCGCGGACGGCCGTTGGGTTCATGTTCGGTCGCAGGGTTTCGGCGCCACCACGATCGTGTTGGCGGAGTCCGCCTCCGTTCTCGGACCGTGGCGCGACTGGCAATCGATCTACCGTCCTCCGGAATCGGACCGGCCCGGCGCGTTCGTCTACGCGGGCAAGGCCCATCCGGAGCTCGAGGGCGGCGGGCTCATCGTGACCTACGCCGCCAACGGTTTCGACTTCGCCGAGGTCGTTCGCGACACCTCGCTCTACTATCCGCGGTTCGTGCGGGTCACGGGCGCGCCGCGCTGATCGCCCCACGCAGCGAGCAGGCGCGGCCCGCCATGCTCGACCAGGGATCACCCACGCGCGCGAGCCGAGCCGCCATGGCGCGCAAGGTGAACGCGCGCGGCAGGGCCTCCCCGCTTTCGATCTCCTCCCACGTACACGGCGCGGATACAGGCGCACCGGGACGGGCGCGGACGGCGTAGGCGGCGGCGAAGGTCGCGCCGTGCCCGTTGCGCCCGGTGTCGACGAGGATGCGTCCGCCGCGATCGGCCTTCGCGAATTCCTGCGTGAGGTGCTCGGGATCACGCTCGACGAGCAGGGCACCCACGCGGTGCGCGAAACGCTCGACGTCGCGAAAGCCGGTCCGGCCGTCGAGGGGGACGACGACGTGAAACCCCTTGGAGCCCGACGTCTTGACCCAGCTCTCGAGCTTCAGCTCCTGCAGCAGCGCGCGCAGTGCCAGCACGACGCGGCGCAGTACATCCGGCTCCTCGCGCGACGGATCGAGATCGAAGACGCAGAGGTCGGGCCGCAGGAGCTGCGGCAGGCGCGACGGCCACACGTGCGGCGTGATGCAGTTCTGATTGGCGAGCCAGAGCAGCCCACGCGTGTCGCGGATGACGGGATACAGGACGCTTCCGTCTCGCTTCGGGACCTCCACGCGTTCGAGCCAGTCGGGAAAACCCTTGGCGACGTTCTTCTGCCAGAAGCCCTTCTTGCCGATTCCGGACGGGAAGCGCTCCATGGTGACGGGCCGGCCGCAGAGGTACGGCAGCAGCACCGGCGCGACGGTCTCGTAGTACGCGGCGAGCTCGCCCTTGGTGATCCCGTCCTCCGGGAACAG
>Ga0114129_10004139_pt1 | contig 20492 bp, 12 predicted proteins | sample RhiMetdeltSRZDD1_FD_80071 | JGI IMG/M metagenome (GOLD analysis project Ga0114129, IMG submission 80071) | Populus rhizosphere microbial communities from Tennessee, USA - Rhizosphere MetaG P. deltoides SRZDD1 (version 2) (version 2) | ecosystem: Host-associated > Plants > Roots > Rhizosphere >... | reverse complement strand
GAAGGACTCATTCGATCGCACCTTTCACGACATTCAAAAGAGGAAATAGCGCTGAGCGAGCGGCAGCACGCGCGCGGGCGGTGAGTGCAACACTTCGCCGTCGGCTGTGACGATGTACGTCTCCGCATCGACCGTGATGCGCGGAAGCGCGTCATTGAGCTTCATGTCCCGTTTGCTCAGCCGCCGGCAGCCGCGTACCGCAACCAGTCGCTTGGCCAGGCCGTAGCGCTGCGCGACACCATCCTCCAGCGAGAGCTGCGAGACGAAGGCACACGAGGCCGAGCCGATGGCTCTCCCGAATCCACCGAACATCGGCCGCATGACGAGCGGCTGCGGCGTTGGAATCGATGCGTTGGCGTCACCCATCTGCGCCCACGCGATGAAGCCGCCTTTGAGCACCATTTCCGGCTTGACGCCGAAGAACGCCGGCTTCCAGAGCACCAGGTCCGCGAGCTTGCCCACCTCCACCGATCCGATCTCGTGTGCGATGCCGTGGGTGATCGCCGGGTTGATCGTGTACTTCGCGACGTAGCGTCGGATGCGCAGGTTGTCGTTGTCTCCCTGTTCGCCGGCAAGACGGCCGCGCTGCTCGCGCATCTTGTGCGCCGTCTGCCACGTGCGGCAGATGACCTCACCCGCGCGGCCCATCGCCTGACTGTCACTCGACATCATCGAGATGGCGCCGAGATCGTGCAGCACGTCTTCGGCCTCCATCGTCTCGCCGCGAATACGGCTCTCCGCAAACGAGACGTCTTCGGGAACGTTCTTGTCGAGGTGATGGCACACCATCAGCATGTCGAGATGTTCGTCGAGCGTGTTCACGGTGTACGGACGCGTCGGGTTCGTCGAGCTCGGCAGCACGTTCGGCTCGCCGGCCACGCGGATGATATCCGGCGCGTGACCACCGCCGGCGCCTTCCGTGTGATAAGCGTGGATTGCGCGTCCCTTGAAGGCGGCAATCGACACGTCGACGAAACCGGATTCGTTCAACGTGTCCGTGTGAATCGCGACTTGTACATCGTGCCGTTCGGCGACGCCGAGACAGCAATCGATCGCCGCGGGTGTCGTGCCCCAGTCCTCGTGCAGCTTCAAGCCAATCGCGCCGGCGCGAATCTGATCGTCGAGGCCCTCGGGCAGCGAGCTGTTTCCCTTTCCGAGAAACCCGAAGTTCAACGGGAACGCCTCGGTGGCCTGGAGCATCAGCTCGATGTGCCGCGCGCCCGGCGTGCAGGTCGTGGCGTTCGTGCCAGTCGCGGGCCCGGTGCCGCCGCCGATGTACGTCGTGATGCCGCTCGCGATCGCGTCGTACGCCTGCTGCGGCGAGATGAAGTGGATGTGCGCGTCGATCCCGCCGGCCGTCAGGATCAACCCTTCTCCCGCGATGGCTTCGGTCCCGGCGCCCACGACCATGCGCTCGGTGACACCCGGCATCACATCCGGGTTGCCCGCCTTGCCGATCCCGACAATGCGACCGCCCTTGATGCCGACGTCGGCCTTGCGGATGCCGGTCCAGTCGACGATGACCGCGTTCGTGATCACGCAATCGAGCGAACGCTCGTCACTCACGCCGGCCGCTTGTCCCATGCCGTCCCGCAGGACCTTGCCGCCACCGAACTTGCATTCGTCGCCGTAGACCGTCGCGTCGTGTTCGATCGCGGCAAGGAGACCGGTGTCGCCGAGGCGAAGGCGATCGCCGGTCGTGGGGCCGTAAAGATCCGCGTAGTGATTGCGGCTGATAGTCTGACTCATAATCTCGTGGCTCTCGGCTCTTGGCCGCGCGATGCCCAAAGCCGAACATCTTGAGCCTAAAGCCCGCTCCTTACCCCTTCTCCCACTCACGGAGGGCGGCCACGGCTCGCTCGCGCCCTTCATCGCTCACTTCGCCACTCGCAAGCGCATTGCCGCCGCGGATGATGCGCGCGCCGGCGATCTCGACGAGCTGCACGGTCCTGGTCTCGCCGGGCTCGAAGCGGACAGCCGTGCCAGCGGGAATGTCGAGCCGCATGCCGTATGCCTTCGCGCGATCGAACTCCAGCGCCCGGTTCGTTTCGATGAAGTGATAGTGGCTGCCGACCTGGATGGGTCGATCGCCGCGATTGGTTACGCTCAGGGTGACCGTTGCGCGCCCGGCATTGATCGTCACGGTCCCTTCGCGGGTTATTGTTTCGCCCGCTGCGCCTTCGAGAGGGGCGGGCGGTTCGGTGTGCCCGAACGCGTCGCGGGACGGAATCGGAAGAAAGCTTCCGTACAACGCGAGCTCGAGATTCCCGCGCTCCTCGGCGATCGGACGATGGACCGTGACCAGCTTGGTGCCATCGGGAAACGTTCCCTCGATCTGGACTTCGTCGATCATCTCTGCGACACCATCCGCGACTTCAGCGAATCCGAGCAGCTGCCGACCGAGATCCATCAGTTCGGCAACCGAGAATCGGCCGTCCCGAATGAACTCGAGCAGCTGTGTCGCAATCAGCGCGATTGCTTCCGGGTAATTCAGCCGGACGCCGCGGGCGAGCCGTTTCTGCGCGAGATATCCCGCCTGATGCAGCATCAGCTTGTCGAGCTCTCGCGGCGTCAGATGCATTGCGTCACCACCTTCGCGCCCACGGATCGTCGCCGAGCAGCGGCGCGACGAACGACAGGTGCTCGCGAACCGCGAAACCGACGCGCTCGGTCGAGACGCCCGCAATCTTCAGGATCGCTCCATCGCCGCCGACCGGCGAGGCGCCGACGATCAGGTCCGAACGCGCGCGGATCGGTGTCTGCGCGACCGAAGACAAAAGACGTGCAGCGTGCGCCGCGACGCGCGCCCCTGCAACCACGATTGCGCAAATGACGTTGAACCGTTCCAGCCGATCGCCAATGCTTCCGTCGGACGCGGCCAGCAAGAGGGCATCGCGCAACACGATACGCTCGTCGACGATGATCGTCGTGTGGGTGGAATAGCGATCGAAGGCCCACCGTTCACCAGCGGCGCGACGCCCCGATGAAATCCAGTCGACGGCCACGAGTCCTGCGTCGCCACTGATCTCGAAATGCTGCTGTTGCCGGTATGTCGACTGGGCGAAACACACGATCGGATCGGGAACCACCACGAGCGCGCCGCCCGCGTCGACGTGATAGGTCCCTTCGGCGCTGCAGCCGCGCGGCGATCGATAGACCTTCGTCGACGCTTGTGTCGAGAGGAACCCCATTGCGTCGCGACCAATCCTTACATCGAGGTGCAGCGCGTCGCCATCGACCAGTCCGCCGCCGTAACTGGAGGTGTACACCCACGCGGCTGGTCCATGGTTTCGAGGCATCAACAGCTTGAGCGGGCTGCTGGCGAAGGCGCGAGACACGATGCTGCGCGGCCCTTGTCGAACGATCCGAAGAATGCCCCGGCCCGGGCCGTTCTTCGTTCCGCTCGGCGCGTCTTCGATCGCGCGCGGCGCGGCATTCAGCACAGGCATTGGTCGCGCTACGAGCTCTCGGCCGGCTGGGCCACGACGGGCGGCTGCGACTCTTCCCGGCGCCGCGATGCGCCGCCCGGGGTCAGTTTCAATCGCGGGCGCACGCGTTCGAGGGTCCGCATCATTTCCTGGACCGCCCGGGGCACGCGATTGGATCGCAGGTGCACCCAACCCGTGTCGCGGAGCAGCTGCTGACCCGCAATCCGCGCACAGAACAGATACCCCGCACGAACCTCGCGAGCGACGGCCTGGTAGGGGATGATCGTGATCCCGAGACCGATCTGCACCATTGCCTTGATGATTTCGACGTTTTCGGTTTCGGATACGACGCGCGGCGAGATATGCTCCTTCGTGAAGAACTCGTCGATGGTGCGCCGGCTGTTGGAGCTGGCCTCGAACAGTACAAACGGTTGACCGACGAGATCCTTCGAGACGATCTGCTTCTTTTTCGCGAGCGGATTCGTCGGGGCGGTCACGAGGAGCAGTTCCTCGCGCATGACCAGCGTGCTGACCAGATTCGGATCGTTCACCGGCAGCGTCAGCAGTCCGAGGTCGGCGGCGCCGGCGCGGAGCTGACGAACGAGCCGAGGCGTCGCACCCGCAATGACCTTGACCTCGACCCCGGGATGCGCGCGCCGGAACTCCTTGAGCAGCGGCGGGAACACGTAGAGGCAGACGGTCATTCCGCCGACGAGCCGCAGCGTGCCGCTCAGCGTCTGCTGACTCTCGCGGATGCTGGCCCGCGCTTCGTCGATGTCCTCGAAAACGCGGCGACTGAGGCGGAGCAGCGTCTCCCCCGCCGGCGTGATGCGAATCTTTCGGCCGATGCGGAGGAACAGCTCCTCGTTCAGCTCCTCTTCGAGCAGCAGAATCTGGCGGCTCACCGCTGACTGCGACAGATGGAGCTGCCGCCCCGCGCTCGTGAACGAGCCGGCCTCCGCCACCGCGCGCACGATTTCCAGCTGCCGAAGGTCCATTCGTTTCTACGCACCCGCAGCGACGCCAACGAAAAAGGGCCATCATCCCTATTGGATGATGGCCCTTGTGGTCTGTTCTCGAGATGCGGGGTCCATCATCCGGTGGCATACCCGGTTGCCTGGCGAATCGCGATCGGCGCGGGGCACGGGCGAAGCGGCACCAATCCGGGATAGTCTACTCCCCGTGAGTGACGGTCAGTGCCGACCGGTAGTGTGTGAACGACCTGCATCGAAAGCGGGATCCCCGCCGCGCGGAATGTGCGTGGTGGGGTGCAAACCGTCACTCTAGGCAGAGTGCCGCCGCGAAGTCAAATGGCGTTTGAAAATCCTTTGATAATGCTCGATTACTTTACCGGTAAAGTATGCTATCTTGCGCTGCCGGCGGTAAGAAGGTGCTGCCGGTGCTGTCAGCACCGTCAGCACCTTTCGTTGCACGTCTACGCAGGAGGAGCGTTATGTGCGTGGCCCATCGGCTGTTCGAGCGCGGTGTCCCTTCCTTTCTCGCTGTCCTTCTGATCTGTGGCGCATCGAGCACGGCGCTCGCGCAAGACTTCCGCGGCTCGATCACCGGCCGCGTGGTCGATGCATCCGGCGCTCGGCTGCCTGGCGCAACCGTGACCGCGACGAACGTCGAGACCAACGCCAAGACGTCCACCACGACAACGGCCGACGGCGATTTCTCGATTCTGTACCTCACGCCGGGCAAGTACTCGGTGACGGTCGAAATGTCCGGGTTCAAGAAAGTCGTGCGCGAAGGCCTCGAAGTACGCGTCGCCGATCGTCTGACCGTGGACTTCTCGATGGAGGTCGGGCAACTCGAAGAAACGGTTTCGGTAACGGCCGAGTCCCCGTTGCTCGAACTTGGGTCAGGATCGGCAGGGCAGGTCATCGATGCGAAGCGCATTGCGCTGCTGCCGCTCTCGGACGGCAATCCCTTCGTGCTGACGAGGCTCGTGCCCGGTGTCGCCTACACGGGCGACCTTCTGTTCTCGCGTCCCTTCGACAACGGTGGCACGTCGTCCATCAACGCCGACGGATCGACTGGCGGCAACGAGTTCTCCCTTGACGGATCGCCAAATACCGCGAATGGACGACGTGTGGCGTTCGTGCCGCCCGCTGGCGCGGTACAGGAATTCAAAGTTGAGACCGCGAATTTTGACGCGGCGGATGGCCATACCGCCGGTGCGAACGTGAATGTCACCCTGAAGAGCGGGACGAATCTGCTCAAAGGCGAGGCCTACTACTACGTCCGAGACGACAAGCTCTCAGCCACCGATTTCTTCGTCAACCGAAGCGGGACAGACAAACCCACGCTCAGTTACGATCGTCCGGGCGGTTACATCGGCGGTCCGATACGGCTCCCGAACCTCTACAACGGCCACGATCGCACGTTCTTCTTCGGCGCGCTCGAGTGGCTGTACGACGAATTGCCCGAGGCCGGGTTGCGCACGGTCCCGACCGAAGCCATGCGCAACGGCGATTTTTCGGCGGTCCTCGGCCAGGGCATCACGATTTACAATCCGTTCTCGGCGACGCAACAAGGCGCTCGTGTCGTCCGCACGCCGTTTGCAGGCAACATCATCCCGCAGAACCTGATCAACCCGATTGCTCGCAAGCTCCTCAGTTACTATCCGCTACCGAACCAACCCGGCGATGCGCAGGGACGCAACAATTACTTCTCGACCAACCCACGAAGCGACGACTTCTATTCCGTCTCGCTGCGAGTGGACCATCGGCTCACAGACAAACAACGCGCCTTCGTGCGGTACACCCGCAACGATCGGACCGAGTCGCGCAACGCGCTGTTCGGCACGGTCGACGGTGTGATTCCCACAGGCAACTTCCTGGGCCGCAAGAACGATGGCGTGACGTACGACCATGTCTACACAATGAGCCCCACATCGCTCCTCAACTTCCGGGCAGGATGGCAGCGGTTCCAGGAGCCAAACGTCAGACAGCACGAGGGCGTCTTCGATCCCGCGACGCTGGGTTTTTCACCGTCGGTGACGGCGTTTTTCGGCGGCGCCCGATATTTCCCGCGGTTCGACTTCGACACCCTCACGGATATCGGCGACAACCTGGCGGCCACGGTCGTCCACAGCATCTATTCGTTTCAACCGACCTATACACGCATTTTTGGCCGTCATTCGCTGCGGACCGGCTACGACATGCGGCTCTACCACGAGACCGGCGTCAACAACGAGCGCCAGGCTGGTGAGTACCTCGCGAGAAATGCGAATGCGTACACCCGGGCACAGGACAACTCGGGTTCGTTGCAGTGGCTGGATGTCGCGAGTTTCCTCGTCGGGCTGCCGAGCGGCGGCAGCAACGTGGGCGGCTCGATCGATCGCAATGGCGTGCGTGTCAACAACACCTGGTATCAGGCGGTCTTCGTCCAGGACGACTGGAAGATTTCGTCGCGACTGACGCTGAACTTCGGATTGCGCTACGAGTACGAGGGTGCCACGACAGAGTCGCAGAACCGTAACGCGCGCGGATTCGATCCGGACGCCGCCGTGAGCATCGCGGCTGCGGCGAAGGCGGCCTACGCGGCGAATCCGATTCCGGAGCTGGCGCCGTCTGCGTTCAACGTTCGCGGAGGGCTGCTCTTCGCATCCGACCAGCATCGAGGATTCTGGGATGCGGACAGAAACAACTTCCAGCCGCGTGCGGGGTTCGCGTATCAGCTCACCGATAAGACTGTCGTCCGCGGCGGGTGGGGCATTTATACCGTTCCGTTCATCATCAGCGGAGTCTTCCAGCCTGGCTTCTCTCAATCGACGCCGCTCGTCGTGTCGCAGGACAACGGCCTCACGTTCCGTGCTTCGTTGGCGAATCCGTTTCCTGAGGGAGTCTCCGACCCGGTTGGCGCCGCCCGGGGAAGCGACACCTTCCTGGGTCAGGACGTCAGCCGATTTGCGGACATCGACACCAGCAACGCGCAGAACATGCGCTACATCGTCAGCGTCCAGCGCGAGCTGCCGCACCAGTGGCTCGTGGAAGCTGCGTACGCCGGCAGCCGCGGCTGGGATCTGACAACGGGCGGCGGGAATCAGGCAGGCGAGATCGATCTCAATGGGATTCCGGCACAGTATCTCTCGTCGAGCCGGCAGCGCGACGATGCGACGAACAATTTCCTGACGCAGCTCGTTCCAAACCCATTCCAGGGGCTGCTGCCGGGCACCAACTTCAACGCCGCCACTATTGCGCGGTCGCAGCTCCTGCGTCCGTTCCCGCAATTCGGGAACGTCCGCACGTTTGGCGACGACGGTACCAGTCAATACAACTCGGCGCAGTTCAAAGCGGAGAAGCGCTTCACAAAGGGGTACACGGTGCTGGCGGCCTACACGTGGTCGAAATTCACCGAGAAGGTCTTCCGGCTGAACCCGACCGACACGACCTATGAGAACCGCCTGTCGGAGTTCGACGTCCCGCACAGGTTCGTGATCAGCGGGATCTGGGAGCTGCCGTTCGGACATGATCGCCGATGGATGAGCAACAACCGACTCGCGGACTCAGTGGTTGGCGGTTGGAGTGTGCAGGCCATCGGCCAGCTTCAGAGCGGCCGTCCGATCAGCTTCCACGATCGGAACATCTACTTCAACGACGATCTGAACAGCCTGAAGACCGACTACTCAGGGGACAGCACGAAGCCGGTGTTCGACATCAGCGGATTCTATTTCCATGACACGGCCGTGCAGACCAACGGCGTGGACGACCCGACGAAGCAGCGTGCCGATCAGCGAATCCGTCTCGTCAGCAACACGCGTTACTTCCCGTCGCGCATTCCCGGCCTTCGTGGGCAGGGACTCAATTTGTGGGACATCTCGTTCATCAAGCAGGTCCGATTTACGGATCGCGTCCGGGCTCAGTTCCACGTCGAGTTCTTGAACGCGTTCAACCATCCGATCTTCAACAACCCGAACACCGATCCAACCAACGCGGAGTTTGGCAAGGTGCCCTCCCAGGCCAACCTGCCGCGCGACATCCAGATCGCCGCGAAGATCATCTTCTGAGTTGAGACCGGGTTCGGGCTTGGGGTTCGGGACTCGAGATTCGCACTTCGGCTCGCGTCGGCTTACGCGAGCCCCGACCCCCGAACACCAAATCCCGAATCCCGAACCGGAACCCCGAAGGACCTCTATTCGTGCCGTAGCGCGATTAACGGATCGACTCGCGCCGCCCGGCGTGCCGGCACGTAGGACGCGAGCGCGGTCGTTACCGCCGCCAGCAACATCACCGCGAGAAGGGTGGTGCCGTGGGTCGGTGCAATTTGATAGAGCAGGCCGGCGAGAGCTCGGCCCGATAAGACGGCCGCAACCACGCCGATCGCGAGCCCGATCGCGCAGACGAGCGCTGTTTCGCTGACAACGAGCCGGATCACCGACGACGGTTTTGCACCGAGTGCGAGCCGGACGCCGAGCTCGCGCGTCCGCGTGGCAACCGAGCACGCCACCGTTGCGTAAAGGCCGGTCGCGACGAGGATCAACGCGAGCCCGGCAAAGATCGACAGGAGCACGCCGCTGAACCGAGTCCGAGCCGTGGCGCTCCTCACGATTCGGTTCATCGTCGTCACGTCGAACACGGGCACATTCGGGTCCGCTTGCGCGACTTCGTGTCTGATTACAGGAGCGCGAGAGAGAGGATCGCCCGACGTCCTCACGACGAATGCCGTGGCAACAGGCGGCCGTTGCCTGTACGTGAGGTAGACGTCGGATTCGACCGCCATGTCGATGAGCTGATACTTGGCGTCGCCGACGACGCCGATGATTTCTGCCTCCTGTCCGGGATCACCCCAGCCATTGAGGCCGAACGTGAGATGGTGACCGATGGGATCCTCGCCCGGCCACTGTCGGCGAGCGAACGTTTCGTTGATGACGGCGACGCGCATCGATGACGCCGAGTCCTGGTCCGTCAGCAGCCGGCCCCGCAGCAGCGGAATCCGAAGCGCGGCGAAGTACTCCGGGCCAACCACGTGAATCCCCACACCGCCAACATCAGCAACCCGATCGATCACGGCCGGCGTCGATTCGCTCTGGCCACGCAAGGGGACCGTGCTGGCAACAGCGACAGATTCAACGCCAGGCAGCGAACGAATGCGATTCGTGATGGCTTCGAACAGCACGCGCCTCTCGTCATCGTCGTAATGCGCGCGCGGCAGGTCCAGTCGGAGCGCGAGGACGTGCTGGGCATCGAACCCGAGATTGACTGCGAGGAGGCGCGACAGGCTGCTCAGCAGCAGCCCGGCGCCGACCAACAGCACGACGGCCAACGCAATCTGCGTTGTGAGCAGAACACCCCGCGGTGCCGTGCCGCGCGACGTCCGAGTGCCGCGCAACCATCCCGCATCAGCCGTCTTCATTGCATGCGTCAAGTCGAGTCTCCCGGCCCGAAGCGCTGGAATGATTCCGAACAGCAACCCGGCGAACACCGACACACACAGGGTGAATGCGAGGACGGCCGGCTGCCGGAGCTCGATGCCGTCCAGATCGAGACGATTGACAAACGGCGCCATCGAACCGACGAGACCATCCGGCTGCAGCGCGGCGAGGGCTTGCACACCGAGAGTGGCCACGAACAGGCCGAGGAGTCCTCCACAGCTGCCGACAAAAACGCTTTCGGTGATCAGCTGCCGAACGAGCGCAGCGCGGCTCGCGCCGATCGCGATTCGCACCGCGATCTCGCGTTGCGCGTTGAGCGCGCGGCTCATGAGCAGATTGGCGAGGTTCAGGCAGGTGATGAGCAGGACGCACACAACAGCGCCGAGCAGAACGACCAGGGACTTTCTCAACACCGGATCCACTTTTGCGTCTGCAAGGGGCGAAGCGAAGCCACCCCAGACCGCTCCGGCGAGCTGACGACTCCGATCGCTCGGTCGAGCCGCCTCCATCTGGGCGATCGCCCGTTTCAGATCCGCATCCGCTTGTGTGTGGCTGACACCCTGCCGCAGCCGCGCGATCAGGGTCAGCCAGTGATTCATCCGTTCCTCGAGCCGGGCGGGGTTGTTCATGAGCATCGGTGAGAGCGCAACCGGCACCCAGACCTGCGCGGCGCCGGATTCGCCGCGGAATTGCTCGGACGCAACCCCGACGATCGTGAAGGGAAGGCGATTCAGCGAGATCGACCGGCCGACAATCGCCGGGTCTCCACCGAACTTGCGCTGCCAGAGCCCATGAGAGATGACCGCGACCGGCTGCGCGCGGCCCACGCCATCGTCGTCGGGCAGAATTGTCCGTCCGAGCGTGGTGTGGACGCCGAGGGTTGCGAAGTACCCGCCAGTGACGAGCTCGCCGCCCACGCGCTCGGCTTCCCCGGCGCCAGTCAGGTTCATGTTCCACCGAAAGAAGCCGTCAATGGACTGAAAGGCGCCAGTAAGTCTTCGGAGATCCTCGAATTTCGGGTAAGACCAGCCGAAGGTGTTCGTCGGCCGGCCAGGCCGAGTCACGCTGCACTGAAGGACCGACAACGTCTCGGGATGCGGGTACGCAACAGGCCGCAGCACGACCGAGTGGAAGACGCTGAAGATCATCGTGTTGGCACCGATGCCGAGCGCCAGCGTGCCAATCGAAGCCGCTGCAAAGAGTGGACTCCGACGTAGCGTGCGCAGCGCGTACCGCACGTCGCGTCCGACCAATTCCACGATGGCAACCTTCCGCAGGTCCCGACATTCCTCCCTGATTCGATCGACGTGGCCGACCGTGCGTCTGGCGGCGCGTCTGGCTTCGCCGGGAGACATGCCGGCGGCGAGGTTTTCCGCCACCTGCTGTTCCACATGGAACTCGAGTTCCGCGTCGAGCTCGCGGTCGACCGTGGCCGCCTGAATAATGCCGCGCAGTCGCGTGCGCAACGCATCGACGATTCGCATTTCCGCCTACGCCTCGCGGATGACGAGGTTGATCGCACTCGACAGGCGATCCCAGGCGGCGAGCTCCTTCTTGAGGTGTGCCCGTCCCGCCTTTGTCAGCGAGTAGAACTTCACCTGGCGTCCCGACTCGGTCTGCCCGACACGCGCGGTAATCCAGCCCTGACGCTCGAGCCGATAGAGCGCGGGATACAGGGACCCTTGAGGGACCTGCAGCACGTCGCCCGAGATCTGCTCGATGCGTTTGGCGATGGCCCAGCCGTGTTTCGGCTCGAGCGAGATGGTCCGCAGAATGAGGAAATCGAGCGTGCCCTGGACGAGATCGACGGGCTTACCCATGTCTACTCTGACCGTCTACAATAGCGCCCTCATTGTAGACCGTCAAGGTAACAGGAGATGAGGAGATCAGGAGCCTTTGAAAGCAAGAAACCGGTGATCGGTTCCAAAGCAGGAACAGGGATATTCCGAGTCTCCTGTTCTCCTCATCTGCTGTGGAACTCGCGGATGCCGCGAGCGATTGCTGAGTGCCGCTCTCCTTGACTTGGACCGAGATTGTCGATAACTTAGGCGTCAGTTGTCGATAACCTAGGTGTTGCCTGTGAGCAGACCTTCAGACCTCATTCAGGGGACCCTCGACCTGTTGATTCTCAAGACCGTTGCGCTGGAGCCAAAGCACGGCTGGGCCATCGCGAAGCGGATTCAGCAGATGAGCAAGGACGTGTTGCTCATCACGCAGGGTTCGCTGTACCCCGCGCTGCACCGGCTCGAGCAGCAGGGCTGGCTCAAGGCGCAGGCAGGCGTCACCGAGACCGGCCGCGAAGCCAAGTTCTACGCGCTCACGGCGGCGGGCCGCAAGCAGCTCGCGCGGGAGCTCGAAAGCTGGGAGCGTCTCTCGACTGCTATCGGCCTCGTCGTGCGGGAAGCGGAGTAAAAGACGATGCGCCGCTGGCTCGATCGCGTGTGGCGCCGAATCCAATCCCTCACGCGCGCCCGGCAGGTCGATCGCGCGTTGCGCCGGGAAATCGAAACCCACCTGCAGATCCAGATCGACGAGAACGTCGCGGCCGGAATGAGCCCTCGAGAGGCCCGCGCTGCCGCACTGCGCGAATTCGGGTCTGCCGCCATCATCGAGGAGCAGTGTCGGGACACGCGGCGCGTGTCGTTCGTCGAGAACGTCATTCGGGATCTGCGGTACACGCTCCGGTCGCTTGCACGGCAGCCGCTGCTGGTGATCGCCGCCACTACGTCCATCGCGGTCGCGGTTGCAGCGAACGCGACGATTTTCAACCTGGCCAACCAGCTGCTGCTGTCGGGCCCGACGGCACGCCGCGTCGATCGGCTCGTGTACATCCGGATGGGGAACGGCAGCCACGTATCGTACAACCGCTGGAAGGCGCTGAACGAGAGCGGCGCGCTGGCTGGGGTCGCCGGCTATCAGATCGAGATCGAAGTGAACTGGCGCGGTCCGGATCGGTCCGCGAGCCTGATGCCCCTCGCCGTTACCGCCAACTTCTTCGACGTCGTCGGCGTTCCCCTCGCGATGGGTCGAGGGTTCGCGGCAGCAGAGGCTGCGGCAGAGAAGCACCCGACCGTTGTCGTGATCAGCCACAGGTTCTGGCAGACGCGGCTTGCCGGCGATCCGGAGATTCTCGGGAAGGTCCTCGTCTTCAACGGTCAGCCTTACACGGTACTCGGCGTGCTCGCGCCCGGACTGCGCGCCGTTCCGGGATACGGCATCGCCCCCGAAGTCTACCTGCCCGTGAGCACCGAGCTCATCCCCGATCTCATGCACCCGAACGGCGCCGCCGTGCAGTTGATTGGCCGTCTGCACGACGGTCAGTCGCTCGGCGACGGCAGGGCAGCGCTCGCGAGCGTGGCGCAACGTCCGCTGAGTGGCGAGAACGGCCGGTCGTACGCAGCCGTCGATCGATTCGTGCGAGCGGATGGCGTGGATCATGCGTCGGACTTCCCAGGCATCGGGTCGTTCTTGGCGGTTCTGATGGTCGCTGTGGGCCTCATCCTCGCGATTGCGTGCGCGAACGTGGCGGGCTTGCTGCTCGCTCGGGGCACCGTGAGGAGGCGAGAGATCGCAGTTCGCGTCGCGCTCGGCGCGAGTCGAAGCCGGCTACTCCAGCAGTTGCTGACGGAAGGACTCTGGCTGGCAACGATCGGCACCATCGCGGGAGTTGTGCTGTCGTTGGTCCTCGTCGACACCCTGTCGCGAATCGCGCTGCCGCTCCCGATCCCGTTCGAATTGCACGCGACATTGGACGCGCGACTGATGCTGTATGCGGTCGTCCTCCTCGCCGTGACCGCAATTCTTTGCGCGCTGGTGCCGGCGCTGCAGGCGACGAGACCTTCGCTGGTGCCTGCGCTCAAGCAGGAGGAGCCTCGTTATGCGTATCGACGATGGACGCTGCGGAGCGTGCTCGTAATCGGTCAGGTAGCTGTTGCGCTCGTGCTGCTCGTGACGGCCTCGCTGTTCCTTCGGAATCTGTCGCGCGCGGGTCAGGTCGACACGGGTTTCGACACCGCGCATACGGTCGTCGCGCAGGTGAGCTTCGTCGAAGGACACTACACGCGCGAAACGCGGGCCGACTTTCTCGAGTCCGTCGTCGGCCGGCTCCGCGCGCTGCCGGGCATCGTCGCGGCCACGTATTCGACGGGTGTTCCACTCGCCATGCGAAGCGGCATGACGACGGGCGCGGATCTGCGTATTGCCGAAGGAGGCGAGCCGTTCCACGCCATGTATCAGGTCAACCTCGTCGGTCCCGAGTACTTCACAACGATGGGGATACGTCTGATTCGAGGGCGCGAATTCGCGCTCACCGATCGCCCGGGCGCACGGGGCGTCGCGATCATCAATGAATCCTTCGCGCGGCGCTTCTTTGACAACGCCGATCCGGTCGGACGCCACCTTCTTCTGCCAGGTCCCGGAAAACCATATCCCGCGGAAATCGTCGGCGTCGTCGCGGACGGGAAGTATCGAACGGTCGGCGAAGATCAGCAGCTCGCGATCTACGAGCCGTTCCTGCAGCGTGGAAACCGCGGCCGGTTCGTACACGTCCTCGTGCGTACGACCGATCGTCCGGACGCAGTCGCCCACGATGTGCAGCGGGTTCTCAGCGAGATGGACTCGTCCGCGGCCGTCGATGTGCAGCCGATGCAAGCCGCTCTCGCATTTGCGTTCATGCCGAGCCGCCTCGGTGCCGGGCTGCTCGGCACGCTCGGCGCGCTCGGTCTGGCGCTCGCGATGGCGGGACTCTACGCCCTGGTGTCGTACGCCGTCAGCCGCCGGACCGGTGAGATCGGGATTCGGATGGCACTCGGTGCGTCGCAAGGCGCAGTACTACGAATGGTGCTGGTGGATGCAGCGCTGATGGCAGCAATCGGCGTCGCAATCGGCCTCGGCACCGCCCGCCTGGTCACGAGACCTCTGTCGATGTTCCTCGTCTCGGGTCTGAGCGCGAGCGATCCGATTGCGCTCGTGGGCACTGCGGGATTGTTTGCACTTGTCAGCCTCGCCGCTGCCTGGATGCCGGCGCGTAGAGCGATGAAGATAGACCCGGTATCCGCGCTTCGAGCGGAGTGATCGAATCCCTAATCCCTGATCACTAATCGTGAATCAGGTCGAGCCTCGAATCAAGAATCCTCGGATCCATGCTCTTCAATCGTTGAATCGTGGCATTGGAATCAGTGATTTCGAGGACTCCGTGGATTCAGCGATCCCGTCGATTCAAGGATCCAGCGATTCGAGATCAGTGATCAGGGATTAGGGATTCATTCCGCCCGGAGGGCGCTCGTTGGATCCAGCTTTGCCGCCCGAGTCGACGGCACGAGGCCCGCGAGAACGGCGACGATCATCAAGAGCAGCGTGGCGCCGATGAACGTCACGGCATCGGTCGGCTCGACGCCGTAGAGCTGAGCTGACACGTATCGCCCGAGCCACCAGGCGGCCGGCAGGCCGACGCCGATTCCGGCCGCTGTGATGACGAGCACTTCGCGGATGACCAGCCATCGAATGTTGCCGGCGCTCGCGCCGAACGCGACACGCACGCCGATTTCACGCGTGCGCCGCGATACCGTGTACGACATCACGCCGTAGAGGCCAACGATAGCCAGCAACGTCGCGAGCGTCCCGAACGTGGCCGTCATCGCAGATACGAGCCGCTCCCGGCTGAGGGACAGCGCGACCTGACGGTCCAGCGTGCGCGTGCTGAAGACGGGCAGGTTCGGGTCGATCTCTCGCAGCGTCCGGCGGACGACCTCGAACATGCGGTCGGCCGGTTGCCGCGTGCGCAGGTATACGGTGAAGCCACTCGGCTGCGAGGACTCCAGGTACGGGAAGAACACCTGCCGCTGAATCTCGTCGCGCACGTCGGTGTACTTGCTGTCGCGGACCCGCCCCACGATTTCGATCGGCGTCGGCGTGTTCGGGTTGCCGCCCATCCCGATCCTCCGTCCAATGGGGTTGAAATTGCCGAAATAGTGACGCGCGAACCGCTCGTTGACGATCGCGACGTGAAAATCACGCTCGCCTTTCGCGGGTGGTGCCGTGCGCTCGTCGCGATCGGTGAAGTCCCGACCTGCGATCAACGGGATTCCCATCGTCCTGAAATACCCGGGACTAATCGAATTGGCCCACTGTGAGGAGTTCTCGTTCGGCTTCGCCTGGTAACCCTCTACCGTGATCGACGTGGTCCACTGATTGCCTTCGAGGATGCGCATCGAGGCGATTCCTGCCGATTCGACGCCACCAGTCGCGTTCAACCTGTCCAGCAGCGTCTTCGTGAACTGTCTGGTTCGGGGCGCGTCGTAGCCGTTGAGCGTGGGATCCATTCCGAGCGAGATCACGTGCGATGCGTCGAAGCCGATGTCAACGGCAAGCAGGTTCCCGAGTGTTCGCGTGAAGAGCGCTGCGCCGATGATCAGCAGGAGACAGATGGCAACTTGCGATGCCACGAGTGCTTTTCTCAGCCGCGCGTGCCCGCCGAGAACGCTGCCCGCCTGATCCTTCAGTGTTGGCGCCACGTCCGGCCGCGTGGACTGCACGGCAGGCGCCATTCCGAACAGGACGCCGGTCAGCGTGGAAATCGCGATAGTGAAGGCGAGAATCCGCCAGTCCGGCGACGTCGAGATTGGCTGCGGCCCATCTGCGCCGACGAAGAACCCGAGCACAATCGGCGCGCCCACCGCGGCGATTGCGACCCCGCCGGCGCCGGCGACGAGCGCGAGCAACACGCTTTCGACCAGCAGCTGTCCGGCGATGCGGCGGCGCGTTGCACCCAGGGCGAGGCGCACCGCGATCTCGCGCTGCCGTGCCGCGCCGCGCGCCAGCAGCAGGTTCGCCACATTCGCGCATGCAATCAGCAGGACGCCCGCGGCTGTCGCCATCAATACCCACAGTGGCGTCGTCAACGTCCGACGAAAGTTGGAGCGCCCCTGCGACGCCGGGACGATTTGCAGTTGGTTGGCAGCGTAGCGTTGACGAGTCTCCGGGGCGGCGCGCGCGAAGTCAGGATCCTTCAGATCGCTTTCGACCAGTGACTTGTAGTAGGGCGTCAGCGCGACCTGCGCCTTCTCGGGGGTCACGCCAGATTTCAATCGTCCGAATACCTTGACCCAGCGATACAGACGTTCGTCGAGTGCATTCCAGCCTGGCGTCAGTTGCTTCTTCATCATCATCGGCACGAACACGCGTGACGGTTGACCGACTTCGATGCCATCGAATCCCTGCTGAGCGATGCCGATGACCGTGTAGGGATTGCCGTTGATCACGAGCGTGCTGTTGACGACGCCGGGATCGCGACCGAACCCGGCGACCCAGAATCCGTAGCTGAGCACGGCCACCGGATGGCCGCCGGTCAGCTTGTCGTCGTCCGGCGTCAGCGTGCGCCCGATCGCCGCTCCAACCCCCAGCACCGGAAAGTACGATCCCGAGACGATCTCGCCGGCGACTCGCTCGGTGCGTCCGGCATGGCCGATGTGGAACGAGTACCCGAAGCGCGCGAACATGCCCGAGAACACATCGTTGTGATCGCGGAGCTCCGTGTACATCGGATACGAGAGCTCACTGCCATCCCCCCAATTGCTTCCGTAGCGCGCGCCGTTGAAAGTGACCTGCACCAGCTCATGCGGGTTGCGGACTGGAAGTACTCGCAAGAGCACTTGGTCGACGAGCGTGAAAATCGCCGCGTTCGCGCCGATGCCGAGCGCGATTGACAACAGGGCGATCGCGGTGAACCCGGGTGATTTGCGCCAGGTCCGCAGTGCGAGACGGGCATCCGCCAACAGATGATTCATGGCGTGTTGGACGGAGAGATCGCCGAGCTGGTTTACTCCAGGTGTAAACTGGGTTTGCCCCCTGGCCCTAGGAGATGAACTGATGAAGCGGTTGCTCCCGGTGTTGTTGTCCGCGATTGTGGTGTGGGGTCCCTCGGCGACACGAGCCGCGTCGCAGGAGACAGCTCCGTACAAGCCAGGCGGAAACGTATCGTCGCCTCGGATCCTAAAAGAGGTGAAGCCAACCTACACCACTGACGCGCAGAGAAACCAAATCAGCGGCAGAGTCATGCTCGAGTGCGTCGTACGTGCGGATGGCACGCCGAGTGACATCCACGTCACGCAGAGCCTCGATCCAGGGCTCGACGCAGAAGCGATCAAGGCCCTCGGGCAGTGGCGATTCAGGCCCGGTGAGAAGGATGGGAAACCCGTCGATGTGAAGGTCGATATCGAGATGACCTTCACGCTGCGCGACAAGGGCAGCGCCGCTGCCGCGCCGGCAACTACAGCCGAAGAGCCCGCGCCGGATGTGGTTTACAAGCCTGGAAACGGTGTTTCAGCTCCCGTCGTGGTGAAAGACGTAAAACCCCCCTACCCCCCGGCCGCGATGAAGTCTCGAGTGCAGGGAGCCGTCAAGATGCAATGCGTGGTGCTGGCGGACGGCTCCGTGGGAGATGTCCGAGTGACGCGATCGCTCGATCCCGAAATCGATCGTGAAGCCATTGCGACCCTCAAGAAGTGGACGTTCAAGCCAGGTATGAAGGACGGCCAACCGGTTGCCGTGCAAGTCGAGGTCGAGATGACCTTCGCCATGAAGTAGCAACAAGCGTGTCCGGAGCCGGGCGCTACATCACTGGCCACCGGTCCTCGTCGAAGCCGCGCTGTAGCTCACGCGCCAGATCGAGTTCGACGCGTCATCGCTCACGAGGAGAGCGCCGTCGGACGCGACCGTCACGCCGACGGGGCGTCCCCACACCTGACCGTCGGAAGTGACGAACCCGGTCAGGAAGTCTTCGTACTCACCCGTGGCTGCGTTGTTCTTCAGCGGCACGCGAATGACCTTGTATCCCGTGCGCATCGCCTTGTTCCATGACCCGTGCTCGGCGGCGAAGATGCTGTCGCGATGCTCGGCCGGAAACTGCATGGCCGTGTAGAAGACCATTTGAAGCGACGCGCTGTGCGGCTGGATCAGCACGTCCGGGGTGATGACCTTCGATTTCAGCTCGGGGTGCTTGCTCGCGAGGCGCGGATCCTGGTTCCCGCCCATGTAAAACCACGGCCACCCGTAGAATCCGCCTTCCTGGACGTGCGTGATGTAGTCGGGCACCAGATTGTCCCCGAGCCCGTCCCGCTCGTTCACTGACGCCCAGAGTTCGCCCGTTTGAGGGTGAACCGCGATGCCGACCGGATTGCGAATGCCGAACGCGTAGACACGTCGACCGCTTCCGTCGGGATTGAACTCTAGAATGTCCGCGCGATCCTTCTCGGCGGGCGTCGTATCGGGATCGTCGACGTTCGAATGGGATCCAACTGCGACGTACATCTTTCGTCCGTCACGCGAGAACGCGATATCGCGCGTCCAGTGACCGCCACCCGTCAGCTGACCACCGGCCGGCAGATCCGGAACGATCACTTCCTGCGGCCCTCGAGCCTTGAGGTCACCGACGTGGTATGGAAAGCGAACCACCGAATCCGTGTTGCCGATGTACACGAACTGGGGATTCGGGCCGAGCGGGTAGAACGCGATGCCGAACGGCCGCTTGAGCCCGGTTGCAAACACTTCGACGGTCTGTGCCCGCCCATTCGGCGACAACCCGCGAATGACCTTGATGCGACCTGGCCGGCTCTCGGCGACGAAGATATCGCCATTGGGCGCCGTTCGAAGAAGACGCGGATTTTCGAGATCGGCCACGTACTGCGTGACCGAGTAGCCCGGCAGCGTTTGTGGCAGAACGCCTGAGGGTCTCGCGATCACCCGCGCGTCGTTTCTGACCGACTCCGTCGCCAACGGCGCCGGCAGATCCGCAACGGTGATCTTGTATTTCGCGCCAGCTCGCTCGGTGCGATAGTCGGAGAACGGCGGTTGCGGGGGCGGTAGATCCCGAGTCGGTGCTGATTGTGACATCACGAGCGCCGAGATCATCGGCACACCCAGCGCTGTGGCTGAGATGAGTCGTGGTCGCATCGACAATGCACCCATGCCATTCCTCCTTACTCAAGTCTAATTGCGCTCACAGGAAAGCTAGCTCGGGCTTGACTTCCGAGGCACTCGTCTGAGACGCTGCCAACCGCGCCGCGCGCCATGAAGAAATCAATCAGCCTGGCGGATGAAGCGTATCTCGCAATTCGCGACGAGATCCTGCGCGGCCAGCTTCGTCCAGGGACGCCGCTGTCGCGCCGGCGCCTCGCGCGACAGTTTGGGATGAGCGTCCTTCCCGTGAGCGACGCGCTCAAGCGTCTCGAAGAAGATGGCCTCGTCGAGAGCCGGGCGCGCGCCGGCACGCGCGTCCGCGTGCCGACCGAAAGGGACATCCGCGAGGTGTACGAGCTTCGCGAAGCGCTCGAGTCACAATCGGCGCGGCTGTTTTCGCAGCGCGCCACCCCTGCGCAGCGTCTCGAGTTGCGCCGGCTCGCCGAGCAGGTGGACGTGATGTTCGGCCGTCTTGCGACGAGTGACGACGATCCGGAGTTCCGTTTCGCCGTGCACAATCAGCACGTCCAGCTGCACATCCGTATCGCCGAGCACGCAGGCAGCAACCTGCTCAAGCAGATGATCGAGCGCAAGCACGTGCTCATCCTCAATTGGCTGTTCGATGTGACCGCGCGGCGGACGCCGCTTCCTCCCGGCTTTCACGCGCAGCTGGCCGAGGCCATCATCTCTGGCGATCCCGAACGCGCCGATGCCGCCATGCGCGCGCACGT
>Ga0114129_10004138_pt1 | contig 20495 bp, 15 predicted proteins | sample RhiMetdeltSRZDD1_FD_80071 | JGI IMG/M metagenome (GOLD analysis project Ga0114129, IMG submission 80071) | Populus rhizosphere microbial communities from Tennessee, USA - Rhizosphere MetaG P. deltoides SRZDD1 (version 2) (version 2) | ecosystem: Host-associated > Plants > Roots > Rhizosphere >... | reverse complement strand
GGAGGTTACGATTACTGGGTTATTAAATTACTTGCAAATGGTTCCGTAGCATGGAAAAAAACACTGGGTGGATCCCTTGCCGATCAGCCTGCGGCAATAACACCTGCCGGCGATGGAGGATGCATAGTAGCAGGCATGACAACCAGTAATAATGGAGACGTATCGGGTTTGCATGGCACAAACGACAGCTGGATAGTACGACTGAATGCAACAGGAAACATGGTTTGGCAAAAAACATCGGGTGGCACCCAATCAGATGCAACGTATGGCCTGGCTGCTACAGGCAACAGTTTTATTGCCGTAGGATATTCAAACAGTACAAATGGCGATGTGAGTGGTTTGCATGGCACCTCGAGGCCGGATTTCTGGCTGTTTAAAATACTTGATTAATAAATAACAAATCACAAGTTCTTTAATAACCAATTTGTATCCTTTCAAAATCAATTTAAACACTATGAAACGCTTATTTATCAGGCAAACAGGTTTTGCCATAGTATCATTAATTGTATTGGGGAATTTATTCTCCTGTTCCAAATCGTCAAAAGAAACAGGGCCGGTAATAACCGGTTTAAGCGCCGATACAGCATGGATTGGAAAAACTATAACAATCAACGGATCGGGCTTTAGCGCTACCGCATCCGGTAATACAGTTCGAATAGGCAATACAGTAATTTCTGATATTCTGGAAGCTACTACCGAAGCATTGACATTTAAAGTACCTGCAGCAACCACAAGCGGAAAAGTATATGTAAGTGTAGATAACAAGGAAACATCGGGCCCACGCGAACTGATCATCGTGAATCAACTCGACTGGCAAAAAGCATTGGGAGGCAGTATGCCGGATTATGGGATTGCTGTTGCCCCATCATCTGACGGTGGTTATCTTTTAGCCGGATATTCTCAAAGCACAGATGGAGATGTAAACAGTAACCATGGCAGCGTTGATATGTGGGTGGTAAAGCTGAATGGTAACCGTTCGATTGCCTGGCAGAAAGTATTGGGCGGAAGCGGCGACGATTTTGCAAGCAGCATAGTGGCATTAGCCGACGGCGGCTGTGTGGTGGCAGGTTATACAACAAGCAACGATGGAGATGTAGCCGGCAATCACGGATCGAATGACTATTGGATAATAAAGCTGAATGCAGCAGGCAATGTTGTATGGAAGAGCATCCTGGGTGGATCAGGCAGTGATGTAACAACTTCTATTGTAGCAACAGCTACCGGCTATGCGGTGGCGGGCTATACATCAAGTACTGACGGAAACGTATCGGGTAATCATGGAAACAACGACTACTGGGTAGTATGGCTGGATGTAAATGGCGCCCTTATCAGGCAGAAAACATATGGTGGAACCGTTTCGGACCAGGCCTGGTCAATAACTTCTACGCAGGAAGGCGGTTACCTCGTAGCAGGTAAAGCTTCGAGCACTAACGGAGATGTTACAGCAAATCACGGCAGCTACGATTTTTGGGTGCTTAAATTAAATGCGGCCGGTGACATAGAATGGCAGAAATCATTGGGAGGTTCAAGATCTGAAACGGCCCGTTCAATCATAGCAGCTTCGGATGGAAGCAGCATTGTTGCCGGTTATTCAACAAGCATAGATGGGGATGTAACCGGTAGCCATGGCAGTACTGACATGTGGGTAGTAAAATTAAATGCCAATGGCACCATAGCCTGGCAAAAATCGCTGGGTGGTGCTGAATCTGAACAGGCCATGCAGGTAACGCCTGCAAAAAACGGAGGCTGTACCATTGGGGGCTATACAACCAGTTCAGATGGTGATGTAACCAGTAATCATGGAGCAAATGATAGCTGGATAGTACGGTTAAACGCCACAGGTTCGGTTGTTTGGCAAAAAACGCTGGGCGGAACTAATACAGAAGGAGCTTTTAGCATAGCCGCCACAGGCAACAGCTTTGTGGCTCTTGGAGTTTCAGATAGCCCGGATGGAGATGTAACTGGCTTACATGGCGATTACGATTTATGGTTGTTTAAAATATGGGATTAATGATGAAGTTTTCAGGCGGATTCCGAAAAGCCTTAACAGAGTAGGAATAATTTTAAAACCAGATTTTATGATCGTTTCAACAATCATTTTAGCATCGGTGGTCATTGTTATAATTGCTGATGGTGTTGCCACCTCACCCAGGTAATTGAAAACACCTCTCTGTTCCCTAATCCGTAACGCAGTTTCATAAGGGTAGAATGACCCCGGCTTTTGCCGGGGTCTATTGTATTTAGCGCAGTTACCGGTTACATGCATTACAATACATTCTTTATAAATGTTAACTTTCATTTTAATCACCATTAAAATCTGAATCATGACAATGCAACGTACCCTTTACTGTATGGCTATTGTAGTATCAGTTACCGGTTGCCGCCGGAATATGGATATACAAAACGGTAACACAGAAAATGCTGCTATAACCACAGGCGGCAACAAAAGCAATTTTGCATTGACGGTCAATGCAGCGCTTAGTCCTTACGACAATTTGGTGCTGGCCGATCAGCCGGTTGCCTTCTTCAACGATGCATCGGCAACTGATATTTCGGGCCATGCACATATGGCAACTGCGTCAAATAATCCTTTGGCCGCTGCTTTACCCAATGGCGACCGCTCATTACTATTCAATGGAACTAATCAGTATGTTGAAGTAAACAACGCAACCGATCTTTCGGTTATTGCTACCGGTATTATTACCATGGAAGCATGGATACGCCCTGATGTACTCGATTTTCCCGATATGGAAGGAACAGGTTATGTGAACTGGATGGGCAAAGGCGAAAGCGGTCAGCATGAATATGTTTGCAGAATGTTCGGGCAATCGCCCACCGGTAATGATGAAGGTCGTGGCAACCGCATATGCGGCACTGTTTTTACAACTGGCGGACAAACAGCCGGAGGCGCTTACTACCAACCTTCTTCCGATTGGCCACTTACTGCCGGTGAATGGCTGCACTATGTTTTCATTATAAACAAAACAGCTGTTAACACACAATATCCTTATGGGTACACGAAATTATATGTACAAAGAAGGAATACCGACGGTTCGCTGATTACCATACAGAACCAAAGTTTATTGAATGGTTATACCCTTGCTGCAGGCACTGCACCATTCCGTATAGGCACCCGCAACTTCGGTTCGTACTTCAAAGGGGCGATCGGCAAAGTGGCGATCTATAATTATGAACCCGACAGCAGTAACATTGCTGAGCATGGCAATAAAATGTTCGACTACGATTACCTGGTTTTAACTGCCAATCCTATTGCCTATTGGAACACAGCAGCTGCAGATATTACCGGCAATAATCATACAGGAACTATTTACAACAATCCGGCAATAACTACCCTGCCCAACGGCGACGGATCGTTGGTATTTAACGGCACCACGCAATATGTTGAAGTGGCCGATAAACCCGAGCTATCAATACCTGCCACCGGCATTCTTACGCTCGAAGCCTGGATACGCCCTGATGTGCTTGACTTTGAAAAAATGGATGGCACCGGATATGTGCACTGGATGGGTAAACGCGAAAACGGACAATGTGAATACGTTGCCAGAATGTATGGCACCAACCCGGTACGCGACGATACAGGACGAACCAACAGAATATCGGGCTATGCTTTTAATATATCCGGCGACAAAGGAGCAGGTTCCTATTATCAGGCCGCCCCTTCCTGGCCCATTCAAACCGGCGAATGGATACATTATACGTTGGTATTAAATACCGTTGACATATCCTCAGGTTACCCAACCGGGTATACGAAGTTATATGTACATCGTAAAAACAGCAGCGGCACCGTTGTTACCTTCCAGGATAAGGATGCATTGATCGGTTACTCGGTTGTTCCGCAGGATGGTACGGCGCCATTCAGGATAGCCACAGCAGATAAAGGCTCACTTTTTAAGGGCAGCATTGGTAAAGTAGCCATGTACAATTATGAGTTAAGCGCCGCTCAGTCGCTTGATCATGCACAGAAAATATTTAATCCCTAAGGTTTCTTTCACTACATGCACATGAGAAAAACAAGAGGCTGCCCGGGGGTAGCCTCTTTACATTACAATGGTTTTAAATAGTCTGTTGATTTCCTATTGCCCTATCTTTTAATAATCAGCTTTTCAGTTTTCGATTTACCATTTGTAATTATTTTAAGGAAATAAATGCCTGTTGCGCAATGCTTAAGATGAACAGGCACGGTTTGTTTATCGGCCATCAGAACAATTGATTGCTGCAGCAATTGCCGGCCATTTGCATCCACAATAATCATCGAAGCTTTGCCTGGTAAAAATTGCCATCAAACGCACCTATGCATGCACCAGTTGAAATATTCAAAATAATTTGTATTTTAACCCGTCGAAAAAATACCATTACACCAATTCCATGCAAGACTATCTTTTAAACCTGCTGCCGCGATTGAAGCAGCTCAGCGAAACGCTCGACAAAAAAGAAATTCTCATAGATCAGCCCTGGATACTCACCGGCGATTATGCCAATAAACAGCAATTTATTTTCAGGCGCGATGGAAAACTGATACAGTCGGTAGGCGGTAATGTTGAAACCGGTACCTGGGAATATATACCGGCCGCCAAAAGTCTTTTGATCGAAAGCAGTTCGATGAAAGTATTGCTCAATCATGCCTTTGTTGAAAAAGGCGTTTTGCTGTTAAGAAAAGATGGATCGCCCGAAAATCCCTGGCTCCTGGTGAATGAAAGGATCGTTCCCGATCTGGATGTTGAAAAATACCTGAAAAGCCTGGTATCAACCAAAACCCGGCAAAAGTGGATAAAGCTTGAATCAGGAGAAGAATTTGAATATAATGATGAATATTATACCGGTCTTGCGCAAGGGACAAGCGTTTCGGTAAACGGAGCAGCCGTTCGCGATGGCATTTACAAAACTGCAGAAGACAGCTTATATCTGGAAGTAAGAAACAGTACTATAAAGCAACTTTTCAAAAAGAAAGAATTTCGCACCGACAGAGGGACTTTAACCATTCATCTGATACCAGGCCTTGACCCCGAATTAAGAAAAGGCCTTGAAGTGTGGAGTGGCCAATACCCTGCCCACAACAACCGGTACATGTTTACCGGTAAAGACCAACCCATTAAATATATCGAGGTGCAAAACGGCCTGATCAAAAAAGTAAAATATAAACTGGATACCACCGGCTTTGCCATCACCTTACTCGTTATTGCCCTGCTGGCATTTGCTGTAATAGCTTTAATAATATCGTCGCGGGAATAAACTACCCGGCAATCAGGGCATGGTGCTTTAGAAATATTTATTCACAACTTTGCAAAAAGCATTTAAAAAAAACAGAAAGTGTTATTTTAGAGAAGATTCATTTCGCAGCACATTGCAACCTCCCTTACCTCCCCGAACCGGAAACAAACTGCAATAAGAAATCAAACATATTCCAGGGTTTTTAAATTCAACTAATGGGCACTATTCTGAAAAGTTTATTTGCCGACAGTAAAAATGAACACATCTGGCAAGCTATTGCAGACAAACGGCTTGAATATGCAAGAACTTCCATTTTGAACCGGATGCTTGTTCAACACAAACCGTTTTGGGGATTTTTAAAGAAGCCCCAAACAAGCGACGATCATACTATTATGCAGCTGGCCCTCGAAATACTTTCTTCGGGTCCTGAAACAAAACCGCCTCAAATAAAATTATTGCTGAATAAGAATGGTAGCGAGCATTTTGCCGAGCTGATACGATTATTATTTTCATTGCATTACAACGGGTATTTCGGTTCGCAGGTAGCTGCTTTAAAGCAAATGACACTCCAGATGTTAAGCGACCTCACCAAACAGATAAGCAGCGGTGCAGGCAATTACCCCAATAATAGTATTGCAGGTTATGTTTGGACGGGCGGCGCTTCGATACGCGAATGGTGCGAACCCCTAGCTTTGTTTTTTGAACAAACCAATGATCTAACGCGCAAAGCCGAAGTGCTGGAACACAAATGCGGCATTACGCTTTCGATCATGAATCACTATCCCTACACGCTTGGGCCCGATATGATAGAAACCGGTCTGGCTAAAGAAGCCGCCGGGCAAACCAGTCATGCAAAGCGATATTATGCCGCAGTGATCAAATGCCTTGAGCAAATAGTAAGTGAAATTCAGCGATATCCCGAAGAAGAAGTTTGGGAAGAACAAATTGTTTGCCTGCAATCGCTCAGGCAGGCTTACGAACATACCGACCGGCTTAATAATACCTCCCAATATATCAGCCAGATACTGGCAGTTGAGAATATTATTAAAAGACGCATGAGCATTGTGGTTCAGGATTAAGGAGACGAATCAATTGAATGGCTTTTCGCCTCCAGGTACTCATAATGAATTGCCTCTTATTTTTCAGCAGCAGGATAAAACGACTTTGTTACCCCCAATGCCCGAAAACGGCCAGGCACTCTCCGGAAAACATTCCGCAGCTCCCGATTGTTTGAATTTTGCAAGTTTCAGTTTGAATCGTATAAACAAAACGGCTTGTTCAGGTGTAATTTTGAGAAAGGTAATGGCGCTCAGGAATTGAACACGAACAAGGCGCCCCAATGCAAAAACTAAAAAAACTACATGAACCAGCATAATAATTACGTCGGCATGTGGGTAACTGCCGACGGATATATCAGGCAGGAGCTTTTACCCAACGGAAGGTATGACGAAGCCCGGGGCACTAAAAATAGTGCCTACACCGGACGATATGAAATCACCGGCGACCACATTAAGTATTGGGACGATACAGGATTTACAGCTACCGGTGATTTTAAAGGGAATGATGCATTATATCATGGCGGATATATTTTTTACAGGGAGAAAAAGTAACCGTTAGTAGGGTAAGTCAATCAATTACTTTAAATTCACGTTATGGCAAAAGTTGAAACCCTCGAGGATTTTTACCGGCACAAAATGAACTGGCTGCCAGAGAACCTTAAAAAAGATATTGGACATTTCAATGTGTTCAAACTCGAAGATTGCGTTGGTCCCGGTAAAACCCCTGTAGAATATACCCGCAGGGATTATTACAAAGTTTCATTAATGCGGGGATCATACCTGTACCATTATGCCGACAAAACAATTGAGGTATCAGGAACAACACTGATATTCTTTAATCCTAATGTACCCTATACGTTTCAAACATTAACAGAAAACCCTTCAGGATTTTTTTGCATATTTAAAGAAGCTTTTTTTACCGAACGTATCCGCGGCGGTCTTAAAGACCTTCCCATGTTTGTTCCCGGTAATAAACCCAGCTATTCATTGAACAAAGAGCAGGATAAATACGTAACCCAGGTGTTTGAAAAAATGGTCGGCGAAATCGGGTCGGATTATATGTACAAATACGACCTTATTCGAAATTATATAATGGAGATGGTGCATTATACCCTGAAAATGCAACCTACCGAAACGCTTTACCAGCATACCGATGCCAATGCAAGAATAACAGCCGTTTTTACCGAATTGCTCGAACGGCAATTTCCTATCGAATCACCTATGCAACGGTTTACGCTTCGCTCGGCAAGCGATTTTGCCAAACAGCTTTCGGTTCATGTAAATCATTTAAACCGCGCTATTCGAACCACCACCGGTAAAACCACTACCGAACATATATTCGAACGGTTGGCGAGTGAAGCAAAAGCATTACTGAAACACACCAACTGGAATATTTCTGAAATCAGTTATTGTTTGGGTTTTGAAGAACCGGCCCATTTCAACCACTTCTTTAAAAAACAAACGAGCATGACCCCTTCGGCTTTCAGAAATTAATAATTGGTATATACATATTATTACAGGCGGTTTTTAAAAAAGCCGCCTGTTTTATTTTCAATAAGAATGGCTGCTCAAATAAATAAGCGAATCAGGGGTCTCAATCAAACAATCAAACCATAAAGCCATTTCGCTCTGTTTGAATTATACAAGTATCTGTTTGAAAGCGATAACAATGCAGGCTACCCGCGCATGTAACTTTGAGTTATCAAAATCAAACAGTATTCATTTAAAAAATTAAATACAATGAAAAGCAAAGTATGGTTCGTTACAGGCGCTTCAAAAGGACTTGGATTGTCGCTTGTTAAAAAATTATTGAAAGAAGGATACCAGGTAGCTGCCACCTCAAGAAGCAAACAGGAGCTGGAAAAAGCAGTAGGCAACAGTACCACATTTCTGCCGCTGGCCGTTGACCTTAAAAATGAAAGCAGTGTTGAAAAAGCCATTAGCGATACTGTAGCCCGCTTTGGCGCCGTTGATGTGGTGGTTAATAATGCCGGCTACGGTTTAACCGGCAGTCTCGAAGAACTAAGCGATGCAGAAGTAAGGCAAAATTTCGATATCAATGTATTTGGTGTGTTGAATGTAATTCGTAAAGTATTGCCTTATATGCGCAAACAAAAATCGGGACATATATTTAACATAGCCTCTATTGGCGGATTTACCGGTTTGTTCCCCGGCTTTGGAAGTTATACGGCTACCAAATTTGCCATGCATGGATTTTCGGAGTCGTTATCGGCCGAAGTAAAACAGTTTGGTATTAATGTTACCATTGTTTCGCCCGGTTATTTCAGAACGCAATTCTTAGACGCAGGATCGCTGGGTGTTCCCAAAAATCAAATTGCCGATTATCAACTCGTACGTGAAATTGAGCAGGTTCACCAAAACAATATCAATGGCAATCAGGCCGGTGATCCCGATAAAGCTTCGGCAGTAATGATTGAAGTGGCCGAACAGAAAGAGCCACCGCTTCATTTATTCCTGGGAAAAGATGCCTATCAACTGGCAGACGCCAAGATAAAATCAGTTCAACAGGATATGAATGCCGTAAAGGAACTGGCAACTTCAACCGACTTCGTTCAATAAATAAGTTGAATATTGAGGGGGTGAGTCATCCGCTGGCTGCCGAGTGACTCACCCTTCCTGTTAATGCTGCAACAAACTCATTCCGGGTTGAAATAACAAGGTTTCGGAAATGATACCTGTTACCACTTTTATCTTTAATGAATTTTCGATAGTGGCCAAATCTTCCTGCAGACGTTCTGCTTTACCATACCCGTTATAATCAGTAAACCCAAGAAGAATAATTAATTCATTTATATTGCCGCCATCAATGATTTTATACGTCTGAAAATTTTTAATGCCTTAATTTTTATATTTAACTTATTTATTTAACCAGTAAAGTTTGTGCAACGCTTTTGGCGCCATTGTTCCATACCACTTTATACATGCCCGCCACCAAACCGCTTGTGTTAATTTTTGTTTGCCTGGCATTACTGCCTACATTAATTGTTCGAACTACTTTACCCGTAATTTCAACTATCTGTACCCGTGCCGGATGATCAGTTGCAGGATGTGTTACGATGGCATAGGCTGATGCGGGATTGGGATACAATGAAACAGGTGCGTTGGCAATAGCAGCTTCATTAATATTACCCTTTGCAGTGATGGCAATAACCGGTGCTGTTGTATCAGTAATGGTTGAATCGCGTATAAATGTAAAGCCGGGTTTGCTGGCTGTACCATACAGCGTGGTAACAGATACATTTCCAGTTGAACCTGTATCTACAATTGCCAGTATCAGCGAATCAGATTGAATGGCAAATGTATCGGCCAGAGTACCGCCAAAACGAACAGCTGTTGTTTTTTTAAAATGTGAACCAAAAATGGTTACCACAGATCCTTTGCGCGCACTCGTTGGTGAAAAATTATAAATAACCGGCGCTGCAGTGTCGATAATCGTTGTATCGCTTATAAATGTAAAGCCAGGTTTGCTGCCGGTTCCAAAAGGAGTAGTAACGGCTACACTGCCGCTTGAGCCCGCTCCTACCCGCGCAACAATAGCTGAATCGGATACAACGAAAAATGTATCGGCCAATGTACCGCCAAACCGAACGGCTGTTGTTCCTTTAAAATGTGAACCGATGATAGCAACGGGCGTGCCTCTGCGGCCACTGGTTGGCGTAAAGAAGCTGATTACAGGTTGTGAAGTATCAGCAGCAATAAATACAAAGCCTGCTCTTGAAGCAGTGCCATTCGGCGTAGTTACCGAAACATTGCCGCTTGACCCCGACCCAACGGTTGCGAAAATGGCCGTATCGGATATAACGGTAAATGTATCGGCCAATGTACCGCCAAAACGAACAGCTGTTGTACCGGTAAAATGCAAACCAAAAATAACTACCGGGGTACCTTTGGTACCGCTGGTGGGCGTGAATGAAAAAACAAGGGGCAACAACGGCGTTGTATCCTTTACATTAATAGTAGCCCGGCCCGATTCAGGCATTCCGGCATAACCCGGAAAAGAACTGATTATTAATTGTACAAATAACAGGGTAAAAAGAAACAGGTTTCTTTTTACCTGGCGGTAAACATGATTCATAGAAAAGATTTTACATGTTAAAAATTGTAATACCGGTTAAACAAACTTTTTTGAATACCCTTGCATGAGTATGCTTCTATGATCTATACAGCCTGCCTAACAATAACCCTTATGCCGGTTTTATTTTTAACAGTAAAAAAAATAAATGGAGAGCATTACAGAAGAATATATGCATATTCCCTAACCGTTAGCGAAACGCCCGGTTGACAATAAGCTAAAAGAAAACGTTGCCTGGTACATTTATAATAACTGGTGCGTATCCTTTAATATTCCCATCACAAAATTACTTTGCATCTGACTGATGCCTTTCACCTCACTTAATTTGTTAACATAAAAATCATGATAAGCCTCCATACTTTCTGCTACAATCTTCAGCATAAAATCAAATTGTCCTGATATATTGTAACATTCAAGCACTTCCTTAAATCCGGTCACCGCTTCAATAAACGTTGTACCTATTTTATGGCTATGTTCTTTAAGCGACACATAACAAATGACCATAATACTTTTTTTTACTTTACGATGATCTAATAAAGTAGCGTATTGCTTAATCACTCCCGTTGCCTCCATACGTTTAATGCGTTCGTGAACGGGTGTTGCGCTCAAATGAATTTTAGCAGCAATTTCCCGAACGGTTAGTCTTGCATTCGTTTGCAATAACCGAAGAATGGCAAAATCTTTTTCATCCAGCGAAAAACCGGCGCCTTCCGTTTGTTCTGTTTTTGATCGCATGCCCATATCGATTCTTTATATTTGTTCCAAAATACACCATTAAATTAATCATTTGTTCTATTTTATTTTATTTAAATAGTACAAAATGTCATTTAATTAGATTTGTATAGAACAAAAGCAGAGACCCCGATGAGCAGGAAGCAGGTAATATTAATAGTAGCATCAACAGCCATTTTTTTCGAGGCGCTTGATATCGCCATCCTAAACCTGGCCATCCCTTTAATGCAACAGCAATTTCATCTCGAAGCCGAAAGCATTCAATGGGTGCAAACCGTATACGTTTTATTTTACGGAGGTTTTTTGATCATAGGTGGAAAAATGTGCGATACCATCGGCCGAAAAAAAATCTTCATGGCAGGTTGCTGCCTTTTTTTATTTACCTCTCTTGGTGCAGGACTTTCGTGGAATTTTATTGTATTAACTGTTTTCAGAGCATTACAGGGTTTGGCAGCCGCCATGGTAATGCCTTCGGCACTGTCGATCATTACCAATACATTTACCGAACCAAAAGAACGGAACAGGTCGCTGAGTATATTCAGTTCTTTTGCTGCCATTGGCTCAGGCTGCGGACTGGCGCTGGGAGGTGTGGCTGCCACCTATCTTGGTTGGCAGTGGATCTTTTTTATTAATGTACCGGTAATTGCGCTTGCCCTGATCTTAGCGCAGCGCTACATCGACAAAGATATCATCAGCAGTCACCAGCGTTTACCCGACATTGTTTCCGGCATTTTACTTACGCTAATAATTGTATTGTTGTCGTATGTGGTGCACAGCCTGCCCGGCTTTTCAAAAAACTATAAGTTGTTACTATTTTTTGTAATTGTTATAGCAACTGGCAGCTGGCTATTCATACGCAGGGAACGAACACAGCAGCAACCATTGATTGAGGCATCGATGTTTCGTAGCACAGGCACTATAACCGGTAATGCGATCACTATTTTGCTTGGGGCGTTTTTCTTAAGCTACCTGTTTTTGCTGTCGCTGGTATTACAGCAAAATATGCACTACAGCGCTGCCAAAGCGGGACTAATTTTATTTCCGTTTAGCATGCTTTCTTTTTTAGTGTCGCGTTATGTTGTGCCGGCACTGTTCAAAAAAATGACCGTTTTGCAAACAGGCATCCTGGGCATGGGTCTTATGCTCACCGGCGCCCTGTTACTGATGACAGCCATTATGTATCACCATAATATCTGGCTGGTTTTATTATCAATAGCCTGTGTTACCGGCAGCGGCATGTCGGTTTGCTACCCCAGTTTAACGGCGTTGGCTATTCGTGATATTCCGGTTACGCAGCAAGGCGTAGCGGCGGGTATATGCACCACGTCGTATTTTCTGGGAGCAGGGTTAGGCCTTTCGTTGCTGGCGCTTGCCATGCAGTTGCTGAATACAATGACAGATAAGGTAAATCATATAACTGTATTATTTATAAGTGGGTTCGCTTTACCGGGATTGGTTTGGTTATGGCGGGTGCGGAAAAAAATAAGCTAAGAGATTAAAATATCAACCTTACCCCAACCTGCATCTGCCATCTCGATGGCAAATCAGGACTGGCAGTGAAAGTTGATTTAAGTGAAGGATCGAATCGGTAAGTAGGTGCATTGCCATTATAGTCTACCGACAAAGGTGTAAAATATCCCGAGGTAGTAGCATATTTAACAACGCCCCAGTTGCTGTTTAATAAATTGCCAATATTTACAAAATCAAGGCTTAGCTGAACAATTTTATCTTTTTTCTTTGTAACAATAAAATCCTGCAGAATACGAAAATCAACCTGGCTAAGCCATGGATTTTGACCGGCATATTTTTCAGTGTACTGTCCGCGGCGTTTACTCAGGTATTTATCGTTTGCAATATATTCTTTAAGCGCCAGCCGCTGCGCTGCAGCATTCTGTACAATTCCATTTACATCGGTTAAAGGCGTAAACTGCATATTATTAATTTCTGCATCGGTTGGCACATACAGCAGGTCGTTGGTTAAGGTGCCATCATTATTTATATCACCCCCATATACATATGCAAAACGGTTGCCCGAATTCCATGAGCCAAATAATGAAAAAGTAGTGGCATATCTTTCGGCATACGAGAATTTTTTTGAAAAGGCCGCCACAAAGCGATGGGTATTGCCGTACAATGAACGAGACAGTACCGCCTGATTGGCATTGTTTAAAATGGGGTTGCGATCAAAGGCATCGCTTGATATTTCGGCAGAAATTGAGCTGGCATCTTTTGCCAATAAATAATTATAGCCGAACATGGCATAAAAACCACTGCCAAAATTTTGCTGCGCCTGGAAGGTCGCGTTAAACTGATAGCCTACACTGGTATTGGTAAATGCATACGTATTAGCACTGCCCTGGTTACCGGCCAGATACACTTTACGATTATCGCCGGTGCCTGAGTTTAATGTGCCGGTTGGCGTGCCCAGCTTATAGTTGCGCACCATCATACCATTCACATCTTTGGTGTACGCAACATCTACAGTAAAGATCGTTCCGTAAGGAATTTTAATATCAGTACCAATATTTGAACGCCACACCTGCGGCCATTTAAAATCCCTGTCGGTAACATTATAAAAAGTACTGAACGGATTACCAATGTGATTGCCTAACCATACAAATGGAAAACGGCCGGTGAATAAACCCGAACCGCCCCGCACCTGCACGGTTTTATCGCCTTTTACATCCCAGTTAAATCCAACGCGTGGCGAAAGCAATGGTTTTTTAGAAGGAAGCCGGGTATTATCTACGTCTTTACCCGGTCCGTTGGTCAATGACTTACCATTTTCATCAAACAGCACCAGGTTCTCAGTATTGGCAATGGTGGGTTCCCCTTCGATGAATGTACCGCCAAACGTGCCATCGGGATTCATATTGGGTGTACGATAACTGGCATTAAAGTAAAAAGGAATATCCATACGCAACCCGGCTGTTAACCGAAAATTATCTGTTACCTGCCATTCATCCTGTATATAGCCCGATAACTGCCCTACGGTTAAATAATACCATGTCCACTGGTTGGCTATGGCCCTGTTCTTTGCATAGGCAACATCTACATCTAATGGATAAGCGCCAAAAACATAATTGCCGCCAACAGGTACACTATCAATGAAGGTTTTTATATCGGCATCGGCGCCAGGAAAAATCATAAAACCATATCCGGTTAAATTAAACGAATTGGCGAATTTGAACGATTCAAAAGAAGCACCGGCAGTAACCGTATGTTTCTTAAAAAACAAATTGAAATTATCTGTTACCTGAAAGGCATCCTGGTTTAACCGGTTGTTGATCGAAAACGGCTCATGTCCTGCAATTATATACCGTATGCCATTTTTTGTAATATTGATAACAGGAAATGGTGTTGAAAACGGATTGCGCTTGTCACGGAATGTGGTGTATACTATGCGCAGTTTATTGGCATAGTCGTTACCAAATGTTGATTTAAGTTCTGCGCCAAATGATTGCAGTTTATTTACGATCTCGTACCCTGAATTTTGAAATTGCAGCGTGGTAAAGTCGGGACCACGGCGGCCGATGGCACTGGGGTGAGCAGGTTTATCTTTATGCGCATCCAGGCCGTTGTACGTAAATGACAACCGGTGAGCAGAAGTGATATTCCAATCGGCTTTAATCAGCCATTTATAGTTGGTTTGATCGAGAGTATAATGCTGATAAGGCCCGGTATTATACTGAAAACGCTGTGCCAAAATTGAGCTTACCGCCTGCAGGTCCGATTCAAGCACCCTGCTTGTATTGGTTTTACCACCATTACTGCTGTTTTGCGCAATGTACGACGATGCTTCATCGCTTCTTTGTTCGGTTTCAAAATTTACAAAATAAAATAATTTATTCTTTATAACCGCGCCACCCAGCGAAAAGCCCGTTTGCAATTGTTTCAGATCGGGCAACACCAGTTTGTTCTTTTCGATCTTTGAACCGGTTAACGATTCATTCCTGTAAAAAGCATAGGCGGTACCCGAAAAATTATTATTGCCCGATTTGGTTACCGTATTTACACCGGCGCCCGTAAAACCGGCCTGGGTTACATCGTAGGGAGCAATGTTTACCTGTATCTGATCAATGGCATCGAGCGATATAGGTTGTGCATTTGTTTGTCCGCCCGGCGTTGGCGCATCGAGCCCAAACGGATTATTGAAAACAGCCCCATCGAGTGAAAAATTATTATACTGTCCGTTACGGCCGGCGAACGACAAACCATTATAGGTAAACGAAGCAGAAGGTGTTAAGCGAAGATAATCATCGGCCGAGCGCGAAATGGTGGGCAATGATCTTATTAACCGGCTATTAATGTTTAAAGAAGCGCCTGTTCTTTTATTATCAATTATACCTGAACGGCCGGTTACCGTTACTTTTTCCAGTTCCCCCGCCTTTTCAGTTAATAGAATTTCAACGGAGTTGTTTTGTCCTAATTCAAGAAAAACATTGTCAATAACAGTTTGTTGAAAATTTACAAACGTGGCGGTTACCTTATAGGGGCCGCCAACCCGTAAATTAGGAACCGTAAAACGGCCATCGCCTTTTGTTGCCAGCACCTGTTTAATACCCGCATCAGGAAATTCAATTACAACAGTAGCCGCCGGTAATGCATTTCCTTTTGGATCTTTTACAATGCCACTGAGCGTTGCTGTAGTAACCTGAGCCAATACAGCGGGTGAGCATAATAAAAATAAGAGCAGGTTAAAAATGTAGTTTCTGTTTGTTACTTTCATAGCAGTTATTTTAGGTTATGAATAGCAGTATCCATGCAGCTGCATAGCAGTACAGAAAAGGGGGGATTTTGGCAAGTCAATATGAGATACAGATTATAATAAGCCCGTGGATCAGTTATAGAAGGTAGTTGCCGGACTTAAAGTATAGATAAAGAAGAAGTTCAGGCAGTTGCTAACAGTATTCTAATTTAAGTAAAATTAATTGAATGTATAGCCCATTTTTTTACATACGAAACCCGGTAATAACACAATAAAAAATTTCCTTCAAAAACCCGCAGTTTAGGCAGTTTGAACCGGTAAAATCTATTTTTAGCAAGGATTTTGTATATGTATTAGTAATACCCGTATCCCTACGGGCAGACCCAAAAAAATATTACATGAAAAAAATCAGTTTAATTATTGGTTGCCTGTGCCTGGCATCCGTTTCTATGGCCCAGTTAAGAGCCACTGTAACCTGCCCCGCTTTTGAAGTTGACATTCTTGACGGAAAAGTGAATGGGTTTAAACCAAATGTGGTTGCCGGACAAATAAAAAACAAATTTCCCTGCTTTACCAGCACCACTACCGATAGTTCCAAATGCGGAGAAGGTGTATTTTATAAAGACAAGGGCATTTCATTTTACACAACAAGAGATTATGTAGAGATCAATGAAAGCTTTAAAGGTAAGCTCAGCGTACCTTTAATAGGCGCTGCCCGCGGTAGCTTGTTTAAAGTACTGGGAAACCCGAAAATGAGAGATGCCACCTGGGATGCCTATCAAACGAATTATGGCACACTGGTATTGCATTTCAACAAAGCCAATAAAGTACGGTTGATCCAATTCAGCACCAATAGCACCGATTTTTTAAGCCTGTGCGAATAGAGTCCGAAAGACAGTAAAGCCCGAAAGTCCGGAAGAAAGATCTCATAAGGCATCTTTCTTTCGGACTTTTTACTTTCTGACTTTTCTGACTTTCGGACTTTTCTGACTTATTCAACTGACTTCAGGAACTGCTGTTTGTAATTTCTTCCTATAGGTAATGAAAACGATTGTACATGTACTTCTTCATTATTGTAGCTAACGATCTTATCAACCGATACGATATAGGATTTATGAATACGTACAAACCTGTTCTCGGGTAGCTTTTCTTCCATATAACCTATACGCTGATAAGTAATGACCGAGCGGCCGGCGGTTACGATCTTCACATAATCCTTAATGCTTTCGATATAAATGATCTCATTCAGGAAAATCTTAACCAGGTCTTTATTCACTTTAAAATACATATAGGCCTTTTCAAACGCTTCTTCGTTATTTTCGCTGGCAGGTGGCTGCTTTAATACATTATACTGGTGATATTTTGAAATGGATTTTAAAAAACGTTCGAAAGAAATAGGTTTAACCAGGTAATCGAGCACATCGAGCTCAAAGCCTTCTACGGCAAATTCGCGATAGGCGGTGGTAAGTATAATACGGGGGCGGTCCTGCAGCGATTTAATCAACTCAAGCCCATTCATACGCGGCATTTGAATATCGAGGAAAAGAATATTAACCGGATGTTTTTGAATAAATGCAAATGCTTCGAGGGCATTGCTGCATTGCCCCAGTATTTCCAGATCATCCATTTTTTCAATGTATGAAGTAAGCAACTCTCTGGCAGGAGGTTCATCATCAACTATCAAACATTGTATTTTCACCTTACCGTTTTTTTAATTTTTAATACGGTTAAAAACGACTGGCCTTCACTCAGATATTTAAATTCATGCCCATCGGGATATAATATTTCCAACCGCTTTTTAACATTTTGCAGGCCGATACCTTTATACACAGCATGCCCGTTCAACGATTCTGCCACCCGGCTGTTTTCGATCTTTACAGTCAGCCAGTCTTCCTTAACTGTCAGGTCTATGCGTATCCAGCTATTGCCCACATCATTGCTGATACCGTGTTTAAAACTATTTTCAACCAGCGGTAATAATAAAAATGGCGGAATACTAAAGGAATCAACTGCATCGAAACAATTCACAGCCACGTCAAGTCTTTCGCCATACCGTATTTTTTCCAGTTCAATATAATTGTGAATGTATTCCATTTCTTTACTAACCGGAATATACTCCTGTTTGCTGTCGTATAACATATAACTCAGCAACGACGATAACCGGTAAATAAGGTCAGATGTTTTTGGATGATTTTTGAGCGATAGCGAATAAATATTATTGAGTGTATTGAAAATAAAATGGGGCTGTACCTGGCTTTTTAATAATTCAAGCTGCGCTTCGGCCTTATCGCGTTGCAGCTCCTGTGCCAACCGTTGCTGTTCGTACCAGGCGCGCAGAAAATAAAACATGGTATACAATGCAACGATGAGGTAAATGTTCACCGCTTCAATGATCAATTTTGGCAGAAACCAAAACGACATGGAAGTTCCGCCGGGATAATAGGTGGGGTACGTGTAAAAATAATTAAAGGAGCGGCGGATCAAAGTAAATACTACAACACTTGCGATAAAACCGATCCAGAAGGCGGTTTTTCTTTTTCTTAAGAAATATCTTTTTATCAATACCTGTGTAGTGAACCAGGTGGCCACGCCGGCAATAGGAACAATTACCGATGCATTGATCAGGTAACGGTGATACTCATTGGATATGGAAGCAACTCCTATCCATTCGTACAAAAAGTACAGCAGCCAAAACAAAACAGTTAACCTTACATTGCCTTTATTGTAGTTCATACCCACATAATTCTATCCGAAATTACCTCATAATCAGGATAAGACAGGCGGTTCTTAGACAAACGACGGTTTATCACCACAAACGGTAAACTGAGGAGGGGTTAAACCAGCGCTTCATACAACACCTCAACCGGGTGCAGCGCTTTACGGCCGGTACCATCTTTTACCTGATGGCGGCAACTGGTGCCGGGAGCCGCAATAATTACATCTTCGGGCTGCCGGCGAACGGTTGGGAATAATACCAGCTCCCCTATTTTCATGGATAAATCGTAGTGCTCTTTTTCATATCCAAACGAGCCTGCCATACCACAACAACCCGAGGGAATGGTTTGCACGGTATAATTCACCGGCAACGACATCATTTTTGCAGAATGGGTTACCGATGACAATGCCTTTTGCTGGCAATGTCCGTGCAATTGAATAACCCGTTTTTCGGTAGTGAATTGCTCCTTACGAATTGCGCCCTTTTCAATTTCACGGGCAATAAATTCTTCAACAGTAAAAACATGCTGAGCCAGCTGCTTTGCTTTTTCGAGCTGTTCATCGGTAGCCAGGTCAATATATTCGTCGCGGAAAGTAAGAATGGCAGAGGGTTCAATACCTATCAGCGGTGTTTCGCCGGTAATTACAGCATGCAACAGGGCAATATTTTTATTGGCAATTTCTTTTGCTTTTCGCAACAGCCCTTTCGATAACCATGCACGTCCGCTTTCGATATGGTTGGGAATAATCACTTCATACCCCAGCTTCTCCAATAACAAAACGGCTTTAATGCCTATCTCCGTATCATTATAATTGGTAAACTCATCGCAAAACAGGTATACTTTCCTCTTACTGGCTGTACCTTGTGCCTTGTGTCTTGTGCCTTGAGTCTTTTCATACCAGCTATGCAACGTAGTTTTATACATCGTAGGCATACTGCGTTTTACAGCAAAGCCCGAAAATTGTTTTACCCATTTGCTCACCACCTTATTGGTCATGGCAAAATTGTATAAACCGGGAACCAGCGCGCCCAGCTTTGCCGAAGCCGAAAAACCGGCAATCAGTTTTGCCCTGAAGGGAACACCATTGGCATCGTAATAATGCTGCAAAAATTCAGCTTTCAGCTTAGCCACATCCACGTTCGACGGACATTCTGATTTACATCCTTTACAGCTTAAGCACAGGTCCATCACCTCATAAATTTCTTTATGATCAAAGCGATTCGCCTTATCAGAATGAGTGAGCATTTCACGCAAAATATTGGCCCGGGCACGCGTAGTATCTTTTTCATTTCGGGTAGCCATGAAAGATGGACACATGGTTCCACCCGATAAATGTGTTTTGCGGCAATCACCCGATCCATTGCATTGTTCGGCATGCTGCAACACATCCTGCTTATGAAAACGGAATACCGTTTTAAATGCAGGAGTTTGTTGCCCCGGGGTATACCGCAGCATGCTGTTCATAGACGGCGTATCTACGATCTTATTGGGATTGAAAATATTATGCGGGTCCCAGGTATACTTGATCTGCTTTAACAGCTGATAATTCTTTTCACCAACCATTTGCGGAATAAACTCACCCCGCAGGCGGCCATCGCCGTGCTCACCACTTAACGAGCCCGAATATTTTTTTACCAGTGTGGCAATTTCTTCGGCAATGCTGCGGAATAATTCGTTGCCTTCTTTTGTTTTTAAATTAATGATGGGCCGCAAATGTATTTCGCCCGAACCAGCATGGGCATAATGCACCGAATACAGGTTGTATTTTTTTAGAATTTCATTAAAATCGCGAATGTATGCCGGCAGATCATTTACATCTACAGCCGTATCTTCAATAACCGGTACAGCCTTTTCATCACCGGGCAAATTGCCCAGCAAACCAAGACCAGCTTTGCGTAAAGTCGATATTTTTTTGGTGTCGTCCGCAAATAATAATGAAAAGTGATATGCTAAACCGG
>Ga0114129_10004137_pt1 | contig 20495 bp, 19 predicted proteins | sample RhiMetdeltSRZDD1_FD_80071 | JGI IMG/M metagenome (GOLD analysis project Ga0114129, IMG submission 80071) | Populus rhizosphere microbial communities from Tennessee, USA - Rhizosphere MetaG P. deltoides SRZDD1 (version 2) (version 2) | ecosystem: Host-associated > Plants > Roots > Rhizosphere >... | reverse complement strand
GATCAGCGCGATCGTGCTCGCGCGGCGGACGCCGCTCGGGTGGTACGCGGGATTCGGCACCGCGTTCCTGCTCACCGTGCTGCTGCTCGTGTCGCTCACCTACCTCTCGGTGAAGGGCATCGGCATCTGGGGCAATAACGTCCCCGTCGGGTGGGCGTTCGACATCACCAACTTCGTCTGGTGGATCGGCATCGGCCACGCTGGGACGCTGATTTCCGCGATTCTGCTGCTCCTGAAACAGACGTGGCGGACCTCGATCAACCGCTTCGCCGAAGCGATGACGCTCTTCGCGGTCGCCTGCGCAGGGATCTTTCCGCTCTTTCACACCGGACGCCCGTGGCTCGCGTACTGGCTCCTGCCGTATCCCAACACGATGAACGTCTGGCCTCAGTTCAGAAGCCCGCTCATCTGGGACGTGTTTGCCGTGTCGACGTACGGCACCGTGTCGCTGCTCTTCTGGTTCGTGGGCCTGATCCCGGATCTCGCGACGCTGCGCGACCGGTCGCAGTCGCGCAGCGGCCGCGTCCTCTACGGCATGCTCGCCATGGGGTGGCGCGGCTCGGCCCGGCATTGGCATCGGTACGAAACAGCGTATCTGCTCCTCGCGGGGCTCGCGACGCCGCTCGTCGTGTCCGTCCACACGGTCGTCAGCTTCGACTTCGCGATCTCGATCCTGCCGGGCTGGCACACGACCATCTTTCCGCCGTACTTCGTCGCCGGGGCGATCTACTCCGGCTTCGCGATGGTGCTGACGCTCGCGATTCCCATCCGCGCCGTCTATCGGCTCGAGGACTTCATCACGATGCGCCACCTGAACAACATGGCGAAAGTGATGCTCGTCACCGGGCTGATCGTGGCGTACGGCTACATGACGGAAGCGTTCATCGCCTGGTACAGCGCCGACGCGTACGAAGGGTTCGTGCCGATCAACAGGCTGACTGGCCCCTACGCGTTCGCCTACTGGCTGCTCCTCTTCTGCAACGTGGCGGCGCCGCAGGTGCTCTGGTTGAAGCGCGTGCGCGAGAACGTGCGTGTGCTGTTCGCACTCGCCCTCGTCGTCAATGTCGGCATGTGGCTGGAGCGCTTCATCATCATCGTCACCAGCCTGCATCGGGACTTTCTGCCGTCGTCGTGGGGACTGTATGCACCGACGTTCTGGGACTGGTCGACGTTGGTCGGCACGATCGGCCTCTTCCTCGCGCTGCTGTTCCTGTTCCTCCGCTTCCTGCCGATGATCTCGATTTTCGAGATGCGCGCGATCCTGCCGGAGGCCAAGGTCGACGACTCCGCGGCGCTGGGAGCTGAAAGCTGATGACCACGTACGCCGCCGCGACGTACGGCCTGCTCGCCGAGTTCGACAATCCCTCGTCGCTCGTCGCGGCGGCCGCCAGCGCGCGCCATGCCGGCTATCGGTGCATGGATGCATACTCGCCGTTTCCGATCGAGGAGCTGCACGAAGCGCTCGGAGCACACCACACGCGGCTGCCGCTGATCGTGCTCATCGGCGGACTCATCGGCTGCCTTGGCGGCTACGGACTGCAGTACTGGGCGTCGGCCATTGCCTATCCGCTCAACGTGGCCGGGAAGCCGCTTCACAGCTGGCCCGCATTCATCCCGGTAACCTTCGAGTGCACGATTCTCGGCGCCGCGCTGTCGGCGGTTCTCGGGATGCTGGCGTTGAACGGCCTGCCGATGCCGTATCACCCGGTGTTCAACGTGCCGCGCTTCGCTCTCGCCAGCCGGAATCAGTTTTTCCTGTGCATCGAGGCGAAGGATCCGAAATTCGATCTCGAGGAGACGCGGAGATTTCTGGAGACGCTGAACCCGCGGGAGGTCACGACCGTTGCGGACTGAAGAGACGACATTCAACGCAGAACCCGCTGAGCACGCCGAAAAGTCTTGCTCTGCGATTTCCGCGTATTCTGCGGTGATCGTCGTGGCACTGGCGGTGCTCGCTGGTGGCTGCCGCCAGGACATGCACGACCAACCGAAGTACATCCCGCTGCGCGAGTCGACATTTTTCGGGGACGCGCGGTCGGCTCGGCCGGTGGTGCCGGGTACCGTCGCACGCGGACAGTTGCGCGACGATGCGCTGCTCTACACGGGCAAGCGGAACAACGCCGACGCCGACATGTTTCCGTTCCCCGTGACCGAGCGGGTGATTCGACGGGGGCAGGAGCGCTTCAACATTTTCTGCTCGCCCTGCCACGGCCGCACCGGCCAGGGCGACGGGATGGTCGTGCAACGCGGCTATCGGCGGCCGCCGACCTACCACCAGGATCGACTGCGAGACGCGCCGGTCGGCCATTTCTTCGACGTGATCACGAACGGATTCGGCGCCATGCCGGATTACGCGGTGCAGATCCGCGCCGCCGATCGATGGGCGATTGTCGCCTACATCCGCGCACTGCAGCTCAGCGAGCATGCCGCGCTGGCGGATGTCCCCGACGCCGATCGAGGGAAGCTCGATGCGCGCTGAACGGCTGACCGTCACGGCGGACGCCGCCATTCCCGCGCTCGCAGGCCTGCAGCGGCGGCTCCTCATCGTCGGCGCCGCCGGCGCGGCGCTGTCGCTTGCCGGCGCCTTCCTGAACCCCGCGCAGTTTTTTCAGTCGTACCTGATGGCGTACATGCTCTGTCTCGGCGTCACGCTGGGGTGCCTGGCGCTGGGGATGGTGCACCAGCTCACCGGCGGCGCCTGGGGCGTCCTCATTCGCCGTCCCATCGGCGCGGCGACCCGCGTTCTGCCCGCGATGACGCTCTTGTTCCTGCCGATTCTGCTGGGAATGTCACATCTGTACATCTGGACGCACGCGGACGGTGTTGCTCGCGACGAAGCGTTGCAGCACAAGCATCTGTACATGAACACGCAGTACTTTCTCGGCCGGGCGGCCCTGTACTTCCTGGTGTGGAACGCCGTCTCATATCTGCTCAATGCCTGGTCGCTCGAACAAGATCGCAATCCCGATCCGCGCATTGCGCGCCGCATGCAGAAATTGAGCGCCGCCGGGCTGCTCGCCTACGGGCTGACGATCACGTTCGCGTCGTTCGACTGGTTGATGTCGATCGAGCCGCACTGGTTCTCGACGATCTACGGCGTGCTGGTGATGGGCGGCCAGGGCCTGTCGGCGATGGCGTTCATGATCATCGTCCTCGTCTGGCTCGGACGAAGGCCGCCGCTCGACCGTATCGTGATGCCGACGCATTTTCACGACCTTGGCAACCTGATGCTCGCCTTCGTGATGCTTTGGGCCTACTTCTCGTTCTCGCAGTACCTGATCATCTGGGCCGGCAACCTTCCGCTCGAGATCGCGTGGTACACGCATCGGCTGCAGACCGGCTGGCGGATCGTCGGCGTGACGTTGATCGTGTTTCATTTCGCGGTTCCGTTCGTGATCCTTCTTTCCCGCACGGTCAAACGCACGCCGGATCTGCTCATCAAGGTGGCCGCCGGCGTGCTGGTGCTGCGGCTGGTCGATCTCTTCTGGCTGATTGCCCCCGAATTCCATCAATCCGGCATCGTCGTCAGTTGGCTCGACCTCGTCGTGCCGCTGTCGTTTGGGGCGCTGTGGCTGGCGGGCTTCATCCACCAGCTGCGAGGCCGCGCCATCTTGCCGGTCCACGATCCGCAGTTCGACGAGGCGCTCGGCGCCATCATCGAGCGCGGCGCGCCGCCGAGGCCTGCGCACTGAGCAACTCATGGCCGAGCTCCATCTGCCTCACAGCGCCGCTCGCGACACCCAGCAGCCGCAGGTTCGTCACGAGACGAGCGACGTCAACATTCGCGGCGTATTCGGGTTCGCGCTCGGATTGACGATTGCATTGGCGTTCATCGCCGTCGGCGTGTGGGTGCTCTTCCAGTATTTCGCCGCGCGTGAGGCGCGAGTCGTCGCGCCGACATATCCGCTGGCCGCAGGCGCGTCGCGGCTGCCGCCGGAACCCCGGCTGCAAACCAATCCGCGGCAGGACCTGATCGATCTGCGCGCGCGCGAAGACGAGATGCTGAGCTCGTACGGATGGGTGGACAAGAACGCGGGCGTCGTGCGGATCCCAATCGAGCAGGCGATGAAGTTGACGGTGCAACGGGGGCTGCCGGCGCGATCTTCGAATGAGAGAACACCATGAAGGCTCTACCACGGAGGTCACGGCACGACGAACGGAGGTCACGGAGTTTTTTCCTTAACAGATCTGTGTCCTCCGTAGTTCTGTCCGTGTCCTCCGTGGTAGCGCTGTTGGTAGCAACGCCTGCTGTTGCCCAAATGACCGGCGCGCCGACTCCCGGCTACAGGCGCGACGTCGGTCAACCGGCGTCTGCCGTGCCCGCGCCGCTTCGCGAGATCGGGTTCGACCAGAACATCGGCGACGTTGTACCGCTCGACGCGTCATTCCGCGACGAAGGGGGTCGGGCGGTCCGGCTCGGCGACTACTTCGCCCGCCGGCCGGTCGTGATGGTGTTCGCCTATTACGAGTGCCCGATGCTCTGCACGCTCGCCATCAACGGCCTGGCGAGCGCGCTGAGCACGCTCTCGCTCACAGCCGGGCAGGATTTCGACGTCGTGATCGTGAGCTTCGATCCGCGCGACACATCGGCCGCGGCCGCCGCGAAGAAGACAGCCTACCTGAAACGTTATAACCGGCCGGGCGCCGAAGCCGGGTGGCATTTCCTCAGCGGCGATCGCGAATCAATCGATCGCGTCGCGAAGGCGGCCGGGTTCCGCTACGCCTGGGATGCGGCGACGCAGCAGTTCGCGCACCCGGCAGGCGCGATCGTGCTCACCCCGGAGGGGCGTCTGGCGCGCTATCTCTTCGGCATCGAGTACGGACCGCGGGATCTTCGCTTCGCGCTGGTCGAGGCTTCTGCAGGCAACGTCGGCTCGCGCGTGGATGCGCTCCTGCTCTACTGCTATCACTACGATCCGATAACCGGCCGCTACGGCTTCGCGGTGATGCAGGCGGTTCGTCTCGGCGGCGCCGCCACCGTTCTCGCGCTCGGCACGTTCATCTTCGTCATGCTTCGGCGGGAGAGAGGTAGCGCTCGTCCTGAGCTGGTCGAAGGACGGGCGAACAACTGAAATGTGGTCCGGCACCCCCCTCTTCCCCGAGCGCGCATCGACGATGGCCGGCCGCGTTGACGCGCTGTACTTCTTTCTCATCGGGATCGCCGTCTTCTTTTCTCTCCTCATCGCCGGGCTGATCGTCTTCTACGCCGTCAAGTACCGACGCCGGGCGCCCGCCGAGATCGGCGCCGACATCCACGGCAGCCTGCTGCTCGAGATCGGTTGGTCGGGCATTCCTCTGTTGATCACGATGGTGATCTTCGTCTGGGGCGCGAGTGTGTTCTTCGCCATGGCGCGTCCGCCCGACGATGCGCTCAACATCTACGTCGTCGGCAAGCAGTGGATGTGGAAGTTCCAGCACCTCGACGGCCAGCGCGAAATCGACGAGCTGCACGTGCCGCTCGGCCGGCCCGTGAAGCTGACCATGACCTCTGAGGACGTGATCCACGATTTCTTCGTCCCCGCGTTCCGCGTGAAGGCCGACGTGCTGCCGGGCCGCTACACGACCGTCTGGTTCGAGCCGACCGTGCCCGGCCGCTATCACCTGTTCTGCGCGGAGTATTGCGGCACGAAGCATTCCGGGATGATCGGCCAGGTTGTGGTCATGGAGCCGAGCGAGTATCAGACGTGGCTGAGCGGCGGCGCGCCGGAGGGGTCGCTGGCGTCCGCCGGCGCCAAGCTGTTCGCAGATCTCGCGTGCAACACCTGCCACCGCCCCGACGCTCAGGGCCGCGGGCCGGTGCTCGAGGGGCTGTTCGGCAAGAGCGTGTTGCTCCAGAACGGCGAGACCGTCGTGGTGGACGAGGCCTATGTCCGCGAGTCGATTCTGACGCCGTCCGCGAAGATCACCTCCGGCTTCCAGCCGATCATGCCGACGTTTCAGGGCCTCGTCACCGAAGAGCAGCTGCTGGAGCTCGTCGAGTACATCAAGTCGCTGCAGGGTCTGCCGCAGGTCCCTCCCCGATAGTCATGGCCGGCACCGTCTTTCTTCCGCCGCGCCACTACCTGAACGAGGAGTACGGCATCGCGTCGTGGCTGCTGACGCGCGATCACAAGCGGATCGCCCTGCTCTACCTGGCGGGCGTCACATTCTTCTTCTTCATCGGCGGCGCTTTCGCCGTGCTGATTCGCCTCGAGCTGGCCACGCCGGTCGGCGATCTCGTGAGCGACGAGACCTACAACAAGCTCTTCACGATGCACGGCGTGACCATGGTGTTCTTCTTCCTGATTCCAGCGATTCCGTCGGTGCTGGGCAACTTTCTCATCCCGATCATGATCGGCGCGAAGGATCTCGCGTTTCCAAAGCTGAACCTCGCGAGCTGGTACATCTACCTGATCGGCGGCCTCTTCACGACGTACGCCATCGTCACGGGAGGCCTCGACACCGGGTGGACGTTCTACACACCCTTCAGCACGGTGTCGTCGACAACGAAAGTGATTCCGGCCGCCCTCGGCATCTTCATCACCGGCTTCTCGTCGATTCTGACCGGCCTCAATTTCATCGTGACGATTCACCGCATGCGCGCGCCGGGTCTGACCTGGTTCCGGCTGCCGCTCTTCATCTGGTCGCATTACGCGACGAGCTTGATCATGGTGCTCGGCACGCCGGTCATCGCAATCACGCTGCTGCTCGTCGCCGCCGAGCGCGTGTTTCACTTCGGCTTTTTCGACCCGGCGCTGGGCGGCGACCCCGTGCTCTTTCAGCATCTCTTCTGGTTCTATTCGCACCCGGCGGTCTACATCATGATTCTGCCGGCGATGGGCGTCGTGAGCGAGCTCGTCGCCGCGTTCTGCCGCAAACCGGTGTTCGGCTACCGCTTCGTCGCGTTCGCGAGCCTGGCGATCGCCGTGCTCGGGTTCCTGGTCTGGGGCCACCACATGTTCGTCGCCGGCCAGTCCGTCTACGCGGCGTTGATCTTTTCGATTCTCAGCTTCCTCGTCGCGATCCCCTCCGCCGTGAAGGTGTTCAACTGGACGGCCACGATGTACAAGGGCTCGGTGGCGTGGGAAACGCCTATGCTCTATGCGATCGGGTTCATCGGCCTCTTCACGATTGGCGGGCTGACGGGATTGTTCCTCGCGGCGATCGGGCTGGACGTGCACGTGACCGACACGTACTTCATCATCGCGCACTTCCACTACATCATGGTCGGCGGCACCATCATGGCGTATCTCGGCGGCCTGCACTATTGGTGGCCGAAGATCAGCGGGCGGTTGTACAACGAGTGGCTCGCGAAATTCAGCGCGCTGGTGATCTTCCTGGGATTCAATCTGACGTTCTTCCCGCAGTTCGTCCTCGGCTACCTCGGCATGCCGCGGCGTTATCACGCATACCCGGCCGAATTCCAGGTGCTGAACGTGTTGTCGTCCGCCGGCGCGTCGATTCTCGGCGTGGGCTATCTGATTCCGATGGCGTACCTGATGTGGTCGCTGCGGTACGGACATGTGGCCGGATCGAATCCGTGGGGCGCCGTGGGACTCGAGTGGAACACGACGTCGCCGCCCCCGACCGAGAATTTTGCAGAAACACCGGTCGTCACCTGGGACGCGTACGACTATCACGCGCCCGCGGCGTCGCAGACGTGACAGACACCCTTCACCCGGCGCTGGCCCGCCAGTTCGACAGCCTCGAGCAGCAGACCGAGGCGGCGACGCTGGGGATGTGGGTGTTCCTCGTCACCGAAGTGCTCTTCTTCGGGGGGCTGTTCGTCACCTACGCGGTGTACCGGGCCTTCTACCCTGCCGCGTTTGCCGCTGCAAGCCACGAGCTGGACCTCGTGCTTGGCGCCACCAACACCGCGGTCCTCATCACCAGCAGTTTGACGATGGCGCTGGCGGTCCATGCGGCGCAGCTCGGGCAGCGACGGCCGCTGCTGATCTTTCTGGTGCTGACGATGCTGCTGGGAACGGTTTTCCTGGGTATCAAGGCCGTCGAGTACTACCACAAGTTCGCCGAGCACCACGTACCCGGCGCAGCGTTTCAGTTCGAGAAGGAATACGCCCGCCACGCCCAGATCTTTTTCTCCCTGTACTTCATCATGACCGGACTCCACGCGCTCCACATGGTGATTGGGATTGGAGTCCTGCTCGTCATGTTGTTCTGGTCGTGGCGCGGCACGATCACGGTCGAGTACTCAAGTCCGATCGAGATCAGCGGTCTCTACTGGCACTTCGTCGACATCGTGTGGATTTTCCTGTTTCCGCTGTTGTACCTGATTGGGAGGCACGCATGACGCTCGGCTGAAGCCTCGCGCTCCATCTACCGACGACTGGAGCGCGAGCCTTTAGGCGAGCGAGAACCGCAATGAGCGGACACGTCCTTCCCACGCGCGTTTACTTCACGATCTTCGCGATCCTGATGGTGTGCACGCTCGCGACCGTCCTGATCGCGCTCGTCGATCTCGGTCCGCTCAACGTCGTCGCGGCGCTCGCGATCGCCGTCTTCAAGGCGGCGCTGGTCGTCCTGTTCTTCATGCATGTCAAATACAGCTCGCGGCTGACGTGGGCCGTCGTGATGGGCGGCATCTTCTGGCTCGGGATTCTGCTCGTCTTGACGATGGGGGACTATCTGACCCGCCCGTGGCGGACGTACGGTTGACCACGGGGCAGCACGTATAATCCAGTACCCGACATGCGTAAACGCAACGACGAAGCCACGAAGGCACGAAGAACTATTGGTCTTGTTTCGTGTCTTCGTGTTGTCGTGGTTGCATTTGTCTTGTGCGGAATCACATTCGCCGCGGTCCGTATCTACACGAATCCGAATCCCCAGGCCGAGCTCAAGCAGCTCTTCCCGACGGCCGTCGCCTTCTCACCACTGGCCGGCGAGCCGCTGCATTTCAAGGCCTACGCCGCGGATCCCAAGACCAATCCGTCGGCGCCACAACTCGGCATCGCGTTCTGGACGACGGATCTCGTGCCCGACGAGCACGGGTATCACGGCCCGATTCACATCCTGGTCGGCATGAACATGACCGGCACGCTGACCGGCGTGGTCGTCGCCTACGATTCGGAGCCGTACGGGTATTTCTCGGTCGAGCCGCCGAAATTCGCGGCGCAGTTCAAGGGCAAGACGTTCCGCGATCCGTTTAGGGTTGGCGGCGACGTCGACGCGGTGTCGCGCGCCTCGATCACCATCAACAGCGCCGCCCGAGCCATCAGAGACAGCTCGCGCATGGTCGCCAAGCGTCTGTTGCCGCCCGAGGTAACCAGGTAAGTGGGCGGCCCGGAGAGCTGGGGCGAGATTCTCGCCCCCCAAGCCCTTGACCTGACGCTGCTCGCCGCGTTCGTCGCGCTGGCGCTCGTCGGCTTCTTCCGCAAGAGCGTGTGGATCAAGTACGTCACGCTCGTGGCCGCGGTCGGCTACATGGGGTTCGACAAGAGCCGGCTCGTTTCGATCGTCGACATCTTCGCCGTCGCTGATTGGAACCTTCCCGCGTTCAAGTACAACATCGCCTGGTACGCCCTGTCGCTCTTCGTCCTGGCGTCAACGGTGCTGTGGGGCCGGTTGTACTGCGGCCGGATCTGTGCGTTCGGCGCGCTCACGCAGCTGATGGATGCGACCGTGCCGGCGAAGCTGCGCCTGGAGCTGCCCACGAAGATTGAAGCGCGCGCCGCCTGGATCAAATACGCCTTGCTCGTGGCCGTCGTCGGGTACTACCTCGTGACGCGCAACCTCTTGGTGTACCGGTGGGTCGAGCCGTTCTGGATGTTCAGCCTGTTCGGCACGACGGCCATGTGGGTCGCGCTCGCCGTGTTGCTGCTTGCGACGGTGTTCGTGCGAAACCTCTATTGCCGGTTTCTCTGCCCGGTCGGCGCGGCGCTCGGCATCCTGTCGAACCTCACCGTGTTCCGCATCAAGCGCTGGACCGAATGCAACACGTGCAAGATCTGCGAGAAGACGTGCGAGTGGGGCGCGATTCGAGGACCCAAGATCATCGCGAGCGAATGTGTTCGCTGCGATGACTGCGAGCGTTTGTACCTCGACAAACAGAAGTGCCCGCACTGGATCATTCTCAAGCGGAAGGACGCAAGGACATGGGCAGGAACGGCAGGATAGGCGGGGACGTGGGCTGGACAGGCAGGACAGGCGGGATGGGCAGGATGGGAAGAGTTTGCCCTTCCGGCCCCTCCTGCCCCTCCTGCCCTTCCTGCCCTTCCTGCCCTTCCGCCCCTGCTAGGGCGCGTCGGTTGGTCGGGCCAGCAGGACCATCCGATCTTTGAGCCCGGACGAGACGACGACTTCATTCGTCGCCGTCACGATGACGCCTTGGACACGAGGAAGGCGTTCGATGAGCGCCATCCCCTCGACAGGCCCGAGAATGAAAACCCCGGTCGAAAGCCCATCGGCCTGCGTCGGGCTGTCGCCGACGATCGTCACGCTGCGGCAACCGCGCGCCGGTTGGCCCGTCGCCGGATCCAACAGGTGGTGGTACCGCACGCCGTCCTTGATGAAGAAACGCGAGTAATCGCCGGAAGTGCTGAAGGTGCCGTCGCTGAGATCGAGCGCGGCAAAGCTGCGGCCTGAGGGGCCTCGTGGATCGGCGATGCCGAGGCGCCACGGCCGGCCGTCCTTGAGCCCGGCGACGTAGAGATCGCCGCCCGCCTGAATCATGAAATCCCGCAGCCCGGCGCGCCGCAGGATGTTCACGGCCTGCTCGACCGCGTAGCCCTTGCCGATGCCGCCCAGATGCACGCGCATGCCCTTGCGGGCGAGAAACACGGTCCCGGCGCGATCGTCGATCTCAACGCGGCGATAGTCGATGAGCGGCAGCCGCGCCCGGACGCCGGCCTCGTCCGGCACGCTGTTGTCCTGATCCTGCGTGTCGAATTTCCACAGGTCGGTCAGGACGCCGAACGTGACGTCGAACTTGCCGCCGGTCCAGTCGCTGATTTGGCGGGCCGCGCGGAGCACCTCGCGGACCTCGCGGCTGACCGGTACGGGACGGTCGCCGGCCGACGCGTTGATGCGGAGAACGTCGCTGCCGGGACGCCAGACGCTCATGAGCGCGTCCAGCCGATCGAATTCGCGAAAGACGGCGTCGAATGCGCCGCGCGCGGACGGCTCGTCCGCTGTCGACGCCGTGAGATTCAAGTCGGAGCCCATGGCGACGCCACGGCGCTCGACGATGTGTGGTGGTCCGGCCGGCGGCGACCACGCGCACGCGCTCGCGAGCGCGGTCGACAGGATCACCGGTTTCAGGAGCGTCGCGCTGGCCACGCGGTTACGTTGGATGGCGTAGCCATTACGTCATATCGCATAATGCCCGCCGTGGGTCAGCGCCCGGCGCGCGGCCCGTCGGCGGCCTCGCGCATCGGCTTCAGCAGCACGCGCTCGTACACGAGCGCCGCGGCACGGCCTGACGTTTTCATCCTTCCCGCTCGTCGGCGAGGATGCTACTACGGCGGGCCGCGACCTCGGTGTACGCGCGAACCCGCGAATTCACGCGCGAACCCGTGAAGCAGACCGGTCCACCGACCGATATATGTGTTCGGGAGTAGCAGAGTGTGCAATACTGACGAGTTTTGTAGATCTTGGAAGCGGGTATGGTCCCGTCGAACTGACAACTTAGGCGTTTACTGTTCTTTATGGTAACCTGCCGTCTTTCGACGTTCTTTACACGATGACATCCCCCAACCGGCGTGGGACGCGGACGGACCGCCGGCGAATCCCCCGCGGTGGACGCCGAGCCGTGGATCAGCCCGGGCGATTTCCAAACGTCCTCGTGGCCGACAGCTATGACGGCGCGCGCACGCCGTGCGTGAGATATCTCAATCAGTTGGGTTTCCGCGTCATGGAAGCGAACGGAGGCGACCAGGCGCTGGCGCATCTCCAGGTCATGACGCCGGACTTGATTTTGATCGAGAACGGCCTGCCTAACGCCTCTGCCTCTTACATCGCGCGGCAGCTGAGCGAGTCGGCGAAGGCGGTTCCGGTGATCGTAATGATGAGCGCCCTCGATGACGCTGCGGAAACCGTGGCACGACTGCCGCTCGTGAGCGTGCTGCAAAAACCGTTTTCGCTGTCGACGATGCTCGAAGAAATCCGGCGTCTCCTCGGTACGCACCCGCCGCCGCTGGCCGATACCCTCTAACACGTCGCCGCTCCAAATCTGAACGCTGAAATCCTGTTATGCCCCCACGCTTCGCGTACTGGACCATCCTCATCGACAACGCGCCGACGGCGTTTCGCGCGCGCGAGCCGCTGGATCTGCTGCCCACGCTGGTTCAGCTCAAGCGCACGAATCCCAATGCCGTCATGAAGTGGTTTTCCGGCGGGCGGCTGTGGGACTCGCCCGAAGCGGCGCGGGAGGCGCGGCGCCGGCCGGTGCGCCGTGAAACACGCGACGCCTCGTGGCGGCCGGGCGGAACACACGCGGATCCGCGCGAGCGCTTCAAGAAGACGCATCGCTCCGCGCAGCGGAAGCGAGCGTCTCGCGGGCCGAAAAAACGAAGCTAGGCTTCCTCTACAGCCCTGCGCCGCACAGGTGAAGCGGCACTGAAAAGAATCCCACGATCGTCTCGCGCAGCCGCGCGAGCGAATCGGCTGTGTTGATCGCGGTCCGCAGGTGCGACCCGTTGTCGAGCCCCTTCGTGTAGTAGGACCCCAGCGCGCGCAGCTTGTTGATGACCCACCGGTCGTGGCTCGGCGCCCGCGACTCGTCGAAGCGCTCGTGCAGGAGCAGCTCGATGTACTCGAGCAGGAACCGCCCGCGATCCTCGTGGGTGACGCGGCGCGCGGGACCTCCCGCGGCCAGATCGGAGGCTTGCGCCAGAATCCAGGGATTGCGCAGCACGCCGCGGCCGACGAGGACGCCCGTGGCGCCCGCGTGCAGCCGCGCGACGATCTGCTCCGGCTCGATGCAGTCGCCGCTGCCGAACACCGGAATCGTCAGCGCTCCGGCAATTCGCGCGACCAGATCCCAGTCGGCGCTGCCGCTGTAGCTTTGCGCCGCCGTGCGCCCGTGCACAGCGACGGCGGCCGCTCCCGCGTCCTGCACCATCCTCGCCAGTGTGGGCGCGTTGCGCTCCTCGTCGTTCCAGCCGGCGCGCATCTTCACCGTCACCGGAATCTTCACCGCCTTCGTCATCGCCGCAATCACGCTCGCGGCGTGCTCGGGCTCGCGCATCAGACTGCACCCGGCGTTGTGCTTGGCGATTTTCGGCACCGGACAGCCCATGTTGACGTCGACGATGTCGGCGCCCATGCCTTCGACGATTTGGGCCGCGGCCGCCATTTTCGCGGGATCGCCGCCGAAGATCTGAATGGCGACCGGCCGTTCTTCCTCGGTGTACTCGGCGTACTCCAGCGTACGATCGATGCCGCGGACGAGGCCCTCGGAGCTCACCATCTCGGTCACGACCAGGCCGCATCCGCCGTGGCGCTTGACGAGGCGGCGGAATGCCGTGTCGGTCATGCCGGCCATCGGCGCGATGGCGAAAGGCGACGCGAGCTCAACAGAACCGATTTTCATGATCTCACGATCAACGCAGAAACCGCAGAATTCGCGGAGAGATTTGCTCTGCGTGTTCCGCGTGTTCTGCGTTGAATGTCGCTTAGTACGCTTTTACGTCCGCCGCGTCGACTTCGACGCTCACCGCCTGTCCGATCAGATCGACCGACAGCACGAGCCGCGCCTTCGCCGCGTCTTTCCGCATCAACCGTCCGACGACCCCGCGCAGCGGCCCGTGGACGACTTCCACCATCATCCCCTCGCGGATGAGCGGACAGGGGTCGTACTGCAGGTCGCTGCCGACCAGCACGCGAATGCTGTCGAGCTCGTACGCTGGAATCGGCGCCGGCTTGCCCTCGAACGACACGATGTTCACGACGCCGGTGCACTTGAGGATGGGCAGCGCATCGGCCGGATCGAAGCGCGCGAAGCAGTAGCCGGGGAACAGGGGCCAGTCGATCTTCTTCTTGCGATCCTTCCACCGGCTCCAGCGGGTGATCGTGGGAAGAAAGGCCTCGACGTGCTTGCGCTCGAGCTGATCGCGGACGACCTGTTCGTGGCGCGATCGGGTCCAGATGGCGTACCACTCGGCGTGGTCCGAATCGCGGTCCATTACAGCGACGGGCCGGTGGCCCGCTGCTTGAGCCCCTCTTCGAAGGCCTTCTTCACGTCCTGATTCTTCCACTCGATGATGGCCTGGCCGCGCAGCTTCTCCAGGTACTTCTGGAATTCCGCCTTCCGCTTGTCGGTGAAGACGCGATCGCCGATCTGCTCCCGCGCCTGCTCGAACGTCATCGTCTGCGCGGGCGTGAGGCTCTCGAGCTTCAGCAGCTGATGGCCGCGAGCCAGCCGGATCGGCTTGCTGACCTCGCCCACCTTCATCGCCTCGATCAGGGTGCGAAGCTCCGGGTTGACGTCCTCGAGGCTGATCGGACCGATGAGGCCGGCATTCGCTTTTGAGGGAGCATCGGAGACGTCTGCCGCCACTTTCTCGAAGCTCTCGCTGCCAGTGGTGACGCGCGTCCTGATCTCCTCGATGCGCGCCTGCATCGCTTCATCGGCGGCGACGTTGATGCCGCGCGCGTCGGCCGGCACGTTGATCTGGATCTCGCGGAGCGTGACGGCCGGCGCGGTCGTGAATTCCTTCGTGTGGGACTGGTAGTACTGGCGGGCCTCGTTCTCGGTGACGCCGATTTTCCCCAGGACTTCGTTCTGCTGGACCCGCTGAACGATCATCTGGCGCTCCAGGTTCCGCCGCAAATCGCTCATCGTCATGTTTTCGGCCTTGAGCGCGGCCTGGAACTGTTCGTCCGTATCGATCTTGTTTTCCTTCCGGATGTTATCGACGACGCCCTTGAACTGCTCGTCGCTCAGCCGGTACCCGAGCTCCTTGCCGCGCTGCACGACGACCATCTCGTCGATCGCTTCCACCATGATCTGGGGCGTGATCTCGTCGAGCGCCTTCCGGAGCTGTTCGTTGGACGGGTTGTTCTTGAGATCGAACTGCTGCCCCTTCTGCCGGAGCATCGTCACCTGCCGCTGCTCCAGGTCGCTCTTGGTGAAGATTTCGCCGTTCACCTTGACGAGGATCTGCTCGATGATTTCGGCGCGGCCGATGGCACCCGCGGCGACGAGCGCGAACGCGACGAGGGCTGGACGAAGGTGTTTGGCCATAAGTATCACGAACGGAATATTTTACCGTACGAGCCCTACTCGAGCAGGTTGCTCAACAGCGCGCCGACGTGCTCGAAGAGCCCTCCCGGCGCGCGCGGATTCTCCCTGGCGGCGCGCGTCATCTCTTCCTTGCTGAAACCAGGTTTGACCTCGCCGGCGAGCGCACGTTTGGTCCACCAACTGGGCGGGGCCGCTTGGGATCGCGTGCGGCCCGCTTTAGGGCCAAGGGCAGAGGGCTGAGGGCTGAGCGCTGCCCTCTGCCCTCTGCCCTCTGCCCTGTCGCGATTCACATTGCCCTCTGCCCTGTCGAGATCCAGCTTGAGAGCCGCAGGCGGGACGAGCGTGAGGTCGGAGCGCTGCCGCACCAGCGCCACGAGCCGCACGGGATCGACCTTCGCCTGCGGTCTGAACTTTAAGACGACGACGCGGCCTTCGCGGTCGATGGCTTCGAGACCCAGCCGATCGGCCATCACGCGGATGCGCGCGTACTCGGCCAGGTTGAGCACCGAATCCGGCAGCGGGCCGTAGCGGTCCGCGGCTTCGTCGAGCACGCGATCGATCTCATCGTCGCGCCGCGCCGCGGCAAACTTGCGATACAGCATCAGCCGCTGGTTCATGTCCGCGATGTACGCCGCGTCGATGCGGAGGTCGACGCGCAGGTTCACCGTGGCGCGGACATCGTCTTCGAGCTCTTCTCCCTTGAGCTCGCGGACCGTCTGCTCCAGCAGCTTCATGTACAGCTCGAACCCGACGGTGTCGATTTGTCCGCTCTGCTCGCCGCCCAGGAGATTGCCGGCGCCGCGAATCTCCAGGTCCAGGGCGGCCACGCGAAAGCCGCTGCCGAGGTCGCTGAATTCCTTGATGGCAGCGAGCCGCTTTTTTGCCAGCGGCAGCAGATTGTCTTCGGGCGGGATCAGTAGGTACGCGTACGCGGGCCGGTCCGATCGGCCGACACGCCCGCGGAGCTGGTAGAGCTGCGACAGTCCGTAGCGATCGGCGCGGTTGATGATGATCGTGTTCGCGTTGGGAATGTCGAGGCCGTTCTCGACAATCGTGGTCGCCAGCAGGACGTCGTACTTGCGCGCCACGAAATCGAGCATCGCCCGCTCGAGCGTGTCTTCATCCATCTGCCCGTGGCCGACGACCACGCGGGCCTCCGGCACGAGCCGCTGGATCAGCGAGCCAATCGAAAAGATCGATTCCACGCGGTTGTGCACGAAGTACACCTGGCCGGCGCGCGCCAGCTCGTTGCGGATGGCGCGGCCGATCACCTGGGAATCGAACTTCACGACGTTGGTCTGAATCGACAGGCGATCCTTGGGCGGCGTCTCGATGATCGACATGTCGCGGATGCCGACGAGCGACATGTTCAGCGTCCGCGGGATCGGCGTGGCGCTCATGGTGAGCACGTCGACTTTCTTCTTCAGCTGTTTGATCTTCTCCTTGTGCGCCACGCCGAAGCGCTGCTCCTCGTCCACCACGAGCAGACCCAGATCGCGGAACTGGACGTCCTTCGACAGGAGCCGGTGGGTGCCGACCATGACGTCGACCTTGCCCGACGCCAGGTCGGCAATCGCGGCCTTCTGCTCCGCCTTGCTGCGAAACCGGCTGACCATCTCGATGCGAACCGGAAAGGCGGCGAAGCGCTCCTTCAGCGTCTTCTGGTGCTGGAACGCGAGCACCGTCGTCGGCGCGAGGAAGGCGACCTGCTTTCCGTCCATCACGGACTTGAAGGCGGCGCGCATCGCCACCTCGGTCTTGCCGTACCCGACGTCGCCGCAGAGCAGGCGATCCATCGGTGTGGTCGACTCCATGTCGCGCTTGATGTCGACGATTGCCGACCGCTGATCGAGTGTGAGCTCGTACTCGAAGGCGTCCTCGAATTCCTGCTGCCAGTGCGTGTCTGCCGTGAAGGCGTGGCCGGCGATGGCCTTGCGCGCGGCGTAGAGCCGAAGCAGCTCTTCGGCCATGTCGCGCATCGCTTTCTTGACCTTCGTCTTCGCCCGCTCCCAGGACGTGCCGCCGAGGCGGTCGACCGGCGGCCGCGTGGCGCCCGAGTACTTCTGCACGAGATCGAGACGCTCCACCGGCACGAACAACTTGTCGTCCCCCGCGTAGCGCAGCTCGAGGAATTCCTGGACGCCGTCGCCCACGGCGATTTGCTTCAGGCCGACGAACATGCCGATGCCGTGATCGATGTGGACCACGAAATCGCCGACCTTGAGATCGCGGAGGTCGGAGAGAAACGCTTTCGTGGCCGACCGCCGCCGTTCGGGCGCGCGGCGCTCCTCCTCGAAGACGTCGGCCTCCGCGTAGATTTGGAGTCCCGCATCGGGCAGCCGGAACCCCCGCGACAACGCGCCCACGGCCACGAGCACCGCCGCGTAGCGCGCGTCTTCCGCACGGTCCACGGGCACGGCGAAGACGCCGTGCTCCTTCAGGAGCTCGATCGTGCGATCCGCGCGACCCGGGGTGGCCGCGACGAACAGCGTGGTGTCGGCCGCTTCGCGAAGCTGCCGGATTTCGGCGACCCAGTCGGGCACACGCCCCTTGAGCTCGATCGCCGGCTGACAGCGAACGCGTTGCACCGGCAGCGACGCCGACCCTCCCGCTGACCGCTCGGCGCCAACCGCCGCATCGTCATCCAATCCGAGCTCGGCGAGATGCGTGGCTTGATCGAGGCGGGATTGGGCGGTCGCGGCATCGATGAAGAGTGCGTCTGGAGGCAGCACGTCAGACCGAGCGCCGCTTCCCACGGCGCTCTCGTAACTGGCCTGCACCTGCTCGAACAGCTTGGCGACGTTCGTGCCGACCTCATCAGGCTCGGAGACGATCACCTGGGAATCCGGCGCGTGGGCGAGGTAGTCGAACAGCGTGGCCGACAGGTCGAGCTCGTGGTTCGACAGGCTCACCACGAGCGCATCCTCTGTCCGGCCTGTGACGCGCCGATCATCCGAGTCCGCTCGTCCTGAGCTTGTCGAAGGACGAGCGAGCACATCTTGCAGCGGCACGATCGTGACTTGATCGATGGCGGCAATGGATCGCTGCGTCGAGGGGTCGTAGGTGCGCAGCGACTCGATGGTGTCCCCGATGAATTCGAGCCGGACCGGGTGCGTGGCCGCCGCGGGAAACACGTCGACGATCCCGCCGCGGACCGCGAACTCGCCGTGCTCGTCGGCCGGATCCTCGCGCGAGAATCCCGCGGCAACGAGCCGCTCAGCGAGATCGGCGGGTGCGATGTCCTGACCTGGCCTGAGCTCGACCGCCGCGTCGAGTATCCTGTCCGGGGACGACACGCGCGGCAGCAGCGCGGACGCCGATGCGACGACGATCCGCGCCGTGCCGCGCGCCACCGCGTGGAGCGCGCGCGCGCGCGCCGACGTGACGCCCACGTGCGGCGCCAGTCCACGATACGGGTCGACTTCATGCGACGGATACGACAGGACGGCGCGCTCGACCGCTGCCGGCGTCAGGCCCTCGAGCGCCGCGAGGAAGAACGCCGCATCGGCGCACGCTTCCTCGAGGTCGCCGTCGCTCGGCACGACGTACAGCACCACGCCATGCGGACGGGCGTGGGAGGCGCTCGCGACAGCAAGGGCTTTCGCGGGCGCCGTGAGCCCCGACACCACGCGCGCCCGGACGTCCATTCCACTCCGGGTGATGGCGGTCTTCAGAACGGCGCGGAGGTTCAGAGAGGTTGAGGTCGGCACGAGGGGGCCAACTTCTGAGTGTAACGCAGCGTACCCGTCGCTCGGCTAAAGCCTCGCGCTCCATCTGGGTACGTGGACCGCGAGGCTTCAGCCGAGCGTTTTATTCGATGTCAGCCCAACGCACCTGTGTGTTCGCCGGAATGGATCGCGCGGCGCGGCGGCCGAGAACGCGGTTGAAGTCGCGCGCTTTGATCTCGCCCGTGCCCGGCCGCTTCACCCAGACGTTCGCGGCCGACAGCGTCTCGCCCGGCGCGACGTCCTGGATGGTCACCACGCACGCGTAGGCGAAGTCGATGGTGGGCTGCTCTTCGGCGAGGATCGTCTTGCCGCCGCCGAGCGCCTCGAAGACGGCGCGCGCGCCCCGCACCAGGTCGGCCAGCTCGGCGGGATCCACCGAGATCGGCACGTCCGGCCCCGGCCACGTCTTGTCGGACGTGAAATGTTTTTCCAGAATGCGCGCGCCGAGCGCGACCGCCGCCAGGCACGTGTAGTTGCCGATCGAGTGATCGCTGAGGCCGACGACGGCGTCGGGGAAGGCCTCGCGGAGATCGCCGATCGCGCCGAGCCGGACCTTGTCGTACGGCGTCGGGTACATCGATGTGCAATGGGTCAGCGCAAACGGCACGCGCGCGGCGCGCAGGATGTCGACGGCCGGCCGGATGCTGTCGAGATCGTTCATGCCGGTGCTGAGGATTACCGGCTTGCCGAAACCGGCGATGTGCTGCACGAGCGGGTAGTTGTTGCACTCGCCCGAGCCAATCTTGTACGCGGCGACGCCCATCGCCTCGAGCCGGTTGGCCGCCGCGCGCGAAAACGGCGTCGACAGGTAGATGAGGCCCTTGGCTTCCGCGTGGCGCTTGAGCTGCAGGTCCTCGGCTTCCGACAAGGCGCAGCGCGCCATGATGTTCCAGATCGTGTCCGTGGCGTTGCCGGGCACGACGTCGTTCGGAATCATCTCGTCGTCGATGACGTGGCACTGGAACTTGACGCACTCGCAACCCGCACGCGCCGCATCGTCCACCATGCGCCGCGCCTTGGCGATGTCGCCCTCGTGATTGATGCCGATTTCGGCGATCACCAGCGGCGGAGCCTGGTCGCCGATGAGACGGCGCTCGATGCGGAACTCGGTCATCCTCGTATTTTCTCCACCAGCGCGCTGGTCGAGTGCCCGGCTTCAATCGGGACGCGCACGACGCGCCCGCCCCGCGCCTCGACCACGTCGCGGCCGACGATGGCATCGGCGGCCCAGTCGGCGCCCTTGACGAGCACGTCGGGTTGCAGCGCGGCGATGATCTCGTACGGCGTGTCCTCGTCGAACACGACGACGCCGTCGACGCACCCGAGCGCGGACAACACCTCCGCTCGTTCCGCCTCCGGCGTGATCGGGCGACCCGCTCCCTTGTTGGCGCGCACCGATCGATCCGAATTCAGGCCGACGATGAGCGCGTCGCCCAGGCTGCGCGCGTGCTGCAGGTAGCGGAGATGGCCCACGTGCAGCAGGTCGAAGACGCCGTTCGTAAACACCACCGACTTGCCGGCCGCGCGGAGGCGTTGCACCGCCGCGACGGCCTCGGGAACAGTCACGATTTGAACTGCACGTC
>Ga0114129_10004136_pt1 | contig 20497 bp, 15 predicted proteins | sample RhiMetdeltSRZDD1_FD_80071 | JGI IMG/M metagenome (GOLD analysis project Ga0114129, IMG submission 80071) | Populus rhizosphere microbial communities from Tennessee, USA - Rhizosphere MetaG P. deltoides SRZDD1 (version 2) (version 2) | ecosystem: Host-associated > Plants > Roots > Rhizosphere >... | reverse complement strand
GCCACCTTCTCGAACGGATCCCGCGGCACCCCCGGCTGCGCGAACACCTTAAACCGCGTACCCGAATTGCCATACGCCCACGAAGCAGTCTCGATCCGCTGCCCACGCAACACCTGCTTGATCGCGACACAGTCGACGGCGCCAGGTCAGTCATCGCTGTACTCCAACTGCTCTTCCAGATTGAACACTTCGGTGAGCACGTGCATGCTCTGATCGGGGCGGCCGGCGTCGAAGAACTCGGCCATCTCGGCCTGCCAGCGGGCGTTGACCTCGGTGGCGTCCATCGCCGCCAGGGCCGCTTCGAAGTCGTCGGTGAGCAAGTAGCCGACGAGAAGGCCGTCGTCGCGCAGGAAGAGCGAGTAGTCGCGCCAGCCCGTATCGCGCAGCGCGGCCAGCATCTGCGGCCACACCCGGGCATGGCGGCCCCGATACTCCTCCAGCCGATCCGGTCTGACCTGAAGCGTGAAGCAGACCCGGGGCATGGCGACTCCTCTCGTCTCGTTCAGCGAGGTTGGGGCCGGGCGCGGCCGTCGACCGCGATCGCGGCCAGCGCCGCGGGCCCGGCCACCAGTAACAGCGTCACCGGTACGATGGCGGCGATGGCTGCGGCGGCCGCGGCGGCGCCCACCAGAAGGGCACTGCCGGCCGGATCCCGGCGAAGGTCACGGACGACGGCGACGAACAGCCGCATCCACTGTGATCCGGGCCGCCACCGGGCCGCCGACCGCAGCGCGACTACGATTCCGGCCGCCGACGATCCTAAGAGGATGGTCGTAAGCACGGCCGCACCCGGTACGCCCGCCGCCACGGCCACGGCGTCGAGGCCGAGCACAACGGCGTACAACCAAGGCAACAGCAGCCCGGCGGGCCCGGAAGCGATCGCGGAGCGCATGTGCCGCGCGAACCCGCGCACGGTGACCGAGCGGTCCTCGGCGACCCGTTCCCGCAAGACGGTGCAGGCAGCGGCGAATGCGGGGTACGCGGTGACGAGCGGAATCGACGCCACCGCGGTGAGTACGCCGGCCAGCAGGCAGTCGGCGAACAGCGCCACCTTCCCGCCGGTCATCCGCTCGAACCCCCTCATCCGCTCAAGCCGGTCGTCGCGACGCCCTCGACCAGCAGGCGCTGGAACGCGAAGAAGAACAAGGCGATGGGCAGCAGCGTGAGGACCGACATCGCCATCATCGCGCCGTAGGACGTCTCGCTGGTCTGGTCGATGAACAGGCGCAAGGCCAGCGGCAGCGTGTAATTCTCGGGTGTGTTCAGGTAGATCAGCTGGCTGAGGAAGTCGTTCCAGGACCAGATGAACGTGAAGATGGCCGTCGTCACCAGGGCCGGACGGCTCAGCGGCAGAACGACGTGAGCGAACGTGCGGACGGGCCCGCAGCCGTCGATGCGGGCGGCGTCGCCCAGCTCCTTCGGCAGGCCCCGCATGAACTGCACGATCAGGAAGATGAAGAACGCGTCGGTCGCCAGCAGCTTGGGCAGGATGAGCGGCCACACCGTGTCGACGAGATCGAGCCTCTGGAAGATCGTGAACTGGGGGATGAGCAGGACGTGGATCGGCAGCATGATCGTAGCGATCATGAAGGCGAACAACGGGCCCCGCAACCGGAACCGCATCCACGAGAACGCGTACGCCGCCAGGGCGCACGAGGCGACGTTGCCGATGACGGAGCCGACGGAAACGAGCAGGGAGTTGCCGAGGAACCGCCAGACGCTGACGCCGGCCATGCCCCGGAAGACCTCGCCGTAGTTGCCCAGCAGCGCCTTGCGCGGCAGCAGGGCCAGGCTGGACAGGATCTCGTTGGCGGGCTTGAAGGACGCCGCGACGAGCCACGCGACCGGGTAGAGCAGGGCGGCCAGCAGCGCCACGCACAGCACGTGCCACAACAACCGTTTCATCGGGACTCCTCTCCGGCGTAGAAGACCCACAACCGGGCGGTGCGGAACAGCACCGCGGTGATGATCGCGACGACGATCACCAGCACCCAGGCCATCGCCGAGGCGTAGCCCATCCGGAACTCGGTGAAACCCTTCTGATACAAGTAGAGCGTGTAGAACAGGGTCGAGTCGACCGGGCCGCCGCGCCCGCCGCTGACCACGAACGCCCCGGTGAACGCCTGAAACGCGTGGATGGTCTCCAGCACCAGGTTGAAGAAGATCACCGGCGACAGCATCGGCAGCGTGATCGACCGGAACGTGCGCCACGGCCCGGCACCGTCCACAGCGGACGCGTCGTAGTACTCCTGCGGTATCTGCTTGAGGCCGGCCAGGAAGATGACCATCGGCGCGCCGAACTGCCAGACCGCCAGCGCAACCAGGACGAGCAGCGAGTAGCGGGGATTGGACACCCACCCTCCGGTGTGTACGCCCAGCACCGACAGCGACTCGTCGACGACGCCACGCTCGTCGAAGATGACCCGCCAGACCAGCGCCACGGCCACGCTGGCACCGAGGAGCGACGGCGCGTAGAACGCCGACCGGTAGAAGCCCTGCGTGCGGCTGACCCGGTTGAGCAGCATCGCCACCGCCAGCGCCGCGACGAGCTTGAGCGGCGTGGACAGCAGCACGTACTTGACGGTGACCCAGACCGCCGCGAAGAACCGGGGATCGTCGCCGAACAGAGCCCGGTAATTGGCCAGCCCGATCCAGTCCGGCGTCGTGAACAAGTCGTAGTCGGTGAAGGACAGATAGAGCGAGGCCGCCATGGGCCCGACGGTGAGCAGCAGTGCGCCCAGCACCCACGGGGAAAGGAAAAGGTACGCCAGACCCGGCCGCTCGCCGTAGCGGGGCCGCCGGCGCGGCACGGGCTCGGCCGGCGGCGTCGTGCGCCGCCGGCCGATCGTCCGGGTCGTGGTCAAGCCGAGATCGCCTTCTGCGCCTCGGCCAGGAACTTGTCCGCAGCGGCCTGGATCGACGTCCGTTGGAAGATCACGTCATCGTAGATCCGCTGGAACGTCGATTTCACCGTGCCCGCACCCTTCGGCGGGGGCGGCGGAGCGGGCTCCAGCTTGGGCCCGACCGTCTGTTCGAACTGGAATCCGACCGCGGGCGGGCCGGACAACGTCGCCCCGACCGCCTCGCGTACCTGCGCGTTCGCCGGCAGGCCCCGCGACATGCCGAGGATCTTGCCGGCCTCGGCGTCGTTGATCAGGAAGTTGATCAGTAGTGCGCCCTCGGCCTTGTGCTCCGACCGCTGCGCGATGCTGAACATCATGGCCGGTTTGGCGTACTGGCCGAGCTTGCCGGTGTCGCTCGGGAACGGATGCAGCTTCAGCTCGCGGCCGGCGATCTCCCAGCTCTTGGCGGTGAAGCCGCTGTCGTAGCCGAACCCGGCCGACGCCTTCTTCTGGGTGACCGGGTCGTTGGCCTGCGAGCCGTCCATCTTCGTGGTCAGCTCGGCCGGGGTGCAGGCCCCGCTGCGGCGCAGCCCGTCGGTCAGCTGCCACCAGGCGGCCACGTCGGCGGCGGTGTAGCCGATCTTGCCGTCGTCGGTATAGAGGGTCTTGCCCTGCTGGCGCAGCCACACCTCGAACCAGTCCTCGATCCCGCCGAAGTCGGCGAGGCCGCGGACCTGTTTCTGGGTGGAGTCGCTGACCTTCTGCGCCGAGTTGCGCAGATCGGTCCACGTCCAGCCGTCCTTCGGCGGAGCCGCGCCGGACTTCTCCCACTGCGCGAAGTCATAGCTGAACACCTGGGTGTTCTGGGTCGGCGGGATGCCGAACAGCTTGCCGCCCACGGTTCCACCCGACAGCAGCTGCGGCGTGACGCCCGAGGTGTCCACTTTGGCGGGGCCGCTGTCCAGCTGGGCCAGGACGCCCCGGTCGCCGTACTCGCGGACGTACCGGTAGTCCATCTGCAGCACATCGGGGGCGCCACCGCCGGCGATCTGCGTGGCCAGCTTCTGGAAGTAGGCGTTGAACTCCGCGAACGACGTCTCCACCTTGATGTTGGGGTGCTTGGTTTCGAACAGGTCGATGGCCTTCTCCGTGATCTCGGCCCGGTCGGCGTTGCCCCACCAGTCGAAGCGGATGGTGACCTGTTGCGATCCCGGCTTGTCGTCCGAGCCGCATCCGGCCGCCGCGGCCGCCAGCAGCGCTGCGAGGACGGCAGCGGCCGCTCGGGCGGCGGCGCCCGCGCGCATTCGATGCATGAGTCTCCTTCCACGTGCTCGTCGGCGCCTGCACACCGGGTCGACGGGCAGGCGGTGATCTGCGGGACGGTTCTGTGGACGGATGCCTCGCCCCGCCGTGGAGTCGCGATATCGGAGAGTCGCGATATTGAAACGATTTGAGCGGACGTGCTTGAGGTCGGAAACTATGTCGCCTTCCGGACAGTGTCAAGACATACCGCGCCTACCTGCGGCGATGTGCCGACCGGTGGGAACGGTTTGCCTCGCGGCGGCGGCCATGCCACGATGTCCATCGATCGGAGAGTCGATCGGATGCCGTGCGGGAGGCGCTGGATGCCACCCCCCGCGCCGAAACGTTATTGAGCGGACCCCCGGACTCCACGGAAGGTTCGCGAAATGACCCCAAGCAGGCGGTCCTGGCCGCTCACCGTGACGCTGTGCCTGCTGGCCACCTTCACCGCCGTACCCGCTCGGGCCGCATCGGCCGAGCCCGTCCTCGTCACCAGCGTCGACACCCGCTCCGGCGGCACCGGCGCCCGGCTGCTGCTCGGCGACGTCAGCGGCGACGGGCGGCTGGACCTGGTCACCATGCAGCCGACGTTCTCGGCCGACGACCGCTTCATCGGGCGCCAGGTCCAGGCGCTGACGGCGTACGACTTCGGCACCGGCCAGCAGCTGTGGCAGATCGGTACGCCCGACCCGCGGGTGACCAACAACGGCACCGACATCCCAGCCGAGATCTACGACATCGACGGCGACGGCGACAACGACGTGATCGCCGTCATGGAAAACGAACTGCGCTTCTTCGACGGCGCGACCGGGCAGCAGACGCGCGCCCTGCCGCTGCCGCACCCCGAGGCGCATGACACGATCATCATCGGCAACTTCCGCGGTACGCCGCGGGCGCAGGACATCATCCTCAAGGACCGCTACAGCCAGGTGTGGGCGCAGACCGCCGCCGGTACGCCACTGTGGACATTCGTCGGCAACCCCGGGCACCACCCGTACCCGCACGACTTCGACGACAACGGCCGCCAGGAACTCATGAACGGATACGACTTCCTGACCTCCGGCGGCCAGCGCGTGTGGACGGCGGACATGGCCGACCACGCCGACTCCATCGCGGTCGGCGACATCGACGGCGACGGCCGCGAGGACATCGTCATCGGCGGCGCGGGCCTGGGCGGCGACAGCACGAACGCGTACCGCTCCGACGGTACGCTGCTGTGGCGCAACGTCGACGCCGTCGAGGCCCAGCAGGTCGGCCTCGGCGACTTCCGGCCCGACCTACCCGGCCTGGAGGTCATCGGCCTGGACCGCGTGGACCGCACCGCCACCAACGGCAAGGACTCGATGTACGTCGTGTCGTCCGGCGGCGCGACGCTCTGGAAGGAGCAGCGCGACTCGCTGGGCTGCTGGGGCAGCGTCCTGGAGCCGCTGCACAACTGGGACGGCACCTACGCCGATCACCTCCTGGCCTGGAACCGGGGCTGCGGCGTGGTCGCCGGCATCTGGGACGGGCAAGGCAAGCGGATCGCCACCTTCCCGGTCGACGGCCGGATGGTCCGCGGCGACATCTGCGGCGACGACCGTACCGAGGTCGTGGACTACGTGATGGGCGACCGGGCGTACGTCTTCGCCAACGCGGCCTGCGACCTGGCCGCGAAGGTCACCGGACGGCCGCTGCCGCAGGCGAAGAAGCTCTACAACTACACCCGCTACACCGCCGAGGAGATCCCGCTCGAACTGTCGCGCGGGCGAACCGCGTCGGCCACGAGCACTCTGCCCGGTCACAGCCCCGGTGCCGGCGTCGACGGCGATGAGCGTACACAGTGGATTTCATCGCCGAAGGACCCGCGCCCGGCCTGGACTGTAGACCTGGGCCGGCTGCGGGAGCTGACCGGCGTGACGATCGACTTCGGCTCGCGGCCGCGTACCCTCTGCTACGAGGTGGCGGCCTCGGCCGACGGCCAGGACTGGGTGACCGTCACGCGGCGCTGCGGCGTCGACGCACCGCGCGGCAAGGTACAGCGGGCGGAGTTCACCGCGCTCGGCCGTTACCTGCGTATCTCCGCGACGCAGCACGTGGATCCGATGGGGTTCGCCGCGGTCACCGTTCTGGGGACCCGATGATGACCTGACGACGTGGCGGGGGAGCGCATTGGGCTCTTGACACGTTTTAGGACACCCCTACTGTGAAGAATGCGGTCGATACCCACGAGCGAAGCGCGGCCGGCCGGAGCCTGCGGCCGGCCGCGGCATCGCTACCCCTATCCCATCGAACGTCCGAGGAGCCATGGCGACCAGCAGCATCAAGGAGGTGGCCCGGCGCGCCGGCGTCTCCATCGCGACGGTCAGCAACGTCCTGAACCGGCCGGAACTGGTCGCGGACGTCACGCGCCAGCGCGTTCTGGACGCCATCCGTGACCTGGGCTACGTGCGCAACGACTCGGCCCGCCAGCTGCGCGCCGGGCACAGCCGGATGATCGCCGTCATGGTGCTCGACGTGGCCAACCCGTTCTTCACCGACGTCGTCCGCGGCGTCGAGCAGGTGGTGGACGACACGGGGGCGATGGTGATCGTCTGCAACAGCGGCGATGACCCCACCCGCGAGTCGCGCCAGCTCGACCACCTGCTCGAACAGCGCGTCCGCGGGCTGCTCATCACGCCGGTCCGCGACGAGACGATCGCGCGGCTCGGCGAGTTCACCGACCGCGGCATCCCCGTCGTCCTCGTCGACCGCGGCGCCGGTACGCGCAACCGGTGCTCGGTCGCCGTCGACGACGTCCTCGGCGGCCGCCTCGCCGCCGACCACCTCATCGCGGCCGGGCACTCGCGGATCGCGTTCGTCGGCGGGCCGTCGGGCATCCGCCAGGTCAGCGACCGGTACGCCGGCGCGACAGCGGCCGCCGCCGAGGCCGGTCTGGAGATCACGTTTCTGGAGATGCCGGCCCTGACGACCGCGTACGGCCGGTCAGCCGGGCAGCGCCTGGCCGACGGCCTCGAAGCCGAGCGGCCCACAGCTGTGTTCTGCGCCAACGATTTGCTCGCGCTCGGCGTACTGCAAGAGATGATGCGGCGAGGGATCAAGGTGCCCGAGGACATCGCGATCGTCGGCTATGACGACATCGAGTACGCCGCCGCGGCGCCGGTGCCGCTGACGTCCGTCGCGCAGCCCCGGGATCACCTCGGGCGTACGGCGGCGGAGCTGCTCCTCGACGAGATCACGGACGGCGACCGGCACCGGCACCGGCAGGTCCTGTTCGAGCCCGAACTCGTCGTCCGCGAATCCAGCGCGCCGTAATCCTTTGCCGCTCCCTGAGTCGCGTTGATCATGAACTTAGGGTGGTGGCTTGCGGCGTGTGGGCGGCGTGGTGGGTGTGCCACGATTCGGCGCCGATATTGACCCTGTGGTTTGTAACGTTCTAGGTTCATCGTGCTCTATATCAGTCCGCGCTCGCCGGCCACTCACCGTGCTGGCGGCGAGGCTGACTGTCCCCTCCAGGCGCGTCCGGAAGTACCCGGCGCCCACCGGGTCGGCCGTGCCTGCACCTTCGCCCGCAGGAGTCCACGGATGAACCGAAGAGCAACCGCCCTCCCAGCCGCCCTGATCCTCGCGATCGGCCTCACGGTCGGCCTGAACACCAGTGCCGCACAGGCGGCGCCCACCCGCTACGAGGCCGAGAACGCTCCGGCCACGTGCGCCGGGCTGATCGAGTCCAACCACGCCGGGTTCTCCGGCAGCGGCTTCTGCAACGGCGACAACGCCGCCGGCGCGGCCGTGCAGTTCACGGTGAACGCCTCCGCCGCGGGCACCGCGACGCTGGGGATCCGCTACGCCAACGGCACCACGACCGGCCGCCCCGCCGACATCCTGGTCAACGGCTCGGTCGTCGCCGGAGCCAGCGCGTTCGACGGCACCGGTGCCTGGACGACGTGGGTCACCAAGACGCTGAACGCGTCGGTGAACGCCGGATCCAACACGATCCGGGTCAGCCCCACCACCGCCAACGGACTGGCCAATGTGGACTTCCTCGACTTCGAGGTCGGCGGCCAGCCCCAGCCGACCGGCAAGCAGATGGAGGACCTCGACCGGGGCCTGATCTCCGTGCGGTCGGGCAGCAACAACTTCGTCAGCTGGCGGATGCTCGGCACCGAACCCGCGTCAGTGACATACCGCCTCTTCCGGGGCTCGACTCTGGTGGCGACGCAGTCGCAGACCAACTTCGTCGACGCCGGCGCGGCGCAGGGTGCGGCGTACACGGTCCGGGCCGTGATCAACGGCGTCGAGCAGCCGGCCTCGCCGCCGGCGTTGCAGATCGGCTCCGGCGGCTTCCTGGACGTGCCGATCCAGCCACCGGGCGGCGGCACCACCCCCGACGGCGTGAGCTTCACGTACGCCGCCAACGACGCCAGCGTCGGCGACCTCGACGGCGACGGCCAGTACGAGATCGTGCTGAAGTGGGACCCGACCAACTCCAAGGACAACTCGCAGTCCGGCTACACCGGCAACGTCTTCGTCGACGCGTACCGGCTGTCGGGCCAGCGGCTGTGGCGCATCGACCTCGGCCGCAACATCCGGGCCGGGGCCCACTACACCCAGTTCCAGGTGTACGACTATGACGGCGACGGCCGGGCCGAGGTGGCCATGAAGACCGCCGACGCGACCGTCTCCGGCACCGGCCAGGTGATCGGCAACAGCGGCGCCGACTTCCGCAACTCGTCCGGCTACGTGCTGTCCGGTCCCGAGTTCCTGACGATGTTCGACGGGCTGACCGGCGCGATCCGCTCCACGGTGAACTACCTGCCCCCGCGTGGCACGGTCTCGTCCTGGGGCGACAGCTACGGCAACCGCGTCGACCGGTTCCTCGCCGGGACGGCGTACCTCGACGGCGATCGGCCGAGCCTCATCATGTCGCGCGGCTACTACACGCGTACGGTCATCGCCGCGTGGGACTTCCGCAACGGGTCGCTGACCCAGCGCTGGGTCTTCGACTCCAACTCCGCCGGCAGCCAGTACACCGGCCAGGGCAACCACCAGCTGGCCATCGCCGACGTGGACCAGGACGGCCGCGACGAGATCATCTTCGGGGCCATGTGCATCAACGACAACGGCCAGCCGCTGTGGAACACCACCAACGGGCACGGCGACGCGCTGCACGTCGGCGACCTGAACCCCAGCCGGGCCGGGCTTGAGGTGTTCAAGGTCGACGAGGACGGCAGCAAGCCGTCGTCGTGGTTCGCCGATGCGCGTACCGGTCAGGTGTTGTGGACCACGGCGCCCAGCGGCGACAACGGCCGCGGCGTGTCCGGTGACATCTGGTCGGGCAGCGCCGGCGCCGAGTCGTGGAGCTCGGCCGACAGCACCCTGCGGTCGGTCAGCGGTGGGTCGCTGGGCCGCAAGCCCAGCTCGGCGAACTTCCTCATCTGGTGGGACGCCGACCCCGTCCGTGAGCTGCTGGACCAGACCCGGATCGACAAGTACGGCACGTCGAGCGACGCCCGGCTGCTGACCGCCTCGGGCGTGCACTCCAACAACGGCACCAAGGCCACGCCATCGCTGTCGGGTGACATCTTCGGCGACTGGCGCGAGGAAGTCATCTGGCCGACGAGCAGCAACACCGCTCTGCGGATCTACACGACGACCACGTCGACCACGACGCGGATCTTCACGCTCGCCCACGATCCGGTGTACCGGGTCGCGCTGGCGTGGCAGAACACGGCCTACAACCAGCCGCCACACCCGTCGTTCTTCATCGGCAACGGCATGTCCACCCCGGCTCAGCCGGCGATCTACGTCCGCTGACCGCCCGTTCGTACGCCCGGCGCCGTCCACCTGCGCCGGGCGTACCGCACGGTTTCTGGCCATTCGGCTTGATTGATAGGGCTCGCCAGGCGTCGTCGGGGCGCGTCGGATGTGGAATGCTTTCGCCCGCGGGATCCAGGGCGGGGTCTGCGTGCGCGGAGGTTCCACATGACATGGTTCATCGGTCAGTCGATATTGATCATTGCGGCGGCGTTCCTCCTCGGAATTCTCGTCGGCTGGCTCATCTGGGGGCGGATCCTGCGGCCACGGTCCGCGGGCGCCGACAGCGTCGCTGCCGCATCGGTCGCTTCAGCCGCACCGGTCGCTTCGGCCGAACCGGCCGTCGAGCCGGAGCCGGTGTCCGTTGCGGCCTGGTCCGAGCCCGCCTCTGACGAAGCGCTCGAACCCGTTGCGTACAGCGAGCCCGAACCCGAGCCGGAATTTACGCCGGAGCTTGAGCCTGTCGCGTTTAGCGAGCCGGAACCCGAGCCGGAATTTTCACCGGAGCTTGAGTCTGTCGCGTTCAGCGAGCCGGAACCCGAGCCTGAGCCCACGCCGGAGCCGGTTCTGGCGGCCGTGGGCGCCGACGCCGTGCCCGCTGCCGGGCAGCCGGAGAGAGTCGTGACCGCCCAGGCGGCCGGACCCCAGATCGAGGAGATCGCCGACGATCTGGAGCGGATCGAAGGCATCGGGCCGAAGATGGCCGGTGCGCTGAACAAGGCGGGCATCCGCACGTACGCTCAGCTGGCCGCGGCCGGCGAGGGCACGCTGCGGCATGCGATCGAGTCGGAAGGGCTGCGGTTCGCGCCGAGCCTGGTGACGTGGAGCCGCCAGGCGCAGTTGCTGGCCGACGGTGACGAGGCGGGGTTCGAAGACCTCACCCGCCGCCTGGTGGCCGGGCGGGACGTGGGCCGCGAATGAGAAAGCGGGACGGGATCGGGCAGGCCCCGCTGTGGGCCGGCGTCGCCGTCGGCGTGGCCGGCCTGCTGGCGATCGGTCTGGTGCAAAGCATCGGGAACCGGCACTCCATCGAGGACAACCTGGTCAGCCGTTCGTCTGCGGCGCTAGAGCAGGCCGGCATCACCGGTACGCAGGTGAGCTTCGCCGGACGGGACGGGTCGGTCGTGGTCGCGTCGGCGGCTGACGTTGCGCGGGCGCAGGAGGTCGTCGGCGGGCTGGAGGGCGTACGCGTCGTCGAGGTGCGCGGGCCGAGTACGCCGCCGCGCAAGCCGTCGATCACCATCTCGGTGGACGGCAGCCAGATTCGCGCGACCGGTGCTGTGTCGTCGGACGCGGTCCGGGCTTCGCTGGTCGGCCGGCTCGGATCTCAGGATGGTCTGACCGTCGATCCGGCGGTCGGCGACGACGGTGTCTCCGGTCTCACGGGAGTCGTCGATGCCTTAGGTACCAACGCCAAGGGGGCCTCGATCGCCTTGAGCGAGGGTCGCCTGTCGCTCAGCGGCACCGTGGAGTCGTCGGCGATCCGCGAAAACGTCGTCGCCGCGGCTGGCCGAGCCGTCGGAGCAGGCAATGTGACCGATCAGCTGACGGTGACGCCGCCGCCGAAGGAGATCCAGAACCAACTGATCAATTTGCCGCCGATCACCTTCGAGAACGGCCGCGCGGTACTCACACCCGCCGGACGGGCCGCGGTCGCCAAGGCGGCCGAGATCCTGAAAGCGAACCCGTCGGTCGTCGTACGCATCGAGGGCCACACCGACAGCACCGGCTCCGCACAGTCCAATTTGGAGCTGAGCCGGGCGCGGGCTACGACGGTGTTGAACTCGTTGGTGGCGCTGGGAATCGCCCGGGAGCGCCTCACGGCCACCGGATTCGGCGAGTCGCGGCCGAAGGTGCCCGACACGACGCCGCAGAACCGCGCCATCAACCGGCGGGTCGAATTCATCGTGCAGCAGCAACAGTAGTGCTGGGGTCGGGCGGCCGGGTTCCTCGACGGGGGAGCCCGGCGGCTCCGCCAGCGCAGCGCCGGTGCCGCCGAGTGATCCATTGATTCAGTTGACTCTTGCGAGGGGCGGGCCGCAGCGCATACCTTCGGGCCGACGGCACGTCGGTGGGCGACGCGCGCCGTCGCGTACCGGCAGCAGGTGCGAGCGACACCGCCCGGCCTTCCGTGGAGGGCCCGGGGCGGTCGGACATTGGCGCTCAGCTCCGGGAGGTCGGAAAATGCCCAGGCGAATTCATCCATGTCGGCGTGCGGGTCTGGTTCTGGCGGTCGCGCTGTTGTCCGCGACCGCTGGAGCTGTGGCGGTGCCGCCGGCCGCGACGGCGGCGACGGTCGATCCGAACGCCTCCTATGTCCTGGTCAATCGCAACAGCGGCAAGGTGCTGGATCTGTTCAACCGGGCGACGAACGACGGTGCGCGGATCGCACAGTGGTCACGCAACGACGGTGCTTGGCAGCAATGGCAGTTCGTCGACGCCGGTGGCGGGTTCTATCGCGTACGCTCGCGGCACAGCGGGAAGGTGCTGCAGTTCGACGGCGGCTCGACGGCCAACGGTGCTGGGCTGGTGCAGTGGACCGATCAGAACACGCAGGCCCAGCACTTCCGGCTGGCCGACTCGACCGGCGGATACGTGCGGCTGATCAGCCGGATCAGCGGCAAGGCGGTGGACGTCTTCAACTTCTCCACCGCCGACGGGGCGAACGTCGTGCAGTGGACCGATCTCAACGGTGCCAACCAGCAGTGGCAGCTCGTTCCGATGACGGCGTACCCGAACCCGGGCGTGGTGACCGGTGCGATCACCGCCCATGACCCGTCGATCGTCAAGCGGCCCACCGGCGGCTATCTTCTCGCCCACACCGGCGACAACATCGTGCTGAAGACATCGACTGATCGCGTTGCCTACACCTCGGCGGGAGCGGCGTTCCCCAACGGCGCGCCCTGGACGACCACCTACACGGCGGGTGGGCGCAGCCTGTGGGCGCCGGATCTGTCCTATCGCAACGGTCAGTACTACATGTACTACTCGGCTTCCACATTCGGGTCGAACCGATCGGCGATCTTCCTCGCGACCAGCGCCACCGGGGCCGCCGGCTCGTGGGTCCACCAGGGTCTGGTAATCGAGACCCAGACGTCGGACGCCTTCAACGCCATCGACCCGAACCTGATCGTCGACGACCAGGGCCGCTGGTGGCTGAGCTTCGGCTCGTTCTGGTCGGGGATCAAGCTGATCCAGCTCGACCCGGCCACCGGCCGCCGCATCGACAGCACGATCCGGTCGATCGCCGGCCGCAACGGCGGTGCGATCGAAGCGCCCTTCATGTTCAAACGCGGCTCGTTCTACTACCTGTACGTGTCGTTCGACTTCTGCTGTCGCGGCGCGTCGAGCACGTACCGCATCATGGTCGGCCGCTCGACCAGCCCGACCGGCCCCTTCACCGACCGCAACGGCGTCGCGATGACCGCCAGCGGCGGTACGCAGATCCTGGCCGGACACGGCAGCATTCACGGCCCCGGGCACCAGGCGGTCCTCGCCGACACCGACGGCGACATCCTGGTCTACCACTACTACAACGACAACGGTACGGCGCTGCTGGGCATCAACCGCCTCAGCTACGACGCCGCCGGCTGGCCGACCGTCGTCTGATCAGCATTCGGCAAGCGCCCGGCCTGCGGATCGGCATCGACCCCGGCCGGGCGCGCCTTGGGAGCACGGCTGTCCTATACGCGGCTGGCCGTGCAAGACAGGGGATCGACCGTCTGGTTCGGACGGCTGGCCGGCAGGTGCGCAGCGACCGAGATTGCATTGTTGGATTCGCTGGACTCCCGATATACGTCGTCCGAATCCGAGGTGATGCGCACGGTCAGGTCGCGGCCCCAGTCACCGCTGCGTACCGGGCCCTGGAAGTACGCCGCCGCCTGGTTGTGGGGAGCGCCGGTGTACGTCGTGGAGAAGCCGTTGCTCATCGCCACCTCGGTGTGCAACGGTCCGGGCAGCTGGTTGGCCCCGATGAGAAGGATGTACGCGAACACCGTCAGCGAGTCCGAGCCGTCGAGATTGCCGTTCGGCACGAATGTGCACCGGACGTTCATCGGCGACAGCTCGATGTCGCCCACGACGGGACGGGTGTCGACCGAGGCGGCGGCCGACGGCGAGGCGACCCGGGTCGACCCGGCTGACGGTGACGCGGCCGACGGCGAAGCGCCCGGCGTCGCGGCCGGTGAAGCCGATGACGAGGTGGACGGCGACGGCGGAACCGACGGATCGGAGCAGCCGGCCAGGGCCAGCACGACGACGATCGGCACGATGGTGAAGAAGGGAGGAAGGGGTCGCATGGGAGCCTCCGAAATGGCGTTTCTCTCACCATGCGACTCCCGGCTGGTCGAGTATGTCGCCGTAGGGCTGATGTTGTGTCGCGAATCCGCCGCTGCCTACTTCCTGGAGTTCGGCCGGCTCCTTCCTGGAGTTCGGCCGGGCGAGGCCGGTTCGGCTTGACACGGTCCCGGGTCCTCAGCGGACGATGCGATCGTGAGATTCGTGGTCTTGGGCGCTAGCGGATTGATCGGTACGCACGTCGTGGAGGTCCTGCGCGAGCGGGAACACATTGTTACGACGGTGGCGCGCAGCGCCCGAGCCGGCATCGATCACGCACTGGATCTGGAGGCGGCGTCGGCTGACGACCTGCGGCCGCTCCTCGCCAACCACGACGGGGTCGTGTACGCCGCCCGCACCGACGAGCAGCGGCCGCTGCGCAAGCCGATCTACCCAGTGCTCCGCAGTGCCATGATCGAGCCCGTGGTACGCCTGTTCACGGCGGCTCGCAAGGAGGGCCTGACCTGCGGGGCGATCATGGGCTCCTACTACACCTACTTCGACCGCATCCATCCGCAGTGGCGGCTCGCTGGGCGGCATGCGTACATCCGGTGCCGGGTGGAGCAGGCGTACGAAGGGAGGTCGGCGGCAGGCCCGGAACTCCCGGTGGCCGTACTGGAGTTGCCGTTCGTATTCGGCCGGGCCGGTGACCGGCTGCCGAACTGGGCCCCGCCGTTGCGGCGGTGGGCTCGATCCCGCTCCCCGCTGGCCGCCCCGGCCGGCGGAACGGCGGCGACCTCGGTGCGCAGCGTGGCGGAAGCGGCGGCCGACGCTTTGGAACAGGCCAGCGGCGCGGATATCCCGGTCGCCGACGAGAACCTTACGTGGAACGAGATGTTCACCCGCATCGCCGATGCGGTTGGGCGTCCTCGTAAGGTGAGACACCTGCCTCCCAGCGTCGTTCGAGCATCCCTTCGCATCGGCTCCGCGCTGCATGGCTTCAGCGGCAAGGAGTCCGGCCTCAATCTTGGCCACCTCGCGGGCCTCCTCCTCGCCGAGCTGTTCATCCAGCCGGCCAGCGGCCGGTCCCTGGAATCGGCGGTCCGCGAGACGTTCGCGACGCGGCCGCGCAGCCGTTAACCACCCGGCCGTCCTACCGCTGAACCGTCCGACCGCCCAGCCGATGAACGGCCGCCTGGCGGTGATCTGCCCGCCGCCCAGCCGATGAACGGCCGCCTGGCGGTGATCTGCCCGCCGCCCAGCCGTTGAAACCGTCCGCCGCCCCAGCTGGTGATCCGCGCTGGTGGTCGGTGCGGTGATGACTGGTGATCGGGGTGACCGTGGTGTCGCTATGGCAGCGCTGAAGTCACCCTGATCTCGTGCCGCGTGTCGACGCCGGTCCCGTAAATCGGATCGCGCCCGCGAATGTGAACCTCATACGTGGTGGCCTCCGCCCGGTAGAGGCGTAGACGGGCATCACCGCTGAGGTCCTGTGGAGTGAACGCCACGGCCCCGGAATCGATGCGGGAGAAGGCTTGGGCGCAGTGGTGCGCCAACTCGCCGTCGCCGATCAGAGCCGCGTGCGCGGAAAGGTACACAGCCTGGCCGTCACCGACCGGTGCGCTGGAGTCGAAGATGACGATGGCGACGGTGGGCCGGGCGGCGATGTTGACGGAGTGCTGGGCGGTGGGGGAGGAGACCCAGTAGAAATCGCGATACCCGTGGTGTGTGAAGTAGACCGGCGACACGCGGGGACGGCCGTCGGGTTCGGTGGTGCCGAGCGTCATGTAACGGTTCGAGTCGATGACCTCGCGGGCCATCGCGATGAGATCATCGTCGCGTTCCACGGCCTCGACCCTACCCCCGGTCGACACCGCGGCCGAGCCAGATCGGGTACGCCCGGCGGCCCGCCCTCCGATCCCGCCTAGCGGACGCGAACTGCTGATGGAGTTGCCTGCGACGTCATGGAACACCGTTCGCGTACCGCTGGGTCATCCGATCGCCTGAGTCCGGCGATCATCGGCGATCAATTAGTTTGTTGGGTGTCCATCCTTATTGGTTTCCTGGGGAGGCATCCATGAGAACGAACCGGCTCCTCGCCGCGGCGGCAGCGGTCACCCTGCTGACCGGACTCGCGATCGCTCCACCCGCACCGGCGGTGGCGGTGGCCGCCGGGTACGCCTGGAAGAACGCCCAGATCGTGGGCGGCGGTTTCATCCCCGGCATCGTGTACTCGCCCTCGGTGCCGGGCCTGGCCTATGTGCGTACCGATATCGGGGGTGCCTACCGGCGTGACCCCGGCAGCAGCACGTGGACGTCGATCACCGACTGGATCGGCTGGGACGACTGGGGCCTGACCGGAATCGCAAGCCTGGCGCTCGATCCCGGCGACGGCAACAAGGTGTTCCTCGCGGCCGGTACCTACACGAACAGCTGGGATCCCAACAACGGCGCCATTCTGCGCTCGTCGGACCGCGGCAACACGTGGGCGCGTACGACCCTTCCGTTCAAGCTCGGCGGAAACATGCCGGGCCGGGGAATGGGCGAGCGCCTCGTGGTCGATCCCAACCGGGGGAGCGTGCTCTATCTCGGTACGCCCAGCGGCAACGGCCTGTGGCGCAGCACCGACAGCGGCGTGAGCTGGGCCAAGGTAACGTCGTTCCCCAATGCCGGCAACTACGTTCAGGATCCGGCCGATCCCAACGGTTATCTCAACGACAATCAGGGTGTCGTCTGGGTGACCTTCGATCCGCGTACCGGAACCGCAGGTACGGCGACGCAGACCATCTACGTGGGCGTGGCCGATTTACAGAACACCGTCTACCGAACCACCGACGGCGGTGCCACGTGGAGCCGCCTCGCCGGTCAGCCGACCGGATTCCTGGCCCACAAGGGCGTCCTGGACACCGTCAACGGCTACATGTTCATAGCGACGAGCGACAAGGGCGGCCCGTACGACGGCGGGCGCGGTGACGTGTGGCGTTACACGACCGCCACCGGCGCCTGGACCCAGATCAGCCCGGTGCCGTCCAGCGACACGGACAACAACTACTACGGCTACGGCGGCCTGTCCGTCGACCGCCAGCACGCTGGAACACTGATGGTAACGGCGTACAGCTCGTGGTGGCCGGACACGATCATCTGGCGCAGTACCAACAGCGGTGCGTCGTGGACGAAGGTCTGGGACTGGGCGCGTTACCCGGCCCGCAGTTTCCGTTACACGCAGGACATCTCCGTTGCGCCGTGGCTCGACCTCGGCGACCCCGGCCCGCGGGACGCGGAGGTGTCGCCCAAGCTCGGCTGGATGACCGAGGCGCTGGAGATCAACCCGTTCGACTCCAACCAGTTCCTTTACGGCACGGGTGCAACGCTGTTCGGCTCCGACAACCTGACGGCGTGGGACACCGGCGGCAAAATCACCATATCCGTGAAGGCGAAGGGCATCGAGGAAACCGCGGTAAGCGATCTCATCAGCCCGCCGTCGGGCGTACCGCTGCTGTCCGCGCTGCTCGACCTGGCGGGTTTCCGCCACGACAACCTGACCACGGTTCCTGCTATTAACATGCGCAACCCCGACTGGGCCTCCAGCACCGACATCGACTTCGCCGAACTCGCTCCGGCGGTGATCGTACGCGTCGGAAACTGCGACACCGCCAACGGTGCGATCTGCTTCGGGTACTCGACGAACGGAGGCACCAGCTGGGCGCCGGCCGCCAAGCAGCCGGCCGGTGTAACAGGCGGCGGCACCGTCGCGGCCTCCGCCGACGGCACGCGCTTCGTCTGGAGCCCGGCCGGCACCGGCGTCTACTACACCACCAACAACGGCCGGTCGTGGACGGCGGCGTCGGGCGTACCCGCTGGGGCTCGTGTCATCTCCGACCGGGTCAGCCCCACAACCTTCTACGCGTACGCCGGGAGCAAGTTCTACCGTTCCACCAACGGCGGCGCCATGTTCACCGCATCGGCGGCAACCGGACTGCCGTCGGACTCCGTACGCCTGTCGGCCGTTTTCGGCCGGCAGAACGACGTCTGGGTCGCCGGCGGCACCACCACCGGGGCGTACGGGCTGTGGCACACCACCGACGGCGTGACGTTCACGAAACTGTCCAATGTCGACCAAGCCGACACCGTCGGTTTCGGCAAGGCCGCACCGGGTGCCACCTATCCGGCGATTTACACGAGTGCCCGCATCGGCGGCGTACGTGGGATCTACCGGTCGGACGACACCGGCGCGACGTGGGTACGCATCAACGACGATCAGCACCAGTACGGCTGGACGGGGGCCGTCGTGATCGGTGACCCGCGTCTCTACGGCCGTGTCTACGTCGGAACCAACGGCCGCGGCATCGTGTACGCCGACCCGGTCTGACGGCCGGATCGCGCAAGGAACTGCGCAACGGACGGGGGACGGGCGGCCGCGGCCTGCGGCCGCCCGTTTCACATGTGTCAGATGCGGCGCAGCACTGATAGCCGTGCTGGACCACCCGGTCGCGAACGACGGTGAGGATGCCGCGCTGCCGCGGCTCAGGATCGACGTGTCGGCGTCTTCGGCCAGAGCCACCGCACGATCCTCTCCTAGGTGGACCACGCGACGCTGTGACACGCCGTAACTTTCGGCGGCCACCATCCCTCGTGACCTAGCCGGCCACCTCGATCGCGGGGCAATCTGGTGAGCAGGTCTTTCCGGAAAGGTTTCGGGACTTTGGTTGACACGTTTCAGGATCGCGTCCGAAACTGACACACATCCATCGATCGCGAATCATCGCTCCATCACCCGCCCGGAAGGAGAGCCTTCGTGATCATCCGATCGAACCGCTCGACGCTGAGTTCAGCGATCGTCGCGGTAGCGGTGGCGGCGCTCGTGGCCGCCGGAATGGTAACGGTGGCCGGAAGCACCACGACCGCCGCGGCCGCGGCCATCACGGCGGCCGAAGACGACGGCGCGGACTGCGCGGTCACGCTCCCCGGTTCGCTGACGGCCAACTCGCGGCTTCCAGATCCCTTCACCCGCCTGAACAACACGCGTATCACCAGCAAGCAGGACTGGCGGTGCCGGCGTGAAGAGATCAAGAGGCTCGCGGAGAGGTACGTCTACGGCACCAAGCCCGCCCGCCCGGCCAGCGTCGCCGGAACCGTTTCAAGCAGCAGTATCACCGTGAACGTGTCGGACAGCGGCCGCAGCGCCAGCTTCTCGGCCGGCGTCAGCCTGCCGAGCGGGACCGGGCCGTTCCCCGCCGTCGTGGTGGTCGGCGGCCTCGGCGTCGACACCACGACGATCCGCGCCAGCGGCGCGGCCGTCATCAACTACGACCCCTTCGTGGTGGGCCGCGAAGGCACACCTCGCACCAACAAGCAGGGCGCCTTCTACACTATCTACGGCGCCAGCAGCAGCACCGGACTGCTGGCCGCCTGGGCCTGGGGCGTGAGCCGCATCATCGACGTCCTGGAACAGTCCGGCGGCTCGATCCTGCGAGCCGACGCCGTCGGTGTTTCCGGATGTTCCCGGTTCGGCAAGGGCGCCTTCGCCATCGGCGCGTTCGATCAGCGGATCGCCTTGACGATGCCGATCGAGTCGGGCAGTGGCGGGGTACCCATCTTCCGCGGCATCCCCGGCGAATCCGGTGCGCAGCCGCTCAGCAGCGCGTACTCCGAGCAGCCGTGGCTGGGCGACGCGTTCACCTCGTTCACCGGCAACCCGAACACGCTGCCGGTCGACCAGCATGAAACGGTCGCCATGATCGCGCCGCGGGGCCTGTTCATCATGGAGAACCCGCACATCGACTGGCTCGCCGCCCGGTCCGGCAGCGTCGCGGCGCTCGGCGGTGCCGAGGTCTACAAGGCACTCGGAGCCGGAGACAACTTCACGTACTGGTCCGACATTCAAGACGGTACGCACTGCGCCGTCCGGCCCGAATGGCGTACGCCGTTGCAGCAGAGCATCCAGAAGTTCCTGCTGAAGACGGGCAGCGCGGCCGGCACCATCCGGATCTCCAGCCGCAAGGCCGGCAACCTCGCCGAGTGGCGCGACTGGACGACCCCGATCCTCACCGAGGGACCGACGCCGAGCGCCTCGGTGCCGGGTTCCCCGTCGGCCAGCCCGTCGCGGTCGGCCAGTGCTTCGCCGTCGGCGAGCCCGTCGCGGTCGCCGAGTGCTTCGGCGTCGCCGAGTCCGGGTGGTCCGGGTGGCTGCACGGCGGTGGGTACGGTGCAGACGCAGTGGTCCAACGGGTATGTGATTCAGCCGTTGACGATCACGAACACGGGATCGTCCACCATCACCG
>Ga0114129_10004134_pt1 | contig 20509 bp, 19 predicted proteins | sample RhiMetdeltSRZDD1_FD_80071 | JGI IMG/M metagenome (GOLD analysis project Ga0114129, IMG submission 80071) | Populus rhizosphere microbial communities from Tennessee, USA - Rhizosphere MetaG P. deltoides SRZDD1 (version 2) (version 2) | ecosystem: Host-associated > Plants > Roots > Rhizosphere >... | reverse complement strand
GGGCGGCGACATGAATGTGATAGCCCCGGTCTGCGGGATGGCCCACCGGCGGTGCTGGGAGGTCGCCGGGGGATTCTCGCTGACCGGGGCTATCACGTGGGGCCTGCCTGCGTCCGTCGCCTGGGGTTGGCAGAGGTAGGGCGACGGACGCAGTGCCTTCACGGCGGGTGCCGGAGGCCTACCCCAGGCCGGGGATGGTGGGCGGCGCCGGGAGGGTCGGCGGGGGGGCTCCCGGGTCGACGAGGTCCGGGAGCGGCACCGGCAGCGGAGGGAGCTCCGGGAGCGGGGGCACGACCTCGCCGGGTGCCAGGTGGATGCCACCCGACCCGCCGGCCTCGCCCTCGGCTCCCGCGGTGCCGGTGTTGCCGGCGACGCCGGCGTCCGCCTGACCGCCGGCCGCGACGGGCGGGGCGGCCGCCACCGCGGCGGGGACCGCGTCGGGGAGCGCCACGGCCATCTGCGTCAGCGACCGGACCGTGCCGTCGACCACGCGGACCACCCGGAGGGTGACGATGTCATCGGCATCGGCGGGCAACCCGAAAGTGATCGCGGCGTCAGCGCCCGTCCCGAGCTCGACGAGCTCACCGAGCGAGACGTCACTCGAGCCGGCCCAGGCGACCGGCTCGCCTCCCAGCGACACCGGTTGCCCGTCGACCCAGGCGCCGACCGCCAGCTGCTCGGGCCCGGCCACTGTCCGTTCCACCGTGAACGACAGTCGGGATCCGTCGTAGCGCACCTCGCTGAGTGCGACGTCGGAGGCGGAGGACCCGACGACCGTCCAGGTCGGAGGTGTTCCCGCCTCCGACGACGACCGCAGGTAGACGGTGCCCTGGGAGCCGTCTACCGAGGCCCCGTACGACCAGTCGACGACGGCGGTCGTGCCGGTGGTGCCCCGCAGGTCGACCGCGGGAGGCGCGGCGCTCGTGGGGACGCCCATGGCGGCGAGGTAGGCCAGGGTGGCCGCCGCCGGGTCGGCCAGGCCGGTGGCCCACACTTCCGGCGCCGCGCCGGCGTCGAAGGCGGGATCGCCGGGCGAGATGGCGCTGATGGTTTCGGGGGACAGGCGCTCGCTGGGACCGGAACCGGTGCGGCTGGCGACCAGGGCGCCGGCGGCGGCGAGCACCAGCACGCCGGCGGCCGCCCGCATCGTCCAGGAACGGCGATCGATACGACGGCGCGGAGCGTCCGTCCCGGCGACCCGCCGGGAGACGGCGAGGGGCACGACCTCGGCCTCCTCCCGCTCGATGAGGCGCTCCCAGGCGGGCGGGCGGGTGGTCGCGTCCGCAGCCAGGCGCTGCAGCATGGTGCGCACGGCGGTCTCGGCGTCGGGTCGTCGCTGGTCATCGAGCAGGGTCATCGGAGGGCTCTCCAGGCGGGGAAGGTCGGGGTGCTGGGGGCGGTGGACGGGCTGCCGGCTCACAGGTGGATCACCCGGCGCAACGTCAGCAGGCCCCGGTGGATCGCACTGCGCACCGTGGCTTGCCGGCAGCCGAGGATCTCGGCGATGCGGTCGTCCGGCATGTCCTCGTAGAACCGCAGGACGATGGCGATGCGCTGCCGGTCCGTCAACGCGGTGAGGCTGTCCCACATCTCGTCGACGGCCAGCTCGGCGGGATCCGGCGGGCGCGGCCGGTGCGCACGCTCCAGGCTGTACCTGCGCCCCCAGGAGCGGCAGCGGTTGACCACCGCCCGCCGCACATAGGGATACGGGTCACGCAGCCGGCGGTCGAGACGGTGCGCGGCGACGAAGCTGTCCTGCACGATCTCCTCGGCGACCGCGTTCTGACCGGTGAGCAGATAGGCGAGGCGGACCAGCCTGCCGTAATGCAGGCGGTAGACCTCGACGAGGTCGGTGTCCCAGGCGGCTGGTGCCGGGAGGTCCATCGGCTGAGCCTTCGGCATGGTGTTCATCGCGTCCTACACGCACGAGTGCGCCGGGCTGTTGCGAATACCCCAGAGTCCCCTGCTCGCAGCCCCGGCGGGACCACCGTACGCGCCGCCGGTCACAAGGGCGGACGCCGGGCGTCCGATCGACCGTCTCAGGCCCTGACCGGTAGGGCGGCGATGATCTCCTTGGCCCGCGCTCTCGCCTCGTCGGGGACCGACCCCAGCGGCAGTCGACACGGCCCTGACGGCAGCCCGAGCTCCGCCAGCATGGCCTTCACTGCGCCGGGAGCCTGCCACAGCTCGCTCTGCGGCCAGGAGTACGACGGCCCCAGCCGCGCGTTGATCCGCCGGGCCTGCTCGTGGTCGCCGCTCTGGAACGATCGGATCATCTCGGCCATGTGCTCGCCGCACCAGTGCGTCGCGACGCCGACGACGCCCACGGCACCTACGGCGAGAAGCGCCAACGTCAGGGAGTCGTCGCCGGAATAGAGCTCGAAGCCGTCGGGGGTTTCGGCCACGATGCGCGCCGCCTCGGCGACGTTGCCCCGTGCGTCCTTGAGGCCGACGATCGTAGGGACCTCCGTGGCCAACCGGACGATGGTCTCGACCGTCATGCTCCGAGCGGTGCGGTGCGGGACGTCGTACATGACGATCGGCACGTCCGTGGCGGCGGCAACGGCACGCATGTGCGCTTCGATGCCCGCTTGGGGAGGCCGGTTGTAGTAGGGCACCACCACCAGAAGGCCGTCCACGCCAGTCTCTGCCGCCCGTTGCGACAGGTCGACGGTGTGACGGGTGTCGCTGCTGCCGGTGCCGGCGAGCAAGGGCACGTCGACCGCTTGGCGGACCGCCCGCCAGACCGCCACCTTCTCGTCATCGGTCAAGGTCGGGGCCTCACCTGTCGTCCCGGTGAGCACCAACCCGTCGTGGCCATGGCCGACCAACCACCGGGCCAGGTCCACGGCGCCGTCGACATCGAGCGAGCCGTCGTCCTCGAACGGGGTCACCATGGCGGTCAGGACCGTGCCGAAGCGCGCCGTGTGCATCATCCTGCTCTCCCTTGCCTCGTTCCTCGCCTCTCAGCCCAACCCCACTCGGGCCACGTCCGCGAAGAGGATCGTCTTCGGTTCCGACATCTCGGCGACGGCATAGGCGACGCCTTCCCGTCCGACGCCCGAGGCGCCCGACCCACCGAAGGGCATGGCGTCGATGCGGAAGTCGGTCGAGTCGTTGATCAGCACGCCGCCCACCATCAGCTGCGACGCGATCTCGAAGGCGCTCGCGATGCCGGCCGTGAAGACTCCGGCCATCAAGCGGTACGGCGTGGCGTTGGCGGCGGCGATGGCGTCGGCCCGATCGTGATAGGGGGCGACGAGCGTGACGGGGCCGTAGACCTCGTCGGTCAGGATGCTGCTGCCGTCGGGGACATCCACGATGAGCGTGGGCTCGAAGCTTGCCCCGACCGGCGATCCGCCGGTCGCCACCTTGGCGCCCCGATCGACGGCCTGGTCCACCATGGCCGAGACACGCTGTTGGGCGATGGGGTGGATGAGCGGGCCCATGTCGGTGTCCTCGGACAGCTTCGGCCCGAGCCGGACCGATTGCGCGTACCGGACCAGTCCCGCCAGCACGTCGTCGTACACCGTCTCGTGGACGTACACCCGCTGCACGTGCAGGCAGTTCTGGCCTGCGGCCCAGAACGCGCCCGACCCGATGCGCTCGACCGCCACGGGGATGTCGGCATCGGGTTCGACGATGACCGCGTTGTTGGCGCCGAGCTCCATGCCCAACTTCTTGGCACCGGCAGCACGGGCGACCGCATGTCCGGCCTGGACGCCACCTGTGAGCGACACCATGGCCACGCTGGGATGGGAGACGAGCGCCTGGCCGACGCCGTCGCCCGGTCCGGGCAGCACTTGCAGCCACCCGGGCGGCAGCCCGGCGTCGACGAACAGCTCGGCGAGCCACAACGCACTCAGGGGCGTCTTCGAGTCGGGCTTGACGATGATCGCGTTGCCGGTCGCGAGTGCGGGCCCGACCTTGTGGGCGACGAGGTTGAGTGGGTCGTTGAACGGCGTCACCCCGACGATCACACCGAGGGGCGAGCGGGTCTCGGCACCGAAGCGACCGAGGCCACTGGGCCACTGATCGAGCACCAGCGTGCGACCGTGGACCCGCTTGGACTCCTCGGCACTGAGCCGGATCGTCTCGGCGGCGCGGCGCGCCTCGACGCGTGCCTCGGTGATCGTCTTGATGCCTTCCGTCGCGATGAGACGGGCCGACGTCTCGACCTCGTCGCTGAGGCGATCGGCCACGGCCTCGAGGACCTGGTGCCGCTCCGCGGCGGACAGCTGGCGGCGCCAGGTCGCGCTGGCGATCTCGACGGCGTGGGCGACGTCGTCGAGCGTCGCCACGGCGACATCGTCGATGTGGCTCCCGTCCTCGGGATCGACGACGCTCATCGACGGATGGCGGTCGACCCACTCCCCTCCCAACAGCAAGGGCCGCACGGTCAGAACGCCCCGATCAGCGCGCCGGTAGCAGCGGCGACGATGACCACGAGCCAAGGGGGAAGCTTCCAGACCGCCAGGGCGGCGAAGGCCGCGAGCGCGAGCGCGAAGTCGCTCGACTTCTCGATGGCGCTGGTGGCCACCGGGTCGTAGAGCGCAGCCAGGAGGATGCCGACGACTGCGGCGTTGACACCCGCCATCGCGGCCCGCACGCCGACCCGCGACCGCGCCCCTTGCCACAGGGGCAGCGCGCCCATCATCAGCAGGTAGCCGGGGAGGAAGATCGCCACCAGCGCGAGCGCGGCCCCGGGCACGCCGTTGGGCTCGGGCTCCATCACCGTCCCCAGGTAGGCCGAGAAGGTGAACAGCGGCCCGGGCACAGCCTGCGCCGCGCCGTAGCCGGCCAGGAACTTGTCCTGGGGCACCCAGCCGTGATCGACCACCTCGGAGTCGAGCAGCGGCAGCACGACGTGACCGCCGCCGAACACCAGCGCGCCGCTGCGGAAGAACCCGTCGGTGACGTTGACCGCCTGGTTGTCCACCGAGTGCCGGAGGATCGGAAGCCCGATCAACAGCACGCTGAACAGGCCGCCGCAGACGATCACCGTGCGACGACCGAGTGCGATGCGCGCGTCGCTGGTCGTCACCTCCGCCTGCTCCCGCAGCAGCAGCCAGCCCACCAGTCCGCCGCCGATGATGGCCACGAACTGCGCCAGGGGCGTGTGCCAGCTGAGCATGACGATGGCGGCGGCGATGGCCAGGGTGCCGCGGGGCCGGTCGAAGGCCAGTGATCGGGCCATGCTCCACACAGCGAGCGCCACCACCGCCACGGCCACCACCTTCAGGCCGTGCAGCCAGCCGTCGGCGTCGGCGCCGATGTAGTCCGCGCCGAAGCCGAACAGGACCAGCATGACGGCGGAAGGCAGGGTGAACCCCAGCCACGCCGCGAGACCGCCGGGCAGCCCGGCCCGTAGCGTGCCGATCGACATCCCCAGCATGCTGCTGGACGGGCCCGGCAGCGACTGCGAGACCGCGACGAGGTCGGCGTAGGTTGCCTCGTCCACCCACTTGCGGCGCTCGACGTACTCGTCCCGGAAGTACCCCAGGTGGGCGATCGGCCCGCCGAACGAGGTCAGACCCAACCGGAGCGCCACCCCGAACACCTCGGCCAGGGAACCTCGGCGCCCTGCCTCGGTCGACGAGGGGGATCCGGGCTCTCCCGGCTCCACGGTCGCGTCGACGTCCACGGGCCGAAGTTCCATGGTCCGACAATACCAACGATCGATATCGGTATGCGATACTTAGAGCTGAGCGGACTTCTCCAGCCAGTACGCGGCCGCGACCCGATGCTCGCCGTGCTCGAGGAACGGGCACGACGGGCAGTAGCCGTCGTCTTCCGGATCTATCTCGAAGTCCATGCTCACCCCACGCCGGCCGGCTTCCGGCCCGACGCGAGCGCGCGACTTGTAGAGCAGGCAGCAGGTGGTCTTGATGGCGATCCACCCGGTGCCGCCGCTCCACGGGACCCGCTCGAGCTGAGGCCGGACCTTCGCCAGCGGCGCTCGTGACGCCAGCTCGGTGATGAGCCCCAGAGCGGTGGTGAAGGCGGCACGGGCGTCGGCCTCGGTGCCGCACTGGCGGACCTGCCAGAGAGCGGTTGTCGCGATCGAGTCGGCGAAGTTGCCCCACATGCCACGCAGTCCGTACGGCGCGCGTGTGCGGATCGCGGCAAAGATCGACGTCAGCAGGGGTACCAGCTCGTCGATCAGGACGGTCCGAAGCGCCGCTTCGTCGGTGACGACCTCGACGTGGGGATGGTCCGCGTCCGGGTCCTCCGGCAGCACCCGAAGGCGGCTGGTGCGCACCGCGATCCCGTCGAACGCACCCTCGGGAGCGTGGCGCACGGCGAGGTGCTCGGCCGCGATGGGCCAGACGCGCCGTTCCCGGACGAGCGCCTTGATCGCCGGGTCGGCGATCACGCCCGGCAGGTAGTAGGCCAACAGCGCGCCGGTCACGTCGCCCCACCAGTTGCCCTCGCCCTCGAGCAGCGTCCGGAGCCACTGGTCGAGCACACCGCCGTCGCCGAGTGCCTCGTCGAGGCGGCACCAGCCGGTTCCGTCAGCCTGCCCGGGATCGCCCGCGACATAGGTGCAGGTCGCGTCGACGGCGTCGAGTCGGGCCAGGGTCGCCGCCAGCGGACCGTTCCCGGGCATCACAGGTCGACCCCGAGCTCGCGGGCCTCCTCTGCCGTGGTCGAGCCGGCCGCCGCGAGCCCGGGTCGCGTCAGCTCGACGAGCTCGAACGCAGCGACGCCGTCGTGGAGATGCAGGATGCCGACCGTGCCCGGCGCCGGCTCGCGCGCCTTCCACCCGGGCCCTCTCGGGTAGGTCGGGCTCCCGGGATTGACGAACAACATGCCGTCCGCGCAGAGGGTCACCGGCCGGTGCGTGCCTCCGAAGGCAACGACGTCCACCGGGCTCCCGAACTTGGCGGCGACGAGCTCTGCGAGGTCGGGGTGGTCCAGAGGCGGGATGCTGCCGCCGGGCGGCACCGTGATCTGCGGGCCGGGTCCCGTCCCGAGGTTGTGGACGGCACCGATGCGCACCGGTCCGGCCTCGACGACCCGCGTGAGCCCGGCGACCCGAGCTCCGTCAGGCGGGGTCAGGACCTTCTCGTCGTTGGCGTTCTGCGTGAAGTACTGGACTCCCAGCACCGGGGCCACCGACTGCAGGCGATCCAGCACGCCATCGCCCAGCCCGCCGCCGTCCACCATGTGACCGAGGTGGAGGATCAGGTCGACCCCGTCGAAGGCCCGCAGCACCATGTCGGGCAGGTCCCGACCGCTCTCGTCCTCGTAGTGATCGTCGGAGATCAGGCCCACGCGCCGGGCATCGATCGCCGTGACACCGCCAAACCCCTCGAGCTCGTGCGCCATGTCTGTGTACCTCCGTCATTCGACCGTGATGGTGCCGGTCATGAACGGATGGACGTCGCAGAAGTACCTGTGCTCCCCGGCCCGGTCGAAGGTGACCTGGAGGGTCTGCGTGACCGGTCCCGCGGCGATCTCGGTCTTCTGGTCCCCGGTCGCCGTGTCGCGGACGTGCAAGCTGTGCTGCAGCCCGTTGTCACGGTTGTCGAAGGTGATGTCGAGGCTCTCCCCCACCCTGGCTGATATCTCGGTGGTGTCGAAGCTGATGTTCTGAGCGACGATCGTCACCGCCCCACCGCCGTCGCCCACGGGCAAGCTGCCCTCAGGTGCGGGCGCGGTGGCGGCACTGGTCAGCCCGTCAGCGGCGCCCGTGGCGTGATCGCCCCCGCCACAGGTGGTCGTGATCAGCGCCAGAGCCAGCAGTGGCACCGCGCATCGGGCCGTGTGCATCCGTGGTCATCTCCGGAGAGGGTCCGGGCCGAAGCTACTAGAATCAGTCTACGATATCTATATTTGATACTAGAAGGAGACCGACGATCGTGTCACTCGTGGCCGAGGCCAACGCCGCGGACCAGGTCCCCCACGGCCTGTTCATCGGCGGCCGGTGGGAACCGGCTGCGGGCGGCACCATGGACGTCGTCAATCCCGCCACCGAGGGCGTCATCGCCGAGGTCGCCGACGCAGACGTGGCCGACGCGAGGCGTGCGCTGGATGCCGCCGCGGGCGCTCAGGCGGGTTGGGCGGCCACCCCCGCCCGGATGCGCTCGGAGATCCTCTACCGCACCTACCAGCTGATGGTCGAGCGGACCGAGCTCCTGGCCGAAGTCATGACGCTGGAGATGGGCAAGCCGTTGCGCGAGGCCCGCGGTGAGGTCGCGTACGCCGCCGACATGATCCGCTGGTTCGCCGAGGAGGCCGTCCGCATCGACGGCGGCTACGCGCACCGGCCCGACGGCGCCGCCCGCACCCTTCTCCTCAAGCAGTCGGTCGGCCCGTGCCTGCTCGTCATTCCGTGGAACTTCCCGCTCGCCATGGGGGCACGCAAGATCGGGCCCGCGGTCGCCGCCGGATGCACCAGCGTCCTCAAGCCCGCCCCGCAGACCCCCCTGTCCTCGCTGGCGCTCGCGCAGCTGTTGAGCGAGGCCGGACTGCCGGCCGGGGTGCTCAACGTGCTCCCCACCAGCCGTGCGCCCGAGGTGGTGGCGCCGATGCTGGACAGCGGGATCATCCGCAAGCTCTCCTTCACCGGCTCCACCGCAGTCGGCAAGCTCCTGCTCGCACGGGCCGCACGCCACATCATCCGCACCTCGATGGAACTCGGCGGCAACGCCCCGTTCCTCGTGCTCGACGATGCCGATCTCGACATCGCGGTGGACGCGGCCTTCGTCGCCAAGATGCGCAACATCGGTGAGGCGTGCACCGCCGCCAACCGGTTCATCGTGCACGCCGCCGTGGCCGCGGAGTTCGCGGCCCGGCTGGGCGAGCGCATGGCTGCGCTCACCATCGGCAACGGTCTCGACGAAGGCGTCGACGTCGGACCGCTCATAGATCGGGCCGCCCGGGAGAAGGTGCTCGGCCTGATGGGCGACGCGCTCGAGCGCGGCGCGACCACCGTCACGGGCGGCAAAGCGGTCGACCGACCCGGCTACTTCGTCCAGCCCACGGTGCTCACCGACGTCGCGCCCGACGCGGCGTTGAACTCCACCGAGATCTTCGGCCCTCTGGCCGCGATCCAGACCTTCAGCGACCTCGACGACGCCATCGCTCGCGCCAACGACACCGAGTGGGGGCTGGTCGGCTACGTCGTCACGCGCGACCTCGACCGCGCGCTCGACGTCAGCGAGCGGCTCGAGGTCGGCATGGTCGGGCTCAACACCGGGATCGTGTCCACCCCCTCCGCCCCGTTCGGAGGCATCAAGCAGTCAGGCCTCGGCCGCGAAGGTGGACGCCTCGGCATCGAGGAGTACCTGGAGACCAAGTACATCTCCGTGCCGGTGCGTCACTGACCGTGAGCGCTGCCTACATCATCGACGTGATCGCAGGGGACGGCATCGGCCAGGAGGTCGTGCCGGCTGCGATCTCCTGTGTCGACGCGACTGCCGAGGCATTCGGGTTCGCACTGGAATGGCGGGAGCGCCCCTGGGGCTCGGACCACTACCGGCGCACCGGCAGGATGATGCCGGTCGACGGGATCGACCAGCTGTCCAGCGGAGACGCGATCCTGCTCGGCGCGGTAGGCGTCCCTGATGTTCCCGACCACGTGACGCTCTGGGGACTTCTCATCCCCATCAGGCGCGAGTTCGACCAGTACGTGAACCTGCGCCCGATCCGCATCCTCCCGGGGATCACCTCGCCCTTGGCGGGCGTTGACGATCTGGACCTCGTCGTGGTCCGCGAGAACGTCGAAGGCGAGTACTCCGAGATCGGGGGCCGTGTGTTCCGCGGTCAGCCAGAGGAAGCCGCGATCCAGGAGTCCGTGTTCACCCGGCGCGGGATACAGCGCATCGCCGAGTTCGCGGTCGGCCAGGCCGCCAGGCGCCGGGGACGGCTGGTGTCCGCCACCAAGTCCAACGGGATCATCCACACGATGCCCTTCTGGGACCAGGTCGTGCGCGAGGTCGTCGACCAGTCCGACGGCGTGGACGTCTTCGAGAGCGTTCTGATCGACGCGCTCGCCGCCCGGCTCGTGCTGGACCCTCACAGCGTCGACGTGATCGTGGCGTCCAACCTGTTCGGCGACATCCTGTCCGACCTCGTCGCGGCCGTCGCCGGCTCCATCGGCATCGCGCCGAGCGCCAACCTGAACCCGCCGCGCCGGCACCCGTCGATGTTCGAACCGGTCCACGGCTCGGCGCCCGACATCGCAGGCCGAGGCATCGCCAACCCCGTCGGCCAGATGTGGGCGGCCGCACTGATGCTGGAGCACCTCGGCCAGCCTGCGGCCGCCGCGGCGCTCATCGCGGCCTTCGAAGCCGCCTTGGCGAGCGGGTGCCGTACACCCGATCTGGGCGGTACGGCGGGCACGGAGGAGTTCACGACCGCGGTGGCCGCGAACCTGGCTAGCGCGGGGCCGTCGACCGATGGGCAGGTCGAGCGCGGTCCCCGGAGGCGGCGGTGAACTCCTGAACCGGCATGGCAGCCGGTGGACGGCGGTGGGCCCAGGGCCGGACCGTCTCGAGGTAGCGGCAGGCGGCGAGGACCCGACGGTCGGCCCACCGGGGACCGACGATCTGGAGCCCGACGGGGAGGCCATCGTCGGTCCAGCCGGCGGGCACGGTGGCGGCGGGGTGCCCGGTGAGGTTGAACGGGAAGGTGAAGCACATCCAGTGCCGCCAGGAGCGAAGCGGTTTGCCGTTGACGGTGGCCGGGTTGTTCTGGCCGATCTCGAACGCCGTGACGGCCACCGTCGGGGTCACGAGCAGGTCGAAGTCCTCGAAGATCGCCTCCACCGTGGCGTACAGGGCGTTGCGTCGCCGGATCCCCACGCCGAGCTCACGAGATCCCAGGGGCAGGCCGCTGCGGATGTAGTCGGCGACCACCGGATCCATGAGCGGAGCCCAGTCCTCGATCACCTCGGCCATGGACGCGGCGCGCCGCATCGAGATGAGGATCGTGTAGGCCTCCAGCGCGTCGCTGAGGTCGACGGCCGGCGCATGGCCGGAGCCGGCGGTGACGAGCTGCTCGAAGGCTTCGAGGCAGATCGCCCGCACGTCGGCATCGGCGTCACCGAACCCGACGTCGGGGCTCCACGCGAACCGCCACGGGCCGATGAGCTCGTCCAGTGGTCGGTCCCAGTCCTCGACCGGTGGCAGCTGAGACATCGGATCCCTCGGATCAGGCCCCTCCAGGACCTGCAGAGCCAGATCCAGGTCGCCGACCGCGCGAGCCATCGGGCCGACGTGGAAGACCGTGTCCCACAGGTTGTCGCTCGGATAGAACGGCACCCGCCCGCCGGTCGGCTTGAAGCCCGCGACACCGCAGAAGGCGGCGGGCACCCGGATCGACCCCGCTTGGTCGTTGCCGATCGCCAGCGGCCCGAGGCCGGTAGCCACGGCCGCCGCCGCGCCGCCGCTGGAGCCACCGACGACCCGACTCAACGCCCACGGGTTCCGGGTGTGCCCGAACAGCTGCGGATCCACCACCCCTTTGGCCGCGAACTCGGACATGCTCGTCTTGCCGACCACCACCGCCCCGGCCCGCTTCAGGCGGGAGACGCACACCGCATCCTCGGCCGGCACGAAGTGCTCGAACACCCTGGACCCATACGTCGTGCGGATCCCGGCCGTCTCGATGTTGTCCTTGAGCGAGACCGGGACGCCGATCAGCGGCCCCACCGGAGTGCCGGACGCCACCAACCGCTCGGCGTGCCGCGCGGCCGCCCGGGCGGTCTCCTCCGACAACGTGCAGTAGGCGTTGATCGACCTGTCGACCGTCTCGATCCGTGCGAAGAGGGCGTCCACCAGCTCGACGGGAGAGACCTCGCGGCGCCGGATGCGGCCGGCCAGCTCCTCGGCGGGAAGGAAGAAGGTCTCCTCGTCGATCACGGGTCCAGGACCTCGATCTTGACGTCGGTGCAGTGGAAGGCGTTGCACGGGGTGAGCATGTCCTCGGGACAGTTGGACACGGCGACCAGGCAGTCGATCTCGGCCCGGAACTCGATGTAGTCCCCCGGCTTGGTGACCGGCTCCTGGGTGACCCACCGGCTCTGGGTGCAGTCGTGTTGGAGGTTCATGAAGACGTTGAGCGGATCGGGAAGGTCCTCGGGTTGGATGCCGTAGGGCTCCACCAGCCCGCTGATCGTCTCGAAGCAGCCGTGCTGCGGTGGGAGCCCGAACGACTCGTAGAGAAGGCTGTTGCACATCCTTATGTAGGTGTCGTGGATCCCCTTCGGCTCCGCCGTCTCCTTGACGATGGTCATGAGCGCCGTGCACGCGGTCGACCGCAGCACGTCGCCTTCCTGGAGCCGGTCGAGGGCTCGATAGCCGTCACCCGGCTGGGGCGTCCGCCGGGTCCGCGAGTAGGACGGCGAGAGCTTGTCCCGGAGGTTGTGGCGGTTGAACACGGCCATGTCGACCACCTGCTTGCCTTCGAGGTCCGTGATGCGTAGGTGCTGTCCCTGCCGCACCTCGACCACGTGGCCCGTCTTGGCGGCCACGACGCGCTCGTGCACGATGTTCATCGGTTCACTCCTGCTGGCTGGAGGTTCGGATCGAGGTCTGCGACCGTGGCGCGGCGCATCGCCGAGGCGGCGTTGCGCAGCGCCGGTGCGCGAGCGAGGACGAAGACGCTCACGAGGGCGAGGACCGCGCCGCCGGCGGCGAGCGCGACGTTGATGCCGATCGCCGTCCCCAGTGCGCCGAGCATCAGCGCCCCCAGCGGGTTCCCGGCGTTGACGATGAGCACCTGGACACTGATGACGCGAGCGCTGAGGTGTGCCGGCGTGGTCAGCTGGGTGACCATCATCGACAGCACCGCCGCGGAGACGTTCGTGAAGCCGACGGCGACCATGAGCGCGAGTGAGAGGGCGAGGCTCCGCTGGGAGCCGAACGCGAAGAGCACCATGCCGGCTGCGAACGAGCTCAGGATGAAGGCGCGGCCGCGGCGACGTACGGCTCGCGGCGAGGCGGCAACCAGCGTCGCGGCGAGCCCTCCGGCACTGGCGGCGGCCGCCAGCCAGGACAGCTCGAGACTCCCGGCGTGCAGCGTGTTCCTCACGAACGCGGGCATGAGCTCCTGGAAGGGAGTCCCGAGGAGGACCCCCGTCGTGAACAGGAGCAGCTGCCAGCGGACGAAGGGCGTCTCGCGCACGTAGCCGAGCCCCTCGCCGATCGAAGCCAGCATGCCCGGGCTCGGTCCCGTCGCAGGGCTCGGCTGTGCCGGGATGAGAGCCAGCGCCACCAGGGCCACGAGATACGTGGACGCGTTCACCAGCATGAGGCCGCCGATGCCCAGGGGGCCCAGGAGCAGCCCGCCGATCAGCGGGCCGAGGAGGGCCGACAGGTTGACCGCCGCGCCGTTGAGGCCGACGGCGCTGACGAGGAGGTCGGGCCCCGCCAATCCGGGCAGGATGGCCTGGCGGGTGAGGACCTCGAACGAGGTCGCGGTGGCGCCGATCGCGGAGAGGAGGATCACCCAGCCGACGTTGATCGCCCCGCTGAGCGTGAGGGCGGCCAGCACGACGGCAACCGCCAGCGAGCAGGCCTCCTCCACGACCAGCACCGCCCGCCGATCCGTGCGGTCGACGACCGCACCGGCGACGAGGCCGACCATCAGGCCCGGCACGACCCGTGAGAACGCGACGAGGCCCAGGTAGAGCGCCGCCCGTTCCGGCACCCCGTCGCGCTCCGCCAGCTGGACGACGAGCCAGCCGACCGCGAAGACCTGCATCCAGCTGCCGCTCATCGAGGCGAGGAACCCGATCCAGAAGGTGCGGAAGTCGCGGCGTCGCAGTGCGCTGAACGCCGTGACGCGGCGAGCCGCGCTCAAGGCATGTCCGGCGGGGTCACGACGAGGTCTTGCCGGTGGCGACGTGGACGGCCGACTCCCAGTCGATGCCTTGCAGCACGTCGATGTGGCTGATCTCTCGGCCACAGCTGCCCCGGCCACACGAACAGCCCAGGACCTTGGCCGTGGCGACGGGCTTGTACTCCCGATGGGCGATCTCGCGTGCCTGGTCCTCGCTGAGCCCCCAGGAGGTCCAGATCGATCGGGTCTGTTCCACGACCGCATCGGGATCGCCGAGGAGGTACGCGGCCTCCACCCGGTCGGGATGATCACAGCCGAGCGCCTCGGCGACGATGGACACGGCGTTGCGGACAGCCAGGTCGACACTGGCGAACGGTGCCCAGATGCGACTGCAGTCCTGGTGCTGGGGGCTCACCGTGTCGGCGCCGTAGGAGTGGGCGATCGCTGCGATCTCGTGCCGCCTCGCCTGCATCTCCTCGGGGGTCGTCGGATACCCGGGCTGGTCGCCCGTGTAGCAGAAGTCGTCCATGAAGGTGCGCTCCAGCAGCCGCACGACTTCGACGCCCGGCACCTGCTCGAGAACCCGGGTGACATCGTGCACAGCCTTGGTGGCGACCGGGCTCTCGCCGGGATGGCCGTGCACGACCACCTTGCGGTCGACCGAGCGCGCCCACGGCACGTCGTCACCCCGCTGCTCCAGCTGCTCGGCCAGGAAGTCCAGGAACTGGACCTCTCGCAGGGGGCTCGCCTCGCCGCCCTCCGCCACCCGCCGGTTGGCCAGCGACGTGAAGTTGTTGACGCACTGCGTGCACCACGAGACGTGGGTGCTCGCCCCCCGCTCGAGCGCAGGCCGGACCCCCTTCTCGGCCACCTGCACTCCGGCACGCTCGCTGTGATTGATCCGGAAGTACCCGCCGCAGCAGAAGGCGCTCCCGGCACCGGCCACGAAGCTCACGCCCAGCGTGCGCAGCACGGCGACCGTGTCCAGCATCAGGTGCGGGTGCATCTGCGTGCCGCAGCTCAGGTTGACGAACACGTCGCATTCGCCGTCAGGTTCTGCGGCCCGCTGCAACCACGTCATCTCGTCGCGAGAGACCAGCAGTCGCATCGGGTCCCGCAGCTCCCGGTAGAACGCCGCCTGATCGAGCGAGACCTCGTACGTGGCCCCCTCCCCGCCACCTCCGATCGAACCGTTGAGGCCGACCGGATAGAGCTGCGAGCGCTTCACCCCGAGCACATCGGCCAGGCGCTTCGCTTCGGCCTGGGTGGGCAGGATCTCGCCGGCTTCGATCTTGGCGTACAGCGACGGCTCGATGCCGGCCTCGCGAGCCAGCTCCTCAGCGGTTGCGATGCCACGCGCTTCGCGCTCCGCCGCCAGGTTGTTGGCGAAGATCGGGCCCGCGGCCATGGTTCCACGGTAAGAAGACCGGCCCGGCCAGTCCATGGTGGAGGCATCCATCTTTTTGTCCGTAGCTGTCACGTGCACAATGCGATATCGAGCTACGATATCATGGTCCTGATCACTACGGGAGAGTGCACCCATGTCCCGATCGGCCCTCGACCTGGCGGCGGTCAAGGCACCGGCGATGGCGGTCGCGAAGGAGCCCGATCACGGGCTCGGCCCGCCCGACGGCAACGTGCTGGCCGCGGGAACGGCGCTCTGGGAGCCCACGACAGGACCGTGGCGCCCGGCCATGTGGGGCGGCCGGCTGCTGACCTTCACGGCCGCGGGGCGGGGTGTGTACGCGTGCGAGGGCGTCGAGCTGGTCGTGCGGCGCGGCGATGTCGTCGTCCTGGACAAAGACTCACCGGCCACCCATGCCGTGCCACCCGGCGAGCCGTGGGACTACGCCTACCTGCTGTTCACCAAACCCCAGCGCTGGCGGCTGCCGCCTGGCTTCGACCAGGTCGCGACCGGCCTCTACCGAGCCCACGTCGGCCACGAGCCCACACGCCAGCACGTGCTCGACGCCTGCGCGCGCATCGCGGCCACCTTCGGGCGACGCGACACCGCCCGGGCACTGAACGACCTGGACGACAGGCCGCCGGACCACCTCACCGCGCCCGCCGAAGACCTCCAGCGCCGCCTGCTGCTGACCATGGTCGAAGAGATCCTCCTCCTGGTCGTCCAGGCCCCCTGCGACAGCGCCGCCCTCGACCCTCGGGTCACCTTCACGCTCGAGACCATGGGCACCAACCCGGTCGGGCCCCACTCCATCGCATCGCTGGCCGAGGCCGTGAACGTGTCACCGTCGCGCTTCATCCACCTCTTCACCACCCAGATCGGCATGTCGCCGATGCGCACGCTGCGGCTGATCCGCCTCCAACACGCCGCCCGCCTGCTCCAGAGCACCGCCCACCCCATCGCCGCCGTCGCCCAGGCCAGCGGCTTCGGCTCCCCCTTCGTGTTCAGCCGCGAGTTCCGCCGGCACCACGGCATCACCCCGAGCGCCTACCGCACCCACTGGCGCGGACAATGACAACCCCGATCAAGTTGTCAGCGATCCAGGCCATGGCCACCACCACCAGACCTCCATACCGTGACCATCCATGATCGAGCAGAGGCGCCTGGGAGCATCCGACCAGCGCATCAGCGCGATCGGGCTCGGAAGCGTGAACATCGGTCACATCGACGAAGAGGCTTCGTACCGGCTGATGGATCACGCCTTCGAGCGAGGCATCACGTTCTTCGACACGGCGGAGGTCTACGCGGTCGGGCGCTCGGAGCGCGTCATCGGCAACTGGCTGCGCCGGACAGGGTGCCGTGAGCAGATCACGCTCTGCACCAAGGTGCTGGAGGGCGCGGGGAACATCCACGCAGCCCTGGAAGCGAGTCTGGATCGCCTGGGAACCGACTACGTCGACATCTACCTCATGCATGAGTTCGTCCCCAGCCCGCCTCTGGACGAGATCCTCGCCGCGCTGACGGAGGAGGCCCGGGCCGGGCGGGTGCGAACCATCGGATGCAGCAACTACACGGCCGCGCAGCTGGAGCAGGCGCTACAGATCAGCCGTTCGCGGGGCTACCGCGAGTACGAAGTCCTCCAACCGGAATACAACCTCGTCATGGCCCCGGCAGGCGTCGACAGCATGTACCCGGTGGGCTTGTCGGAGATGGAAGACCAGCTCTTTCCTCTGGCCGAACGCGAGCGGATCGCGGTGACGACGTACAGCCCACTGGGCGGCGGGTTCCTGACCGGCAAGTACACGCGCGAGCGGCCGCTGCTCCCGGACGCCTGCTTCTCGGAGATGGGCCCGGCCGCGGAGCACTTCCTGACCGAGCGGAACTTCACATTCCTCGAGCTGCTTCAGTCACGTGCCGAGAGGCTTGGCATCCCGATCGTCCGGCTGGCCCTGGCATGGGCCATGACGCACCCATCCGTCACCTCGGTCCTCATCGGGCCGCGGACGACCGAGCAGATCGACGACGCCATCGCCGCGTACGAGATGGGCCTCGATCCCGAGCTGCGGGCCGAGATGTCCGCCTGGGCGCGGGACGCCTAGGGCCTGCCCCCTGGCCACCGTCACTCCTCCCCACGGCACGACGTTCAGCGCTCTCGGCCGGCGGGACTTCCGCGTGTTCTGGGTGGGGCACGTCGTATCGATGCTCGGTACGTCGATGCACGCGTTCGCGCTCGGATGGCTGATCGTCGAGCTCGCCGAACGCGACGGCGCCCCGGGACGCGCGGGGCTCTATCTCGGAGTCGTCGGGTTGTCCCAGGCGCTGCCCAGCATCGCGATGGCCCTCGTGGCCGGGGCCGTGATCGACCACGCCGACCGGCGCCTGCTCCTGTTCGTCGCCAACACATCTGCGCTCGTGATCACAGCAGTCCTCGCCGCGCTCACGTTGACAGGAGCCATCACCATCGTGTGGGTCGTCGTCCTGTCGATCGTCGGCTCGCTGACCACCTCGTTCGAGCCGCTCGCCCGCCAGGCGATACTGCCGCACCTGACCGATCCCGCGATGTTGGTGAGCGCGGTCGGGCTCAACAGCGCCGCCTTCAGCCTCGCGTGGCTGGTCGGCCCGCTCCTCGGGGGCGTGCTGCTCGGGCCCGTCGGCATCGGGGGCCTCCTGGTCCTCAGCGCGGTGTCGTACCTCGCCGCGTTCGGGTCGCTCGTCCTCCTCCCGGCGCAGCCGAGCGTGACGGCCGGACCAAGACCCGCCCTGCTGGCCTCGATCGGTGAAGGGCTCGCCTACGTGCGCCGGAGCCCGTTCCTGCGCTGGCAGATGCTGTTGGCTGCGGCGTGCATGGTCCTCGTCGGGCCCTATGCCCCGCTGCTGCCGGCCTTCGTGGACGAAGCCCTCGGCCTCGGCGGGCTCGAGCTCTCGTGGCTCGGCGTCGCCAGCGGCCTCGGCGGCCTGGCCGCCACGCTCGTGGCCGCCTCGCTGGCGAGGGTCCGCCGCCCGGGGCTCGTGTTCATCGCCGGCTCACTCGGCGCCGGGCTGGCGCTGGCGCTGTTCGGGGTCCAGAGCGAGCTCGTGCCTGCGCTGGTTCTGATGGTGGCCGTCGGGTTCAGCGCGGACCTGGTGGCGACCGTGGGGACCACGGTCATCCAGCTGGTGACGCCCGACCACCTCCGCGGGCGGGCGATCAGCGTCGAGGCGCTCATGATGCAGACGGGCGTGCCCGCCGGCGCGCTGCTGCTCGGTTCGCTCGGCACGGTCGTCGGCATCGACGTCGCCCTGACCGCCGGCGGAGCCACGCTGGCGCTGGTGAGCCTGGCGTTCCTGGTGTGGGCGCCGGCACTCAGGGCGACCCCGACCGCCGCGAGATCTCCCCACGGTCAGGCGGGGTGAGAGCCGGCGGTTCTGGTCGTGTGCGGCGGCAGTCGTCGTCAATTGTTCAGCGTTCTGGGCCATGGATGTCGCAGCTGGGTGGTCGTTACCTTGAGCTTGGGTCCAGCAGGGCGGCTGGGCGGGGTGTGGCTCCTCGGGGAGGTGTGCGGTCTGATGCTGGTTGCGGATCCTGCGGCGCCGGGGTTGGTGGTCTCTCCCGATGTGATCGAGGGCGACTTCAACTATCCCCAGGCGTGGGGCTACATCGGGTCGGTGCTGGAGCACTTCCCGGGCACCGCGGCGCAGAACGCACCCCCGGGGACCGATCCGGCCCGGCTCTACACGGCCACCAACCTGCTGCTGGGCGGGCCCGACGACGGCCCGGTCCTGCTGCTGGCCAGCGCCGCGCCGGGGCCGGGGGGACTGGTCCCCACCCACTACCACCGGACCGACACGTTCCGAATGACGGTCGGGTCCGAGCCACAGCAGATGAAGGACGCCGGTGACTGGTTGGGTGAAGGCGACTTCCTCGTGCTGGGAGCCAACGCGGTCTACACGCAGACGTTGAGCACACATGGGTTCCGGGACCTGGTCATCGAAGCCGACCGTCGCGGCAGCGCCAGCCTGGAGACCAGACGCGACCCCGACGAGATCATCGACGAGCTCGAAGCCGGCCAGGCCGAGAGGTTCGCGCACACCTGGCGCTGCCACCGCCACGACCAGGACGCCATCTCGGGCGTGGCCGCCACCTTTGCCACCCCGATGGGCAAGAGGCAACGCATCCTCGGCTCGATGCGCCGGGACCGGGACTGGGACGTCCTCGCCGACGGGTCCCGGGTCGCCGCCATCTTCCTCGCCGACCCCGACTGCGGGCCTGTCGTGATCCTCTCCCACAACACGCCCGGCGCCGTCGAGTCGCCCTCGGCCCGCTACGGCAGCGACCGCTTCCGGCTCATCCTCCACGGCTCCTGCACTGTCGCCGGCAAGACCTACACCCAGGGACAGTTCCGGCTCTCCCAGGCCGGCACGGTGGACGGTCCCGTCACCCACGGACCAGACGGCTCCAGCCAACTCCTGCTCCTCACCGACCGCCGCACCTGGCTCCCCGACGACAGTGCCGCCACCGGCGCATCCCCCCGGCTCGCGGAGCTCGACACCATCCTCACCCGCCACCTCCAGCCATCCTGAACCCCACCCAGGAGACCCGCGCATGGAACTCGACGAGATCGATCTGCCCGCGTGGCGCAAGTTCGCCGATGACCTGGCCCAGCCGCCGGTGCCGAAGTTCGACCAGGGGCCATGGAACGGGAGGTATCTGGCACCCCAGACGCGCCGGACCGCCCGTGTGCACATCGAGCCCCTGGCCCCGCGGATCACGGACCTCGACTACGAGGCGTACATGGGGTCGATCGACCACCTCAACCGGTCGTTCGGGTCGGGCTGGCCGACACCCGACATCACGCCCGACGCCGCGAGCCTGGACCTCCACGGCTGTTGGGCCTCGTTCGGCCGAGGCGAGTCGTTCCAGTTCGGCGTCCTGACGCACGATCGGCGCAAGGAGCTGGGCTGCGCCTACTTCTGGCGGGGCCCCGACTGGGACGACCCGTACGAGACCGGCCTGCGCCTCTGGGTCATCGAGTCGGAGGTCGCGACCGACCTGGACCGGCACCTGCTCGCCGCGATGCTGGTCTGGGTCGACGACGACTGGGATTTCGACCGGGTCGTCTACTACGTCCCCAGGTCCTACCAGCGAGGCCTGGACGTCGCCGCCGCAGTGGGCCTCCAGGAGGTCGCCCGGGAGCCGCTGCGGCCGGGCGACGCCTGCTTCCAATGGGAGCGCCAACGTCCCTGACGCGGCGCCCGTGCTGATCATCCGTGGCGGCCGGCTCGTCGACATCGCCAGGCACAACGCCGAGGCGCGCGACATCCTCGTCGACGGCG